>BFBZ01000002.1_pt12:0-310000 | contig 311838 bp, 309 predicted proteins | sample 1888401 | NCBI WGS metagenome assembly BFBZ01 (sample SAMD00112614, study PRJDB3348) | symbiont metagenome | host: Chara braunii
GCGGCCCTCGCGACTGTTCGGGTTCAATGGAACAACGGACGGGGCGCCGCGCTGAGGCGCGGGCTTCAAAGCCCTAGGATGAAGCGGTCTCCCGTCCGTCACCATATCGGCCAATCTAGCCGATCCAGCGTGTCGTGACTTAAAAGGATGAGGCTAACCAGCAGTGGCACCCGCTAAAACTGTTGCCACGCACTCCGCCCTCATCCTGAGGGCCCGCCAGAGGCGGGCGTCTCGAAGGATGCGCCGCAGGGAAACTGCTCTCATATGCGATCGCCCTGCCCGCAAGGGGGAGGGAGTGAGAGGGCAGTGGCCGCCTTACTCGCCGAGAACAACCAGCGCTAAAGCTTGCCCTGCCCGTTCACTTGGCTCTGCTGTTGCTGCTGCTTGTCCTGCTCGTTGGCGCGATGACGGCCGTAGAGGCAGCCGGCGGCTGCGCCGAGCATGCCGTGATGGCCGGCATAATGGCCGGCGACGCCGCCGACGATGGCGCCCTTGATGCAGCCCTTGGCGCTGGCGGCGGAGGTCGCGCCCAGCGCGAGAAGCGCGGCGGCGACGGCGACGATCGGGAATTTCATGGATGTCTCCTGCGGTGTTTTGCGTCTCAACGAACGTAAACGGGCTGGGTTCCCGTCCGCACAGCAGGGCGGGCGCGCCGGCTTTCACAGGCGCAGCGCGCCGGTCGACGGCGCCGCGAGCCTCGCTTGAACCTCCCTCCCCTCCCGCCAGACCCATCCGCGGGGCGTTGTGCACGCCGCGTGGGGGTGGCCGATGAAAGTCGCGTTGCTTGCAATCCTGGGGCTGTTTCTGGGGGCGTTGGGCGGGGCCGCGCTCGGCATCGCCGCCGGGCTTGCCTGGGTCGAAATCGCGCAAACCACGAGCTTTGAAGGCTATAGCGGCACGCTGGTGTTCCTGACCTTCATGCCGCTGGGCGCCGCGATCGGCGGGATCGGCGGCGCGCTGCTGTTCGCGCTGCTCGCGATCCGCGATGACGCCATCCCGATCGAGCGGCAAGGGGAACCGGCGCGCGGCCAAAGGCTCGCTCGAGACCGGTAAAATACGGGGTTCTATTGCAAATCTCACACTTTGCACTCACTTGTGCATTGCAAAAACGTGATTTGAGTTTTTCCAGAAATCCCGTATTTGTTTGCATACAAATGAATTGAGCAGCCCCTCGGCACCTACTGTGCATGGGGTTGTTTTCCGTTTTTACGCTTCAGTTTCAGGACGTCCCAAAATGACAGAGCACAGCCTCTGGCGTTTCTCGCGCGCGTTTCACCGCGCGATCAACGACCGGCATTTCGAGGATATCGAGACCCTGATCGACGAGGACGTCGAGTGGGCGATCTACGGCCCGATCGACATGTTTCCGTTCCTTGGCGCGCGCCAGGGCAAGGCGGCCGTGCTTCAGGTCATCCGCCAGCTCGCCGACAATTTCCGCGTCCGCCGTTTCGAGCGCGAGAGCATCATGCTGGGTGTCGATTCCGCCTCCTCGATGCTGCGCTATTCGCTGACGGCGCTGGATTCCGACAAGCCGATCAGCCTGCGCGTCGCGCAGTTCGCCCAGTTCAGGGCGGAGCGGCTGGTGAGCATGCGCGTGCTGGTCGACACTTTCGATCTGGTCGAGCAGGCACTCGGCCGCGCCATTCATCTGCCAAGGATGACCCGCGTCGGCTGAGGGGGACGCCAACGGGCTCCGAGGGTTCGGGACCGGTCGATTGATGCTCCCATGACGCGCGCCGGCCTCCAGCCCCGCCGGACGCCGTCATGGAGATGCTCGTCACCGGGCGCGTGCGATTTGCGCGCGGCCCGTTGGTTCGTCATTTGCTGCGGCGCCACAATTTTGCAATGATGGTTCCGCATTCTCTGCGCGAACTGGGCTCGCGGGCAAGGCAATGGAATTCACGACAGGTTTCGGCTGGACCAGGCTGCCGCTGGCGGCCGCGTTCATTTTCGGCTCGGTGCTGACGGCCCAGGCGCAGATCATTCCGCCCTTTTCCCCACCCCCCTCGGCGACCGCGCCTGATGACGAGGAGGCCGAAATCGCCGAGACGGCCCCCAACGTCAACGACGTCGATGTGCTCAAAGGCATCGATGTCGACAAGCTCGACTGGAGCCAGCTCGCCATCGACGCCGGCACGCTCAACGACATCATCAAGGCCAAGAAGCGCGCGCAGGCCGCAGCCAGGGACGGGATGGACTGGTCGTCCAACGCCAATGCCAACGGCTCCTCCGGGGTGAAGGTCAAGCAGTCGGTGTCCTCGTTCTGGGACACCCGCATCGGCGCCGACATGACGGTGACGAAAGAGCCGACCACGATGTCGGAGCTGCTGGCGCTGAAGGCCGAAAATGGCGGCAACCTGCCGCAATCCTCCGGCAGCGCCTGGGCCGCCGCGACCGCGCCGGGCGCGGGCGCGATCTTGGACAAGACCGCGGTGGAAGCCCGCGTCGATCCCGGCTCTGAGCAGAGCAAGCTCGGGGCATCGCTGACCAAATCGGTGCCGCTGTCGGGCGACACGTCGCTGACGCTGCAGAACGGCTACAGCGTCAACCAGCAGGGCACCACGGCCCTGCCAGGGGTCGGCGGCCGCGTGACCCGCAATTACGAGATCGATCAGTCCGCCAAGGTCACCATCACCGACACCGGCACCAGCATCTCCGCCGGCCAGACCATGTCGACAACCGACGACAAATGGCTGCGCAAGGTCGGCGCCGAACAGAAGCTGTTCGACAACGTCACCGTCTCCGGCTCGGTCGGCGAGACCTCGCAAGGCGCGATCAACAAGAGCGTGACGGCCGGCTTCAAGAAGAGCTGGTGAGCGCTCTTTAGACTTCGCTAACCATGCGCCACGGCAAGGCCCCCGAATGGTCCGCCCTTGCCGCATCTCGGCCCTGTTGCGGTCAAAATCCGACGCCCAAGATGCGCCGGCCTGACACACATCGTCGTGCGGGGGACACTCGCGCTGCGCTCAACGCGAACAGGGGAATAACGATGAACGCCATGCGTCCGGAAAAGACCGAGACCACCGAGACCGAGACGGTCGACAGCAATCTCGCCGCCGTGACGGAAGTCGAAGCCGGCATCCGCGATTTCGTCCGCAACGATATCGCCTATCTGCGCCGGCCGGCTGCACCGACAACCACCACCGACGCACCGCCGCTCGATCCGAGCGCGGAAGCCACCGTCACCAACGTCAACTCACTGATCCAGCGCGTCGCCGGCACCTCGCTTGCCGAGATCGAGAATCTGATCTCCGAGCTCGAGAGCCTGCGCGACCTGCTCCATGCCGAAGGCCAGCGCGTCCAGCGCGAGATCTCGGGCTATGCCCAGCTCAGCCAGGCCGCGATGAAGTCCACCCGCATGATCGCCGACAACGTCGCCCAATGGAAGCGCGCCGCCGACGGCCTGCGCAACAGCTGATCGCAGATACGAGCATGACCAGCCGCCGCGCTCCGAAAGGGGCGCGGCGGTTTTGATTTATGAGAAGATCTCGTGCCCCGGACGCGGTGCGGCACGCAGTGACGCGCCGCAGAGCCGGGGCCCATGGTTAGGATGAATGCGGTAGCACGATGGGTCCCGGCTCTGCGCAGCAGCGTTACACGCTGCAGCGCGTCCGGGACACGAACCCCAGCCTTGAACCCGCCGCCCATACCCGGCGACCAATGCCAAGCGCCCGCGGCTTTTGCGGCCGGGCGTTGGGGACATTTTCAGATGGAAAGCATTCGGCCCGACAACACGGACCCGATACCGCTACGGCCCACGCCGAGCCAGTTCGGGACCATCATGATGCGCTTTGTCGGGCTGCTGGCGATTGCGATCGCGATTTTGGCGTTCGTCTATAGCCGCTGAGGGCGGAGGCCACTTCGTGGCCCCGCGGAGTTAACGAACTCTTAACGGCTCGCGTCGACGCTCGAGGCTTCCAGGGTGTAGGCGCCGTCGGCGTAACTCTTCACCACGATACCGGCCACCAGCATCACGGCGAGTGTCGCGGTAGCGAAGATAAATCCGACCAGCTTGAGTGCGCCGCGGTCTGCCATTGTTCTCGTCCCCTGTCCTCTGCCCAGTTCGTTCAAATAGACAGCGACAGGTTCATAATTGGTTAGCAACTCGATGGTTCCGGCAGCTACTTCGCAAAGGCCAGCCATCTGGGAAAGGCTTATGGCAGCCGCCCTGAATCGCGTCCATAGCGCGCGGGCAACACTGGCTGACTAGTTTTTCGCGCGCTGTTTTCAGCCGTTCATATTGGAACGGGTCTAACCGCTCTTCCGCATCGGCACGAAGGCGCTGGCGGTGATGGAATAGACCTCCTCGCCGCGCTGGTTGGTGCCGGTGGTACGGGCGGTCAGGATGCCCCAGCCGGGACGCGAGGCGGAGCTGCGCTTGTCGACGACTTCGCTGACGTAAGAAACGGTGTCGCCGGCGAGCACCGGCCTGATCCAGCGCAGGTCGCGAAACCCCGGCGACGGGCCCCAGACCGCAACCTCTTCACCGCGCGAAGCGGCCTCGCGCGCCAGACGTTGGCCGTCGGCGACGACCAGGCTCATGCAGGCCGAGCCGACATGCCAGCCGGACGCAGCAAGCCCGCCGAACAGCGAGTTCTTGCCCTCCTCCTCGTCGAGATGAAAGCGCTGCGGATCGAACTTGGCGGCGAAGGTCTTGATGGACTCCGCCGTGAACGCATAGTCGCCGAGTTCGCGGCGCTGGCCGATCACGATGTCTTCGAAGAACCGCATCAGACCGCTCCCGCGCGCCGCTCGATCAGGATCGGCGAGGTCATCTCGCCCAGCGCCTCGCCCCTGGCATTGCGCACGGTGCATTTGAACTTGACGATGCCGAGGTTCGGCCGACTCTTCGAGGTCCGCGCCTCGAGCACGTCGACGTCGAGCGTGAGGTCGTCGCCCGGCTTGAGCGGCGACAGCCAGCGCACTTCGTCAACCCCGGGTGATCCCAGCGAGGCGGCGCGGGTGATGAAACCGTCGGCCATCATCCGCATCATCAGCGAGCACAGATGCCAACCCGAACCGGACAGGCCGCGCAGCATGCTCCTGGCCGCGGCCTCCTCGTCCAGATGCATCGGCTGCGGATCGAACTCGGCGGCAAACGCCAAAATCTCGTCGCGGGTGACATGGCGCGGGCCGAACGTTCCGTAACGGCCGATCGGAAAATCTTCGAAGGTCAGGGTCATCGTGGAAAAGCTTTGCGGGACGGACAGATTGTGGCCGCACTTTGCGGCAATCTCAACCCGCCGGTCCGCATGGCTCGTGCTACATTCGGCGAGTCGGGCCGGACCAGCCTCATAGTCGGATTGACTCTAGGCCGCAGGCACGATTTGCCCGGGGGAGAGAGATGTTTTCATTCAGCGACCTGTTTCAATGGGACCGCTTCATCACGCCGACGATCATCAAGACCTTCTACTGGCTGGTGATCGGCGTGATCTGCCTGTTCGGGCTCTCCGGAATCTTCGCCGGCCTCACCGCGATGGCGATCAGCCCGTTTGGCGGTTTCCTGGTCGTGCTGGAATCGATCGCGGGCGTCGTCGTCGGCGTGGTGTTCTCGCGCATCGCTGCGGAATTGATCCTGATCGTGTTTCGCATCAACGAGCATCTCGGCGCGATCAGGGATCAGGGCGGCGGGATGCGATAGCCCTCGTGTCCCGGACGCGGCGCGGCATGAAATGACGCGACGCAGAGCCGGGACCCATGCGTCCGTAATCAAGATTCTGGGCCCCGGCTCTGCAGCGCACCGCTGAAGAAGCGCTGCGCTGCGTCCGGGGCACGAGAGTTCACTTACGTATTAAACCGGAAATGCATCACGTCGCCGTCGGCGACGACATATTCCTTGCCTTCGAGCCGCAGCTTGCCCGCATCGCGGGCGCCGGCTTCGCCGTTGAAGGCGATGTAGTCGTCATATGCGATCGTCTCGGCGCGGATGAAGCCTTTTTCGAAGTCGGTGTGGATCACACCAGCCGCGCCCGGCGCCTTGGTGCCGCGATAGATGGTCCAGGCACGCGCTTCCTTCGGACCCACCGTGAAATAGGTGATGAGGTCGAGAAGCTGGTAGCCGGCGCGGATCAGGCGATCGAGGCCGGCTTCTTCCAGACCCAGCGTCTCCAGGAAGTCGGCGCGCTCCTCACGCGAGATGGTGGCGATCTCGGATTCGATCTTGGCGGAGATGACGACAGCGACCGCGCCTTCCTTGGCGGCCTGCTCCTGCACGGCCTTGGAGAACGCATTGCCTGTCGCGGCCGAGCCTTCCTCGACGTTGCAGACATAGAGCACGGGCTTGGAGGAGAGCAGGCCGAGCATCTCGAAGGCGCGGCGTTCCTCGGGCGCGACCTGGACCAGGCGGGCCGGCTTGCCCTCGCGCAGCAGAACGAGGCAGCGGTTCATCAGGTCGGCGGCTTCCTTGGCCTCCTTGTCGCCGGACTTCGCCTTCTTCTCCAGCGGCAGGACGCGCTTCTCGAGGCTTTCGAGGTCGGCGAGCATCAGCTCGGTCTCGATGGTCTCGATATCGGCAAGCGGGGCGATCTTGCCCTCGACATGGGTGATGTCGGAGTCCTCGAAGCAGCGCACGACATGCGCGATGGCATCGACCTCGCGGATGTTGGCCAGGAACTGGTTGCCGAGGCCTTCGCCCTTGGAGGCGCCGCGCACGAGGCCGGCGATATCGACGAAAGTCAGCCGCGTCGGAATGATCTGGCCGGACTTGGCGATAGCGGCCAGCTTGTCGAGCCTGGGATCAGGCACCGCGACCTCGCCGACATTCGGCTCGATGGTGCAGAACGGATAGTTCGCGGCCTGCGCCGCGGCCGTCTCGGTCAGCGCGTTGAACAAGGTCGACTTGCCGACATTGGGCAATCCGACGATTCCGCATTTGAATCCCACGAGCGTTATTCCTTGCCGTTCTCGTCCTTGGTCAAAAATCCCTTCGCCTGCATGGCCAGATGCACCCTGTTGGCGAAGGTCGCGTCGGTGCCCTTAACGATCAGTGCCGCGTGCTCGGCCACTGCGTCGCAGAGCGTCGTCACCCAGTCATTGTCGGCCTTGGCGAAGTCCGACAGCACATGGCCGTGCACCAGTTCCTTGACGCCGGGATGACCGATGCCGAGCCTGACACGGCGATACTCGTTGCCGATATGCGCCGAGATCGAGCGCAGGCCGTTATGCCCGGCAATGCCGCCGCCGATCTTCACCCGCACCTTGCCCGGAGGCAGTTCGAGCTCGTCGTGAAACACCGTGGTGTCGCCGGGCGCGATCTTGAAGAAGCTCGCCGCTTCCTGCACCGAGCGACCAGAGTCGTTCATGTAGGTGGTGGGCTTGAGCAGGATGACGCGCTCGGTGCCGAGCGTGCCTTCCGAAGTCTCGCCCTGAAAGCGACGGCGCCATGGCGAGAAACCATGACGCCGCGCAATCTCGTCGACGGCCACGAAGCCGATATTGTGCCGGTTACGTGCGTATTTCGCGCCGGGATTGCCGAGCCCAACAAAGAGTCGCATGACGCGGTGCGCCCCTCGGCCAGCACGCGATCAGAGACCGCGCGCCGGCTCTTTGAGAGTTTACTTCTTCTTGTCGCCGCCGGCCGGAGCCTTGGCGGCCGCCGCCGGAGCAGCAGCACCCGCAGCCGGAGCAGCACCTGCCGCCGGAGCAGCAGCACCAGCCGCCGGAGCCGCGCCACCAGCAGCAGCCGCAGCCGCGGCCTTCTGCTCTTCGGCGTAGCCGGACGGCGGCACGATGGTGACCAGGGTTGCGTCCTCGCGGGTCAACGCCTTCACGCCGGTCGGAAGCTTGATGTCCGACAAATGCAGCGAGTAACCGATTTCGAGCGCGCCGACGTCGGCCTCGAGGAACTGCGGGATGTTCTCGACCGAGCACTCGAGATCGATGGCGTGGGCGACAATGTTGACGGTGCCGCCGCGCTTCACGCCCGGGGAGGTTTCCGCCTTCACGATGTGGAGGGGCACGCTGATGCGGATGGTGGCGCCTTCGCCGAGACGCATGAAGTCGACGTGGATCGGGAAGTCCTTGACCGGATCAAGGTGGTAGTCGCGCGGAATCACGCGATGCTTCTTGCCGTCGAGTTCGACGTCCACCAGTGTGGTCAGGAACCGGCCCGCGAGGATGCGCTGGCGCAGTTCGCGATCGTCAACCGAGATCGGGAGCGGGGGCTGGTTGTTACCATAGATCACTCCGGGCACTCTGCCGGCGCGACGCTCAGCCCGGGCGGCCCCCTTGCCGCTCTTCGGACGTGCGGTCGCCTTCAATTCCTTGACGGTCGTCGCCATAGTCTAAGTCCTTGTTTTTGCAAAAGTTAATGGGCCGCAAGGCGGCCCATGGTGTACGCCGCAGCAAGCCTCCAGGGGTGCGGGGGCCGCGGACGTGGCGGGCTTTTACCCGGAAGATGCGGAAATGACAAGGAGAATGGCCGGGCCGCCTGACCCGGATCTGCCGTCATTCCGGGCGGCGCTACCCGCCGAGCTTGGCCTCCAGCGCGGCGATACGCGCCTTCAGGGCCTCGTTCTCCTCGCGTGCCAGACGGGCCATGTCCTTGACCGCCTCGAACTCCTCGCGCTTGACGAGGTCCATGTCGCGCAGGAATTTTTCGGCCTGGTTGCGCAGCACCGTATCGAACTCCCGCTTGGCGCCCTGGGCAGCCCCGGCGGCGTCGTTCATCAAGCGGCCGATCTCATCGAAAAACCGGTTGGTGGTCTGGGTCATATCGGTCTCCTGATCGGTTTCTTGCCGGCCTCGATAAACTTTGCGCGAACGCGTGAAAAGACAATGGCAATCCGCGGTGACAGGTTCAAGGCCTGCGCGGCGGTATCCTTGTCATGCCCCGGTTTCCTTGCAATCGTATTCAACGTCCCTGCATAACCGGGAATCACAAGGCGGAACGCAAGACATGATCGAGCAGCAGATCGCAATTCCCACCAAGGACGGCCACACCGCGACCTTCATCGTTCATCCCGAGCGCGGCGGACCGTTCCCGGTCATCCTGTTCTACATGGACGCGCCGGCAATCCGCGAAGAGCTGCGCGACATGGCGCGCCGGCTCGCGACGTCGGGCTATTACGTCATGCTGCCGAACCTCTACTACCGCTCCGGCGTGATGGAGCTCGGCGCGCTGCCGGCCGATCCGAACGCGCCGGAGCGCAAGCGCATGTTCACGCTGATGGGCTCGCTTACGATTCCACTGATCATGGACGATACGCGCGCGCTGCTCACCTATGCCGAAGGCCAGCAGGCTGCAAACCCCAGGATCGTCGGCACCGTCGGCTACTGCATGAGCGGCCGCTATGCCGTGAACGCCGCCACGCATTTCCCCGATCGCGTCAAGGCAGCCGCCTCGGTCTACGGCGTGCAACTCGCAACGGAGCAGGACGACAGCCCGCATCTCGCGGCAGGCAAGACCAAGGCCGAGCTCTATTTTGCCTGCGCCGAGACCGATGTCTACGCGCCACCGGAAATCATCGAGAAGGTCAAAGAGGGCATGAAAGGCGCGAAAGCCGAGGTCGAGATCTATCCCGGCACCCATCACGGCTTCGCCTTCCCCAAGCGCCCGGTCTATGACCGCGACGCCGCCGAGCGGCACTGGGAGCGCCTGCTGGCGCTCTATCGCCGCAATCTCGTCCAGCAATAGCCGGCGCGATGCCCTTTCTGCTCATCGACTTCCCGTCCTTCAACCCGATCGCGGTGGCGATCGGGCCGTTCGCGATCCGCTGGTACGCGCTGGCCTATATCGGCGGCATCGTCATCGGCTGGCTCTATGCACGCTCGCTGCTGAAGACCGAGCGGCTATGGGGCGGCCCCGCGCCGATGTCGCTGATGCAGATCGACGACTTCATCCTCTGGGTCACGCTCGGCATCATCCTCGGCGGCCGCACCGGCTACGTGCTGTTCTACAACCTGCCCTTCTTCATCAAGGACCCCGCCGCGATCTTCAAATTGTGGGAGGGCGGCATGTCCTTCCACGGCGGCTTCCTCGGCTGCGTCGCCGCGGTGATGTGGTTTGCTCATCGCAACCGCATCTCGATCCTGTCGCTCGGCGACATCACCACCGCGGTCGCCCCGATCGGGCTGCTGCTCGGGCGCATCGCCAATTTCATCAACGGCGAATTGTGGGGCCGCGCCACCGATGCGAGCCTGCCCTGGGCGATGATCTTCCCCCACGATCCCTCGCATCTGCCGCGCCATCCGAGCCAGCTCTACGAGGCCGGCATGGAAGGCATCCTGCTGTTCACCGTGCTCGCGATCATGATCCGCCTCGGCGCGCTGAAGCGCCCCGGCATGATCCTCGGTGCCTTCATCCTGATCTATGGCCTGACCCGCATCGCCGGCGAGCATTTTCGCGAGCCGGACGTCCAGCTCGGCTTTCTCTGGGGCGGATTAACCATGGGCATGCTGCTGTCGATCCCGATGCTACTCGTTGGGGCTATACTTATCGTATGGGCTGTAAGGCGCGGAGCGCCGAAGCCCACCGCGGCCATCAGTTAATTCATTTCGAGAAGACACGTGACGGAACAGCCACTGCTCAACGAGATCAAGGCGCTGATCAAATCCTCAGGCCCCATGCCGGTCTGGCGATACATGGAGATGTGCCTGATGCATCCGCGTTACGGCTATTACGTCTCGCGCGATCCGCTCGGCCGTGAGGGAGATTTCACCACCGCGCCCGAAGTSAGCCAGATGTTCGGCGAGCTGCTGGGATTGTGGACCGCCTCGGTCTGGAAGCAGATGGGCTCGCCGCAATCGCTGCGGCTGATCGAGATCGGTCCCGGCCGCGGCACCATGATGGCGGACGCGCTGCGCGCGCTTCGCGTGCTGCCGCCGCTCTATCAGGGGCTCAGCATTCACCTGGTCGAGGTCAATCCGGTCCTGCGCGAGCGGCAGAGTGCGACATTGTCGGGCGTGCGCAACATTGCCTGGCACGACAGCATCGACGATGTACCTGATGGTCCCGGCATCATCCTCGCCAACGAATATTTCGACGTGCTGCCGATTCACCAGATGGTGAAGCGCGAGGACGGCTGGCACGAGCGTGTGATCGACGTCGACGCCAATGGCAAGCTCCAGTTCGGCGCGGCTCCCGACCCGACGCCGCGCTTCGACGTGCTGCTGCCGCCCCTGGTGCGCGCCGCACCCGTCGGCGCGGTGTTCGAGTGGCGGCCCGATACGGAGATCATGAAGCTCGCCACCCGCGTGCGCGACCAGGACGGCGCGGCGCTGATCATCGACTACGGGCATTTGCGCAGCGATGCCGGCGACACCTTCCAGGCCATCGCGCGCCACAGCTTCACCGATCCCCTGAAGGCGCCGGGCCAGGCCGACGTCACTGCTCATGTCGACTTCCAGGCGCTCGCGCGCGCGGCCGAGGCCGTCGGCGCCCGTGCGCACGGACCGGTCACGCAAGGTGACTTCCTCAAGCGCGTCGGCATCGACACCCGCGCGGCCGCGCTGATGCAGAAGGCAACGCCCGAGGTTGCCACCGACATTTCCGTGGCGCTGAAGCGGCTGACCGACACCGGGCGCAGCGGCATGGGCTCGATGTTCAAGGTGCTCGGCATCTCCGAGCCGCGGCTGACGGGCCTTGCGGGCCTCAGCGATCTCGAAAAGGCCGGAGGCAATTGATGACCCTCACTTCGTCGCTGCTGTCGGCGGTACCGGGCCTCCGCCATTCCTTCTTCACGCGTGAAGGCGGCGTCTCCGGCGGCATCTATTCCGCGCTCAATGGCGGGCTCGGCTCCAACGACGATCAGGCCCGCGTTGCGGAGAACCGCCGCCGCATGGCCGAACATGTCGGCGTCGCGGCCGACCGCTTCCTCAGCTTGCACCAGATCCACTCGCCCGACGTGCTCGTCGCCGAGACGGCGTGGCCGAGCGGGCCGCGGCCAAAGGGCGACGCGATGGTGACCAAAACGCCGGGCATCGCGCTCGGCGTCTCCACCGCCGATTGCGGACCGGTCCTGTTCGTCGATCCGCATGCGCGGGTCATCGGTGGCGCCCATGCCGGCTGGAAGGGTGCGCTGACCGGCGTGCTAGAGTCCACGATAGCGGCGATGGAGAAGCTTGGCGCCTCACGCAGCGGCATCATTGCCGCGATCGGCCCCTTGATCCGCCAGGACAGCTACGAGGTAGGCAACGAATTCGTCGCGCGCTTCATCGAGGCCGATGCGGAGAACGCGATGTTCTTCATTCCATCGGTACGCGAGGGCCACGCGATGTTCGATCTTGCCGGCTTCATCCGCACGCGTCTGGAAGCCGCCGGCATATTGATGATCGACGACCTTGGTCTCGACACCTACGCCGACGAGCGCTTCTTCAGCTATCGCCGCTCGGTGCATCGCAAGGAGCCGGATTACGGCCGGCATGTTCACGCGATCGCGCTGGAAGGGTGAACGGAGGAGCAACCTCCCGTCATTCCGGGGCGATGCGCAAGCATCGAACCCGGAATCTCGAGATTCCGGGTTCTCGCTTTGCGAGCCCCGGAATGACGGCGCTTGGGACTGTGTCGCCTCTGCCCTAGACCTTAATCGATTTTAACGATATCGCTGCCCTCCATAATGAGGGAAGCGTCATCTTTTCTGAGCCGCGCAGGCTCGCGCGTGCTGGCGGCCATGCTGCTGGCAGCGGCGACCGCGCTGGCCGGCTGCGCCGGAGGCGGCGGCAATGCCGCCAATTCCTACGCGATGGCGCCACCGAGCGCCGGCTCCGGGGCGACGGTCGCTTTCGAATCGATCGACGGACCGCCGCCGCAGGTGTTCGACCGCATGGTCGGCGTGCTCGACAGCGAATCCAAGCTGCGCAGCCTCTCGATCGTCTCCCGCGAGGGGACGGCTGCCTACCGCGTGCGCAGCTACCTCTCCGCCCAGGTGGTGCGCGGCAAGACCGTGATTGCCTGGGTCTGGGATGTCTACGACGCCAACCAGCAGCGGGCCTTGCGCCTCTCCGGCGAGGAGCCGACCACCGCGGCCAAGGGCGGAAAGGATCCGTGGGCTGCCGCCGACGATCTGGTGCTGCGGAAGATCGCCCAGGCCGGATTCAGCGGACTTTCCAATATGATCAACGGAAGGCCGGATGCGCCGGGCTCGGTTCCGGGCCTGCGGGGCCCCGCTGTGGCGAGCGTGACTCCGGAGGCGCCGGCAGCCGTGGTGCCCGCCTCGGCGCTCGGCTATGCCCAGCAATAACCACCGCTAAACCACGGGCCCAATTCCCGGGCAAACCTTTGGCCCGACTCAGGATTTTCAGAGGGAAAACGTAGCATCCCGGGTTGCCATTGCAGCCTCCCGCCTGATATTTCCTCGCCCGTCGTAACCGTGCTGCCAGTGGGTATTCTCTGATGTTGAACGTCGTATCCAGCAAAGCGCGGGAGGAAGCGTCCATGTCGGCCAAGAACGGCTCAATCAAGCTTGTCGCCGGCAACTCCAATCCAGCGCTCGCGCAAGCGATCGCGCAGGGCCTCGACCTGCCGCTGACCAAGGCGGTGGTCCGGCGCTTCGCGGACATGGAGATCTTCGTCGAGATCCAGGAGAACGTCCGCGGCTCGGATGCCTTCATCATTCAGTCGACCTCGTTCCCCGCGAACGACCATCTGATGGAATTGCTGATCATCACCGACGCGCTGCGACGCTCCTCGGCGCGCCGTATCACAGCGGTGCTGCCCTATTTCGGCTACGCCCGCCAGGACCGCAAATCAGGTTCACGCACGCCGATCTCGGCCAAGCTCGTCGCCAATCTGATCACCCAGGCCGGCGTCGACCGCGTCATGACGCTCGACCTGCATGCCGGCCAGATCCAGGGCTTCTTCGACATCCCGACCGACAATCTCTACGCGGCGCCGCTGATGGTGCGCGACATCAAGGAGAGGTTCGATCTCTCCAAGACGATGGTGATCTCGCCTGACGTCGGCGGCGTGGCCCGTGCGCGCGGCCTTGCCAAGCGCATCAACACACCGCTCGCGATCGTCGACAAGCGCCGCGAACGGGCCGGCGAATCCGAGGTCATGAACGTGATCGGCGACGTCGCCGGCTACACCTGTATCCTGATCGACGACATCGTCGATTCCGGTGGCACGCTGGTGAACGCGGCCGATGCACTGATCGCCAAGGGCGCCAAGGACGTCTACGCCTACATCACCCACGGCGTGCTCTCCGGCGGCGCGGCCGCCCGTATCGCCGGCTCGAAGCTGAAAGAGCTCGTCATCACCGACTCGATCCTGCCGACCGAAGCGGTGACCAAGGCGCCGAACATCCGCACGCTGCCGATCGCCAGCCTGATCTCGGACGCGATCGCGCGCACCGCCGCGGAAGAGTCGGTGTCGAGCCTGTTCGATTGATTTCTTACCTCGCCCCGCTTGCGGGGAGAGGTCGGAATTCGAGCGAAGCTTGAATTCCGGGTGAGGGGGACTCTCCACGAGTGCAACTCTCACCTCCCTCGCGGAGACTCCCCCTCACCGCTCCCTCTCCCCGCAAGCGGGGCGAGGGAGCGCACTTTCCCTCCGTCCCTCACGACGCGCCTGGTCCGCAGCGTGCCTCGCTCCCCCACGGGTTGTTGCCGGGTGCGGCCCATGACATCATCGTGACATTGAGTCATCGCTGCCTGGGTCCCTGATGCCGCACCGGAAATTTGCTTGGGAGAAGCTGTCAGACGACGAGCTGCTGCAGCAACGCCTGAGCAGCCTCCGGGTCACGGTCGAAGGCACCTGGCTCGAAGGCTGCGTCGGCACGCTTTACGAAGAGCTCGAAGAGCGCGGCATCCGGCTGCGACCGCACACATGGATCTCGAGCGAGTGGTTCAGTCCGGGAGACGTGCCCGGCATCGCCATCCCCTTCTATCTCGCCCATCCCCGCCTGATGAAGCTCGAGAAGAAGATGATGTTCGACGTCGAGGGCGGAACCTGGCGCGAATGCATGGCCATCCTCCGCCACGAGGCCGGCCACGCCATACAGCACGGCTTCCAGCTGCAGCGGCGCCGGCGCTGGCAACAATTGTTCGGGCCATCGTCAAAACATTATCCGCGCTACTACCGGCCGAACCCTGCGAGCCGGCGTTACGTCCAGCACCTTCGGCTCTGGTACGCGCAGAGCCACCCTGACGAAGACTTTGCCGAGACCTTTGCAGTGTGGCTGAAGCCGCGCTCGAACTGGCGCACGCGATACGCCGGCTGGCCCGCGCTGAAGAAGCTGGAATATGTCGACCAGCTGATGGGCGAGATCGCGGGAAAGCGACCGCTGATCACGACACGCGAGCGCGTGGATCCGCTCAGCAAGCTCAGCCAGACGCTCGAAGACCACTATGAGAAGAAACAGGCGTTCTACGCCTTCACGCCGCCGAAGACCTACGACCGCGACCTCTCCCGGCTGTTCTCCACCGATCCGCGGCATCATCGCTCAAAACCCGCGTCCAGCCTGATCAGGCGGCACCGCGCCCAGATCAGACGGCTGGTCGCGCGGTGGACGGGCGAGAACCAGCTCACGCTCGATGCCGTGCTCGACGACATGATCTCCCGCTGCCGCGAGCTCGATCTGCGCGCGGTCGGACCCGAACAGAGGCTCGTTCTCGATTTCACTGTCCTCGTGACCGCCAAGACGATGCACGCGCTGTTTGGCCCGTCTCGGCGCAAATGGATCGCGCTATGAGACGACTCCGTATTCTCGTGCTGATGCATCCGGACTTCATGCCTCCGGACTCCTCCGACGGATACACGCCGCAGGAAATCAACACCTGGAAAACGGAATACGACGTCGTCAGCACCCTGCGCGCAGCCGGCCATGAGGTCCGCGCGCTCGGCGCACAGGAGGAAATCAGGCCGGTTCGCGAAGCGATCGAGGGGTTCAAGCCGCACGTGGTGTTCACCCTGCTGGAGGAGTTCCACTACAACGTCGCTTACGACCAGCACATCGCCAGCTATCTCGAGCTGATGAAGGTGCCCTATACCGGCTGCAACCCGCGCGGCCTGATTTTGGCGCGCGGCAAGGATTTGTCCAAGACGCTGGTGCATCATCGGAGGATCGCGGTGCCGGCCTTTGCCGTGTTTCCGATGCGCCGCAAGGTCAAGCGTCCAAAACATCTTGCGCTGCCGCTGATCGTCAAGAGCCTGAACATGGATGGATCCGCCGGCATCTCTCAGGCCTCGATTGTCGATACCGACGAAAAGCTCGCGGAGCGCGTCGCCTTCATCCACGATCGAAGCGAAACGGCGGCCATCGCCGAGCAGTTCATCGAGGGGCGCGAGCTCTATGTCGGCGTGCTCGGCAACAACCGGCTACGCGTGCTGCCGGTTTGGGAGTTGAAGTTCGGCAGCATGGGCGGGCGCAGCTCACGCCACATCGCCACGGAAAAAGCCAAGCACGACACCGACTATCAGGAACGCGTCGGCATCGTCGACGGGCCGGCGAAAGACCTTGCGCCAGATGTCACCGCGCGGATCCAGCGCGCCGCGAAACGCATCTACCGGGCGCTTGGCCTCGACGGCTATGCGCGCATCGATTTCCGCCTCGCCGCCGACGGCACGCCCTATTTCATCGAGGCCAATCCCAACCCCGAGATCGCCAAGAGCCAGGAATTCGCCACGGCGGCCCTGCACGACGGGCTGAAGTACAAGGATCTGCTGCACAGGATCCTGACGCTGGGGATCAGCCGTGCCAAGGCAGGCGTGTCGCTGGGGTGAGACTGGGCGGCTTGCACCGATATCGTAGGGTGGATTAGCGAAGCGTAATCCACCTCTTCTATTTCCGCGGCGGCAGACGTGGTGGATTACGCCTTCGGCTAATCCACCCTACGGCACCTAGCTCGCCTCCGCCTTCGCGCTCACCACATCGGCAAACGACTTGAAGAACTCGCCGGCGAGCTTCGTCGCGGTCGAGTTGATCAGCCGCGCCCCGAGCTGGGCCAGCTTGCCGCCGATCTGGGCGTCGACATCGTAGTGCAGCACCGTGACATCGGCGCTTTCCGATTCCAGCCGCACCAGCGCACCGCCCTTGGCATAGCCGGCGACGCCGCCGGAGCCCTCACCGGAAATGCGATAGGCGTTGGGCGGATCGAGATCGGACAGGGTCACCTTGCCGCTGAACGTCGCCTTCACCGGGCCGACCCTGAAGACCACGGTTGCCGTCATCTCGTTCGGCGCGGTCACGTCAAGCGACTGGCAGCCGGGGATGCATTGCTTCAGCACCGCGGGATCGTTCAGCGCCGCCCACACCTGTTCGCGTGAGGCGGGAATGCGCTGGCTGTCGTTCATCTGCATGATGGGTGTCTCACTCTTTGCTGCCTGGTTGACCGGCACGCTGGCCGCGCCGACGTTCCCTGGTGATCTCGGCGAGGATCGACATCGCGATCTCCTCCGGCGTGATGGCACCGAGATCGAGCCCGGCCGGTGCCTTGAAATCGTCGATCGCGGCGGCGCTCGCGCCCTCCGCAAGAAGCTTGGCGCGCAGCGACGCCATCTTGCGGCGGCTGCCGACGAAGGCGTGATAACAGGCCTTGGTCGCAACCGCCGCGCGCAGGGCGGCTTCGTCGCCCTTGCCTTGCGTCGAGACCACGACGAAACGCTTGGCGTCATTGAGTTCACCGAGCTGATAGCCGTCGATGACAGCATCGGCGTCCGGCTGCGCCGTGAGCTCCGCGGCGGGTGCGGCGAACGTGACGTGATAGCCGAGCACGCGCGCCTGCGCGGCAAGCGACAGCGCCACGGGGCTCGCACCGAGGACGACCAGTGAGGGATGCGGCAGCACCGGCTCGACGAAAATATCCATCGTGCCCTTGCTCGGGCACATATTGCTGGCGAAGCGGATGCCGTCGCGGCTCTCGCCGGCGCTGACGCCGAGTTCGGCCAGCAGGTTTTCCGGCTGCACCGACACCATGCGCGGCTCGCCGTCGGCGAGCGCCTCGCGCGCCGCCTTCAGCACCGCCCCTTTGGCGCAGCCGCCGCCGATCCAACCCGCGACGATGGTGCCGTCGGCCGCGATGATCGCCTTGGCGCCAGCCTTCGCCGCGGTCACCGACACCGTCCGCACCACCGTCGCGAGCACGAAGGCGCGCTCGGCGGCCTTCATCTGCGCGACCAGATCCAGCAATTCGACATGAGCGGTCATCGCAACATCCCTCAGAGCTTCGCCAGATAGGGTTCGAGCGCGCGCAGGCTTTGCAGCGAATTGGCGGGCGCATAGAGATCGACATGCGGCAGCGCGGCCTTGATGCCGCGCGCCTCGGGCGAATAGCCCTCCCAGGCCATCATCGGATTGAGCCAGACGACGCGGCGGCAGCGGCGATGCAGCGCCGCCATCTCGCGCCCGAGCAATGCGGCATCGCCGGTCTCGTAGCCGTCGGACACGATCATCACGCAGCTGCGCGAATGGATCACGCGCGCAGCGTGCCAGCGGTTGAAGGTCTGCAAGGACTCGCCGATCTTGGTGCCGCCGCCCGCGCCCTGCGCCATGATCGACAGCCGGTCGAGCGCGCGGCCGGCATCCCTCTCCTTCATCGCGTCGGAGACGTAGGCGAGGCGCGTGTGGAACAGAAATGCCTCGGCCTCGCGGAACTGATCGAGCACACCGTGGATGAAGCGGAGGAAGACGGAGGTGTACATGCTCATCGAGCCGGAGGCATCGAGCAGCACGATCAGCCGCAGCGGCTTGTCCTTGCGCTTCCGCTTGACGAGCGCGATCGGCACGCCGCCATGGCTGATATTGCGATGGATGGTTCGCCGCAGATCGAGCCGGTAGCCGCGCCGGCGCGCCAGATCGCGCCGGGTCAAGCGGGTGCGCATCGCTCTCGCGAGCTGCGCGGCTGCCTCGTGGGCCTGCGCGACCTGATCGGGATCGCTGAGCTTGCGGAAGTCGACCTCGGCAAGATTCTCCGCGCGCGAGGCGCCTTCCATGCGGCCCTCGCCGGAGCGGCCCTCAGGTGCAGCGTCCGACGACGGAAGCTGGTCGGTGACGGATTGGTTGCCGCCCTGCTCGGCCGATTTGTCCTGCAGGCTCTTCAGCGACGGATTGCTGGCGCCCGGCGTCGAGCCGACGGTACGCGAGCGCGAGCGAACGCGCTTGGCCATCCAGAACGCATCGAACAATCCATCGAACTTGTCCCAGTCGGATTTGCGCGCCGAGAACAAATGCTTGAATGCCGCGCGCAAAAGGCCCGGCCGGGCGGCATAGCCCGAGGACATCAGCGTCGCGGCATCCTGCCCTTCGGCGAGCCCGACGCGGAAGCCCGCTTCGCGCAAGGTCCGCAGGAACGCCGCAAGCCTCGCGGACACGAGCCTGGAGACCTCATTGAGGTCATCATATTCGGGGCTCGAGCCGCAGCAGCTCATGCGACCTTCCCCAGCAGGCGCTGCGTCACCTCGGGCGTGACGCGGGCACGGTCTTCGTGGGTCTTCAGCAGGCAAACCAGCGTCTCATGCACGGTCTCGGGCGCGTCGTGGAGATCGCGCACATCGAGTCCGACCAGCGCGGCCGCCCAGTCCAGCGTCTCCGCGACGCCAGGGACCTTTCGCAGCTCCTCCTTGCGCACGCCCTCGACCATGCGTGCGATCTGGAGCGATAGCGACGGGCTGGCTCCCGCGACCCGTGCCAGGATGATGCGGGTCTCGCGGTCGACGTCGGGATAATCGACATAATGATAGAGGCAGCGCCGGCGCAGCGCGTCGGAGAGCTCACGGGTGCCGTTCGAGGTCAGCACCACGTGCGGGATGGTGACGGCGGGAATGGTGCCGAGCTCGGGGATCGAGACCTGGAAGTCGGACAAGAGCTCCAGCAGGAACGCCTCGAACTCGTCGTCCGCGCGGTCGATCTCGTCGATCAGCAGCACAGGTGCCTTCGGCCGGCGGATCGCCGCGAGCAGCGGGCGCTCCAGCAGGTATTTTTCAGAGAAGACCTGGTCCTCGATGCTGTCAGTGCCGCGATGCGCCTGGATTGCCAGCAATTGCCGCTGGTAGTTCCACTCGTAGAGCGCGGAGGACTGATCGAGCCCTTCGTAGCATTGCAGCCGGATCAACTCGGTCGCATGCACCTTTGCCAGCGCCTTTGCGACTTCAGTCTTGCCGACGCCCGCCTCGCCTTCCAGCAACAACGGACGTCGCAACATCTGCATCAGCGAGATCGCGGTCGCGAGGTCCGCATCGGCGATATAGCCGGATGCGGCCAAGGCTTGCGCGATCTCGTCTCGGTTTTTCATGCTTCCTCCGTCGTTCCGGGATGGTGCGAAGCACCAGACCCGGAACCTCGAGATTCCGGGTTCGGTCCTGCGGACCGCCCCGGAATGACGAACCAAAACTAAGCAACCGCTCCGAGGGCCTTCGCCGCCTTCCAGTTGCGCCAGAAATCATGCGGCATCTGGATGTGGGTGCTCCCGAGGAACGAGAACGCGTCGTTGACGGCGTTGGAGAAGGCCGGCACGCCGCCGACATTCGGGCTCTCGCCGACACCCTTGGCGCCGATCGGATGATGCGGCGACGGGGTGACGGTGAAGTCGGTCTCCCAATGCGGCGTCTCCACCGCGGTCGGCATGAAGAAGTCCATGAACGAGCCGGTGACGACGTTGCCGGTGTCGTCGTAGCGGATCTCCTGGCCCATCGCGATGGCGAAGGCCTCGGTCAGCCCGCCATGCACCTGGCCCTCGATGATCATCGGATTGATGCGGGTGCCGCAATCGTCGAGCGCATAGAAACGCCGGACCTTGTACACGCCGGTATCGACGTCGATGTCCATCACGCAGAGATACGCACCAAAGGGATAGGTCATGTTGGGTGGATCGTAATAGCTGACCGCCTCCAGCCCCGGCTCCATGCCAGGGGGCACGGAGTTGTACGCCGCCCAGCAGATATCCTTCATCGACATGAATTTCTCCGGCAGGCCCTTCACCCGGAAGCCGTCGATGTCGAATTCGAGATCGTCCTCGTGGACCTCGAGCTTATAGGCCGCGATCATCTGCGCCTTGGCCTTGATCTTTCGCGCAGCCATCGCGATCGCAGCACCCGCCACCGGCGTCGAGCGCGACCCGTAAGTGCCGAGCCCGTAAGGCGCGGTATCGGTGTTACCCTCCTCCACCATGATGTTGTCGGCGGGAATGCCGATTTCAGTGGCGATGATCTGGGCCCAGGTTGTCTCATGCCCCTGGCCCTGGCTCTTGGTGCCCATGCGCGCGATGCCCGCACCGGTCGGATGCATGCGGATCTCGCAGGAGTCGAACATCGCTATCCCCAAGATGTCGCAATTCTTCGACGGGCCGGCGCCGACGATCTCGGTGAAGAAGGAGACGCCGAGCCCCATGACCTCGCGGGTCTCGCCGCGCTTGAACGCGGCCCGCTTCTCCGCCTGCTCTTTCCGGAGTGCGGCGTAACCGGTCGTCTCCATCATCTTGCGCATCGCAGTGTGGTAATCGCCGGAATCGTATTCCCAGCCCAGCGCCGAGTGATACGGGAACTGCTCCGGCTTGATGAAGTTCTTCAGCCGCAGCTCGGCCGGATCCATGTTGAGCTTCTGCGCCAGGATATCCATCGCGCGCTCAATGCAGTAGGCGGCCTCCGTGACACGGAACGAGCAACGGTAGGCGACACCACCGGGCGCCTTGTTGGTGTAGACGCCATCCACCACCAGATGTGCGGTCGGGAAGTCATACGAGCCGGTCACGATGTTGAAGAAGCCGGCCGGCCATTTCGACGGGTCGGCGCAGGCGTCGAACGCGCCGTGATCGGCGAGCACGTGCACGCGAAGCCCCGTGACCTTGCCGTCCTTGGTCGCGGCGATCTCGGTCGTCATGTGGTAATCGCGCGCGAACGAAGTCGCGGTGAGGTTCTCGATGCGGTCCTCCACCCATTTCACCGGCTTGCCGGTGACGATGGACGCGACAGCCGCGCAGATATACCCGGGATAGGCGCCGACCTTGTTGCCGAAGCCGCCGCCGATGTCGGGCGCGATGACATGGATCTTCTGCTCCGGCAGCTTTGCGATCAGCGACACCACGGTGCGGATCACATGCGGAGCCTGGAAGGTGCCGTAGATCGTCAGCTCGCCCTTGATCTTGTCGAAGGAGCAGACGCACTGGCAGGTCTCCAGCGGCGACGGATGGGTGCGGTGATAGGAGATCATCTCCTTGATCTTGACTTCGGCCTTGTTGAAGGCCGCGTCGGTCAGCTCCTTGTCGCCGACAGTCCACTCGAAGATGTGGTTGTCGTGCTTGCGCGGGCCGTGCGCGCCGGACATCTTGCCGACGAGGTCCTCGCGCAAGATCGGCGCATCCTTGTCCATCGACTTGAAGGGATCGACCAGCGGCGGCAACGGCTCGTATTCGACGATCACCTTGTTGATGCCGTCATCGGCCGCATAGCGGTCGGTGGCGACGACGAAAGCGACTTCCTGGTTCTGGAACAGCACCTTGCCGTCGGCCAGCACCATCTGCACGTCACCGGCGAGCGTCGGCATCCAGGCGAGATTGACCGTCTTCAGCGTCTCGGCGGTGATCACCGCGAGCACGCCGGGCACTTTCAGCGCCTCGCTGTCGTCGATCTTTGTGACGCGCGCATGCGGATGCGGTGAGCGGACGAAGTCGCCATGCAGCATGCCCGGCAGCTTGACGTCGTCGACGTAATTGCCCTTGCCTTGGGTGAAGCGGATGTCCTCGACGCGCTTGCGCTTGCAGCCCATGCCTTCGAGTGCGGCGGTGCGTTGTTCCCGCGTGGGAGTGAGGTCATTCATTCTGCGGCCTCCTGGAATTCCACGCCGTTGATCTTGGCGGCGGCATATTGAATGGCTTTGACGATGTTCTGGTAGCCGGTACAGCGGCAGATGTTGCCTGATATGCCCATCCGGATTTCCGGCTCGCTGGGCGAGGGGTTTTCCTTCAACAGGCGATGCGCGCGCATGATCATGCCGGGCGTGCAGAAGCCGCATTGCAGGCCGTGCATCATGCGGAAGCCTTCCTGCAGCGCGGACAGCGTGCCATCGGCATTAGCCATGCCTTCGACCGTGGTGATGTCGCTGCCCTGCGCCTGCACGGCGAACATGGTGCACGACTTCACCGACATGCCGTCGATGTCGACAGTGCAGGCGCCGCAATGCGTGGTTTCGCAGCCGATATGGGTGCCGGTCATCCCGAGATTTTCGCGGATGAAATGCACCAGCAGCGTGCGCGGCTCGACGAGGCCTTCGACCTCGGCGCCGTTCACCTTCATGGTGACGTGTGTTTTGGCCATTGATCCCCTCCCTTATTTCGCTTTGGCGGCGGCGCGCTGCAGCGCGCGTGTCACCATGATGCCGCCGACATGTTTTCTGTATTCGACCGGTCCGCGTGCATCGGCCGCCGGAGCCATGATCGCTTCGGCTGCCGCGGCCGCCTTCTTGAGCGTGGCGGCATCGAGACTCGTACCGATCACAGCCTTTGCCGCGTCAGCAGCAAGCAGCGGCGTCTCGTGGACATTGGTGAGGCCGATCGCGCAAGTCGCGACCTTGCCGCCGGACATGGTGAGCACGACGGCAGCCGCAGCGGTCGCATAGTCGCCGACCTTGCGCTTGAGCTTTTCATAGGCGTAGCCGTGGCCGGCTGCGGGCACGGGGATTGAGACTGAGGTGAGGATCTCGCCGGGCTCGAGCGCCGTGAAATAGGCGCCTTGATAGAAGTCAGCGGCCGCGACATCGCGGGCGCCACCAGAGCCTTCAAGGCGATAGGTCGCCCCCAGCGTCATCATCAGGGCCGGCATGTCGTTGCCGGGATCGCCGTTGGCGACGTTGCCGCCGATCGTGCCGCGGTAGCGCACCTGCGGGTCTGCGATCAGCAGTGCCGTCTCATGCAGGATCGGCATCGCCTTGGCGACGTCCTCCGACGCCAGCAACTCGTGCTGGGTGGTCATCGCGCCGATGACGAGATTGTTGCCGGAGCGGCTGATGCCCTTCAGCGCGGCGATGCCGTGCAGATCGATCAGATGGGCGGGGGAGGCGAGCCGAAGCTTCATCATCGGCACCAGACTGTGCCCGCCGGCCAGTGGCCGGGCATCCTCGCCGAGGTCGGACAAGAGTTTGACGGCATCGGCGACACTCGCCGGCCGGTGATAGCCGAATGAGCCTGGGATCATCATCTCCTCCTCGTCGTCCTTTGCGCGTGACGGCGCGGACGTTGGAGGGGACGGTCTCTCCGGACGGGGCAAGCCGCAATCATTCGGGCACCAGAGCGGGCTTTTTGCACGAATTGCGGATGGGAACGCACGAATTGCGTCAGGTGAGGCGACCCTTCACCTTTGCCTAAGCCTGCCGCCGGTTCGCTAACCCGAGTCTCGCCTTCACCTCGGCGATCTTCGCCCGGCTCACCGGCACCCGGTGCGGCGACGGGCCATCGAGCTCGAGCACGGCGCCGTCGCCCTCTTTGCGGACCAGGGCAATATGGGGGATGGCGACGATATGACTGCGGTGCACCCGCAGGAACAGCGAGGGATCGAGCTGTGCCTCGGCTTCCGAAATCGACCAGGGGCACATCCGCTCGCGGGTCCCGTCATGAACGCGGGTGTAGTGCGCGTCCGCCCGGACGCTGCGGACATTGGCGGTGTCGATGAAATGCGTGCCGTCAGCACTCTCGACCGGCAGCCGGGGAACCGGCGCCCGCGGCGGCTGGCCGAGACCACCGAGCGGCGCCATCGGACGTGGCGAAGCGGTTGCGGCCACAAGCGGCTCGGCGCCAACAGGCGCGACAGGGGGTGAAACCTGCTCCACAGCGACCGGCGCCTGACGCCGCGAATCCGGAACCAGCGATAGCAGGAAGCCGGCCGCAATGACGAAGCACAACACTGCGACGATGATCGACAGCATTTGCTGCGACGCGGCAAGACCGCCGCCATGATGATGCGCCGCACCTGTCAGTGGCTCGAAATGCATGCCGAGCATCGCGGTGTAGTGCATACCGGAGACGGCCATGCCGAATACAATCGAGCTGACGATCAGCCGGGCGCCTTCGGGCTGCGCCAGGAAGGCGCGCAAGCCACCATAGGCCGTGACGATTGCGACCACGACCGACAGAAAGACCATGGTCGGGTCGTGCACGATGCCGAACGACCCGGCGAGGCCGTGGATGCCGACATAATGCATGCTCGCGATGCCGACGCCGAGCAACACGGCCGACGACGCCACTCGCCTCAATTTGGGCTCGCCGACCGAGACAAAGAACAGCGAGATGCCGACCACCAGCGCGCAGATCAGGAACGAGATGATGGTGGGAAGAACGAGATAGACCGTGTCGGGCGGCAGCGGTGCGGCCAGCATGCCGACAAAATGCATGGTCCAGATGCCGACCGCCAGAAACGCAGCCGCACCCGCGAGCAGAACGCGGTTGCTGACGCCGGGCGTGTTGCGGATGCGAGCAGCAAGCGCAAAGCCGGTATAACCACCCAGACTCGCGATCGCCACCGAGAGCGCGACGAGATAGGGATCGTGTCCTTCGAACATGATCTTGTCGGCCGCCCGTCTCCACGGAGCGGCCTCCTCCCGCCGCCGACTTTATAGGGACGGCGGCGGGATTGACAATCAGCGGCGTGTGAAGGCGAGGCTTGGTGCGCTCCAGGACCCTCATGGTGAGGAGGCGCGCAAGCGCCGTCTCGAACCATGCAGGCCCCACTGTAACCTTCATCCTTCGAGACGCGCTACGCGCTCCTCAGGATGAGGAGCGCGAGTCTTTGTGACCTCTACACAATTCCGGCCGCGACCTGGCCGCGCAGGCGCTCCAGGCCGTGCAATGTCTCGGCACAGGCGGCCGCGACCTCGACGCCCTTGATTGCAAAGTGCCTGCGGAAGAAATCGTAATGCACTTCGGTCTCGTGGAATTGCTGCGGCGTCAGCACGGCGGAGAACACCGGCACCTCGGTGCGCAGCTGCACGTCCATCAGCGCCTTGATCACGGTGTCTGCGACGAACTCGTGGCGATAGATGCCACCATCGACGACAAGGCCGGCCGCGACGATCGCAGTGTAGCGCCGCGTCTTGGCGAGGACCTGCGCGTGCAGCGGGATCTCGAACGAGCCCGGCACCTCGAACACGTCGACATGGGTGAGGTGGCGTGCCTCGGCCTCCTTCAAGAAGGCGAAGCGCGCCTCCCGCACGACGTCGTGATGCCAGCAAGCCTCGACGAAGGCGACCCGCTGCGGCTTTGCGAACCGCGGGTGCTCGGTCGCCGGGGGAACCGGCGGTTGGGCGACTTGAGACGTTTCGATTTGGGGATCTTGCAACGTCTGATTCATGGCTTTCCTCTCGAGGACCAGAATCAGGGCACACGGAACGAAAAGCAGCCGCACCTTGCGATGCGTCCGCCACCGACCGTTCTCTTTCATCCGGACTTTAACCGTCGGCTTCGGAGTTGCACCGAATCTGCTGACCCTTCCCCTCGGCAAAGACCTCGGAGAAGGCGCTCGCGGGCTTAGGCCTTTCGGCCCTTACCGCCGGTGGGGACTTTCACCCCGCCCTGAGAACATCGGCCGCCCGGGATTGAGCGACCTGAGCCGAAATATGCCGCCGGCGAGGGGCAGCAGGCAAGCCTGTTCCGCAGCCAAAAACCGCATGGTCCCATGCCGCTATGGGGGGTGCGGACCTCGGAAGACGGAATTAACGATTGGGCCGGCGGCCGCTCGATCCGATTCCGGTTTGTTCTCAAATTAATAATTGTGTCCGAGATGAGCTGTGGACGAACGAGTCCTGTCTTGTGGACGGACTCGCGACCCAGTTGCGCAGATTCCGCAAATCACATCAGTTGATCCGCGACAAGCCCGCGCTGGTCCGAAGGGATCGCAAGAGCGACTCCGAGAGGATCGCTGAAAGCGATTCCGAAGAGATTGCCCTTAACGACGTTAAGGAAGCGCGCGCCGGACCAACCGCGTGCGTATCAAAAGACAACAAGAAGGCAAAAGGTCGAGACGGCATGTCCCTGCTCGAAGGCACTATCGATTCCCGAAATCACCCGCTCGCGGTGGTCGAGGACATCGCTGCCAGCAATAACTGGCCGTTCGAACGCTCCGGCGAAGACGAACTGACCATTGTCTCGAAGGGACAATGGACCGACTACCAGATCTCGTTCACCTGGATGGGTGAGATCGAAGCGCTGCATCTGGCCTGCGCTTTCGACATGAAGATTCCGGTCGCGCGCCGCGGCGAGGTGCAGAAGCTCGTCGCCGCGGTCAACGAGCAGTTGTGGATCGGCCATTTCGACCTGTGGACCAACACCGGCATGATCATGCACCGCCAGGCGCTGGTGCTGCCTGGTGGACTCACCGCCTCGACCGCGCAATGCGAAGCCATGCTCGCCGGCGCCATCCACGCCTGCGAGCGCTACTTCCCGGCATTCCAGTTCGTGGTGTGGGCCGGCAAGACCACCACGCAGGCCATGGACGCGGCGATGTTCGATACGGTGGGCGAGGCGTAGGGGTCCGCTCAATATGGTGAGGGACGGGTAACTCTTTCCTCATCGTCGTCCTGGCGAAAGCCAGGACCCATACAGCGTGAATTCTCTGTGTCGCGCGACGCTTGTTGCTCTGCCCTCCATCCACTAGAACCCCTTGGGGTAATGGGTCCTGGCTTTCGCCAGGACGACGGTTGTGGCAACAGCGATGGCAAACAAGACTCTCCAAAACATCTCCGGCACCATCCTTCTCGCCGGCGCCGGCAAGATGGGCGGCGCGATGCTGACCGGGTGGCTGGCCGGCGGGCTCGATCCGCGCCGCGTCGCCGTGGTCGAGCCGCACCTCTCACCCGAAATCACCGCGCTTGGCGCAAAAGGCGTCGCGCTCAATCCCGATGTGAAGGCGGCAGGCACTGTCGAGACGATGGTCGTTGCGGTGAAGCCGCAGATGTTCCGCGAGGCCGGCGCGAGGCTGAAGTCATACGTATCTGACGAGACCTCCGTGGTGTCGATCATGGCGGGAACCACAATCGCTGCGCTCGAAGAGGTCTGCGGCGGCGCCGTGGTGCGCGCCATGCCGAACACGCCGGCCGCGATCGGCCGCGGCATTACCGTGGCGGTCGCTGCGAAGACTGTCAGCGCGGGACAGCGCGCGGTGGCTGATGCCTTGCTGCGCGCCACCGGCTCGGTCGAATGGGTCGAGGACGAAAGCCTGATGGATGCGGTGACCGCGGTCTCCGGTTCGGGCCCGGCCTATGTGTTCCTGCTGGCCGAAGAGCTTGCGCGTGCGGGCGTGGAAGCAGGCCTGCCCGAGGCGCTCGCGACCAAGCTCGCGCGTGAAACGGTCGCGGGCGCCGGCGAGCTGCTGCACCGGTCGGATCTGCCGTCCGCCACGCTGCGCCAGAACGTCACCTCGCCCGGCGGCACCACCGCCGCAGCTCTCGGCGTGCTGATGGGCGAGCCGGGCCTGCGCGATCTGATGATCCGCGCCATCGCGGCGGCGACGAAGCGGTCGAAGGAACTGGCGAAGTAGCGGCTACGCGCCCAATCGCTTGTTGAACATCTCGACGTTCACAAGCCCGCGCGCGTGGCGGCCTTCGCCGAGCTTGCGCGCGCCTTCGAAGGCCTCGACCTCGAAGCGAATGACGCGGCGCTCGACGGCGATCACTTTCGCCGTGGTACGTACCGTCGCGCCGACGAGCGCGGCTGCAAGATGACGGATGTCGACCTCGGTGCCGACGGTGACCCAGCCGGGCTGGAGCGCGGCGCGGATCGCGTCTCCCGACGTCATCTCCATTTCCAGGATCATCATCGGAGTCGCATAGACCATCGGCATGCCGGGCACGAAATGCCCGACCGTACGCTCCACCGGCACCACCAGCGTGCGTTCGGCACTCATGCCGATCTTGATGAAATCGCGTGCGTCCATGGGTGCCTCACACACGGTGTCGTCCCGGACAAGCGCGCCAAAGCGCGCGCCGATCCGGGACCCATAGCCACAGGAAATTGTGGTTACGGGGACTCGGAGTTATCATTTCATCAGATAACCACTGCCTGTGGTTATGGGTCCCTGTGTGTGGAAAGTCTGTCATGATGGCGGTGGGCGGGAAGCCGTTGGGTCCTTGGCGCTTGACGCCGTGATCCGGCCCGGTCTCCCGCCCGTTCCATCTATCAACCTGAACAGTTGCACGAGGCTGCGCCAACAGACCTCGCATCACAGGGACAGGCACCGTGATCATASCCCTTCGCTGCGTCGGAATCGACGTCTCCAAACATCATCTCGATATTTTCGATGAGGCCATCGRTGCATCGGAACGCATCGACAACGCGACACAGGCCATCACACAGCTGGTGGCGCGTTGGCGATGCGATACGCTGGTCGTCTTTGAGGCCACGGGGGTCTACGACCTCGAGCTTCGCGAGGCGCTGCGTCAGGCCGGGGTTCGCTTTGCCCGGATCAATCCGGCCCGCGCCCGCGACTTTGCCCGCGCCAGCGGCCAGCTCGCCAAGACCGACCCAATCGACGCGCGGATGCTGGCAGCCTTTGCTCGAGCCATGACGCCCGCAACTGAGCAGGTCGCCACACCGGCCCGCAACGCTTTGGCAAGGCTGGCAAAACGACGCGATCAGCTGGTCAGCATGCGAGCTCAGGAGAAAAACCGCCGCAGTGAGGCCGAGGACCGCGCCATGGCCGAACGGATCGGCCGCCTCATCGCCGTGCTCGACGACGAGATCGCGGAGATCGAGGCCGAGATCAGTGCGCTCATCAAAGCAGAGCAGGAGATCGCCGAAGATGCGCAGTTGATGCGCTCACTGCCCGGCATCGGCCCGGTGGCCTGCATGCAGCTCCTCGCGCAGATGCCCGAACTCGGGCGTGTCGGTCCGAAGCAGGTTGCGGCACTGGCCGGCCTGGCTCCCTTCAACGTCGACAGCGGTACCTATCGTGGAAAGCGCAAGATCGGCGGCGGCCGCAAGCGTATCCGCGACGCCCTCTATATGGCCGCTCTCAACGCGGTTCGCCGCGCCGATCCATTCAAGGCATTCTACGAACGCCTGCGAAAGGCCGGCAAACCAGCCAAACTCGCCCTCATTGCCGTCGCCAGGAAGCTTCTAACCGTGCTCAACGCAATGATGCGCGACCGAAAACCTTATATGATCGCCCCATCGACATAACAGTTGCCGGATCTGCGCTTACGCTTGTCCGGGACGACAGTTGTGAGTGACGCTAGAGCAGCGTCACTTCTTCGCCGCCGCCGCGCGCTCCACGAACGTCTTGCCGCCCTTCATCTTGTGGCGGAGCGGCGCTTCGTTGATCTGGATGACGACGGCCTCGGCGTCGACGCCGAGATTCTTCACCAGTGCCTGCGTGATATCGCGCATCATGCCGGCCTTCTGCTCGTCGGTGCGGCCTTCGGCCATGCTGACGGTGATCTCAGGCATACTACTTCTCCCTCTCGCCTCGCCGTCATGGCCGGGCTTGTCCCGGCCATCCACGGACATCGCTATCAAACAAGACGTAGGTGCCCGGGACAAGCCCGGGCACGACGATCGAAACGAATGGCTAGCCCCAGCTCACGTCATGGCGCGCCAGCACCTCGCGCACCTTCGCGACGAGATCGGCTTCGCTGCACGAGAACTGCGCCGGCCGCGTCTCGCGCCATTCCTGGTTGGAGGCGATCGCCGCCGCGGCCTTGGCGCCCTCGATCAGATCCTTGATCTGCAGCTCACCGCGCGCCTTTTCATCCGAGCCCTGGATGATCACGCAGGGCGAGTTGCGACGGTCGGCGTATTTGAGCTGGTTGCCCATGTTCTTGGGGTTGCCGAGATAGAGCTCGGCGCGAATGCCGGCGGTGCGCAAGATTGCCACCATCTTCTGATAGTCGGCGACGCGGTCGCGATCGAACACGGTCACGACGACAGGCCCGATCTCGGGCTTGGTGTCGAGCTTGCCGAGCAGCGTCAGCGCCGCCTGCAGCCGCGAGACACCGATCGAGAAGCCGGTCGCCGGCACCGGCTCGCCACGGAAGCGCGAGACCAGGCCGTCGTAGCGACCACCGCCGCCAACCGAACCGAAGCGGACGGGGCGGCCCTTCTCGTCCTTGGTATCGAGCAGCAGTTCGACCTCGTAGACGGGGCCCGTGTAATATTCGAGGCCGCGCACGACGGAGGGGTCGATCTTGATGCGATCTGCGCCGTAGCCCGACGCGGTGACGAGCTTGGCAATCTCTTCCAGCTCGCTCACGCCGGCCTGACCGACTTCGGTCTTGGCGAGATAGGTCTCCGCCGCGGCAACGGCCTCTTTCCAATCGTCCCGCGGCTTGGTGATGGCGAGAACGACGTCAGCCTCCGCCGCGCTGAGGTTGGCGCCCTTGGTGAAATCGCCCTTGCCTTCTTCGCCACCGTCCCATCGTCCGGGACCGAGCAGCTTGCGCACTTCGTCGGCGGAGAATTTGTCGAGCTTGTCGATCGCGCGCAGCACGGTCAGGCGGCGCGCCGCGTTCTCCTCACCGGCGAGCCCAATCGCCTCGAGAACGCCGTCGAGCACCTTGCGGTTGTTGACCTTCACCACGTACTGGCCGCGCGCGATACCCAGCGCTTCCATCGTGTCGGCTGCCATCATGCAGATCTCGGCATCCGCCGCCGGCGTCGCCGAACCGACGGTGTCGGCATCGAACTGCATGAACTGGCGGAAGCGGCCGGGACCGGGCTTCTCGTTGCGGAAGACGTAGCCGACGCGGTAGCTGCGATAGGGCAGGACCAGACCGTCAGTGCCGTAGCGCTCGCCGACATAGCGGGCGAGCGGCGCAGTCAAATCGTAGCGCAGCGAAATCCACTGCTCGTCGTCGTCCTGGAACGAGAACACGCCCTCGTTCGGACGGTCCTGGTCGGGCAGGAACTTGCCGAGCGCGTCGGTGTATTCCATCGCCGGCGTCTCCACCGGCTCGAATCCGTAGAGCTCGTAGACGGCGCGGATCTTCTCGACCATCTCGCGCGTCGCCCGGATCGCGGCAGGGTCGCGATCCTCGAGCCCGCGCGGCAGCCGCGCCTTCAGTTTCTGGGTTTTCTTGGGTTTTTCGGCCATGCGGGCGTTTACCAGCCGACGCGCGATGCGGCAACTGCCGGCTGGCCCTACGGCTGCTCCATCCGCGCCCGGAGCGCGTCGGCGTCGGCCTTCGGCATGGATTTGAGCAGCGGCTTGATGGTTTCACCGCCGACGATCTTGCCGTTGCGCATGAACATCCAGTCCGAAATGTCGCCTTGCGCGAACTGGACCTGGTCGCCTGCGTGCTTGCCGGGCAGGTCACGCGGTTCGTTGGCGAAACGGCCCGAATAGTGACCATCGGGCAGCTTCTTCACCTCGGCCATCCAGATATGCTCGGCGCCTTTAAGGGTCGGAAAGCGCACTTTCAGCGAGTGGCCGTCCTCGGTCGACTTCGGTGCGTCATAGGAGGCCCAGAACCTCGGCAGCGTATCGCGCGCCCGCATGATCGCGGCGTTCATCTCCATGTCCGCCGTGCGCACGTCGATGACCGGCGAGCGGTCCTCGGCGGAGACCTGAGCCTTCGGAGCGATCGTCAGGAAGGCGAAAACGGTGAAGCCGGCGAGCGCCGCCAGCATTGCCCATCTCATGGGCTGGGAAAGCGTGGATGTCATGCGCGATGTCCAAATGCCTCGATATCCAAATCACTCAAGGCTTGGGCTTTGTCGCGCGGGCACGGCAGTGCGTTCATGGCATGTTGACTAGACTAGGGTTCCCGGGATGCTGCGCACCACGCCGCCTCTTGGTGGCGTGGTGCGCTGCTGATCCGGGGTCCAGCAAACTCGCATTTCTGGGTCCCGGCTCGCGCTTCGCGCGTCCGGGACACGAAAGATCAAAACACCTTGCGGATCCAGTTGTGAGGATCGTTGGTGCGGCCGTACTGGATGTCGACGAGCTGCTTGCGCAGGCCCATGGCGACGGGACCGGCTGCGCCGCCCGAGATCTCGAAATCGCCGCTGACCGAGCGCACCTTGCCGATCGGCGAGATCACAGCCGCGGTACCGCAGGCGAAGGCCTCCTTCAGCCGGCCGCTCGCCGCATCCTTGCGCCACTGATCGAGCGAATACGGCTCCTCGCGCACGGTCTTTCCGGCATCGCGGGCGAGCGCGATGATGGAGTCGCGGGTGATGCCGGGCAGGATGGTGCCGAGCGGCGGGGTCGAGAGCGAGCCGTCGTCGAACACGAAGAACACGTTCATGCCGCCGAGCTCCTCGACGTAGCGGCGCTCGACCGCGTCGAGGAAGACGACCTGATCGCAGCCGTGCTGGATCGCTTCCGCCTGCGCGCGCAGGCTCGCCGCGTAATTGCCGCCGCATTTGACGGCGCCCGTGCCGCCGACCGCGGCGCGGGTGTAATTCTCGGAGACCCAGATCGAGACCGGCGCGGGACCGCCCTTGAAATAGGAACCGACGGGCGAAGCGATCACCGCAAAGATGTATTCGGACGACGGCTTGACGCCGAGGAAGGTCTCGCTCGCGATCATGAAGGGCCGCAGATAAAGGCTGCCCTCGCCGCCCGGCATCCAGGCGCGATCGATGCGCACGACCTGCTCGACCGCCTCGATGAAGACGTCCTCGGGAAGCTGCGCCATCGCCATGCGATCGGCGGAATCCTTGAAGCGGCGCGCATTGGCGTCGGGGCGGAACAGGTTCACGCCGCCGTCGTCGCGCTTGTAGGCCTTGAGGCCCTCGAAAATCTCCTGGGCGTAGTGCAGGACCGCGCCGGCCGGATCGATCTGGAAGTTGGCGCGCGCCTCGACCTTCGCTTCATACCAGCCGCCCTTGGCCTGGTTGTAGCGGACCACAGCCATGTGATCGGTGAAGACGCGTCCGAAGCCGGGGTCGACCAGCTTGGCGACCCGGTCCTTCTCGAGCGTCGGATTTGATGCGGGCTGGATGTCGAATTTCATACTCATGTCCTTGCCTCCCGCTGCCGGTGGCGGCGCTGTTCCGGCGCCGCCTGCCCGCTTCCGGGCCCGGCTGGCTTGATGTGGTTTCTGGCCGGACCACCGCCAGCCTTGTTACGGCCGGTTTCCGTGGCCAGCATGTCTTCCGAGGACATGCTTTTGCGGAAGGCGGAAGTCCAGTATGTTTTGCCGAAATGCCGCTCGACAATCGCACGGTAGATCTGATCCGGCCGTCGTCGCCTGTCCGGCTCTTTCCGGCCACTCTGACAACTGCCATCCGACGCGAAACGATCTAAAATTTCGTGCGGGCTGATCGTTTTGTAACATTGAACCCAAGATACGTCAATATGCCTGACATAAATTTCGCAACTCCCTCACAAGACGCTGCCGAGCCTCGGCCGGCGGCAGACGATGGAGGCAATTTGCGCTGGGATATCATCGAGCTGCTGTTCTTCGCCTATCGCGATTTCGTCGGCGATCCCGACCAGGAGCTGGAGGCATTCGGCTTCGGCCGGGCTCATCATCGGGTCATGCACTTCGTCTACCGCTATCCCGGCTTGAAGGTCGCCGACCTGCTCGACGTCCTGCGCATCACCAAACAATCGCTTGGCCGGGTGCTCAAGCAGCTGCTGGACGAGGGCTATATCGTCCAGAAGACCGGCGACAATGACCGTCGTCAGCGCCTGCTCTATGCAACGCCGAAGGGCGAAGCATTGGTGCAGAAGCTCGCCGGCCTGCAGACGACGCGGATCACCAAGGCGCTCGCCGAGATGGCGCCTGATGATGCCGAGACCGTGAAGCGCTTCCTGCGCGCGATGATCGACCGCGAAGATCCGGACAAGGTGCTGGAGACGATCTTCGCGACCAATCAAGACTCGGAGGAGTGACCTTGCTGCTCTCTGCCACGCTCGCCCGCCCGCCGGTGCAACCGGCCGACGATGCCCCGCATCTGCTGCTGGTCGACGACGACCGCCGCATCCGCGATCTCTTGTCACGCTTTCTCGCAGCCGAAGGTTATCGCGTCACCACCGCCGCCAGTGCCGGCGATGCGCGGTCGAAGCTTCTGGGCCTGCATTTCGACCTGCTGATCCTCGACGTGATGATGCCCGGCGAGTCCGGTTTCGATCTCGCCCGCTTCATCCGCACCTCCTCCTCGGTGCCGATCGTGATGCTGACGGCGCGGCATGAAGCGGAGGCCCGCATCGAGGGCCTTCAGATCGGCGCCGACGATTACGTCGCAAAGCCGTTCGAGCCGCGCGAGCTGGCGCTGCGCATCAACAACATCCTCAAGCGCGCCGCGCCGCCGGTCCAGGCTGCAGCGATCGAAAAGATCGCGTTCGGCCCCTACGTCTATCATCTCGATCGCGGCGAGCTGCGCCAGGGCGAGGAGGTCATCCACCTCACCGACCGCGAGCGCGAGATGCTGCGCATCCTTTCGGAGACTCCGGGCGAGACTGTGCCGCGCAGCGCGCTCACAGGCAATGGCAGCGTCAACGAGCGCGCCGTCGACGTGCAGATCAATCGCCTCAGGCGCAAGATCGAGACCGATCCCGCCAATCCGTTGTTCCTGCAGGCGGTGCGCGGTATCGGCTACCGGCTGGTGGCCTCGCCATAGTGAAGTGAAGCGCGCCAGATGAGCACGATCGATACCGGCCTGACGCTGCTCAAAAGCGCCGCCGGCCGCGTCTCTGCCGCCAATGGCTGGATGGGCAACGCGTTCAAGGGCTGGATGCCGACCGGCCTCTATGCCCGCGCGCTGCTGATCATGATCGTGCCGATGGTGATCCTGCAAACCGTGATCGCCTTCGTGTTCATGGAGCGGCACTGGAACACGGTGACGCGCCGCCTGTCGCAAGCAGTGGCGCAGGACGTCGGCAGTCTCGTCGACATCTACAAGGGATATCCGCAGGATAAGGACCACACGCAACTGCGCCGCATCGCCGTACGCATGCAGTTCGTGGTCGATTTCCTTCCTCCCGGCGACATGCCGCCGCCCGGGCCAAAGCCGTTCTTCTCGCTGCTCGACCAGACGCTCTCGGTGCAATTGGGACGGCAGCTCAATCGTGCGTTCTGGATCGACACCGTCGGCAATTCCAATCAGGTCGAGATCCGCGTCCAGGTCGACGATGCCGTGATGCGCATCTTCGCGCAGCGCAGCGCCGCCTATGCCTCGAACTCGGAGATCTTCCTGTTCTGGATGGTCGGCACGTCCTCGATCCTGCTGATCGTGTCCGTGCTGTTCCTGCGCAACCAGATCAAGCCGATCCTGCGGCTTGCCGACGCCGCTGAAAGCTTCGGCAAGGGCCGCGAGGCGCCGAACTTCAGGCCACGCGGCGCGCGCGAGGTGCGGCGCGCGGCGGGCGCCTTCCTCGAGATGAAAGCCCGCATCGAACGCGCGATGGAGCAGCGCACCGCGATGCTCGCCGGCGTCAGTCACGATTTGCGCACCATCCTCACCCGCTTCAAGCTCGAGCTGGCGCTGATCGGCGACAATCCCGAGCTCGAGGGCATGCGCAAGGATGTCGACGAGATGTCGATGATGCTGGAGGACTATCTCGCGTTCGCCCGCGGCGATTCCGGCGAGCAATCGCAGCCGACCGACATGGCGCAGGCACTGGAGGAACTGCGCAGCGACGCCGAGCGCCACGGCCACACCGCGACCGTGACATTCAGCGGCCTGCCAGTGGTGACGGTGAAGCCGGCCTCGTTCAAGCGCTGCCTCGCCAACCTCGTCACCAACGCCGCACGCTACGGCAAGACCATTGCCATCTCCGGCCAGCGCGATCACCGCTACTTGACCGTCACGGTCGACGACGACGGCCCCGGTATCCCCGTCCATTTGCGCGAGGAAGTTTTCAAGCCGTTCCTGCGGCTCGACAATGCCCGCAACCAGGACGAAGGCGGCACGGGCCTCGGGCTCGCGATCGCCCGCGACATCGCCCGCTCGCACGGCGGCGACATTACGCTGGGCGACAGCCCGATGGGTGGGCTGAGGGCGAGTGTGCGGATTCCGGTGTAGCGCCTCTTCCCTTCTCCCCTTGCGGGAGAAGGCGGAAGCGAACTCACTTCGGCAGCAGCGCCTTCAACTTATCAACGTCGCGCACGTTCATCTTGAAGCCGCCGGGCATCACGATGTCGCCGGGCTTCTGGTCCGGCTTGCAGGCGCCGAGCCACTTCGCCTCCAACGTCATGGTGGTGTCCCGGCCCGCGGTGCCGGCCACGCCGCCTTGCGCGTGCGACGAGGTCTTCACCGTGTAGGCCGAATTGAAATCGCCAGTGATCTCGGCATGCGAGGTCGTGGACATGCCGGCGACGCTGCACTCGGAATCGCTGACATAGCCGGTCGCCGTCTTTTTGATGTCCTGCTTGGAGCAGATCTGCTTGGCCATCGGGGAGACGTTGTTGCTCATCTCCTTGTCGACGGTCTCGTCGGTGCAGTGCTGCATGGTCATCTCCGGCATCGCCGAGCCGGTCCGGACCATCTTCAATTCCCAGAGGCCGGCCTTGCGCACCGGCAGATCGTTGGCAAAAGCGCTGCTCGCCGACAACACGAAACAGACGGCCGAACCGAGCGAAGCAAGCTTGCGCGTCATAGGAGCAACTCCCGGCTGAGATTGTCGTGGCTGGCGTTCCGAAACGCCTCAGTAGAGCGTGCGGATCGGCCGATCGGCGGCACCGTAGGGCACCCAGCGGCAGGCGAACGAGATGTAGCCGCCCTCATAGGCCTGCACCGCGAGGAATTTCACCACCTTGCCGTAGCGCGCGCAGTGATCGACCGCGACCTGGCGCGCATCGGTCTGGGTTGCCATGGAATAGGCGATGATGCCGCCGGTGTCGTTGCCCTTGAAGGGCGGCACCGGAAGGAGGTCGGCACGCGCCGACTGGCTCGCCATCATACCCGAGGCAAAGATCAGGCTGGCAAGAAGGCCCGCGGCCGCAATGATTCGCATTCCCGTCACTCCGATTGGTTGGCGGCAGTTTACGGTGCCGGCGCGGCCGTGAAAAGAACCGAAGGCCTGCCGGCTGCGACGTTGTGATCAACTCCTGGCCGAGTGTTGCCGCGCTGCACTTGACCTGCCCCGCCCTTCGCGGCACCGTTCGACCTTCGCAGATCATGCTGTCTGGATTGCCCATGCGCGCCTCGACCTCCCTGAAATCGCTTCGTTTTGCCGCCGCCCTCGGCCTCATGTTCGGAGCACTGTCGCTCGGTGAAGCCAAGGCCGCCAATCCGCTGGAGCTGAACTTCTGGCTGAGCGGACCCCGTTATGACGGCAAGCTCGTCGACTGCGACCAGGCGCTGCCGACGATCGCGAACCAGTTCTGGGACAAGGAAAGGTCGTTCTGGAATTCGCCGTTGCAGATCACGGGCTTCTCGAACGTTCACGAGACCGCGTTCCGGCCCTGGGCGTCCGACAACATTCCGCGCCGCTACTGCACCGGCGAGGCCATGCTCAACGATGGCAAGATGCGCCGGGTGCACTTCGCGATCGTCGAGGACGGCGGCTTTGCCGGCTACGGCCAGGGCGTCGAATGGTGCGTGGTCGGGCTCGACCGCAATTGGGCCTACAATCCGGCCTGCCGCGCTGCCAAGCCCTAAGTTCGAAGCCTGATTCGAACTGATCAAGGGCCGAATCGTCGGTCGCTCGAAATTTGTTCTTGAAATGTTCTCGTTGCCTGCTAGGCTCTGCTGCACAGTCTAGTTGAGGGGCGTCGTCATGTTTCATTTTAGATTGCATTCTTTCTCCCGTCTCGTGATCTCGCTAACCCTCCCCCTGATTCTTGCCGGGCTGACCTCGCTGGCCGGCGGCGCACAGGCGCAAGACAAGCGGCAGAACGCGCCAGGCGAGTTCGACTTCTATGTGCTGTCGCTATCCTGGTCGCCGTCGTTCTGCGAGGAAGCGGCCGAGCGCGGCCGCGGTGGCGGGCGCTCCAACATCCAGTGCGAGGGACGGCCCTATTCCTTCGTGGTGCACGGGCTGTGGCCGCAATATGAGAGCGGCTTCCCGGAATACTGCCAGCGGCCGTCGCCGCGGCTGAATCGCAACATCGTCTCCTCGATGCTCGATCTGATGCCGGCGCCCGGCCTGATCTTCAACGAGTGGGACAAGCACGGCACCTGCTCCGGGCTCGACGGCCGCAATTATTTCGAGACCATCCGCAAGGCACGCGCCGCGATCAAGATCCCGGCCGAATATCTCGACCTGTCGCAGGCCAAGACCGTGGCACCTGGCGAGGTGGAAGAAGCCTTCATCAAAGCCAATCCCGGCCTGAGCAACGCGGCCGTCTCGGTCACCTGCAACCGGACCCGGCTATCGGAAGTCCGCGTCTGTCTCAGCAAGGACCTGCAATTCCGCGCCTGCGAGGAATTAGAGCGTCGCTCCTGCCGCCGCGACCAGGTAACGATGCCGCCGATCAGGGGCGGTTAGACCGTCCTCAAGCCGTCATTCCGGGGCGCGCGAAGCGCGAGCCCGGAATCCATCGCTCCGCATTCTCGGTGGCGAAACGGGTCCCAGGTTCGGTTGTCTCGCACCGCGCCGGAATGACGGGAGTTACTTTCATCGCGTGATGTCGTAACTCTCCGCCATGAACTACCGCCACGCCTTTCACGCCGGCAACTTCGCCGATGTCATCAAGCACATCGTGCTGGCCCGCATCCTCACTTATTTGCAGGACAAGCCGGCCGCGTTCCGCGTGATCGACACCCATGCAGGTGCCGGCCTCTATGATCTCGACAGCGACGAGGCGCGCCGCAGCGGCGAGTGGCTGACCGGAATCGCCCGTCTGATGCAGGCGCGCCTCTCAAACGAGACAGTCGCACTGACCAAGCCCTACATGGACATCGTTCGTGCCTTCAATCCGAAGGGCGAGCTCAAGACCTATCCCGGCTCGCCTCTGATCGCGCGCGGCCTGATGCGGCCGCAGGACCGGCTTGTGGCCTGCGAGCTCGAGCCCAAGGCGCGCAAAGCGCTGATCGACGTGCTGCGGCGCGACGAACAGGCCCGCGTGGTCGATCTCGACGGCTGGATGGCGCTCCCGGCTTTCGTGCCCCCGAAGGAGCGGCGCGGCCTCGTGCTGATCGACCCGCCCTTCGAGGCCAAGGACGAGTTCGAAAAACTTGGCGAAGCCTTCTCCACGGCCTTCGCGAAATGGCCGACCGGTATCTATGTAATCTGGTACCCCGCCAAATCCAGGCGCGCCACCGACACGCTCGCGCAGCTCGTGGCACGCACCGCAGCTGCGGCAAAGACTCCGGGAAAATGTCTCCGCCTCGAATTCAGTGTGGCACCGCAAACCGACGGCGGCGCTCTCACCTCGACCGGGCTCCTGATCGTCAATCCGCCCTACACGCTGCAAGGTGAACTCAAGACGATCCTGCCCGAACTGGAAATGCCGCTCGGACAAGGTGGCGCTGCCAGATTCCGATTGGAGGTGCCAAAGGCCTAAAGCCGCCGCCATTCTTGGGAAAAATATGCAGTAGCGGTAGTCAATCCGCAAAGAACCGTATTATGCTGTTTCTGTGACTGGCTTTACGTTCCGCTTCCGCGAATGGTTGCGGCGGAGTGAAGGCCTAAGAAAGATCCCGTCGGACCGAAGGGTCTGCCGAAGGATGGCCAGCTCTCCCGGGCTTCGTAACGCCCGGTCATGTCGCGACGCGCGTCTGCGTTGCGACGGAGGAGCAATGAGGGGGAGTTTCCCGATGGCCAATACGGGAACGGTTAAGTTCTTCAACGGCGAGCGCGGCTACGGCTTTATCAAGCCGGATGACGGCGGTCGCGATGTCTTCGTTCACATCACCGCTGTTGAGCGGGCGGGACTGAAGGACCTTGCCGAAGGACAGCGTATCACATTCGAAGTCGAACCGGACAAGAAGGGGAAGGGGCCGAAGGCGGTCAATCTCGTGATCCTTTCGTAGCGGACCTGACCCAAAAGCTGGCGCAAAAAAAGTCCCGGCCGCGAGCGGCCGGGAGGTTATTGTCCGGTATTTTCTTATTTGGCTATCAGAAGTGATAGTTCACGCCTGCACGAACAATGCTGGCGCTATAGCCGTTTGACACGCCCGTAATTGCGAACTGGCTCGACGACAGATCGACGTAGAGATATTCGATCTTCGCGCTCCAGTTCGGCGCGAAGCCGACTTCCGCGCCGAGACCGGCGGTCCAGCCGACGCTGTTGTGCGACTCCGTCCAGCCGAATGTCTGCGCGCGCAGCTCGCCGAAGGCGAGGCCCGCGGTGCCGTAGAACAGCACGTTGTTGAAGGCGTAGCCGGCGCGACCGCGCAACGTGCCGAACCAGGGATTGGAGAACTTCCAGGGCGCGAACGTGTCATCGGCGCCAGCGGCCTGGATGTCGCCCTCGACACCGAACACCCACGGGCCGTTCTGGAAATTGTAGCCAGCCTGCACACCGCCAACAAACCCGGAGGGCTTCGCGGGATTGTTGCTCACCGAGCCCCATTCATAGCCGAGATTGGCGCCGAGATACGGGCCGGCCCAGCTATAGGAATTAAGCGGCTGATTGACCGTATAGGGCGCTCGCTGCCCATAATTCAGATCGGCGGCCTCTGCTGAAGCCGTCCAGCCGGCTGCAACCAATGCGGCTGCGCCTACAACGAGCCTCTTCATTCCACACTCCAACGCAACTGCCGTAACCGGGTGGGATGCCCGCGCCGCCGCGCGAGGGCACAACCGCGTGGTTACGGAACCACCACTCTTTCGCGTAAGATTTATCGAGAGTTTTAAGTTAAAGGGCTGTTAAGACCCGTTACCGCGCTGTTAACAGACTTAAGGAAGCGTTACCGGGAACTGCCCGCCAACCCTGTGCGTGCGGCACAGCCGGAACTTCAAATCGATCCCCTCAGCGCCTAAATTCGCATCATGGTTCACGATTCCACCGACAAGCCGGGCGAGGTGCGCGCACGCAAATCGCAGCAGCCCGCAACCGGCACCCCACCCCAGGAGGATACGGCGTCGACGCTGTCGCCGGACCTCGATCCCGCCACCAACGGTGGCGACGACGAGGACGATTCGCGGCTCCCGGATATTCTGGAAGAGAGCGGCGCGATCGGCGAAGAGCCGCTGGCGTCAGGTCACGAGGCGATCGAGCGCGCGGTCCGGCTCGCGCCCACCTCGCCCGGCGTCTATCGCATGCTGAGTGCGAGCGCCGACGTGCTCTATGTCGGCAAGGCCAAGAACGTCAAAAAGCGCTTGTCCAGCTACGCGCGCCAAAGCGCGCCGCTGCCGGCGCGCATCCTGCGCATGATCGCGGCCACGGTGACCGTGGAGATCATCTCGACCACGACCGAGACCGAGGCGCTGCTGCTGGAAGCCAACCTCATCAAGCAGTTGCGACCGCGCTTCAACGTGCAGCTGCGCGACGACAAGTCGTTTCCCTATATCCTGATCACCGGCGACCATTGGGCGCCGCAGATCCTGAAGCATCGCGGCGCGCAGACGCGGCCCGGACGCTATTTCGGCCCGTTCGCCTCGGCGGGCGCCGTCAACCGCACCATCACCGCGCTTCAGCGCGCGTTCCTGATCCGCTCCTGCACGGACTCGTTCTTCGAGAGCCGCACCAGGCCGTGCCTGCTCTACCAGATCCGCCGCTGCGCCGGCCCCTGCACCCGCGAGATCGACTTTGGCGGCTATACGACGCTAGTGCGCGAAGCGACCGACTTCCTCTCCGGCAAGAGCCAGGCGGTGAAGCAGGAACTCGCGGGCGAGATGGAGAAGGCCTCGGGCGAGCTCGAATTCGAAAGCGCGGCGCTCTACCGCGACCGCCTCGCCGCGCTGTCGGCGATCCAGTCACAGCAGGGCATCAATCCGCGCACGGTGGAAGAGGCCGACGTGTTCGCCATCCATCAGGAGGGCGGCTTCTCATGCGTCGAAGTGTTCTTCTTCCGCACCGGCCAGAACTGGGGCAATCGCGCTTATTTTCCGCGCGCGGAGAAGACCTATACGCCGGAGGAAGTGCTGGGCTCGTTCCTCGCACAGTTCTACGACGACAAACCGCCGCCGAAGACCATCCTGCTCTCGCACGAGATCGAGGAGAGCGACCTGCTTGCCAACGCGCTCTCGATCAAGGCCGGTCACAAGATCGAGGTCATCGCGCCCAAGCGCGGTGAGAAGAAGGAACTCGTCACCCACGCGCTGACCAATGCGCGCGAGGCGCTCGGCCGCAAGCTCGCGGACACCGCGACCCAGAGCCGCCTGCTCGATGCCATGGCCACGACGCTCAGCCTGCCGCATGCGCCCAAGCGCATCGAGGTCTACGACAACAGCCACATCCAGGGCACCAATGCGGTCGGCGCCATGATCGTCGCCGGCCCCGACGGCTTCGTGAAAAACCAGTACCGCAAGTTCAACATCAAGTCGGAAGGGATCACGCCGGGCGACGACTTCGCGATGATGCGCGAGGTGCTGGAGCGCCGCTTCAAGCGCCTGATCAACCCGCCCGAAGAGGGCGCGGCCAAGGAAAATAACAAGGCCAAGGACGACGATTTCCCGCAATGGCCCGATCTCGTGATCATCGACGGCGGCCGCGGCCAGCTCAACGCCGTCCGCGAGATCTTTGCCAATCTCGGCCTGACCCAGGTTTCGCTGATGTCGGTCGCCAAGGGCCCTGACCGGGATGCCGGCCGCGAGACCCTGTTCATGCCGGGGCGCGAGGCGATCAAGCTGGAGCCGCGCGACCCCGTGCTCTATTTCATCCAGCGCCTGCGGGACGAGGCCCATCGCTTCGTCATCGGCTCGCACCGCAAGCTGCGCAAGAAGGACATCCGCGAGGCCGGTTTGCAGGAAATTCCCGGCATCGGCCCGTCACGCAAACGTGCCTTGCTGCACCATTTCGGAACCCTGAAGGAGATCGAACGAGCCTCGATCGCCGATCTCGGCAAGGTTCCTGGGGTGAGCGCCGAGAGCGCCCGCAGGATATTCGACTATTTCCATCCCCAGCCGGGGTGAACTAAAGGGGCGGTAGTCATATGGTCGTTGCATCCTGTACCCCATCTGGGGAGGAACGGTTGACCTTCAGGCTTGAGCGGTATTGGTAGGACGGATGAACATCGCCACGACACGAGGGACGACCAGCCGCGCGATGTCCCTCCCGAACATCCTGACCTATGGCCGGATCGCCGCGATCCCGGTCGTGGTTGGATGCATCTACGCGCAATCGATCATGGACTATCCGCTGTGGCTGCGCTGGGTCGCGGTCGCGATCTTCATCGGCGCTGCGGTAACCGACTATCTCGACGGCTACTACGCCCGGATCTGGAATCAGCAATCGGCGTTCGGCCGGATGCTCGACCCTATCGCCGACAAGCTGCTGGTCGCCTCCTGCCTCCTCATGCTGGCTGCCGACGGCATCATCCATGGCTGGTCGCTGTGGGCCGCCATCGTGATCCTGTGCCGCGAGATCCTGGTCTCGGGCCTGCGCGAATATCTCGCCGCACTGCGCGTCAGCGTTCCCGTGACCAAGCTCGCCAAGTGGAAGACCACCGTGCAGCTGGTCGCGATCGGCTTCCTGCTCGCAGGTCCTGCCGGTGACGAAGTCGTCCCCATGGTCTCGCTGATCGGCATCGTCCTGCTGTGGGCCTCCGCGATCCTGACCATGTACACCGGCTACGATTATTTCCGCGCCGGCATCCATCACCTCATCAAGGAGGATGAGGGATGAAGGTGAAGTACTTCGCCTGGGTGCGCGAGCGCGTCGGCAAGGCCGAAGAGACCATCGAGCCGCCCGCGACGGTGCGTACCGTCGAGGAGCTGATCGCCTGGCTGTCCAGCCAGGGCGAGGCATATGCTTATGCCTTCGAGAGGCCGAAGGTCATCCGCACCGCGATCGACCGTGCCCACGTCAAGGCGGACGCTACGATCGCCGGCGCCCGCGAGATCGCGTTCTTCCCGCCAATGACCGGCGGCTAGGCCATGATTTCCTCCGTCGCCAACTGCCCGGTCGCCATCCGCATCCAGGAAGACGATTTCGATATCGCGCGCGAGATCGCGGTCCTGACCAGGAGCCGCACCGATATCGGCGCGGTCGTGAGCTTCTCCGGCATCTGCCGCGCCGACGAGGACAGCTCCAGGATCGCGGCGCTGACGCTCGAGCATTATCCTGGAATGGCCGAGGAAGAGATCAAGCGACATGTCGACGAGGCCATGTCGCGCTGGCCGCTCAACGGCGTCACGGTCATCCATCGGGTCGGGCGATTCATGCCCGGCCAGAACATCGTGCTGGTGCTCACGGCCTCGCAACACCGCCGGGCGGCGTTCGAGGCGGCCGAGTTCCTGATGGATTATCTCAAGACCAGCGCCCCGTTCTGGAAGAAGGAAGAGAGCGCCACCGGCACCGGCTGGGTCGAAGCCCACGCCCGTGACGACGAGGCCGCCGCACGCTGGACCAAATCCTGATGGCAAAAGCATCCAAGAAGCCCGCGCGAAGCCGCGCCGCACCGAAACTCGCGAAGGTCGGCCGGGGCGAGCTGCTCACGCTGATCGATTTCGTTCGCTATGCGGTGAGCCGCTTCACCGAGGCCAAGCTCGCATTCGCCCATGGCACGACCGATCCGGTCGCGGACGCCGTGTTCCTGGTCTGCGAGGCGCTGCATCTGCATCCCGACCAGTTCGAGATTTTTGGCCATGCCTGCGTCACCGCGGCGGAAGGCAAGACCCTGCTCGATCTCATCCATAAGCGCATCGCCACGCGCAAGCCGACCGCCTATCTGGTCAACAAGATCTACATGCGCGGCCTGCCCTTCTATGTCGACGAGCGCGTCATCGTTCCGCGCTCCTTCATCGGCGAGCTGCTGGACTCGCATTTCGGCGGCGACGGCGAGGTGGGCTCGCTGATCGACGATCCCACGGCGGTGGAGCGGGTGCTTGATCTCTGCACGGGATCGGGATGCCTGGCCGTTCTCGCCGCGCATCATTTCCCGAACGCCACGATCGATGCCGTCGACGTGTCGAAGGGCGCGCTTGAAGTCGCCGCGCGCAATGTTGCGGAGCATGGGCTGGACGACCGGATCAGGCTCCATCGCGGCGATCTGTTCGCGCCGCTCGGCGACGCCAGATATGATCTGATCATCACCAATCCGCCCTACGTCGACGCCGAAGGCATGGCCGCGCTGCCGCCGGAATGCCGGGCCGAACCGAAGCTTGCCTTCGACGGCGGCCCCGATGGTCTCGACGTGGTGCGCCGCATCCTGCGCGAAGCGCCCGACCATCTCACGCCCGATGGCGGCCTCATCTGCGAGATTGGCCGCGGCCGTGAGGTGGTCGACGAGGCCTTTCCGGAACTGCCGCTGCTTTGGCTGGACACCGAAGAGTCCGAGGGCGAGGTGTTCTGGATTGCCGCCGCCGATCTCGGCTGATCCGCTGCGGCAACAGCGTCCCGGCGGAACAAGTCAAAATCCGCCACGTTCATTCCCCGACCAATGTCTCTCTCGGAGGATGTCCGCATGCTCGCGCCATCGGGCGAATTGCTGCGCGCCGGCATGGCGCTGAAGCTCAACCATCTCAAGCGCGCGGTCAGGTCTTACCTGCGTGACCGCACCAGCCAGACCACAGGCCGCATGAACTCCTATGCGGTTGCGGCTGGGTTGTTCGCAATGGCCGGGCTGTTCGTGATCGCAGCCATCTTTGTCGGCCTGATTGCCCTGTACCGCTGGGTTGCCATCGCCTATGGGCAATTCTGGGGCTTTGGCAGCGTCGCGGCCGTGCTGCTGGTCCTCGCCGGGACGTGTGCCGGGGTGGCGATAGCCCGGATGAATCGCCGGACCCGGCCGATCGTGCCGCTCGCCAGCCGGATGCGCGTTGCGATCGCTACGCCGCGAATTCCGCGCGGGACGATCAAGCAGGCGGTGAAGGAGGTCGCGACGACGATCCCGCTGGCGCCGCTTGCGCCGGGCGAACCAGGCAACGGCCAAAAGAGCTCGCCGGTTCGCGGCAATCGTCCTGCGCAGCTCGGCCTGATGCTCGCTGCCCTCACTCTGGTGGGCGTCACCGCGGCGCGGCGGAGGTACCCTGCCCGCAGCCAGGATGCATGATGTCGGCACGGCGCTCCGAGCAGCTTGATAGCTGGCTGCTGGTCGCCGCCACGGCCATCCTCGTCCTCACCGCGGAACGCTACTTCCATGAGGCTGGCGTCATCGGACCGAGGCCTCGGCATCCGCCGGACACGAGCATCGCACCTGCAGCGACGCAGCCGGCCCGGGGGCGCCGCTGGGAAAGCCCGTTCGCTATCCCCTGGGCCGACTGGAAGGATATCCTTGGGCGAACCTATCGGCGCATCGACGACGATCGGCTGCTCGCGACCGCGGGCGGCGTGGTCTTCTTCGGGCTGCTTGCGATCTTTCCCGCCGTCACGGCGCTGGTCTCGTCCTACGGACTGTTCGCCGATCCCTCGACCATCAGCGATAATTTGCAAACGCTCGCGATGATGCTGCCCGCGGGCGCGTTCCAGATCGTCGAGGACCAGGTCGCGCGCGTGGTCTCGAAGGGCAATACGGCGCTGGGCGCCACCTTCCTGTTCGGCCTCCTGCTGGCCATCTGGAGCGCCAATGCCGGGGTCAAATCCATCTTCGATGCCCTCAACGTCGCCTGTGAGACGCGCGAAAAGCGCGGCTTGATCGAGCTGAACCTGATTTCACTGGCGTTCACTGTCGGCGCCATCGCCGCGTTGTTGCTGATGGTCGGCGCCGTGGTCGCCTTCCCGCTCGCGCTCGATCATCTCGGCATCGCGCCCGAGAGCAGGCTGATCGTCGCGCTGGCGCGCTGGCCGCTGCTGCTCGTCATCCTGCTGGCGGCGCTCGCCATCCTCTACCGCTTTGCACCCAGCCACGAGGCGCCGCGCCGGCAGTGGCTGAGCGTCGGTGCGGTGGCCGCTGCCCTGTTCTGGATTGCCGGCTCGGCGCTGCTGTCCTGGTACCTCTCGGCCTTCGCCAATTACGGCGCGACCTATGGTTCGCTCGGGGCTGCGATCGGCCTGATGATGTGGATGTGGATGTCGGCTATAGCGATCATGCTCGGGGCCGAGCTGAACTCGGAAATCGAGCGGCAAGCCCTACAGGATACGGCGGAAGCACCGAACCTGAGCCTCCGCGACGAGCGTGCTCGCCAGGGCTTTCGCCGGGCTGCCCTGATGTGAGTCTGACGGAGGGCACTATCCCCTCGAATCAACAATGCTGTTAAGGTCATGCGGCTTGGGGAGCATGAGACGCGACGGGTGCGAATGGCGGCCCGTGTTTTCCCGGGTGAGGAAGTCAGCTCTTGAGGCGTAACGCGCGGCATGATTCGTATTTCGACGATCTTCATCGCCTTCTGCATGGTTCTGGTCGCGGCCTCGCTCGGGCTCGTGCTCTATTCGGTCGCCGGCATCAGCGGAACCGAATCCGCAATCGTGGCGCTGACCGCGCTGACCTTCCTGATCCTCTACAACGCGGTCTCGATGCGGCTGCGCGACCGCAGCGACGTCGGCGGCCAGATCGCCGACCTCTCACGCGGCACCGCCGACCTCGCCCGCCAGGTGGCTGAGTTCGGCCGCCGGCTAGCGGCGATCGAGGGCCGCATCGCCTCGTCCAATTCGACCAATTCGGACCGCGTCCAGACCGTGGTCGGCGAGATCAACGAGCTTGGCGGACTGGTCAGGCAGCTCGCCGCCACGGTGTCGGCTCATGAGGACATGCTGGCCGGCAGCGCACCGGCGCCAGCCCCCGCTCCGCCCGCCAAGGCGGCGCCGGAAGCCCCGATCGACCTGATCGCGCCCTTCGAGGAGCGACAGGCTGCGCGTCCCCCGCTTCCTGCAGCGCCACCGCGGCCAGTGGCCGCGCCTGCGCCTGCCGTCAAGACGCAAGCCACCAATGCCGTTCAGACCGTCAACGGCCGCAACCAGACCCAGATGCTGGCGACGCTGCGCAGCGCCATCGACGAGAACCGCATCGACATCTTCCTGCAGCCAATGGTGACGCTGCCGCAGCGCAAGGTCCGGTTCTACGAAGCCGTGACCCGGGTGCGCGACGAGCGTGACCAGCTGATTGCGGCCGAGGAGTTCATCAGCATTGCCGAGGCTTCCGGCCTGATCGGCCGCATCGACAATATGGTGATGCTGCGCTGCGTGCAGGTGCTGCGCCGGCTGATGATCCGCAACAAGGATGTCGGCGTGTTCTGCAACGTCGCGGCCTCGACGCTGGGCAATTCCACGACCTTCGCGCAATGCCTCGATTTCCTCGAAGCCAACCGGGCGCTCGCGCCGGCGCTGGTGCTGGAGTTCAAGCAGGCGACCTTCCGGGGCCTCGGCCCCGCCGAGACCGAGAATCTCGCGGCGCTCGCGCAGCGCGGCTTCCGTTTCTCGATCGACCATGTCACGGACTTGCGGATCGAGCCCCGAGAGCTCGCCGACCGCGGCGTGCGCTTCATCAAGGTGCCTGCATCCCTGCTGCTCGATCCGAAGCAGGCCTCGGCCTCGGACATCCACCCCTCAGACCTGTCGGATCTGCTCGGCCGCTTCGGCATCGATCTGATCGCCGAGCGGATCGAGGGCGAGCGCGCGGTGGTCGATCTGCTCGACTATGACGTACGGTTCGGCCAGGGCTTTCTGTTCGCCCCGCCCCGGCCATTGCGGCCCGAGGGGCCATCTGCTACCGGCGGGGCCGCGCCGAACCAGGCGCAGGACATTCAGGGATCCAATGGTTCCGGTACACCCAGCCCAAGCACAACGTCGAGCGCAACATCAGCTGCGGCGCCTGCCGCCCCGTCATCGCGCATCACCGGCAACGCTGCGCTTGCGCGCCGAATCTGATCGGTCGCTGACATCATGACCACGCTGCATTTTGCTCAAAGCCTGCGTGAGCTCGTGGGCGGCGTCGATGTCGTGCTCAGCGACATCTGGGGCGTGGTCCATAACGGACTGGAATCCTTCCCCGAGGCCTGCGAGGCGCTGCACACCTATCGCAGCCACGGCGGTACGGTGATCCTGATCACCAACGCGCCGCGCCCGGCCGACTCCGTGCAGCGGCAATTGCGCAAGCTCGGCGTCGCCGACGAGACCTATGACGCGATCGTCTCCTCCGGCGATCTGACGCGACTCTATGTCGCCGACCACCCCGGCCGCAAAATGTTCTGGCTCGGCCCCGAGCGCGACAACTCGATCTATCGCGGCCTCGATGCCAAGACCGCGCCGCTCGAAGAGGCCGACTACATCGTCTGCACCGGCCTCTATGACGACGAGACCGAGACCGCGGAAGATTATCGCGGCATGATGCTGAAGGCGCGCGAGCGCAAGCTGACGCTGGTCTGCGCCAACCCCGATATCGTGGTCGAGCGCGGCGACCGGCTGATCTATTGCGCCGGCGCGATTGCCGAGCTGTACCGCGAGCTCGGCGGCGAGGTGATCTTCTACGGCAAGCCGCACCGGCCGATCTATGAGCGCGCGATGGCGCTCGCCGGCGAGCGCCAGGGCCATCCCATCGACCGGAAAAAGGTGCTGGCAATCGGCGATTCCGTCCGCACCGACCTCACCGGCGCGCGCGAATTCGGCATCGACTGCCTGTTCGTCACCCGCGGCATCCATGCCGAGGAGTTCGAAGGCCTCGACCAGCTCGATCCGAAGTCGGTGACGGAATTGTTCGGCCACCCGCCGAAAGCGCTGATGCGCGAATTGAAGTGGTAGGCTCCGTCGTTCCACAGGGAACGACGCGGAAATGCAGAAGGGCCCGATCGCCGATGGCGACCGGGCCTTTTGTTTTGGTCGGCGCGAGGCGAGGAATAACCAAGCGAAGCGCGGGCGTCGCCCCTCTCCTCTTCGCATTCCGCCAAAAGGCGAAAAACAACCCCATGCACAGTAGAAGCGAGATTCCTCGCCACCGCGAGGTTCGCTCGGTTAGGCCATTGCAGCGTCGAGCAAATCAGCCGCAAGCCGGCAAGGAGCGCAGCACCTGCGGCGCGCGTTCGTTTTCGTAACCAGCGGCAGCGCCTGTCGGCAGCGATAAGGATGGACGCAATTTCGTTTTTAACGAATATCGTTTGACCCGTCGGGCAAAACAATGGCATGATGCCATGCTGGCCCTATTCGGAGATCGCTCCCGCGCCGCGTCTGGCGAGACGCACGCGCGCCATCCATTCACTCAAGCATCCGTCGACAGAGTGGGCGCCGTCCTTTTTTTATCGTCACGTCGACCTTGGCAATTATCCTGCCGATTGGGCGGACCATCGGCCAGATGATGGCCGCGACTACGGAGAGCTGTGATCGGGAAGAGATGAGTTTCGTAAGGGCTCAACCCATCCTACGCGCTGTGACGATGGTGGAGCCCTCGACCTTATAGCGCAGCTTCATGATCTGATTCTTCTCTTGGCCGCGGATTGTGTAGAGCAGGTCGCCGCCTTCGCCGAACTCGAGCAGCACGTTGCCTAGATCAGTCAGCGCCCGCGCGTCCGTCCGGTCCACCACCCATGCACCGACCAAGCTCATACTTCACCGCCGGGATTTCAGTTTTTCAAGGTATCTCACCCGCTGTGTTTCTGTCAGCCCCGGCGATTTTCCGGTTTCCCACAGAGCGACAAGCTCATTCACGTCGAGATAGCGCGTGACGTACGGCGCCCCTTTGGTAGCAATCACCTCAGAAACCTCAGCAGCCAGCGCGCCAACGGCCACAGCTTCCGAGATTTCCCACCATTTATCCGGGCGTCCAGGCATAAGCATTCCGATACGTTGCCTAAGATGGGCGCCCATACTTCGCGCCTTCTCTAATGAAGGCTGATCCGGCTCCAGCAATGCGCCGCAGATCACAGCTAGATTGACTGTAAAAAGAATCTGGTCGCCAGTGCTCTTTGTACTCTTCTGAAACTCGATAATCCCAGCATTATCCTGTCTGACGACCCTCAAGATGGAGCCTTGCCGATGGAAGCCTAGCTTATCTACTTTCTCGGCCGTCGTCCCCACCACTTTCCCAAAAGCCACATCGAGTACTGCGCGCGACTTCATCTATCCCTCGCAACATTCACGACATAACCTTGCGCATTCTTCAGCCACCAGTCTTTGAGCTGTTGAAGCCCGTAGGATGGGTTGAGCCCTTGCGAAACCCATCGAATTACGGTGACAGTGCACTAATGATCATTCCTCCGGCGGCGTCAATTTAGTGCACTGGACTGCACCCCTGAAGTGAGACACGATAATTACAGTGACAGGCATTTCGAGGATGACCTGTGGCAGGACGAGGAAAGAAGCGTCAATTTCCGACAGCTTACAAAATCAAGGCGATCAAGCGGGTCGAGCGGGGCGAAGGTGTGCTCCCCGTGGCTCGCGAACTTGGAATCTCCCGCAAGAGTCTCCATGACTGGGTCAAGGCCTGGAAGGCCTATGGGCCAGATGGATTGAACCGGAAGCCCGGGCCCAAGCCAGGCCCTCGCAAACTCAAACAGCTTGCGACATACGACGACAAGCGCTCTGCGCTCGTGCGGGCAAACGCCCGCATTGCCGAGCTCGAGCGGCTAGTAGGCCGCCAGCAGATGGACCTCGATTTTTTTCGGAACGCCTTGCGCGCATTGGAGCGGCCGGCAGCGCAAGGCAAGCCCGCATCCGCCTCATCGAAGTCATCCAAGCCATGAYATCGGAGAGAACTGACGCCAACGCCGACGTACAGCGCCTGTGCCGCCTCGCGGGCTTGCCGCGCGCGACCTATTACCGGCATCTCAACAGGCACAGTCGTGAGGCGACCGAGTGCGAGCTGCGCGACCAGCTCCAGCGCATTTGCCTCAAGCATCCATTCTACGGCTATCGGCGGGTGACTGCCYCCCYCMGACGCCAAGGCATGGTCGTAAATGCCAAGAAAGTCCTGAGACTTATGCGCGAAGACAACCTGCTGGCGCAGCGTAAGCTGCCGTTCCTGAAGCCGCCTGCGGAGCGACCAACGGGCGTCCTCGTCGTCCCCAATCTGGTGCGCGGCCTGGTGCCGTCCGCACCCGACCAAATCTGGGTCGCGGACATCACCTATGTCCACCTCGCCAAGACCTTCGCCTATCTCGCCGTCATACTGGATGCATTCTCGCGCAAGGCCGTCGGCTGGGCCTTTGAAAACACGCTCGATGCCTCACTCGCCATCGCCGCTTTGGAGAAAGCCCTCGACGCACGGAAGCCGAAACCCGGCAGCCTGATCCATCATTCCGATCGCGGCGTGCAATACGCTTCCATTGCCTACCGCCAGCAGCTCGCCGATCGCGAAATCACCATCAGCATGAGCAGGCCGGGCAACCCCTTCGACAACGCCAAGGCTGAAAGCTTCATGAAAACGCTCAAGGCCGAGGAGGTCAACGGCAAGGCCTTCGCGGATCTCAATGACGCCCGTCGCCGCATCAACAGCTTCATCGCGGAGGTCTACAACAAGGAGCGCCTGCACTCGGCGCTCGGATACCAATCGCCCCTTGAGTTCGAAACCGCCTTCGCGCAAAACAATGCGCGGTAACGCATCGTGACAACCCCGCTGTCACTGTAATTATCGTGTCTCACTTCAGGGGTGCAGTCCAGCACTGTCACCGTAATCGCCCGTCCTACGCGCTACTACGAAAGAACTCCACCAAGGTCCCCGCCGCAGAAAAACAGAAGAGAATCCAAAGACCGGCAAGGCTGCCGTTGCCGCCAAAAGTGAATCCAATTGCGGTAACGATGATCACCAGAACAATCAGGCCTCTACCTATCCACCAGACGCCGAATTTTTCCGTTGACCACGTATCACCAGGGGCCGACCAATCTGGTCGTGAACGCCGCTTCATGGCGGCGATCACAATTTGGAGCGCCGAAGCGATCGCCGCTGAGAGCCCGAGTATGATTTTAATCGCTGTAGTGTCGTCGAACATCGCTTCTTCAGCCCGACTTGTTAGTAGCGCGTAGGATGGGTTGAGCCCTTGCGAAACCCATCGCACTTGTTTCGTGGTAACATCGCGTCAGGACCGCGTACCGCCGCGACTTCGTTCCGGGTGGTGCGCGACTGGGCGCCATCCTCGTTTCATCGTCACGTGGAGCTTGGCAACTATCCAGACGATTGGGCGGGCGATCGGTCCGATGATGGTCGCGACTACGGAGAGCGGAAATAGAGAAGTGATGGGTTTCGCAAGGGGCTCAACCCATCCTCCGAACTGACCGTCATTCCGGGGCGCGCGCAAGCGCGAACCCGGAATCTCGAGATTCCGGTTCGGTGCTACGCACCGCCCCGGAATGACGGGGTGAAACCAGAAAGCCCGGGGCGAGCCCGGGCTTTCCAAATTCAGCCGATGGCCTGAAGGCGCTTACGCGCTCGCCATGTCTGGGAAGACCGCCTCGATCTTGGTCTTCAGCGTCGCCGCGTTGAACGGCTTGACGATGTAATTGTTCACGCCGGCCTTCTTGGCCGCGATCACGTTCTCGGTCTTCGATTCCGCCGTGATCATGATGAAGGGCGTGGTGGCGAGGTTGGGATCCGCGCGCACTTCGCGCAGCAGGTCGTAACCCGTCATCGGCTCCATGTTCCAGTCGGAAATCACGAGCCCGTACTTCTTGCCGCGCATCTTGTTCAGCGCTGCCGAACCGTCGCTAGCATCATCGATATTATCGAAGCCAAGCTGCTTCAGCAGATTCCGGATGATGCGGATCATGGTGCTGTAGTCATCCACCACCAGAACCGGCATCGACAAATCAACCGCCATCTCGACTCCCCCAACGCAAACCCAGGAATATCTAAAATCGGACCTGACGGACCGGGGCCCCTCAGTTCCATCTCCCAAGCACTAGCACCAAGGCGTTAAACAGCGCGTTAATTGGGCCGACCCGCGAGAGACCGAAATCATCGCCCTTGCCGCCAAATCCGCCCGCTTGACTTCATTGGCCGGGTCACGCCACGGTCCCCGCCAGTCCCGCCGGCTCGAGAATTCCCCTGATGGCCCCGCAATTTACCGTTATCCGCGACACCACGCCGGATTCTGCGATCCTCAAGGGCGCGGTGGTCGCCATGGGCAATTTCGACGGGGTGCATCTCGGCCACCGCGCCGTCATTGCCGCAGCCCTCGAGATGGGCCGGACGCATGGCCGACCTGCGCTGGCGCTGACCTTCGAGCCGCATCCGCGCCGGTTTTTTAGCCCCAATACCCCGCAATTCCGCCTGACGGACGAGTGCGCCAAGCTGCGTCTGCTGGCCGGGACCGGGCTTGCCGGCGCCGTGGTCATGACCTTCGACAAGGCCCGCGCCGGGACCACAGCGCAAGATTTCATTCACCATGAGCTGATCGAGCGCCTCGGCGTCAGCGGGATTGCGGTCGGTTACGACTTCCATTTCGGCAAAGGCCGCGTCGGCTCGCCGAGCCTGCTGGTGAACGAGGCACCCCGGCTCGGCATCGAGGTCGATGTGCAGCCGCATGTCGACATCGACGAGCGGCCGGTCTCCTCCAGCGCGATCCGGACCGCGCTCGCCGAAGGGCTGATCGACGAGGCCACGACCATGCTGGGCGCGCCCTGGTTCATCACCGGCGAGGTCATCCATGGCGAAAAGCGCGGCCGCGACCTCGGCTATCCCACTGCCAACATCCGGCTCGATGCCAATTGCGGCCTCAAGCACGGCATCTATGCGGTGCGGGTCGGCCGCGGCCAGGGAAAGGATCAGGTGCGGCTGAACGGGGTGGCGAGCTTCGGACGCCGCCCGACCTTTGATAATGGCGCGCCGCTGCTGGAAATCTTCCTGTTCGACTTCAAGGGCGACCTTTACGGTCAGGCGCTGGACTGCGCCTTTGTTGGCTTCATCCGCGAGGAGCTGAAATTCGACGGTATCGACGCCCTGATCCGCCAGATGGACGATGATTCCGCCCGCGCCCGCGCCATGCTGGCCGCCGCCCCGGACGCATTTCCGCGGCTTGGCACCGTGGACTGAAGGCCCGAAACGGCCCCTGACGGCCCTTGCCGGACCTTTGCGCTTCACCCGCCCGGCTGCTATGGAGAGCCCATGTTTGCGCGGCGCATCATAGGGATTAGCAGCCCGGCTTCCGCCTGAGCCTCAAGGCTCGGCGCAAGACCGGGATTTTGTCGTCTCACCCCCGCGATTCCGCATCGCCATCCGTTCCCGCGCCCTTCCGAGCCAGTCAACCTCATGTCCGAAAAAGCCAAAGACTATTCAAAAACCCTGTTCCTGCCGCAGACCGAATTCCCGATGCGCGCCGGCCTGCCGCAGCGCGAGCCCGAGCTGCTCGCCCGCTGGGCCAGGATGGACCTCTACCGCAAGCTGCGCGAGGCCGGGCAGGGGCGCGACCGCTTCGTCCTGCATGACGGCCCGCCCTATGCCAACGGCAACATCCATATCGGCACCGCGCTGAACAAGATCCTCAAGGATCTCGTCACCAAGAGCCAGCAGATGCTGGGCTTCGATTCCAACTACGTGCCCGGCTGGGACTGCCACGGCCTGCCGATCGAGTGGAAGGTCGAGGAGGAGAACTACCGCAAGAAGGGCAAGCAGAAGCCCGACTTCCGCGACAGCGCCGCGATGGTCGCCTTTCGCCAGGAGTGCCGCGCCTACGCCACGCACTGGCTCAACGTACAGCGCGAGGAGTTCAAGCGGCTCGGCGTCATCGGCGATTGGGCGCATCCCTACGCCACCATGAACTATCCGGCCGAAGCCCAGATCGCGCGCGAGCTGATGAAGTTCGCCGCCAACGGCACGCTCTATCGCGGCTCCAAGCCGGTGATGTGGAGCGTGGTCGAGAAGACCGCGCTCGCCGAGGCCGAGGTCGAGTACGAGGACTACACCTCCGACATGGTCTGGGTGAAATTCCCGGTCACCTCGCCCGCGCATGGCGCACTTGCCTCCGCGAGTGTCGTGATCTGGACCACCACGCCCTGGACGCTGCCCGGAAACCGCGCCATCTCGTTCTCGCCGAAGATCGCCTATGGCCTCTTTGAGGTGAAGGACGCGCCCGCGGACAATTGGGCCAAGACTGGCGATCTCCTGATCCTGGCGGACGCGCTCGCTGCAGAAGTCTTCAAGCAGGCGCGCGTGACGGCCTACGAGAAGGTACGCGACATCCCCGGCGACACCATGGACGCGATCGAATGCGCCCATCCGCTGAAGGGCCTCGCCGGCGGCTACGAATTCACCGTGCCGCTGCTGTCAGGCGACCATGTCACCGACGACACCGGCACCGGCTTCGTGCACACCGCGCCAAGCCACGGCCGCGAGGACTTTGACGTCTGGATGGCGAATACCCGCGAGCTCGATGCCCGCGGCATCAACAGCGCGATCCCCTACACGGTCGACGAGAACGGCGCCTATACCGACCAGGCGCCGGGCTTCACCGGCAAGCGCGTCATCAACGACAAGGGCGAGAAGGGCGACGCCAACGAGGCCGTGATCAAGGCGCTGATCGAGGGCGGCAAGCTGCTCGCGCGCGGCCGGCTCAAGCACCAATATCCGCATTCCTGGCGCTCGAAGAAGCCGGTGATCTTCCGCAACACGCCGCAATGGTTCATCGCGATGGATAAGGACATCGCGCTTAACGGAAAGACGAAGAGCGGCGACACGCTGCGCGCCCGCGCGCTGCACGCGATCTCGGTAACGCAATGGGTGCCGCCCTCAGGCGAGAACCGCATCAACGGCATGATCGAGGCGCGCCCCGACTGGGTGATCTCGCGCCAGCGCGCCTGGGGCGTGCCGATCGCCGTGTTCGTCCGCGAGAAGGGCGACGGATCGGCGGAGATCCTGCAGGACGAGGCGGTCAACACCCGGATCGGCGACGCCTTCGAAAAGGAAGGCGCCGACGCCTGGTACGCGACGGGCGCGCGCGAGCGCTTCCTTGGATCGCGTGCGAACGAGGACTGGCAGAAAGTCGACGACATTCTCGACGTCTGGTTCGATTCCGGCTCGACGCACGCCTTCGTGCTCGAAGACCCCGTGCACTTCCCCGGCCTTGCCGGAATCAAGCGCAAGGTCGATGGCGGCACCGACACCGTGATGTATCTCGAAGGTTCGGACCAGCATCGCGGCTGGTTCCACTCCTCGCTGCTGGAGAGCTGCGGCACGCGCGGCCGCGCGCCCTACGACATCGTGCTGACCCACGGCTTCACCCAGGCCGAGGACGGCCGTAAGATGTCGAAGTCGCTCGGCAACACCATCGAGCCGCAGGCCGTCATCAAGGAATCCGGCGCCGACATCCTCAGGCTCTGGGTCGCGTCCTGCGACTACACCGACGACCAGCGCATCGGCCCCGAGATCCTGAAAAACACCGTCGAGACCTACCGCAAGCTGCGCAACACCGTGCGCTGGATGCTCGGCACGCTGCATCACTACAAGCCGGCCGACGCAGTCGCGCCCGACGAGATGCCCGAGCTCGAGCGGCTGATGCTGCATGAGCTGGCGCTCCGCGCCGAGCTGGTCCGCAAGGCCTATGAGACGTTCGACTACAAGAGCGTGGTCGCGACCCTCTCCGCCTTCCTGAACAGCGAACTCTCGGCGTTCTATTTCGACATCCGCAAGGACACGCTCTATTGCGATCCGCCGTCCTCGCTGACGCGCAAGGCGGCGCTGACCACGATCGACCTGCTCTGCAATGCGATCCTGAAATGGCTGGCACCGATCCTGAGCTTCACCGCGGAAGAGGCTTGGCGGATGTACAGGCCGGATGCCGAACCGTCGGTGCATTTGACGCTGTTCCCCGAGGGCCTCGAAAAGCTTCGCGACGAGAAACTCGCTGCGAAATGGGAAACCATCCGCAATGTCCGCCGCGTCGTCACCGGTGCGCTCGAGCTCGAACGCGCCGCCAAGAACATCGGCTCCTCACTGGAGGCCTCGCCGGTGATCTATGTCGCCGACCGCGACATGCTGGCGACATTGTTCGACACTGATCTCGCCGAGATCTGCATCACCTCGAACTACGAGGTGCGCGAGGATGAGGTGCCGGCGTCGGCATTCCGCCTCGATGCGGTACCCGGTGTCGCCGTCGTGGTGGAGAAGGCCGTCGGCAGCAAATGCGCCCGTTCCTGGAAGATCTCGCCCACGGTCGGCGAGGACGCAGAATATCCCGACGTCACCCCGCGCGACGCCAAGGCGCTGCGCGAATGGAAGGCGTTGGGGGTTAGTGTTTAGGTCCTACCGTCGTCCTGGCCTAGTGCGCAATTGCGCACGGGAGCCAGGACCCATTACCACCGCCGCCAACTGCGACGAAGGCTGATGACCACGAGTCTTTCAAGCAACGACCGCCTCGGAGTATGGGTCCTGGCTTTCGCCAGGACGACAACTGAGAGTGGGGCGGCTGATTGCCCATGACCCCGCTCCGCGCCGGCATCCTTTCGGCATTGGTCACGCTGGTGGCCGACCAGGCCTCCAAGTTCTGGCTGCTGAAAGGCTTCGATCTCGCCCGTAAGGGCGTGGTGAAAGTCACGCCGTTCTTCGACCTGGTGCTGGCCTGGAACATCGGGATCAGCTTTGGCTGGCTCCAGAACGATGGTCAGGCGGCGCAGTTCGCGCTGATGGCGGTGAAGGTCCTCGCGGTGATTGCGCTGGCGATCTGGATGGCGCGGTCGCAGACCCGGCTCGCCACCCTGGCGCTGGGGCTGATCATCGGCGGCGCCATCGGCAATGGCATCGATCGCCTTGCCTACGGCGCTGTGGTCGATTTCGCCCTCTTCCACGTCGAAATCGCCGGAAATACCTATAATTGGTACATCTTCAACCTGGCGGACGTGGCCATCGTTGCTGGGGTCGCAGCCCTATTGTATGATTCCTTCCTGGGGGTACCCGCCGCAAAAGCGCCCTGATCCCGGCCGATACGGAACGGAGGCGGAACCTTGCTTGGCGAGGCGTGGTCGTGCGAGACGCGGCACAACTGCCACAAATTGGAACAGGTACAGGCATGCGCAGCTCGAAGACCAGCGGTTCGATGGGTCGAGACTCCCGGCGGGGATTTTGGCTGGCGCTGAAATTGTCAGCCGTCGCACTCAGCATCGGTCTCGTCATGTCGGCAGGTCCGGTTCGCGCCGGTGACGACGATGACGACGACATGACCTTCGAAGAGAAGCTCATCGACAATCTGATGTCCGGCCTCGGCGCCAAGGGCATGGAGAAGAAGGGCATCGAGTACCGCGAGCGTTCGCCGCTGGTGGTGCCGCCGACCCTCGACCTGCCGCCGCCGGCCAGTGCCGAGGCCAAGAACGCACCGAACTGGCCGAAGGATCCCGACGAGAAGCGCCGCCAGCAGGCCATCGCCGAGCGGAAGAAGGCGGGCAACAAGCAAGCTGAATATTTGAAGAATGCGCGACCGCTGTCGCCCGCCGAGCTGGACGCCCACAAGACGGCCGCCGCCGGAAATACCAATGATCCGCCGGCGCCGGGCAGCAATACCAACCACCCGATCATGAGCCCGGCCGAGCTCGGCTACACCGGCGGTCTGTGGAACGTGCTCTCGGGCGGCAAGCCCGAGTCCAAGTCATTCACGAGCGAGCCGCCGCGCCAATCGCTGGTCGAGCCGCCGCCCGGATATCAGACGCCTTCGTCGAACTATGCCTACGGCACCGGGGAAGATAAGACCCGCCGGACCTATTTCGACGTCCGGGAGGGTAAGGACAAGCAGCAATAAGCTCCTTGTCCGTTGCACTCAGGCGTGCGCACGCCGCAATCGTCCGGTGTAGGCCGGAAGCGGCAGATGACCTATTTTTAAGTACAACTCGACGGCGTTCTCTGCTTCGTGACCCGAAGCTCAAAGCCGCGCGGTATAGCATGCCGTGCTTTCACGCCCGGACATCAGGGTTCGGGCTTTCACAAGGATCGTGATGTCCTCACACCGATCGATTGCCTGCCTCTTCGCCGCGCTGCTCTCGACATCCGCCCTCGTCGGCAGCGCATTCGCCCAGACGACGGTCACGTCTGCACCGCCCGCCAGCTTCACGCTTCCCAACGGCCTCCAGGTCGTGGTGATCCCGGATCATCGCACGCCCGTGGTCACCGAGATGATCTGGTACAAGGTCGGCTCGGCCGACGAGACGCCGGGCAAATCCGGCCTTGCCCACTTCCTCGAACATCTGATGTTCAAGGGCACGTCGAAGCATCCCGTCGGCGAATTCTCCCAGACCGTGCTCCGCGTCGGCGGCAACGAGAACGCCGCCACCTCGGTCGACTACACCCACTATTACCAGCGCGTGCCGAAAGAGCAGCTGCCGACCATGATGGAGTTCGAGGCCGATCGCATGACCGGCCTCATCCTCAAGGACGAGAACGTGCTGCCCGAACGTGACGTCGTGCTCGAAGAGTACAACATGCGCGTCGCCAACAGCCCCGACGCGCGGCTCTACGAACAGGTGATGGCCGCGCTTTATCTCAACCATCCCTACGGCCGGCCGGTGATCGGCTGGCACCAGGAGATCGAGAAGCTCAATCGTGAGGACGCCCTCGCCTTCTACCGCCGCTTCTACGCGCCGAACAACGCGATCCTGGTGATCGCCGGCGATGTCGAGGCTGCAGATGTGCGCCCGCTGGTCGAACGCAATTTCGGCCCCATCCCGGCCCAGCCCGCAATCCCGGCGCAACGCATCCGACCGCAGGAGCCGGAACCGGCGGCACCGCGCACCGTCACGCTGTCCGATCCGCGCGTCGAGCAGCCCGGCCTGCGCCGCTATTACCTGGTGCCCTCGGCGACGACGGCCGCAGCCGGCGAGAGCGCCGCGCTCGACGTGCTCGCGCAGTTGATGGGCAGCGGCAACAACTCCTATCTCTACCGCGCGCTCGTGGTCGACAAGCCGCTCGCGGTGTCCGCCAGCGCCAGCTATTCGAGCACCTCGCTCGACCCGAGCCAGTTCGCGATCTCGGCCTCACCGAAGTCAGGCGTCAGCTTCGCAGAGGTCGAGCAGGTCATCGACGGCGTCATCGCCGACATCGCGCAGAACCCGGTCCGCGCCGAGGATCTCGAGCGGGTCAAGACCCAGCTCATTGCGGAAGCGATCTACGCCCAGGACAATCAGGCGGTGCTGGCACGCTGGTACGGCGGCGCGCTGACCACGGGCCTGTCGATCGAGGATATCAGGAGCTGGCCGGATCGCATCCGCGCGGTCACCGCCGCTCAGGTCCAGCAAGCTGCGCAAAAATGGCTCGAGAAAAAGCGCTCGGTAACGGGCTATCTGATTAAGGACACCGCTACCGCCAAGCGCGAGGAGAAGCGTTCGTGACCTATCCTTTCCTACGCACGCGTCATTTCGCTCTGTCCTTCGTTGCCGGCGCTGCGCTCGCGTTCGCCACGGTCTCGCCGTCGCAGGCGGCGGCCAAGATCCAGCACCTGGTTTCGCCCGGTGGCATCGAGGCCTGGTTCGTCCAGGACGCGACCGTGCCCCTGATCGCGATGGAGTATTCCTTTGCCGGCGGCTCGGCGCAGGATCCCAGGGACAAGCCCGGCGTCGCCAATCTCGTCGGCGATCTGCTCGACGAGGGCTCCGGCGATCTCGATTCGAAGACGTTCCATGAGCGGCTCGACCGCCGCGCCATCGAGCTCTCCTTCAGCGCCGCCCGCGATACCTTCCGCGGCAGCCTGCGCATGCTGCGCGACAACAAGGACGAGGCCTTCGACCTGTTGCGGTCCGCACTGACCTCGCCGCATTTCGACACAGCGGATGTCGAGCGCATCCGCTCGCAGGTCATCTCGGGCCTGCGCCGCGACACCACCAACCCGACCTCGCTCGCCAGCCGCAAATTCCTGGAGATGGCGTTCGGCGATCATCCCTATGGACGGCCGACCAGCGGCACGCTGGAGAGCGTACCGACCATCACGGTCGCCGACATGAAGGATTATGTCGGGCGCATCCTCGCCAAGGACACGCTGAAGATCGCCGTCGTCGGCGATGTCGATCCGGCGACGCTCGGCAAGCTGCTCGATCATACGTTTGGCACCCTGCCCGCCAAGGCTAATCTCCTGCCGGTCCCCGACATCGAGGCCGCAAAGCCGCCGCAGCGCGCCTTCGTGCCGCTCGACGTGCCGCAGACCGTCATCACTTTTGGTGGTCCCGGCGTGAAGCGCGGCGATCCGAACTTCATGGCGGCCTATGTCGTCAATCATATCCTCGGTGGCGGCGGCCTGTCCTCGCGGCTCTATCACGAGGTTCGCGAGAAGCGCGGGCTCGCCTATTCGGTGTCCGAAGGACTGTTGTGGCTGGAGCACTCGGCTGTCTTCATCGGTAACACCGGCACCCGTGCCGACCGAGCCGGCGAGACGCTCGATGCGGTCGAGCGAGAAGTGAGCCGCATCGCCGACGAAGGTCCGACGCAGAAGGAGCTCGACGAGGCGAAATCCTACCTCAAAGGCTCGCAGATGCTGGTGCTCGACACCTCGTCCAAGCTCGCGCAGGCGCTGCTGCAATATCAGCAGGACAAGTTGCCGATCGACTATATCGAGAAGCGCAACGCCATCGTCGACGCGGTGACGCTGGACGACGTCAAGGCCGCCGCCAAGCGGCTGTGGGGCCAGGGGCTTCTGACCGTCGTCGTCGGCCGTGCGCCGCAGGCTGCCGCGCAACCGGCGGCGGCACCGGCGAACAAGTCGAACTGACGTCAGTTACATCTCCTGAAATGGCCGGGTTCGCCCGGCCATTTGCGTTTCCACCATCCACCATTGCCGAAATGAGACGTCCGCGATATGTCCTGATGTCACGGATGGTGCCATCATGCTGCGGATATCCCGCGATCTCGTCATCGACGAGGACGACATCGAGATCGGTTTTGTCCGCGCTTCCGGCCCGGGCGGGCAGAACGTCAACAAGCTCTCGACCGCGGCGCAATTGCGTTTCGACACGCGCAAGCTGACCATCCCGGAGGATGCGGCGATCCGGCTCGCCCGCATCGCCGGCCAGCGCATGACCAAGGAGGGCGTGATCGTGATCCACGCCCAGCGCTTCCGCACCCAGGAGCGCAACCGGCAGGATGCCATCGACCGGCTGGTCGAAATCCTGACGGAGGCGATGATCCGGCCGACGCCGCGCCGCGCGACGCGACCGACCTTCTCCTCCAAGCAGCGCCGGCTCGACGGCAAGAAGCGCCGCAGCGACGTCAAGGCCGGCCGCGGCGGCCGCTTCGACGACTGAAAGGACTGCTCCGACGCAACCGGCATGTGGGCATCCAGGACTTGCCCCATGCAATTGCCGGCAGGCGGGACTAAATTGGGCGCCTGAACGCCGCCTCGAGTCGCCCTATGCCCGTCCGTCAGCTTCCAGAGCAAGTCGTCAACCGCATCGCCGCCGGCGAGGTGGTCGAGCGTCCGGCGAGCGTGGTCAAGGAACTCGTCGAGAACGCCATCGATGCCGGCGCAAGCCGGATCGACGTGTTCACCGATGGCGGCGGCCGGCGGCGGATCGGCATCACCGACGACGGCAGCGGTATGACGGCGAAGGATCTCGCGCTCGCGGTCGAACGCCACGCGACGTCCAAGCTCGACGACGAGGATCTGCTGCAGATCCGCACCCTCGGATTCCGCGGCGAGGCGCTGCCGTCGATCGGATCGGTGGCGCGTCTGTCGATCACCACGCGTCACGCCAGCGAGCCTCATGCCTGGGCTCTGTCCGTCGAGGGCGGCCAGAAATCCGAGATCATGCCGGCTGCGCTCGCGCATGGCACGCGCGTCGAGGTCAACGATCTCTTCTACGCGACGCCGGCACGGCTGAAGTTTCTGAAAACCGACCGCACCGAGGCGGAAGCGATCCGCGAAGTCGTCAGGCGGCTCGCGATGGCGCGGCCCGATATTGCCTTCACGCTCGCAGGCGAAGAGCGCGCGCCGGTAACATGGGCGGCGGCGCTGCCCGGCGCGGCCGGGCGCCTGACGCGGCTCGGCGATATCCTGGGCGCGGAGTTCCGTAGCCACGCCTTCGAGGTCCATGCCGAGCGCGACGGCGTCGTCGTCGCCGGCTATGCGGCAGCGCCGGCGCTGACCAAGGCCAATGCGCTCGGACAATATCTGTTCGTCAACGGCCGCCCGGTGCGCGACAAGCTGATCCTGGGCGCCGTGCGCGGGGCCTATGCCGATTATCTGCCGCGCGACCGGCACCCGGTGCTGGCGCTGTTCGTGACGCTCGATCCGCGCGAGGTCGATGCCAATGTGCATCCGGCCAAAACCGAGGTGCGCTTCCGCAATGCCGGCCTCGTCCGCGCGCTGATCGTGCATGGGCTGAAGGAAGGTCTCGCGCGCGAGGGCCGCCGCACCGCCGCCAACAGCGGCGAGAGCGCGCTGTCATCGTTCCGCCCCGCCTTCACGCCGCCGCGCCCGGCAAGCTGGGACTGGCGAGCTTCACCGTCCGCACCGGTCGCGCCGATGCCGTCGTTCGAAGGGTCGGCAGCACCCGCTTTCGCCGAGCGCGCACAGGCTGCGTTCGATGTTGGCGCGCCGAGCGCTGACATCAGGTTCGAGACACAGCCGGTGGCTGATCTCGTCGATCGTCCGCTGGGTGCCGCACGCACGCAGCTGCATGAGACCTATATCGTGTCGCAAACCCGCGACGGTCTCATCATCGTCGATCAGCATGCCGCGCACGAACGCCTCGTCTACGAGCGCCTGAAGGCCTCGCTCGCCGAAAACGGCGTGCAGCGGCAGATCCTCTTGATCCCCGAGATCGTCGAGATGGACGAGGCAACGGTCGAGCGGCTGCTCGAGCGCAGTGACGAACTCGCTTCATTCGGACTTGCGATCGAATCCTTTGGGCCCGGCGCGGTCGCGGTGCGCGAGACACCGTCGCTGCTCGGCAAGACCAATGCGGGCGGACTGCTGCGCGATCTCTCCGAGCACATGGCCGAATGGGACGAGGCGCTGCCGCTGGAGCGCCGCCTGATGCACGTCGCCGCCACCATGGCCTGCCACGGCTCGGTGCGCGCCGGGCGCCGCTTACGGCCGGAGGAGATGAACGCCCTGCTCCGCGAGATGGAGGAGACGCCGAACTCCGGCCAGTGCAATCACGGCCGGCCGACCTATGTCGAGCTGAAGCTCGCGGATGTCGAGAAGCTGTTCGGGCGACGTTGAATTAAGCGTTGCGTTTCAGAAACACGAACTCTGTATCGTCATACGCCCGCCGCTCCAGCTCCTCGTATCCTTCCGGCGTCGCGAACTGCGCGGCCTTTGCCTCTTCCACCACCAGCAGGGCACCTGAAGTCAACCAGCCGCCGTCGCGCAAGGACGCGAGCGCCTTTTCTGCAAAGCCCTTGCCGTAGGGCGGATCGAGAAACACCAGCGAGAACGGCTCGACGGGATGGGCGGGGCCGAGATCGGTCGCATCGCGACGATAGACTTTTGTGACGCCGCCGAGCCCGAGCGACTCGACGTTGTTGCGCAGCAGCGCCCGCGCCTCGGCGCCGTTGTCGACGAACAGCACGAACTTCGCGCCGCGTGAGGACGCCTCGATGCCGAGCGCGCCGGTACCTGCGAAGAGATCGAGCACGCGTGCGTCCGGAATCGGATTGTCATAGGCATGCACGAGGATATTGAACACGGACTCGCGCAGCCGATCCGCCGTGGGACGGATGTCACGCGAAGACGGTGAGGCGAGATTGCGCCCCTTCAAGCGACCGCCGACGACGCGCATGCTATTCGTCCCGCGGCGTCAGATCGCGCTTGCCGTGATAGCCCCGCTTGGGGCGACGCGGCGGGCCGTAGCCGTTGGCCTCTTCCTCGTTGCGCTCGCGCGCCTCGTCGCTGCCGGTACGCTGCACCACCACGCGGCGGCCCTTGCGATCGGCGATGACCTCGCGCTTGGACGTCTTCTTTTCGCCTGATGCATCGCCCTCGGCGGATTTCTTCGGCACGTCGAACTGCGCGCCGGACTTCTCGATCACCTTGTCGCCGAGCTGCTCACGCAGTACACGCGCACGGATCTCCTCGACCTGGCCCTCGGGGACTTCGCCGAGCTGGAACGGACCATAGGACACGCGGATCAGCCGGTTCACCTCGAGCCCGAGATGAGCGCAGACGTTGCGCACCTCGCGGTTCTTGCCTTCGCGGATCGCGAACACCAGCCAGACATTGGCGCCCTGGTCGCGCTCCAGCGTGGCGTCGATCGGACCGTATTTGACGCCCTCGACCTCGATGCCTTCCTTGAGCTGGTCGAGCTGAGCCTGGGTGACGTCGCCATGGGCGCGAACGCGATAGCGCCGCAGCCAGCCGGTGTCCGGCAGCTCGAGCGTACGCGCGAGGCCACCATCATTGGTGAGCAGCAGCAGGCCCTCGGTGTTGAAGTCGAGCCGGCCGACGCTGATCAGCCGCGGCAGGCCTTCGGGCAGATTGTCGAACACGGTCGGACGCCCCTCGGGGTCGTCATGCGTCGTCATCAGCCCGCGGGGCTTGTGATAGAGGAACAGCCGCGTGCGCTCGCGCTCCGGCAACGGCTTGCCGTCGACCAGAACGACGTCGTTCTTGGTGATGTCGAGCGCCGGCGAGTTGATGACGCGGCCGTTCACCGTGACGCGGCCCTGCGTGACCATCTCCTCGGCGTCGCGGCGCGAGGCGAGACCCGCACGCGCCAGCGCCTTGGCGATGCGCTCGCCTTCCTTCTTCGGCTTCGGCGCTTCCTCGCGGCGCGGACGTCCCTCGAAATCGCGCTCGCGCGCGCGATAGGCGCCGCGGCCGCCGAAGGCGGGACGCTTTTCGAAGATCCTGCCCTCATCCTCATTGTCGCGGCGTGGACGATCTCGGAAGCCGCCTTCGTTGCGCGGATGCTCCTGCCAGTCCATGCGGCCTTCGGGCCGCTCGCGCGGACGATCGAATTTGGGCCGCTCGCGGAACGGACGATCGCCGGACGGACGATCATCGCGCGAACGCGAGAAGCGCGGACGGTCTTCACCGCGGCCGCCTTCGCGACGGTCATCGCGCTTTTGCCAGGGCTTGTCCTGGCCGCGATCCTGGCCGCGATCGCGGCTGCCAAAATCCTTGCGCGGCCCACGATCCCCACGGTCGCGTTCGCGATCCGGTGCGCCACGCGAAAACTTTCGCTCGCCGTCGAACTTGCGTTCGGGACGCTCGCCGCGCGGCGCGCGATCACCACGATCGAAATTCGGGCGGTCGCCACGCGGCTTGAAGCTGCGCTCGCCACGATCCTCGCGCGGCCCGCGATCCCCACGGTCGCGTTCGCGATCCGGTCCGCCGCGCGAAAACTTGCGCTCGCCGTCGAACTTCCGCTCCGGTCGATCGCCGCGCGGCGCGTAGGGCTTCTTGTCGCCGAACTTCTTGTCGCTGAAGCGACCGGCGGGACGCGCATCATCGCGGTCCCGGCTGCGCGGCGGTCGATCGTCGCGGCCATAGGACGGACGCTCACCACGCGGCTTGAAGGAGCGCTTCTCGCCATCGCGCGACGGACGATCGGAAAACGGACGGTCGCCGCGCGGCTTGAAGCTGCGCTCGCCGCGTCCCTCACTGCCGCGATCGTCGCGCTTGAAGCGGGGACGGTCGGAAAAATCACGGCGCGGCGCATCGCCCTCTTCCCGGCGGCGGAAGGGTTTGCCCTCACGGGGCGGACGGCTGTCGCGGTCGCCACGAGGCGGACGGCTGTCGCCTCGCCCCTCGCTCTTGCCCTCAAAACCGCGCTTGGCGAATTTCTTCTCGGGGCCGCGCGGCTTGCCGCTGCGGCCCCCTTTGGGGGGGCCTCGCCGGCCGCGGGAATCGTTGTCTTTGTCGCTGTCGCGAGGCATGGATAATCTCACTCAGGGGGTGGCCGTTAAGCATTGTGCGCGCTCGTTCCGAGCCGCATGCTCAGGCAAAATCAGGTTAAGCACTTCTGCTGAAGGCGCAGCTACTAGCAGGTTTCTTCGGATGATACGAGGCTTGAAAGGCCCCTCTTTCATGGATTTGGCGCTCAAAACGGCCGAAAACGCCGGAAAGGCGGGCGAAGTTCCGATCGGATGCGTCATCGTCAGGGATCACGAGGTCATCGCCACCGCCGGTAACCGGACGCTGACCGATTACGACCCCACGGGCCATGCCGAGATCGTGGCGCTGCGCGAGGCCGCGAAGAAGATCGGCAGCGAGCGCCTGGTCGACTGCGACCTCTACGTGACGCTGGAGCCCTGCACCATGTGTGCGGGCGCGATCTCCTTTGCAAGGGTCCGCCGGCTCTATTACGGCGCCGCCGACCCCAAGGGCGGTGCGGTCGAATCAGGCGTGCGGTTCTTCGCCTCGCCGACCTGCCACCACGCGCCTGAGGTCTATTCCGGCGTCGGCGAGAGCGAGGCGTCGCGGCTGCTCAAGGCGTTCTTTCGCGAGCGGCGTTAGATCGACTTACATCATTTTCGTCAGATCTTGGCCTTCTCGGCCTCCACCGCCTGCCAGCCGATGTCGCGGCGGCAAAAGCCTTCCGGCCATTTGATGCGGTCGACGGCCTGATAGGCGCGCGCCTGCGCCTCGGTCACGGTCGCGCCGAGCGCGCAGACATTGAGCACGCGGCCGCCATTGGCGAGGATGGCGCCGTCCTTCGCGACGGTGCCGGCGTGGAAGATCTCGACGGTGTCGACCTTGGCCGCGTCATCGAGGCCCTCGATGCGGGTGCCCTTCTGGTAGTCGCCGGGATAGCCTTGTGCGGCCATCACTACCGTCAGCGCAGACTCCGGATACCAGCGCAGGTCAAAGTTCTTCAGCTGGCCGTCGCAGGCGGCGAGGAACGCCGGCACGATGTCGCTCATCATGCGCAGCATCAGCACCTGGCATTCAGGATCGCCGAAGCGGACGTTGAACTCGAACAGCTTTGGGCCCTGCGTCGTCAGCATGATCCCGGCATAGAGAATGCCGCGGAACGGCGTGCCGCGGCTCTTCATGCCTGCGACCGTCGGCAAAATGATTTTGGCCATGATCGCGTCGTGGACCTGAGGCGTCACCAGCGGCGTCGGCGAATAGGCGCCCATGCCGCCGGTGTTCGGGCCGAGATCGTGGTCGAACACGCGCTTGTGGTCCTGCGCGGAGGCGAGCGGAATGGCGGTCTCGCCGTCGCACAGCGCGAAGAAGCTGATCTCGCGGCCAGCGAGAAACTCCTCGATCACCACCTCAGCGCCGGCCTCGCCGAACGCGCCCTCGAACATCATGGCGATGGCATCCTCGGCCTCGCGCACGGTTTTCGCCACGACGACACCCTTGCCGGCGGCAAGGCCATCGGCCTTCACCACGATCGGCGCGCCCTGGCTGTGCACGTAAGCGAGCGCATCATTGGCGTTGGTGAAACGCTTGTAGGCGCCGGTGGGAATGCCGAACTCGGTGCACAGCGCCTTGGTAAAGCCCTTGGAGCTTTCGAGCTGCGCCGGGATTTTGTTCGGCCCGAACGCCTTGATGCCTGATGCGGTGAGATCATCGACGATGCCGGCCGCCAGCGGCGTCTCCGGCCCGACCACCACGAGCTCGACCGCATTCTTCTTGCAGAAGTCGATCACGGCCGCATGGTCGGCGACATCGAGCGCCACGCATTCCGCCTCGCGCGCGATGCCGGCATTGCCGGGCGCGCACCAGAGTTTGGTCACCAGGGGACTGCCTGCGATCTTCCACGCCAGAGCATGTTCGCGGCCGCCGGAACCGAGGAGGAGAATGTGCATCGAAGGCTCAGAAAATGAGGGGTTTTGCTGGAGGCGGAGGTCGCACGAATCGGGGTGGGGCTCAAGGGGGGTGGGGCGAAGTCCCAGGCATTCCGGGTACGCGCAGCCGCTGCTCTCCCTTGTCCGCCTTTTGGAGAATGGAGCTTGGCAGAGAAAGGCAGGTTTGTTTGAAAAGTAGCGCTTAGCGTCGGGCCGGAAACGGTTTCTCTGAAGTTTCCCTTATCCCGCTGCCAGCTTCTTCAACACGACATCGCGGGCCATCCGCTCGACCTCACGGTCGTAATAATCGCTGGTATCGCCCGTTGGCCCAGCATGCCAGACGCTATCAGCCCCACCCGGCAAGATCGGCCCGTGACGCGCGATGTCATTGGGGTCGGCCAGCCGAGAGAACGTGTAAACGCTCTTGGTCGGCTTGAAAGTCACGACCACGCCAGAGGTCGAAACTTGAACGTCAAAGTCTGCCTCGCTCGGATGCTTGATCATCTTCCGGTGCCGCCATCGGATTTCTTGCGCGGCCCGATTAATACCATCGATCAGAGCCTGTGGAAATCGGGTAGCCGGGCGTGCTTCGCACAATCTGCGCAAGTATGCTTTCCCTGCCATGAGACCACCGCGCGGACATTCAGAGATACCGATTGGCTTCATGCTGGCCACCCTGTTCTGGGTAGGTGTCCTTTGGTGGCAATCGTCGCATATGACTTCTGAGGATGAGCGACAACACTGTTATGAGCAAGCCAAAGAGATTGGACACAAGACGGAAGAATGCATGAACCTCTGGGAAAGAACGACTTCTGATCCAGTTGCGTTCTTTACGTTTACTCTCACCATTGCCACGCTGGCGCTGGTGGCAGTATCGCTTCGTCAATTCCACTACTTGAAGCGCTCGGACATCACAGCCCGCATAGCTGCGGAAGCTGCTCGCAAGTCTGCCAACGCCCTCGTAAGCGCGGAACGCGCTCATCTGTTCGTGGCCACCAATGGAAATACAATCAGCAAGATTGTTGGCACATATGGCCGGTGGGACAAATCCGAGAGTATGTTCGAAGATGACGTGGAAAGTCCGACCGTCGCGTACTCCTTCAAGAATTTCGGTAAGACGCATGCCACCATCAAGGAGTTGAGCAATCAGATCATTGCGGCGGACGAGTTTCCTAAGCTTGTTGAGTATACTATTCGCGAACAGATGCCGGACGATCTGGTGATCGCGCCGGGTGGTTCGAGTGCAGTGTTGACATGTGTAATGGAAGAAACGTTCAAAGTCGGAGACGCTGTAAACTTCCAGAAGCGAAAGCTCGCCGTTTGGTTCTATGGATATGTCGTATTTGACGACACATTCGGCGGCGAGCACCGCTTTGAGTATCGATTTCGATATCAGCGAGGAGATAGCGACCTGCGCCTCGAGTATTATCGCGAGTTCACCGCCGGAAGAGAGGCAGCTTTCTGACTGCGTCAATGGGCGATGGACATCATTTAAATGTCGAGGGGGAGCGATGCCAACATTGGATCGATTTAAATCGTTTGAAGCGATAGTGGCGGAGATTTTTCGGGCGGAGGGATTCGAAATCGCCCGGAATGTATCGTATCGAGTGGGGTCGGTGCGATACGAAGCTGATCTAATTTTGACGTCGAAGACCAAGGCTACAACTGCGGTCGAAATCAAGCTATTTCGGACCTTAACTCTTCCATCGGACGCGCTCTTCAAGGCTGCATTGCAGGTAGAACACATACGCCGGAGCCTGCAACTCGATCGAGCTGTCATCGTCACGTCTGTACGCATCCCCATCGAATTCCAGCGCGCATTGGTTTTCGATAATCCTAGACTGACGATCTATGACCATGACTCGCTCAGGGCCTTGGCTGCCAAACATCCCGATCTAGCTCTACGGTTGGAAGAGCTGCTACGTGAGACGTTGATACGTCCAGATATATCGTCTGCTAGTTCTGCCGAGCCGTCGACAGAGATTCTTAACACCCCTGCGCGCGCGGTGTCGGTGGCACCCTTGGCCGAAGAGAATTTGATAGCGCAAGGTGCGTCTCTCTGTCAGGAGATAACCGGCGTCAAAACCGGCAAGCAGCACGCGAGAAAATTTGAACTCGCCGTAGAAGGTGCGCTTAGGTACATCTTCACGACCGATCTAGTTTCTTGGTCCTCGCAAAAAGTTACCGATACAGGCCTATCGAGATACGATCTGATTGCGCGAGTCGCGTCGAAGGACGATGTCTGGAGAATGATTAAGGATCGTTTTCAGTCACAATACGTAATATTCGAATGCAAGAACTACAAAGACCCGATACGACAGGGCGAGATTTATACGACCGAGAAGTATCTCTATCAAAAAGCGCTTCGAAGTGTAGCTTTCGTAATCTCGCGAACAGCCGCACATGAGAGCGCAATGGCGGCTGCTCGCGGTGCACTCAGAGAGCACGGTAAGCTTATCGTCAACTTGAATGTCGATGACATGTGCAAGCTATTGGCGTTGAAAGACGCGACGCAGGATTACAACGGCTTTCTGTTCGACAAGATCGACACGATGCTCATGAAGCTTGAGCGCTAATAGCCCGTAGGATGGGTTGAGCCCTTGGAATTACGGTGACAGTGCACTAAATGCCAAAACCAAAGCGTCCGTTGACACAGTTTAGTGCACTGTCACCGTAATTCCATAAACTCGTGCGGCAGCTTTATCTCGCATCGGCTACTAGTCAGCTTCAACGTAGCGAATGATGCTCTGATTTTGAACGTTTGCAACCAATTCATCCGCGCGGGACAAAAGACGGCGGAGCAGGGGCGACGGATTGGTCCGATTATATCCCAACGCCAGATCGACCGTGGGCGTGCCGCCCTCGAGAGCTCTGGCGACGACGTTCGGTGCAAGCATATTCTGCGCATAGAGCGGGACGAGGCTAATTCCGCCTGTGGAAGCCACGAGCGACATGGCCGATGATATGTTTTCGCCTTCATACTTCGCCTTGAGGGTAATGCCGACCCGAGATGCGTAATTTTGTATGACCTCTTGCAAGACCGGCGATGTTCTTGCCGAGCTGACATAGATCTCGCGGGCGAGATCCTGCGGACGAATCTTCTTTCGTAATGCCAAGCGGTGTTCGGCCGGCAGCACGGCAATCAAGGGCTCCTTCGCCAATATCTTGAAGACGACGCCCTCGTTGTCTTTCTCCGGACGAAGGAAAGCGATGTCCAGCTTTCCCCGCATCAATGCCAGTGCGAGTTCTGGCGAAGATTGCGTGCTGAGCGTCACGTCGACATCGGGGGCTTCCTCGCGGAGGATGCGCAGCAACTGGGGGAGCCACATGACCTCCAGCCCGACGAGAAAGCCCATCGAGAGGACGGGCCTTTGCGGTTGGGCGGTCTGCCGGGCCCCTTCCGTTGCGGCCTCGACCTGCAGCAGCGCCAGCCGCGCATGATCGAGAAACACGCGTCCGGCAGCGGTCAGCGTCACGCCTCGCGCCTGGCGTTCCAATAACTGGACGCCGACTTCGGCTTCCAGATCGCGAATTTGCCGGCTCAAGGACGGCTGGGAGGTGTTCAGTCGCCGTTCGGCGGCGTTCAGCAGGCTGCCTTCTTCAGCGACGGCAATGAAATAGCGCAGGTGCCGGAGCTCCATGATCCCTCGTATATCTTCCAGGCATAGCTTGAAGCCTACAAGGTCTTGGTCAGGAGCCAAAGAGGGATTTACCGTTTCGCAGTCTTCAACAAAAAAGGACAACGAACAATGTCTTCGCCGAAGCATAGTATCGTCTTCAACAAAGTGATCCCGGCACGCCAGGCCGATAGGCACGGCGTGATCGCAATTCGGTACGGCCTCGACAATTAAACGCGCGCGAATGCGCAGGAGCGACGAATAGCGCCGCACCGGATCCGGCGATAACGCGTCGGCGATCGGGTGTTACCACGGCAATGGCTCGCCGGCGAAGCCGCTGAACATCGTGTCTTCTGGAAAGACAGGGGGCGCGATCTGTGGCCTGATCAGCTTGGGCCTGCCTGTTTTTTTGACCCCCGTCCGCAAACTTTCAACAAAGATCTAACAGCGCAGATGGAGCGACTCGATGCCCACGATCACGACTACCGATGGCGTCAGCATCTTCTACAAGGACTGGGGCTCAGGTCAGCCGATCGTTTTCAGCCATGGTTGGCCGCTGACAGCGGACGACTGGGACGCCCAGATGACCTTCTTCCTTCGCCAAGGCTACCGGGTGATCGCCCACGACCGGCGCGGCCACGGCCGGTCCGACCAGCCCAGCACCGGCAACGACATGAACCACTGGGTTGCCGACCTCGCGGCCCTGACTAGACACCTCGACCTGCGCGACGCGATCCACATCGGTCACTCCACAGGCGGCGGTGAGGTGGCTCGCTATGTCGCTCGCCACCAGGAGCGCGTCGCGAAGGCGGCGCTGGTCGCTTCCCTGACGCCGAACATGTACCGGAGCAAGGACAACCCGTCCGGTCAACCGCCGGAGTGGTTCGAAGCGATCCGGGCGGGCGTGCTGGGCAACCGGTCGGAGTTCTACCGTTTCGTCCCTGAGAACCCGTTCTACGGTTACAACCGCGATGGGGCGAAGCCTTCGGAGGCGGTCATTGCGAACTGGTGGCGCCAAGGCATGGCCGGCGGTGCTCTCGCTCACTACGCGACCGTCGACTCCTGGCTCGAAGATTATACCGAAGACCTCAAGAAGATCACCGTGCCGGTACTGGTGATGCATGGCGAGGCTGATCAAGTCGTCCCGTTCGCAAGTTCAGTGCCGCGTGCGGTCAACCTGCTGAAGAACGGGTCGCTGAAGACTTATCCCGGCTATCCCCATGGCATGCTCACCACGCATGCGGATGTCCTCAACCCCGACCTGCTCTCGTTCATCAGGTCTTGACGACATCTCTCATCGTCCATGCTGAACATTGCGGGTTGTGAGCAGTGCTACACCTGCTTCCCCGCAATGATTTCCCGCAGTGTCGCCGCGTGCCGCGCGAAGGCGACGCGGCCCGCCGAATTTATGGCGCCGCCCGAATGGGCGCGGTGTGCAAGTCGGTCTTACCCTCCCCTGGAGGGGGAGGGTCGGCACGTGATCGAGCGAAGCGAGATCGCATGACGGGGTGGGGTGATCTCTCCCCACGGGCACTGTTCGTCGCGGAGGGACCGTCACCCCACCCCGCTCGCGCTGCGCGCGATCGACCCTCCCCCTCCAGGGGAGGGTAAGAGCTTGCGCAAGCTTCAGGCTACACCTGCTTCCCCGCAATGATCTCCTGCAGCGTCGCCACGTGCCGCGCGAAGGCGCCGCGGCCTGTGGCTGTGGCAGTCACCGTCGTCTGCGGCTTCTTGCCCACAAAGGCCTTCTCCACCGCGACGTATCCCGCCTTCGCGAGGGTCTCGATGTGCGCGCCGAGATTGCCGTCGGTGGCGCCGGTGAGTTTTTTCAGGCGAGCGAATTCGAGTCCTGAGGCGACCGGCAGGGCGTTCAGGGCGGCCATGATCTTCAGCCGCAGGGGCTGATGAATGATGTCGTCGAGTTCGGCCATCAGATGCGCCGCATCCACAGGCCGCCGACGATCAGGCCGCCGCCGTTGACGAAGGCCATCCAGAGCGGGAAGGCCTCGCCGATGAAGAAGAAGCCGATCAGGGTCAGCGCGATGATGGCGAGGCCGATGGCGACGAAGGCGGTGCCGAACCAGAGGCCGGCAAGCGTGTAGAACAGCATGAAATAGATCGGCCAGAAGGCGCCGAGCTCGCGCGGGCCGAAATGACCGAGCACGCCGGTGCAGATATTGCCGAAGGCGAAGAACAGCGCGAACACCAGCACCAGCCTGATGTCGAAGCCGCCGCCGTGCCGCCGCGACGGCGTGAACAGGCGGGTCGCGATCAGGCCGCCGACACCGAGGACGTCGACGACGGGCCAGGCGTAGGCCGCATAGAACGGCCAGAGCCAGGTGATGAGGTTGCCGGCGAAAACCAGCACGCCCCACCACAGCGCCGCGATGCTGGCAAGCTCATAGAGCTGCGACTGCTTCACCCGCTGGACGATGTCGTCGATATCGGCCAGCGCTGCGGAGGCCTCCTTGCTGTCGATCATGACTGGCCAATCCCACGCGTCGCCACGTCCTCGGCGATCGCGTTGACGGCCTTTGGGCTCGTGACCATGCCCATGTGGTTGACGCCGTCGATCAGCTTGACGTCGATATCAGGCTTGATGGCCTGAACGGTCTCGGCATATTTGGCTGATATCATCATCTCGTCCTCAGTGCCGCCGAAGACCGTCATCGGATGCGTCACGGCCGGGAGATCGAGGCGATAACCGTGCGTGGCGAAATTGCGCATCAGGCGATCGGAATAGGTCGAAGTCAGAATTCGTTCCGAATTCGGCGGCACCGCGAAAGCGAGCACCGGCAGCTGCGCGCAGCAATCGATGCCGAGCTTGCGCAACGCGGTGAGACCGAGGAGACGCGGGACATCGGCATTGGCCCAGCCGCCGGAATGCGCGACGTTGGTCGGCGCGTCATAACCGAGATAGGGCGCGACCAGAACGGTGCGGACGAACAAATCCTGGATGATCGGCGTCGCGGCAATGCGCAGCGAGAAGCCGGCGCCGGCGGAATGGCCAACGAGAGTGAGCGGCAGGTCAGGCGCGCTCTTCCTGATATGGGCGACGAAGTCGACGAGGTCATCCTCGAGCTGGCCAACGTAACCGATGTCGCCGTGCGTGCCGGAAGCACCATGGCCGCGCGTATCCAGCGCCCAGGTCTCGACGCCATGCGCGGCGAGGGCCGCGGTCAGGGCGTGGTTGACCGTGCCGGAGGAGCCGGACGAGCCGTGGATGAAGAGCGCGCCGCGACCTGTCTCCGCTCCCTTCGCGGCGTAGTGGCGGAAGCCGAGCCAGGTGCCGTCGCGGGCCTGGAAACGCTCGAGCGGCGGCAGGGTGGACCAGTCGATGCCCTTGACGGATTCCGAGACGGAGCGCATCTCCGGCGGCCGCTGCAGCGGCGTCGCGATCAGGGCGGTGAAGATCAGCGCCACGGCGCCGACCGCGCAAAGACCCCATTTGAGCAAGCCCAAAGCACCTTTCAGCAAACGCATCGCCATGGTCGAAACTCCCTGATCTTACAATCAATAGAGAACTCTATATTACAGAGTACTCTTGAGATCAAGAGGCGGATTCGCGCTTACGGGCGAAAATCCTTAACGTCTGAAACGACCCCAACATGCCGAATCGTTTGCCGATGCCGCCTGCGGAACCGCTGCCCAATACGCCCGAATTCACCGTCTCCGAGCTCTCCCAGTCCCTGAAACGGACGGTGGAGGACACCTATGGCCATGTCCGGGTCCGCGGCGAGATCTCCGGCTTCCGCGGCGCCCATTCCTCCGGCCATTGCTATTTCGCGCTCAAGGACGAGAGCGCCAAGATCGAGGCGGTGATCTGGAAGGGCGTGCACGGCCGCATGCGCTTCAAGCCCCAGGAGGGGCTCGAGGTGATCGCCACCGGCAAGCTCACGACCTATCCGGGCTCGTCCAAGTACCAGATCGTGATCGAGGCGCTGGAGCCGGCCGGCATCGGCGCACTGATGGCGCTGATGGAGGAGCGCAAGAAGAAGCTCGCCGCCGAAGGCCTGTTCGACGAGGCGCGCAAGCAGCTGTTGCCGTGGCTGCCCGAGGTGATCGGCGTCGTGACCTCGCCGACCGGCGCCGTGATCCGCGACATCCTGCATCGGCTGGAGGACCGCTTTCCCCGCCACGTGCTGGTGTGGCCGGTGAAGGTGCAGGGCGAAGGCTCGGCCGAGCAGCTCGCGGCCGCGATCCGCGGCTTCAATGCGCTGCCTGAGGGCGGCAGGATTCCGCGGCCGGACGTGCTGATCGTCGCGCGCGGCGGCGGCTCGCTGGAGGATCTCTGGTCGTTCAACGAGGAGATCGTGGTGCGCGCCGCGGCCGAGAGCATGATCCCGCTGATCTCGGCGGTGGGCCATGAGACCGATATCACGCTGATCGATTTCGTCGCCGACAAGCGCGCGCCGACGCCGACGGCCGCCGCCGAGATGGCCGTGCCGGTGCGCAGCGAATTGTTCGTCGAGGTCGCAGATCTCGGACGCCGCACCCACGCCTATTGGATGCGTGCCCAGGAAAGCCGTCGCAACGAGTTGCGGGCGGCCGCACGCGCGCTGCCGTCGGCGGGCGATCTGCTGGCGATCCCGCGGCAGCGGCTGGATTCGGCAGGCGGCGCCCTGCCCCGCGGGCTGAAAGCCAACACGCATGCGCATTTCCGCAGGTTCACCGCGGCAAGCGCGAAGCTGACGCTGCGGGTGCTGCACGGGCAGATCGCGCAGGCCGGGCACCGGCTCACGGTATCAGGCGAACGGCTCGGCCTATCCGCGCGCGCGCTGCTGCGGCAGCGGCGCGACCGTTTTGCGGGGCTTGAAGTTCGTTTGCGTGCCTCAAAGCTTTCCAATGCGCAGGCACAACGCAACGCGATTGCCCGCCAGCGCGAGCGCACGCAGCGGCTTTCCGAGCGCGCGGGTCGCGCGCTTCTCACGCTGCTGCAGCGGCTGGACGCGCGCGTCGAGAACAGCGGCAAGCTGCTCTCGGCGCTGTCCTATCGCGGCGTGCTCGCCCGCGGCTTTGCCTTGGTGCGCGATGAGGCCGGCCACCCGCTGCATTCGGCCGACAGCGTCGGACCGAACGCGCGGATCGCGATCGAGTTCGCGGATGGACGCGTCGGCGCGACCGCTGATGCGGATCGGCCGGCGCCTGTGGCGAAGCGCGCGCAGCCGAAGGCCGCGGCGCAGGAGACGAAGCCCGCACTGAGGCGCGTGGCCAAGCCGGTGGATCAGGGCAGTTTGTTCTGAGGCCCTTTGGAGATGCGGTGTTGCCACACGCACAGCCGCGTTCCCTCCCCCCTTGTGGGGGAGGGCTAGGGAGAGGGGTACCACACGGCGTGCTCTCTCGATCTGAGCAAAGACCCTGTTGCCGCTAGTCAGCACCGTTTGCTGGGCTACCCCTCTCCCCCGCCCTCCCCCACAAGGGGGGAGGGAGCGCAATGTGCCATACGGCACGACCGCGCGCCGTTGCAACGAACGCAACAACGACTTGTCACGACTTCAGCGCCGAGTGTTGGCTCGCAGCCCCTACCGACAGGACAATCCCGCGTCGATGGTGGTCCAGAAGCCGCAATGGTCAGGCGCGCGCGGGGGCGCGCCGGCCTTGGCTTCGAACAGGAAGATCGCGACGGTGAAGATCACCAATGCGGATGAGAAGATGACGAAGCGGTTGCGCATGAGAGATGCGTTTAGCGGACATCGTGGTCGAACTAAGGCGCCCGCCTTCGCTTCTCACGAGCTACGGCGCGGCAAGCCCGCGGCGCTATCGCGCCAGCCACTCCGCGACTTCCTTCTGCGACTCCGCGCGCGCTTCGGAATCGGTTCCGAGATGGCCGCGCTCGGGAACTGAAGCATCGGTGCTCGCGGCTGCCGCATGCAGCGGCGTGTTGGGGCGGTCGAAATCATGATAGGCGCCGGGATAGACCACGATGCGCGCGAGCGCGCTGCGGCCGTGAGCGCCATCCACCATCTGGCGGCAGGCCGGCGGCGAGGAGACATCATCATTGGCGCCGATCAGCACCAGCGTCGGCACCCGCGCGCTCCAGCCGAGGCCGGCGGAGATCCGGCAATCCGGATAGAAGGCGACGGCGGCACGGAAATCCGGTCCCGCATCGCGCGCCGCGCTTTGCGGACGCACCGCCCAGAGCAGCGCGCTGGCGCCATTGGCCCAGCCGATCAGGCTGACGCGGTCGCGCGCCACCCAGGCCTGCTTCATCAGCCAGGCGCGCGAGGCCGCGATGTCGGTGACGCGTTCGCGCCGCGCCTTGACGTGGACCTCCTTGACGCGGCATTGCGGGCCGAGCTCGCGCGAGCCGTAACTGTCCGGCAGCAGCACGGCATTGCCTGATTTGAGCAGGCGCTCGGCCCAGTCGCGATAGCGCGGCTGGACGGACTCGGAATGGCTGCCGAGACCGCCGCAACCGTGCAGCGCGATCACGGTCGGAAACGGGCCCTCACCGTCGGGCTTGAACAGCTGCGCATGCAGCATGCCTGACGACAGCGGGATCTCGACGGCTTGCGGCGCCGGCGCGGCCTGCGCGGCCGACATCAGCAGTGTCAGGAACAGGGCGGTCAGTTTGGGGCGCATCGGATTCTGTCGCAGGAGGTGGCCTCAAGCACTATCACGCTGATACGGCGGCAAAACATCACAAACCGGTGGGTTTAACGGGCGGACAAGCCACCCTATCTATGCTACTTGAGGACCAACACATCGTGCCCTCCAGGGTTTCCATGGAGAGGCCTCTCCCGGAGACTTTCGACCGTGCTGAACAAGTTCGGCCCCTCGGGCCATGGCGAAGCCCAGGTGCAATATCTCGACGGCGATTTCCGCGTGATCTCGCCGGGGACCTTCGTGCGCTGCGCCATATCGGACACGCGGATCCCGCTCGACGAATTGAAGTACTGGAGCGTGGATTTGCAGGAAGCCTACGCCACGCCCGCCGCCGTGCTGCAGCGGCATTTCCCGAACGCGCCGAAGCCGCAGGCGTAAGGCCGCCGGCCGGTGCCGTAGGGTGGGTTAGCCTTGCGATTGCGCGAAGCGCAATTCGCTGGGCGTAACCCACCACTTCTGCTTCCGCGGAGACCAAAGAGGTGGGTTACGCCCCGCAACTGCGCTTTGCGCAGTCGCGGGTCTAACCCACCCTACGGGATCATGTCCCTGCTACGTCATCCAGCGCGGAACGGGCAAATTCTTCGTCCGCAGAAATTCCGGGTTGAAAAGTTTTGACTGATAGCGCTGGCCGCCGTCGGCGAGGATGGTCACGATGGTTTTGCCGGGACCGAGGTCGCGCGCGAGCCGCATGGCGCCGACGATGTTGATGGCGCTCGAGCCGCCCAGCACCAGTCCTTCGTGTTCGATCAGGTCAAACAGAACGGGCAAGGCTTCCTCGTCGGTGACCTGATAGGCGGCATCGATCGGCGCGCCCTCCAGATTCGCGGTGACGCGGATCTGGCCGATGCCCTCCATGATGGAATTGCCTTCGCTCGTCAGCTGCCCCTTGGTGAACCAATCATAGAGCGCTGCGCCCATGGGATCGGTGAGCGCGATCTTGATGGCGGGATTTCGTTCCTTGAGCGCCCGCGCAACTCCGCCCAGCGTGCCGCCGCTGCCGACGGCGCAGGTAAAGCCGTCGATCTTGCCATCCGTCTGCGCCCAGATCTCCGGACCGGTCGTGCGAAAATGGCCGTCGCGATTGGCAACGTTGTCGAACTGATTGGCCCAGAAGGCGCCGAGCTCCTCGGCGAGCTGACCGGAATAGCGCGCGTAGTGACCGGGATTGGAATAGGGCACGGCGGGCACCAGGCGAAGGTCGGCACCGCACAGCCGCAGCATGTCCTTCTTCTCCTGGCTCTGCGTGTCGGGCATCACGATGATGCTGCGATAGCCGCGCGCATTCGCGACCAGCGCGATACCGATGCCGACATTGCCGGCGGTGCCTTCGACGATGACACCGCCCGGCTTCAGCTTGCCGCGCCGCTCCGCATCATCGATCATCGCGAGCGCCGCGCGATCCTTGATCGAGCCGCCGGGATTGAGAAACTCGGCCTTGCCGTAGATCTCGCAGCCCGTGACTTCGCTCGGCCCCTTCAGGCGCACCAGGGGCGTGTTGCCGATCAGTGCCAGCGCTGTCTCTTATACACATCTAGATGTGTATAAGAGACAGCCCCTGGTGTTTCCACAAGCTTAGGCGGGCGAGAGGGCAATTCGGTTCTCTAGTTCGAACGATGCGTGGAATGTTTTTGGCGTCTGGCGCGCGCGATCCGAAATTCTGTTCTTGAGCCAAACTAAAGTGCCGTGGGTGGGTTACGCCCCGCAACTGCGCTTTGCGCAGTCGCGGGTCTAACCCACCCTACGGGATCACCGCCTGGAGAAAAGACGTTCGCGGGCCTTGTAGAGATGATCGCTGATCAGCTGCTTGAGCTTGGCCGGATCATCGAATTCGAGCTGGACCGCGAACGGCACGATGCCATCGGGCACGCCGTCGGTGCCGCGCAGGCGTGCGAGGTCTTTCTCTGTCGTCACCAGCGTGAGCTGCTCGGCTTTCGCGTCGGCGGCAAGTGCGGCGAGCTCATCGCGCGAAAACATGTGGTGATCGGCAAAGGGGCGCGTGCGCGCGATCTCGATGCTGCTGGCGCGCAAGCTGCGGAAGAAACGCTCGGGGTCGCCGATGCCGGCAAATGCAAGCACGGGCTTGCCCAGCAGCCTTGCAACCGACGCGGCCTCCGGCTTCAGCCGCGCGTGCAGCACCGGCTTGTTGCGCGATGATATCTCCGCCGCGACATCGTCCGCGGCGTGGCCGTCGCCGATCAGCACCAGCGCATCGGTGCGCACGAGCTGCGGCTTCAGCGGCGCGCGGAGCGGACCTGCCGGAAACACCTTGCCGTTGCCGAGACCGCGCTCGCTGTCGATCACGATCAGCGAGGCATCCTTGAGCAGTTTTGGATTCTGGAAACCGTCGTCCATCAGGATGACGGTGGCGCCTTGCGACTTCGCCAGCGCCACGCCGTCGAGGCGGTCGCGTGCGACAGCGACGGGCACGTCGCGCACCATCATCAATGGCTCGTCGCCGACCTCAGTGGCGGTGTGACGCTTGCGATCGACCATGACCGGGCCGTGCAAGCGTCCGCCATAGCCGCGGCTGAGCACGACCGGCGTCTCGCCGAGCTCGCGCAGCAGCTTGGTCAGCGCCAGCACGGTCGGCGTCTTGCCGGCGCCGCCAACATGATAATTGCCGACGCAGAGCACGGGAATGCCGGCGTCAAAGCCCTGGCGCGCCATGCGGCGTGCGGTGATGGCGCCATAGAGCGCGCCCAACGGGCTGAGCAGATGCGACTTCGGGGAACGCGGCCGGTACCAGAAGGCCGGCTCACGCATTGGCAGCTCCCATCTCGATCCGCAGCTGCATCAGATACGGCTCGAGCGCCGTCATGGTGCGATCGAGCGCGCCGCCGAGGTCCTCGACCACGGCCGCGCCCGCGCGCTGCATCTTGTCACGCACGCTGGGCTCGGCCAGCAGCAGGCCGAGCTGCCTGACCAGCGTCTCCTGCGTGTCGGCCTGGCGCGCGCCACCGCTCTGGTCGAGCGCCGCGTAGACGTCGGTGAAGTTGAAGACATGCGGCCCATGGACGATGGCGGCACCGAGCTTGATCGCCTCGATCGGATTCTGCCCCCCATGGCGGATCAGCGATCCCCCCATGAACACGATCGGCGAGAGACGGTAGAACAGGCCGAGCTCGCCCATGGTGTCGGCGACGTAGACGTCAGTCATCGCCGCCAGCGGCTCGTCGCGCGAGCGCAGTGCGGGCTTCAGGCCCGATGCCGTGATCAGTCCCGCAATCGACGAGCCTCGATCCGGATGCCGCGGCACGATCACGGAGAGAAGATGCGGGAAGACGCCGACCAGGCTCCGATGCGCCGAAACCAGCATCTCGTCCTCGCCCGGATGGGTCGAGGCCGCGACGATGATCGGCCGGCCGCGCGTCACCGCCATCAGCCGTTCGAGCCTGGCGGGATCGGCCGGAGGGGCAGGAACGTCGAGCTTGAGATTGCCGGTGGTGACGACGTCGCGGCTGCCGAGTGCGGAGAAGCGCTCGGCATCGGTCCTGGATTGCGCGAGGCAGATGTCGAAGCGCGACAGCAGCGCCGAGATGGTGCCGTGCATGCGCCGCCAGCGCGGGAACGAGCGCGGCGACATCCGCCCGTTGATCAGCACCATCGGCAGGCGGCGCGCCGCACCCGCCAGGATCAAATTCGGCCACAGATCGGATTCGATGAACAGCGCCAGCGACGGCTTCCAGTGATCGAGGAAGCGCGCGACATAGCGCGGGGAATCATATGGCACGTATTGATGAATGACGTCGGGCGGAAATCGCTTGGCCACGACGGCGGCCGAGGTGACCGTGCCCGAGGTGAGCAGGATGCGCAGATTGAGATCGCGCAGCCGCTCGATCAGCGCCGCCGCGGCCAGCACCTCGCCGACGCTGGCGCCGTGGATCCAGACCAGCGGGCCGTGCGGCCGCACATCCTGGCTGAGCCCGCGCCGCTCGCCGACGCGCGCGGGATCTTCCTTGCCCTGCTTCAGCCGCCGCTTGATCAGCGCAGGCGCGAGCGGCACGAGGCCGGTGGCCAAGCGCCGATACATCCGCAGCGTCATCGGCAGGGACTTCGGGACCGAATGGGGCAGCGAGCTAGCCATCGACCGGCCCATCTTGAGGCCCTTGGCGGCCGAGTTGCGCATAGGCGCGGCGGGTCGCTTCGTTCAGCGTGTCTTCAAGATCCTGCCGCAGCGCTTCCATGGCGGCGGCATCCGCATCCGGCGGCACGCGGATTTCCTTGATGCCGACCAGAACGCCGCGCCCGAACGGCAGGTTGACGGTGGTGCGGTCCCAGTTCTTGAGCCGGATGAAGCGGCTGGTCGCTATTGCGAAAGGCATGATCGGCCGCCCCGATTCCCGTGCCAGCATGATGATGCCGAGGCCGGCCACGCGCGAACGCTTGGGGACATCGGCGGTCAGCGCGACATTACAACCGTCTTGAAGCGTGTACACCATTTCCCTGAAGGCGCCGACCCCGCCCTTGCGATGGAAGGCGCCGCCATGGTCGCCCGAGCCCCGGATCGTGCCGATGCCGAGCCGCTCCACCGCGATGGCGTTGAACTCGCCGTCGCGGTGGCGCGAGATCAGGACCTTGGCCTGGTGCCAGTCCTTGGTCTTGATGAAGGGGGTGAGGAAATGCTGGCCGTGCCAGAACGCGAAGATCGCCGGCATCTCCACCTCGACGCGCTCATAGACGTCCGGCGGATCGAAGGAGAACTTGTTGGTCCGCCAGACCAGACGCAGCCATTCGGCCGCCAGGACCCCGACGGCACGCTGAAACCAGCTGCTTCGCAGCGTATTGCGAAGCAGTTTCTTCAACGCGCCTTCGTTTCTTCATTCGGGTCGAGCAACCGATGGAGATGGACGATGAAATAGCGCATCTGCGCATTGTCGACCGTGCTCTGCGCCTTGGCGCGCCAGGCGACGTGCGCGGCGGCGTAATTCGGGTAAAGGCCGACGATCTCGACGTCGTCGAGGTTCTTGAAGGTGTTGTGCTCGAGATCGAGCAGCTCACCGCCGATCACGAGATGCAGCAATTGTTGCGGGGCACTATCTGGCATGGGTTCGGTTCCTAAGAGGCTGCCCGGCAAAGCAGTGGTCGACAAGCACGACGACGAGCGCTTCAGGCCAGGGGACGGTTTCGAAAATGCGCGACAATGCTCGCATGACGATCGCGTCCCGCTGCCACCAGCACCCCGTGCGTCACTTCCCGGCGATTATAGAGGATGGGGTCTCCAGAGAGGTCACTCATCCTACCATCCGCTTCCTGCACGATCAAATCGGCCGCCGCAAGGTCCCAATCATGACTATTGCCACCCGCAAAAGCCGCATCCAGGGACCCATTGGCAACCCTGCACAGCCGGAGCGCCAGCGAGCCGATTCGCGGATGCAGCTTGATGTCGCCGGGTCTTGTATTGAGTCGCTCGACCATCGGCTTGGGGCCGGCCAGGCGGGCGAAGTCGAGCGCGGTGCCGGCGCTGGCCTGGACCTGCTTGCCGTTGAGCGTGGTGCCCTGGCCGCGAACGGCGAAAAAGAACTCATTGCTCACCGGCGCGAACACGGCGGCGAGCACGGGCGAAGCATCCTCGACCAGCGCGACGCTGACGCACCATTCGTCATGGCCGCCCAGATAATTGCGGGTGCCGTCGATCGGATCGACCACCCGGCCGCCCAGATAATTGCGGGTGCCGTCGATCGGATCGACCACCCAGGTCAGCCGCCGCGACAGCCGCGAGGCGTCGTCGGCGCTCTCCTCCGACAGCCAGCCATAATCGGGCGTGGCGCCGCGCAGGCGGGCTTCGAGCAGATCGTTCACGGCAATGTCGGCTTCCGAGACCGGCGAGGATGCGCCCTTGATCCATTTCTTCAGCTCGGTGCGGAACATCGACTGCGCGAGCGCCCCCGCCTCCCGCACCGTGTCCTGCAGCAGCGCCGCGTCGCGCGTCTGTATCGTCGTGTCGGAAAAGTCAGCGTCCGCCAAGCGTCAAACCCTCGATGCGCACCGTCGGCGCATTGATGCCGTAGCGGAACTCGAGATTGTTGGCCGGCTGCATCGATTTGAAGATCTCGAACAGATGGCCGGCGATCGTCACCTCGCTGACGGGATAGGTGAGCTCGCCATTTTCGATCCAGAAGCCGGAGGCGCCGCGACTGTAATCGCCGGTGACGCCGTTGACGCCCGATCCGATCAGGTCGGTGACGTAAAAACCTTGGCTGATGTCCGAGATCAATTCGGTCGGCGTTGGCGTGCCGGCCTCGAGATGCAGATTGTACGGCCCCGGCGACGGCGAAGACGACACACCGCGATGGGCGTGGCCTGTCGTGGTGAGGCCAAGCTCGCGCGCGGTGGCGCAGTCGAGCAGCCAGGTGGTCAGCACGCCTTCGTCGACCAGCGCGATCCGCTTCACCGCGACGCCTTCGGCATCGAAGGTCTGCGAGCGCAGGCCGCGCTTGCGCAAGGGGTCGTCGATGATGCGGATGTTCTTCGAGAACAGCTGCTGGCCGAGCTTGTCCTTGAGGAAGCTGGTCTTGCGCGCGATCGAGGCGCCGTTGATGGCGCCGACGACATGGCCGACCAGGGAGCCCGCGACGCGCGGGTCGAACACCACGGGCACCTTGCAGGTCTCGACCTTGCGCGGATTGTAGCGCGCCACGGTCCGCTCGCCGGCGGAACGCCCGACGACTTCAGGCGACAACAGATCGGCACCGTGCGGCGCCGAGGTGAAGTCGTAGTCGCGCTCCATGCTGGTGCCTTCGCCGACGATTGCAGTCGCCGAGATGCCCTGGCTGGAGCGCAGATATGAACCGTGGAAACCGGTCGAGGTGACGAGCACCATGCCGCCCATGCCGGCAGAAGCTGACGCGCCGCCGGATTTCGACACACCCTTCACGGCAAGCGCGGCGGCCTCGGCCTCGAGCGCGCGGCGCTCGAGCTCTGATGTCGCAGGCACGTTCGGATCGAGCAGATCGAGATCGGGGAAGTCGCGCGCCAGCAGCGCAGGATCGGCGAGGCCGACATATTTGTCGTCGGGCGCCACGCGCGCCATCGCCACCGCGCGCTCGGCGAGCTTGGTGACCGCATCGCCGCTCGCGTCGTTGGTCGAGACCACGGCCTGGCGTTGGCCGACCAGCACGCGCAGGCCGACATCGTCGCCCTCGGACCGCTCGGATTCCTCGACACGGCCGTCGCGCACCTCGACGCCTTGCGAGATGCCGCGCACCGCGACCGCGTCGGCCGCATCGGCGCCGGCGCGCTTCGCCGCCTCGACCAGACGCTGCGCGAGATCCGAGAGCGCGGACTGATCGAACAGGTCGCTGGTGGCTTTGGGCGAAAGCGTCGAGCTTGCGGATGGTGAAGAGTTCACGAACGAAATCCTGTTGGGGGCGCGGGAGGTTTCGGGGCGCGACCTTAGATCCTGAATACCAGATGTGCCCAAATGGTGCGGACTTCAAGCATTTTCAGCCTGCAGAAGGCTCAGATTCGCAGCATTCGCGCAACGTCTCGTCAATCATCTGCGCCAAGGTCTTGTCAATCATGGTGGGCGGTGAGGTTGGATTAACCAGCCTTTTTAAGCGGTTTCGGAAAGCGGCACGCTAAGGTCCCCGCATCGACCGGGAACATAATCCTGGCGGGGAGAACGAAAGCCGTGAGGCGTCAAACAGCAACATGCGGGGCCAACCCCGCCGGGTCGAGCCGCAATCTGCGGCTCGACCCTCTTTCCCTTCCGGTCCGCTTCGATGCGCATGACCCGCGCGCCGACGGCTACACCAGGCAGATCGAGCTTCATCGCGAGCGTGTCGTGCTGCGCCGTGCCGTCCGCGGCATGCAGATGGCGATCAACGTCCGCGTCAGCGACTTCACCGGCGTCGCGCTGCGCGGCAATGACGAGGCGCAGACCCTCGTCCTCGTGCACCGCGATCCCTCATTGTCCGTGCCGCTGCTGGTCAGCGCCGATGGCGAGGATCTCGCGGAAGCCTGGGCCATCTGGAGCGAGATCTTCGCGCTGCCGCAGCTCGACGAAGGCGCCCGCAAGCCGGCACCGCGCCGCCGCCGCGCCAATGCGATCCGCGCCCGCCGCCCGAAATTCCTGATGCGCCGCCGCACCGCCATGGCGCGCGAGCTGCCGATTCATCGCCAAGAGCGCGAGATCATCGCGCGGAATTAAGCTGCGCGCATCACCGCGTCGGTCAGCAATCCCGCGAACAGCAGCGCCCCTGCATGCTTGTTCGAATAGAACAGCCGCTTGCACAGCTCGGGATCGTCGATCCTCAGCCGCTTGATCTGCCAGCCCAGATGCACGGCAAACGCGCCAAGCCCGAGCCACGCCGGCCAGCGCGCATCGGCTGACGCCAGCGCGACGCCGATCAGCATCACCGATAGCCCGTAGAACAGGATCAGCGCCTGGTGCGTGTGTGCACCGAACAGGCGCGCCGTGGACTTGATGCCGATCAGCGCGTCGTCGTCGGCATCCTGATGCGCATAGATGGTGTCGTAGCCGATCACCCAGGAAATCGCGCCGGCATAGAGCACGAGCGCGGTGACATCGATGCGTCCGAAGGTGACGGCAAATCCCATCAGCGCGCCCCAGGAGAAGGCGAGCCCAAGCACGATCTGAGGCCACCAGGTGATGCGCTTCATGAAGGGATAGATCGCGACGATCAGCAGCGAGGCGATGCCGGTGGCGACGGCGAAGCGGTTGAACTGCAACAGCACCACGAGACCGATCAGCGCCTGCGCCACCATGAAGGCCAGCGCCTGATTCGTGGTGACCTGGCCCGACGGCAGCGGCCGCGATCGGGTGCGCTCGACCTTGTCGTCGAGGTCGCGATCGGTGATGTCGTTCCAGGTGCAACCGGCGCCGCGCATCACGAAGGCGCCGATGAAGAACAAGACGATGATCAGTGGCAGACGGTGAACGTCATGCGCCATGCCGCTCGCAAGGGCCGCCGACCACCAGCACGGCATCAGCAGAAGCCAGGAGCCGATCGGACGATCGAAGCGGGACAGGCGCAAATACGGCCGCGCCCATTGCGGTGCGAGCGTATCGACCCAGTTGCCGGTGGAATCGGCAACGCGGGCGGATGTGTCGCTCATCGTGTGATGACGTCGCGGCTGAGGACGTTTCCGTTGAGAGTGTCGAAGGTGCTGCCGCCCTTCTTGCCAGTATTGGCCTCCGGCACCGAGCCCGAGCCCACCACCTCGCTCAGCGACGGACCGGCCGGACCGCGCGGCCCATTCGCCATCTGCTGCGCGACATTGCAGACCTTCGTCTGCATCGCCTCGGTTGCCTTGTGACCGTCCTTCATCTGCGCGCCGACGTTCGGCGGGATTCCGCATTTGGCGGCGTTGGTCTCGATGTATTTGATCATCTTGAGCTCGGCCTGGCCGAAGTTCTTGATCAACTTGCAGGCTTCGTCAGGCGGAGCGTGGCGGTCGCTCGCGGCCTTGATGAGCTTGCCGCGCTTCTCGGCTTCCTCGCGGAGCGGCGTGAACGCCTTCATGCAATCCGGGCCGGGACCTGCTTGCGTCGGCGGAGCCGCGCTGAACGCGCCGGCACCACCGATGGGGGCCGCGCCGCTGGTCGGGAACGAGGCCTGTGGCGTGGCGCCGACGGAGGCAACCGGCGCTCGGCCGTTCACGGGCGGAAAAGCGGAATCGGTTGCGGCCTGGCCGGGCAGCGGCGCCGGGAATCCCTGGGCGTGAGCCCCCGCGGCGCCCATGACGACCATGGCGGCAGTGATCGGAACCATCAAACGACGGATCATCAAGACAGTCTCTCCGGCAGGAGCTTACGGGTTCGGCGTCTTCCCAATTGAAGCGCAACCGGCATGCTGGCGATTTTACGAGGCCCGCCAGCGCTTAACAACCCGTCGAATGGGGCAAGAGCGCGGCGTGCCGACGCACCGATTCGGCAATATTTACCCCCGGAACAATGGCTTTCGGTTAAGAACGGCGCCAGATTGGACTTTTGACCGATGCCCTCCCACGATTTTCATGCCCCGCGCCTGTTTGTCGACGCCCCCCTGTCCCAGGACGCCAGGGTTCCGCTCGACCGCGACCAGAGCAATTATCTCGGCAATGTTCTGCGGCTTGCCGCCGGGGCCGAAGTTTTGGCCTTCAACGGCCGCGATGGCGAATGGCAGGCTGCGATCGAGGGCCGCAAGCGGCCCGACAACCTGGTCATCCTCCAGCAGGTCCGGCCCCAGGACCGGCTGCCGGACCTCGTCTATGTCTTCGCCCCGCTCAAGCATGCCCGGCTCGACTACATGGTCCAGAAGGCGATCGAAATGGGCGCCGCCACGCTTCAACCGGTCTTGACCCGGTTCAGCCAGGTCTCCCGGGTCAATACCGAGCGGATGCGCGCCAACGTCGTCGAGGCGGCGGAACAGTGCGGCATCTTGAGCATCGCCGCGGTTGCCGAACCGGTGCCGCTGGAGCGGTATCTCAGTCAGCGCCCCTCACACCGCCTGCTCATCTTCTGCGACGAGGCAGCGGAGGTCCAAAGCCCCATTCAAAGCCTGCAAGACGCAAGCAAGACCGGCCATGACCAAGGCAGAGGCGGCATCGACGTGCTGATCGGCCCTGAAGGCGGCTTTGCCGAGGAAGAGCGCGCCCTGCTGCTGCGGCAGCCGAACATCCTGCGGCTCGCCCTTGGCCCGCGGATCATGCGCGCCGACACGGCCGCGGTGGCGGCCCTGGCGCTGGTCCAGGCCGTGCTGGGCGATTGGGGCGGCGACAGCAGCGGTTAGGTCGACACGCCGCGCGAACGATCACGGTAGCTAGCTGCGCTCGCGCACCGACCGATACAGCGTCTCGGACGGCAGCTCTCCGAACGCCGCCCTGTAGCTTGCCGCGAACTCGCTCAAATGCCAGAAGCCATGCGCAATGGCACAGGCCTTCACGCTGCGGCGTCCCGGACCGTTGCGCAGTTGCCGGCGCACTGACCAGAGGCGCATGACCCTGGAATAGCGATGCGGGCTCATGCCACAGATGGCCTGCGTCGCGCTCTGCAGCGTGCGAACCGACACACCCACGCGCTCCGCCATCTCGGTGGTCTTATGCCAGATCGTCAGATCGTGCCGGATCAAGCTCTCCATCTCGGCGACGATCCGCAGATAAGTCGACGTCGTGGCGTGCGTCGATCGGATATCCACGCTGGTTTCGAGGGCAGCATCCATCGCGCCGAGCAGCGATTGTTCGACAGATGCGCGCGAGGTCGGATCGTTCAGCAAATCCGGATCATTGGCTGCAATCTCGAGCGTTGTGGAAATCTGACCGCGCAGGGAAGCGAGCATGTCCGGTGCCGCGCTCAGCAAATGATAGCCATCCAGTCGAGACCAGAGCCCGCTCGCGGGCGGCGTGAAGTAGATGACACCGATCATGCGACCGACGGGCTCGTAGACCAGGCAATCGGAGGCGCCCCTGAGAACGACGATGGAGCTGCCGATCGATTGCCCGTTGATGCGGGTGGTGGTCACGTGATCCATCGGCACCACCACGGCCGCGGCATGGGCCAATTGGTACCCCCTGATAATCCGCGGGAAGGTCCGGACCAGAGACAGGCTCAGGTTCGGCAGGCTGAGCCGCGCACGCATGATCGCAGTGGAGCCAGCGGATAACGGCATGCTCGACGCACCGGCATATCGCTCGCTGTCGCCGAAATGATCGATGTCGTACGATTGCAGCTCGAGCGCCGAGGATGCCTTGAGTCCCTGGAACGACAACAGGCGTTCCGCTGCGCTCCTGTTCGCTCCATCGCGTGCTATGTCGAGAAGGCTTTGATCCATATCCTGCCGCTTACTTCGCCTTCCTGGTCGATGCAGCGCTCTCGGGCGCACGCAGATCGTCCGGCCCATTGATGCCCGCGCGCTTGAGATCGCGAAGCAGTTTGGTGAGCAACAGCATGTTGGTCTTCTGGAGCTCGTGGTTGTTACCGAACTTGAATGCGTTCTGCTCCGTCACGATCAGCCCGGCCTCGGTCTCGGCGAGAATCTTCCGCCTCTTCAGTCCCGCCACACGACGGCGAACGGTCTCCAGCGGCAGGCTCAGGAAGCGAGAGAGCGCCGCTCGCGACACGCCCTGCTTGATCGCATCCGGCTCGACGGTGTGGATGCTCGAAAACTTCTCGTCCAGCGACGGATTGTTCATCACATTGATGACGTTCGCATTGAGAATCGCGTGAACGATCAGAAGGTCCATCGGATCGAATTCTTCGTAGTTGCGAAACATCTCGCTGATCGAAAACAGCATGTAGGCCAGCGTGTGTCGCGAGACTGTCCGGATGATATCGGAAGCATTTTGCATGAATCAGAAACCAATTTTTATGTTGTAAACGAAGGCGGCCGCGAACGTCTCATCCGGCATACCCAAATTGAGTATGGGACAACTTGCCAAGGGTTCTCAATCTCTCATTGTGAGCCACTGTGACGTTGCAGATGGATGAGGCGCGCGCGTCGGATGTTCGCAGCCGACATTGCGACGCGATGTCGGCATGCCAGCCGGATCGACGGCGCCGAAACTCCATTGCATGACGAGCGTAACTAGCTGCTTCGAAGACGCCGGCTCCCTCTCACCCGGCGGCTGCACGGGAATGAATGGCCATGGACGACGATGCTGGGCTCGAGATGTTGCGACGACAGGAACTGCGTCTCATCAAGACGTTTCTCCGCATCACGGATTCCAGCAAGAGGCGGCGCATTCTCGATCTGGCTGAGCAACTCGCCGAGAACGCCGCATTCGACGCCCCGCAATCCGGTCCGGCCAAGACGCCGACGATCGAAGACTGCAAAGACAGCCCCGGCCCGGATTGAGTGACGCGAACGACAACCGCTGCCGCGCCGGTGAGACCGGCACCACGGAAATGTATTTGGGTATTATATTACCTTGAACCGACAAGTTCGACCGGTGCAGCAGCCGACACACGCACCCCGGCCCGGACGGCTTCAAAGTCGTTAAGCGATTGATCCTTTGGAGGTCGAAACCGTTTTCCGGCCATGCTAAGGGCTGCGGCAATTCCTTTGCCCTGCCCGGTTCTCCCGGGATGATGGACCCCGAGATGACCGCGACTGCCACCTCAAATGCTGCCGGCTCCGCCGCCTGGGCGGATACGCTGCTGTTGTCGTTCGCGCAGGCCGGCTATGCCAGGGCCGAGCCCGCCATCCTGCAGCCGGCCGAGCCGTTTTTGGATCTGTCGGGCGAGGACATCCGCAAGAGCCTCTATCTGACGACGGATCTGTCCGGCGAGGAGCTTTGCCTGCGCCCCGACCTGACGATCCCGGTGGCGCGCGACTACCTCGCTTCGAACCGGGCCGGCCAGCCGGCCGGGTTCAGCTATCTGGGGCCCGTGTTCCGCTACCGCAGCGGACAGGCCAGTGAGTTCCTCCAGGCCGGGATCGAATCGTTCGGCCGCCAGGACCGCGCGGCCGCGGATGCCGAGACGCTGGCGCTGGCGCTGGAGGCAACTTCCGCTTTCGGCGTGCGCGACGTCGAGATCCGCACCGGCGACGTCGCGCTGTTCAACGCCCTGCTCGACGCGCTCAACCTTTACCCGGTCTGGCGCCGCCGCCTGGTCAAGGACTTCAACCGCAAGATCAGCCTGGAACAGGATCTGGAGCGGCTGGCGGCCGAGACCACCGCGGCCCGCAGCGAGTATGAAGGCGTGCTGGCCGCACTCGCGGGCTCCGACCGCAGGGCGGCGCTGGCCTTCGTCACCGATCTGATGTCGATTGCCGGCACCACCAATGTCGGCGGCCGCACCACGGCCGAGATCGCCGACCGCTTCCTCGAGCAGTCGACGCTGAAGGGCGGCGCGCTGCCGCGCGAGGCGATCGCGGTGCTGAAGCGCTTCCTGTCGATTTCGGGCAATCCTGACGAGGCGGTCGCCGCGTTGCGCGCCCTCACCGCCGAGGCAAGGCTTGATCTAAACGCCGCGATCGACCAGCTCGAGAGCCGGGTGGGCTTCATGGCCGCGCGCGGCGTCGACGTGAAGAGCACGCGCTTCTCGACCGCGTTCGGGCGCGGCCTCGACTATTACACCGGGTTCGAGTTCGAACTGCATCACCGGGGTAACGGCATCGAGCCGCTGGTTGCCGGTGGTCGCTATGATGGACTGATGACCCAACTCGGCTCGCCCGCTCCTATTCCGGCAGTCGGCTTCTCGGTCTGGGTGGATGCGCTGACCAAGATCGGCCGCAAGGTGGGGGCTTAATCGATGAGCGCGCCATTCGTTCTGGCCGTTCCCTCCAAGGGCCGCCTGCAGGAAAATGCCGAGGCGTTCTTCGCCCGCGCCGGACTCAAGCTGACGAAGGCCGGCGGCGCCCGCGACTATCGCGGTACCATCGCGGGCCTCGATAATGTCGAGGTCGCCTATCTCTCGGCGAGCGAGATCGCCGCGCAATTGTCCCGCGGCCTGGCGCATTTCGGCGTCACCGGTGAAGACCTGGTGCGCGAGAACATCGCGGACGCGGAGAAGCGCGTGTCGCTGATCGACGGGCTCGGCTTCGGCTATGCCGACGTCGTGGTCGCGGTGCCGCAGGCCTGGATCGACGTCCGCACCATGGCCGATCTCGACGACGTCGCGACCGGCTTCCGCGAGCAGCATCACATGCGGATGCGGGTTGCGACCAAGTTCATCAATCTGACCCGCGCGTTCTTCTCGCAGCACGGCATCAGCGATTACCGCATCGTCGAGAGCACGGGCGCGACCGAGGGCGCGCCGGCGGCCGGCAGCGCCGAGCTGATCGTCGACATCACCACGACGGGCGCGACGCTGGCCGCCAACGGCCTGCGGGTGCTCGACGACGGCGTGATGCTGCGCAGCCAGGCCAATCTGGTCGCGTCGAAAGATGCCGACTGGTCGCCGGAGGCCCGCGAGACCGCGCGCATCATCCTCGATCACATCGCGGCACGGGCGCGCGCCAACAAATACCGCGAGGTCCGGACCCGCTTCCGGCAATGCGACGCCGCGCTGCTCGGCGAAGCCCATAGCCGCTTCGGCGTCGAAGCTCCGTTCGGCGGCCCGACGTCATCGGGCATGCTCACGCTGCACTGCCCACCGGGCCAGCTCTATGCGCTCGCGAGCTTCCTGCGCGAACATGGCGCCGAGACCGTCTCGGTGGTCTCGCTCGACTATGTGTTCGACCGGGAAAACCCGCTGTTCGCCAAGCTCGAAGCGTTCCTGCCGCAGTGAGTCCAAAGTTTGTTGGGCAGCTTTGTTCAGCGTAGCGACAGCAAGCAGCTGCTACCATATGCTGTTAAGACGACCCTGTGGAACCTTGATCGATGATTCTGGGCTCTGACGTTTCCGGCCTGACCACCAACGCAGCGACCGCCGCGGCGAAGGGGCTGTCGATTGTCGTCCCTGTCTATAACGAGGCGGCGGGCCTCGCTGTGCTGCACCAGCGCATCTGCGATCTCGCCAGGACCTTGCGGCAACGCTATCGCCTCGCCTGCGAGGTCGTCTATGTCGACGACGGCAGCGCGGACGCGACCTTGTCGGTTGCGCGCGGATTGCCGGCCGACGCGATCGACGTCCAGGTGGTGTCGCTGTCGCGCAATTTCGGCAAGGAGGCGGCATTGATGGCCGGCCTCGACCATGCACGCCTGGGCGCGGTGATGTTCATGGATGGCGACGGCCAGCATCCGCCTGTTCTCGTCGAGCAGCTGGTGCGGCACTGGATCGAGGACGGCTATGACGTCGTCTATACCGCGAAGGCCCATCGCGACAACGAGCCGTTCCTGCGCCGCCTTGCCGTGCACGGCTTCTATGCGCTGATCAATTGGGGCGCGCGCCAGAAGATCCCGGAGGACGCCGGCGACTTCCGCCTGCTGTCGCCTCGCGCGGTCACGGCGCTGAGGCAGCTGCCGGAGCGCAACCGCTTCTTCAAGGGGCTCGCAAGCTGGATCGGTTTCCGCCAGATCCGCGTCGATTACGAGCCTGCCGAGCGCGCCCACGGCGTCACGACCTTCAGCGCCGGGCGTCTGCTGGGCCTGTCGATCGAGGGCTTGACGTCGTTCTCGGTGGCGCCGCTGCGCTTTGCCAGCCTGCTCGGCGTGCTGCTTGCCGGCGTCGCCTTCCTGTTCGGTCTCTCGATCCTCTGGGAGGTGTTCACGACCGGCAAGCAGGTGCCGGGCTATCCCTCGCTGGTGGTCGGCCTGATGACGATCGGCGGCGTTCAGCTGATCATGATCGGCATCGTCGGCGAATATATCGGCAAGATCCTCTCCGAGCTGAAGGCGCGTCCGATCTATTTCGTCGCCGAGCACAGCGAAAAGCATTTCGAGGCCGACAAGGCCCAGCATACTTCAAGCCAGGATACTTCAAGCCAGGATACTTCAAGTCAGGATACTTCAAGTCAGGACGCATCGAACAGGACCGCCGCCGAATGAGCGCGGCGGGGGCGCCGCGCAAGATCTGGCTCTGCGCCGACGATTACGGCATCAGCCCGGGCGTCAACCGTGCCATCCGCGACCTGATCGAACGCGGCCGCCTCAACGCCACCTCGGTGATGATGGTCGGCCCCGCCATCGAGCAGCACGAGGTCGAGGCGCTTTCTTCCGCAACAAAAGCGAGCCCGCGCTGCGCGATCGGATTGCACGTGACATTGTCGGCGCCGTTCCGGCCGCTCACGATGCATTTCCGTCCGCTCGACGGCGACATGTTCATGGCCTTTCCAAAACTGCTGCGCGCCGGATCGATGCGGCGGCTCGACAGCGAGTTCTTCCGCAATGAGGTGCGGGCGCAGCTCACCGCTTTCGCCGAAGCCTTCGGCCGCGCGCCCGATTTCGTCGACGGCCATCAACATGTGCAGCTGTTTCCGCAGGTGCGCGACGGCTTTGTCGAAGCCGTCAGCGACATCGCGCCAAAGGCCTGGGTTCGCCAGGGCGGGCGCGACCTGCCGTTGGCGCAGCGGCTGGCGTCGCCAAAAGCGATCGTCCTGGATATCCTCAGTGCAAAATTCCGTCGCCGTGCGGCGCGCGCCGGTCTTGCATTCAATTCCGCGTTTGCCGGCGCCTATGATTTCACGCGCGCGGCTGATTTCGGCGAGCTGATGCGGCAATTTCTGGAGGGCCTCCCCGAGGGCGGCCTTGTGATGTGCCACCCGGGCTTTGTCGATGAGATCCTTACCGGCCTCGACCCGATGACGGACGTCAGGGAACGCGAGCATGCCTATCTCGCGAGCGACGCTTTTCCACGGCTTCTCGCGACCAGCCGTGTGACATTGGGATGAAACCGGCAAAAGCCAGCCCGCGAGGCGGCTTGTCGCATACCGAAATTTAATCCAGCCGCCACTGTTGGGGCCACAATGGAACCCTACATCCGGCTTGCGCTTGTTTCGCGCAAGGGAGACCGACCATGACGCCGCAGGAACGCCAGCTCGTCGACGAGCTTTTCGACCGGCTTTCGAAACTGGAAAATGCACCGCGCGATCCCGACGCGATCGCCGCGATTTCGGACGGCCTACGCAAGGCGCCGGGCGCGGTCTATGCGCTGGTGCAGACCACACTGTTGCAGGATGAGGCGCTGAAGCGCGCCCATAACCGCATCCAGGAGCTGGAGGCGGCCCATGCGACCGAGCAGCCGCAGTCCGGCGGCTTCCTGGATACCATGCGCGACACGCTGTTCGGCGGTGGCTCGTCCCGCGGCTCGGTGCCGAATGTGCCGCCGCGTGACTCCCGGCCGGTCTGGAACAGCGGCCAGGCGATGCAGCAGGCGCAGCCCGGCTACGGCGCGCCGCCGCCTTATGGTCAGGCTTACGGACAAAGCCAAGGATACGGACAAGGATATGGCGCTCCCCCGGTCGGCGGGGGCGGCGGCTCGTTCCTGGGCACGGCGGCCGCAGCCGCGGCCGGCGTGGTCGGCGGCTCGCTGCTGCTCTCCAGCATCCGCGGCATGATGGGCGGCGGATCGCACCAGGCTTTTGGCGACACCACCATCATCGAGGAACGCGGCGGTGGCGGCCCCTGGGGCGGCGACCAATCCGGAGGCTCGCTCGCCCGTGACGCCGGCCTGAATGACATCGGATCGAACCGGGATTCGCGTCAGGGCTTGTTCGATCAGAACGATCGCGACAACAGCGACCAGAACTACGACAACAACGATAACGGCAATACGGACCTCGCCGACGACAGCGATTTCGGCGGCGGAGACGACGGCGGCAGTGATTACGCGTGAGGCTGCTCGATAGCGCCAAATAAAAACGGCCGCCGATAAGGCGGCCGTTTTCATATTGAGCGTCGGACGATCACATCACCACGACCTTGGTGCCGACATTGACGCGGCCGTAGAGGTCGATGACGTCCTCGTTGCGCATGCGGATGCAACCGGAGGAGACGTTGGTGCCGATGGTCCAGGGCTCATTGGAGCCGTGGATGCGGTAGAGCGTGGAGCCGAGATACATCGCGCGCGCGCCGAGCGGATTTTCCGGGCCGCCTTCCATGTGCCTGGGCAGATCGGGACGGCGGGCGAGCATTTCCGCGGGCGGCGTCCAATCCGGCCATTCGCGCTTGGCGGTGATCGACTTCACGCCGCTCCAGGTGAAACCCTCGCGTCCGACGCCGATGCCATAGCGCATCGCGCGGCCATTGCCCTCGACGAGGTAGAGAAACTTGTTGTTGGAATCGACCACGATCGTGCCGGCACTTTCCTTGCCGCCATAGTCAACAACTTGTTTCTCGAATTTCGGATCGAACGGGCGCTGGCGCGGATCGACCGCCTCCTGCTGGTAGCTTGCGCCCTGCTGATAGCCACCCTGCATCTGCGGCTCGCCCATCGGCGGCATGCGGCGCGGATCGGCATAGGCCGGCTGCTGCTGATAGATCGACTGCTGCGGCGCATAGGCCGGGCCGCGGCCGGGACCATCGCCGAACAGGAACTCGATGAAGCCGCCGCCCATATTGGCATTAGAGGCGACGCGCACCGGCGCGACCCGCGGCTGGTAGAGCACCGCGGGCGGATCGTTCGGCACGCTATTGTCAAAGGCGCTCGCGCTGGTCGCGCCGACAATGAAAGCGCATGCGCTGCCGAGCAGCGCGACAGACATCTTCTTGAACATCGACGTACTCTGTACTGTTTCGTCTCATTGCATTCGCCGCAGGACGGGCTGGCTGATTGCCGCGTCCTCGGCGTGGTCAATAAAGAGCAAACTCCGTTGCGTTTGGTAAACAGCACGGGCGTTTCGATTCACCACGTCGCGAACGACGCGGCAATTCGGCGATCAGCGTTTATTTTCGATGAAGGGCAGAACCGCATGGTTAATCGTGCGTTTGCGCGGCGTCGCGCGCGGCCGCACAACAGTTCCTGACGTGAACCTCGTGTTAAATCGCTTCCGTCTACAAAGACGCGTGAGTGAGGTGGGGGGAGTTTCCTGATGGCTGTTCACCGCAAGCGTTTTCGTGTCGAGGACATCCTCGGTGGCGAGATGCCGATGTTTGACGCGACCGAAGAGGCTGGCCCGATGCATAGCGAGATCATGGCGGAGTTGCGTGCGATCCGCGCACAGATGGCGAAGAGCAGCGCGCCTTTGTCCGGCGGCGCGGCGATGGCCGCTATCGACGCCTCCACGGCTCACGAGCTCTCCGAAGCCCGCACCATGCTCGAGACCTACCGGGCCCAGATCGAACAGTGCGAGAAGCTGAAGGTCGAGCTCGATCTCATCCACGACGCCATCGACCGCACCAAGCGCGAGATCGCGACCCTGCACGGCAAGAGCTTCGACGGCGGCGAAATGGCCAAGGTCAATGGCGAGCTCGGCGCGGTGGTCGGCGGGACCGAACAGGCGACCCAGCAGATCCTCGAAGCCGCCGAGTCGATCGACCAGGCGGCCTCCGCACTCTCCAAGGTCGACTCGGTCGACCAGCAGAAGCGCCTCGCCGACGACATCCAGGAACGCGTCATCTCGATCTTCGAGGCCTGCAACTTCCAGGACCTGACCGGCCAGCGCATCAGCAAGGTCATGACCACGATGAAGTTCATCGAGCAGCACATCAATGCGATGATGGACATCTGGGGTGGCGTCGACGCGATCAAGGCCCATGTGCCGGCCCCGGTCGACAACCGCAGCGACGACGAAAAGCTGCTCAACGGCCCGAAGCTCGCCGGCGATGCCGGCCACGCCTCGCAGGACGACATCGACGCGCTGTTCGACTGAGCGAACGCGAGATCAGAAAAACGAAACGCCGGCAAAAGCTGGCGTTTTTTGTTTTTGGAGATCACTCTCTCAACTGTCATCGCCCCGCTTGACCGGGCGATCCAGTATTCCAGAGGCCACAGTCGTTTCAGCCAACTCTCGCCGCGGCGTACTGGATGCCCCGGTCAAGCCGGGGCATGACGAAGGAGAGAAGCTACGCCTTCGGCGCGCAGCGGACGTAGACCATGTTGCCGTAGCGGGTGGCGGCGTCCTTGTCGACGAAGCGGGTGATCATGACACGGCCGTCGAAGGAGACGATCTCGCGGTCCTGCTCGCCCGGCGTCGGGCCGGAGGGGCCGATATAGTTCTTGCCGCTCGGCGAGCCCTTCAGACGCAGTTCCTGCGGCGTCGCCTGGTCGGCCAGATGCATGACCACGCCGCCGGACGTCCCGGCGCCGATCACGTAGGGATTCTTGCACTGGGCCCGCGCTGCCGCCTCGGTGCGGGCACGGTCGGCCGGGTTCTGGAACGAGGCGAGGCCCCAGCGGCCGACGATCTCGTCGGAGCGGATCGAGGCCGGCATTTCCGGCGCAACGCCGGGCTCGGTCTCGACCGGCGGCTGGGACGAAGAGAAGGACGGCAGGCTCAGGCCGCCGCCGCCGCAGGCGCCCAGCAACAGCGCCAGAGAAGACGCAGCCGCCAGATTGGCAACCGTGCGCGCGCGAGCTGAACTGATCATGGCATTCCCCCGAACAAGACCATGGCCGCATCCCTCCCGCAGCCAAGCGCAAAACCGCAGCCAGGGCAATGACGTCCTAAGATACGCCTCTTCCCCGAACGAGTTTCCAGTGCCACCATCCTATATCCGCCTCAACAATCGCTTAACCACCTTTGCTTGACAGGATCGCAGCCAAGCCATATCCCCTGCGCACTATTAGCACTCGGAAAGACCGATTGCTAAGCGCGCCGTTCGACCCTCGCCGACGAGGGGGAACGGAAGCGCCGCCCCACCCACTTCCGCTGCTTTCGGAAAAGCGAGCCTCCAAAGGGAAACGTCATGGCTAAGTCCAAATTTCGTCCGCTGCATGACCGTGTCGTGGTCAAACGTATCGACGCCGAGGAAAAGACCAAGGGCGGCATCATCATCCCCGACACCGCCAAGGAAAAGCCGTCCCAGGGCGAAGTCGTCGCCGTCGGCCCCGGTGGCCGCGACGAGGCTGGCAAGCTGATCCCGATCGACCTCAAGGTCGGCGACCGCGTGCTGTTCGGCAAGTGGTCGGGCACCGAGGTCAAGATCGACAACGAAGAGCTCCTGATCATGAAGGAGTCGGACATCATGGGCGTGATGGCCTAAGGCCGTCAGGCTGAACGGCCGCTGAATGCGCGACCGTCATGCCCGGGCTCGACCCGGGCATCCATCCTTCCTCACAAGATGATGGATTGCCGGGTCAAGCCCGGCAATGACGAAGAAAGCGCGACGCAGCACCAAACAAGACACATCACGACAAACAGGGATTGCAGACCATGGCTGCCAAGGACGTCAAATTTTCCGGAGACGCGCGCGATCGCATGCTGCGCGGCGTCGACATTCTCGCCAACGCCGTCAAGGTGACGCTCGGTCCGAAGGGCCGCAACGTCGTCATTGAGAAGTCGTTCGGCGCGCCCCGCATCACCAAGGACGGCGTCACCGTCGCCAAGGAGATCGAGCTCGAGGACAAGTTCGAGAACATGGGCGCCCAGATGGTGCGTGAGGTCGCCTCCAAGACCAACGACCTCGCCGGCGACGGCACCACCACCGCGACCGTGCTGGCCCAGGCCATCGTGCGCGAAGGCGCCAAGGCCGTTGCCGCCGGCATGAACCCGATGGACCTCAAGCGCGGCATCGACACCGCGGTCCAGGCCGTCATCAAGGACATCGAGAAGCGCGCCAAGCCGGTTGCCGCCTCTTCCGAGGTCGCCCAGGTCGGCACCATCTCAGCCAACGGCGATGCCGCCATCGGCAAGATGATTGCCCAGGCGATGCAGAAGGTCGGCAACGAGGGCGTCATCACCGTCGAGGAGAACAAGTCGCTCGACACCGAAGTCGACATCGTCGAGGGCATGAAGTTCGACCGCGGCTATCTCAGCCCCTACTTCGTCACCAACCCCGAGAAGATGACCGCCGAGCTCGAGGACGCCTACATCCTCCTGCACGAGAAGAAGCTGTCCGGCCTGCAGGCCATGCTGCCGGTGCTGGAAGCCGTGGTGCAGTCGGGCAAGCCGCTCGTCATCATCGCCGAGGACGTCGAGGGTGAGGCACTCGCCACCCTCGTGGTCAACCGTCTGCGTGGCGGCCTCAAGGTTGCCGCCGTCAAGGCGCCGGGCTTCGGTGATCGCCGCAAGGCCATGCTGGAAGACCTCGCGATCCTGACCGGTGGCCAGCTGATCTCCGAAGACCTCGGCATGAAGCTCGAGAACGTCACGGTGAAGATGCTGGGCCGCGCCGGCAAGGTCGTGATCGACAAGGAGAACACCACGATCGTCAAGGGCGCCGGCAAGAAGCCTGACATCGAGGCCCGCGTCGGCCAGATCAAGGCCCAGATCGAGGAGACCACCTCGGACTACGACCGTGAGAAGCTGCAGGAGCGCCTCGCCAAGCTCGCCGGCGGCGTCGCGGTGATCCGCGTCGGCGGCGCGACCGAGATCGAGGTCAAGGAGAAGAAGGACCGTGTCGAGGACGCGCTCAACGCCACCCGCGCCGCGGTGCAGGAAGGCATCGTCCCCGGCGGCGGCGTAACGCTGCTGCGCGCCAAGAAGGCGGTCGGCCGTCTCACCAATGCCAATGCCGACGTGCAGGCCGGCATCAACATCGTGCTGAAGGCGCTGGAAGCTCCGATCCGCCAGATCTCGGAGAATGCCGGCGTCGAGGGCTCGATCGTTGTCGGCAAGATCCTCGAGAACAAGTCCGAGACGTTCGGCTTCGACGCCCAGACCGAGGAATACGTCGACATGATCGAGAAGGGCATCATCGACCCCGCCAAGGTGGTGCGCACCGCGCTGCAGGACGCCTCCTCCGTGGCCGGCCTCCTCGTGACCACCGAGGCCATGGTCGCCGAAGCCCCGAAGAAGGACGCCCCGTCCGCGATGCCCGCCGGCGGCGGCATGGGCGGCTTCTGAGCCCATCTCATCGACAGCGTTGCGAAGGCCGCCTCCGGGCGGCCTTCTTTTTTGCCGATACTGGCCTGCGCTTCAACCGGCAGCCAAAATCCACTACGGTGGCGCCCGATTCTGATTTGAGGATTCCGTCAATGCGCGCGCTTCTGGTTTGCTCGACAGCTCTCTTGGCCGCTTTGCTTGTCGTTTCGCCTGAGGTCGCCTCAGCCCAGATGAAGCTGTCGCCGAAGGCCACGGCGCCGGGCGGCACGGAAACGCGCTATTTCACCTCGATCGACGGACTGATGGACGGCAATGCCGACGTCATCCTGAAGGAGACGCGGCAGGGCAAGACGGTCACCGCGGCCACACTCGACGTTTGCTATCCGGTGGCGAAGAATTCCGATCGCAAGGACCGCTTCGTCGTCAATCTCCAGGTCTCCGGCCAGACGTTGACCGGCACGACCACGAGCCTCGGCGCGAAGGCGCCCGTCACGGTCAAGCTCACCCGCAAGCCCACCGGCGACACGTTCGAGTTCCGCGGCCAGATCGGCATCGGCGGGGCCGTGACCGAGGTGACCTCGCCCGACAATGCCGATCTCAGCGAGAAGGAATTTCTCGACAACCAGACCAGCGACGACGGCATCACGCCGCAGCCGAAGGATTTTACCGAAGTCTCGCCGGAGGCGATCGCGGTCAAGGTCAAGCTCGATAATGCGACCGACTTCCTGAAGAGCCTGAAGGGCCAGGACGTCGAGGTGACGCTTGCAAGCCTGTCGGTCGGCTGCGACGCGCTGCGCGCCGGCGAGCAGACCGTCAACATGTCGGTCGATCCCGAGCGCGCCGCCGCGCTGCTCGCGAAGTTCAAGGCGATGCCGGGCGTCACGGCTGTCGGCTGGACCGCAGGGCTCACGGAGATGGACCGCACCATCCGCATCACCGCCGCCGACTGGCGCGACGGCGACAAGATCAACCGCGACAAGCTCGCCACCGCCGTGGCCGGCGTGCTGAGCAAGACGCTTGCGGCGAAGCCTATTATGCAGAGCTTCAGCCCCTCAACCGGCAAGCTCAAGCTCGTCTTCAAGCGGCCGAACCAGGATTTTCCGGCGCTCGAGCTCACCGACACGATCGAGGTTGCGGGTCTCGTCTCCGCCGACAAGCCGGGGGCGACCGACAAGCTGATGGTCTGGATCGGCAGCCCGTCGACGACGACTACCGACGAGAGCACGGGCGCGAAGCTCAACGTCTCCGACGAGGCCGCAGCCGACGAGGAAGGCGACCAGCCCGACGACAACGGCTCGATCGAGGCGCTCGCCAAGGAGCTGAAGGGCCAGCGCTGGGATGCCGACAAATCGGTGTGGAAGTGAGCTGAGCTCTCGTGCCCCGGACGCAGCGCCATAGCGCGTCGAAGACGCGCGTAAACGCGCTTTAGGCGCTGCAGAGCCGGAGCCCAGAAGCTGCAAGCGAGATCGCGGATACACTGGGTCCCGGCTCTGCGGCGCATCGCTTAGGCGTTGCCCCTTGTCCGGGACACGCGTGGGTCAATTCCCGTTCGCCCGAAACCGCAGCGTCTTTGGGCCGATCAGCGTGAGGAAGTCGCCCTGGCGCTTCCAGGTCTCGACGGCGGCGAGCGCCGCGACGAGGTCGTCGTCGGCCTGGGCTCTTGCCGGTGGACAGGAGCGATCCTGAATTTGGCCGGGCACGAAGATCACGGTGTTGCCGGCCACCGAGAACTGGCCCTTGCCGCCCTTGCACCAGAGCTCGAGCACGACCTCGCCATTGTCCCCGATCTCGATGTTCGGAATACGCTTCGAGCCGGGCTGCGGCACGGCCTCCAGCGTCATCTCGGTGCCGAAGGGAAAGCCGTCCTCGGCCTTCGCGGCAACCGACATCGACAGCACCGCGACCCCCGCACACACCATCCGCTTCATCGACACCATGAGACCTCTCGACCGGCGATTTGCCGGGTCTTCTAGAGCCATTTCCGTTCCGATGGAATCGGAACGGGGCTCTAGATTCTAGTTTTGACGCGTCTTCTTGACGCGAACCGGTATCCACTTCGCTCGAAAACGCTCTTATAAGACGGCAAAGCCTTTGAGAAGGCTCGTCGGCTCCGGTCACAAAAATCCCCGCGGGACAATCCCGCGGGGATTTGTGTCCAGACCAGCGCCGCCTGCTACTTCAGCACGAGCTCCGTGAACGGATAGACGTAGGCTTGCAACGTCACGAGCACGCCGACGAGGCAGGCCAGCACGATCGAGTGCCAGAACACGAAGCGCAGGATCGTGCCCTCGTGGCCGTACCAGTTGGTCGCGGTCGAGGCGACCACGATCGACTGCGCGTCGATCATCTTGCCCATGACGCCGCCCGAGGAGTTCGCCGCGCCCATCAGGATCGGCGACAGGCCGAGCTGCTGGGACGTGATCTTCTGGAGGTTGCCGAACAGGATGTTCGAGGACGTATCCGACCCCGTCAGCGCCACGCCGAGCCAGCCGAGCAGCGTGCCGAAGAAGGGATAGAGCACGCCGGTTGCGGCAAAGGCGAGACCCAGCGTCGCGTCGACGCCGGAGAGACGCGTCAGCGTGCCGATCGCGAGCATCGCCGAGATCGTGATCAGCGAGATCGCGCAGAGCCGGATGGTGCGGCCGTATTCAACCAAGAGCCTGACAGGACCAACGCCCATCAGGACGCCGGAGATGATCGCTGCGATCAGCATGCCACTGCCGGTGAAGGACAGATAGGTGAAGCCGAACACCGCCGCTTCCTTGGTCGGCCCCGGCGCGACCGGCGGCATCTTGTTGATCATCTGGTGCAGCTCGGGGACGGGATAGTTCCAGACGAAGATCGAGTTCGCCCAGGTCTTGAAGCCACCGTTACCCCAGATCAGCATGACGACGCAGACGATGATCCACGGCAGCAGCGCGCTGAAGAGCTCGCCTTGCGTCAGCGGCGTCTTGTCGATTGGCTTGGCCGTGGCCATGGTCGCCGCGGATTCATCGTGTCCGCGCAACGCCGGCGACAGCCAGAGCTGCCTCGGCTGCCAGACCCTCAGGAACAGGATCAGCGCGCCCATCGAGATCAGCGACGCACCGATGTCGACGATCCAGGGATTGACGTAGTTCGAGATCACGAATTGCGGGATCGCGAAGGAGACGCCGGTGACGAGGATCGCCGGCCAGACGTCCTTCATGCCCTTCCAGCCAGCGAAGGCCCACACCACCCAGAACGGCACGATCAGCGAGAAGAACGGCAATTGTCGGCCGACCATCGCACCCAAGATGTAGGGATCGAGCCCGGTGACCGAGGCGAGGCCCTGGATCGGCGTGCCCAGCGCGCCATAGGCGACCGGGGCGGTGTTGGCGATCAGCGACAGGCCGGAGGCCGCAAGCGGCGAGAAGCCGAGGCCGATCAGAACGGCGCCGGTGATCGCCACCGGCGTGCCGAAGCCCGAGGCGCCCTCGAAGAAGGCGCCGAACGAAAACGCGATCAACAGCAATTGCAGCCGCCGGTCCTCGGTGACCCCGCCGACTGCCCGCTTCAACAGCTCGAACCGCCCGGTCGTGACCGTCACCTGGTAGAGGAAGATGACGTTGAGGACGATCCAGCCGATCGGGAAGAAGCCGGTCACGATGCCGAGGATCGAGGCGCGGATCGACATGTTCACCGGCATGGTGAAAACGAAAATCGTGATCAGATTGGTCACGATCACGGCGATGACGGCCGCGATGTGTGCCTGAACGCGTCCGCTCGCGATCAGGACCAGCAGCGTGACGACGGGTATGGCCGCCGCGATCGTCGACAGCACGGGGCTGTGCAACGGATCATAGATTTGATTCCACATGGTCTTCCTCCCCCACGCATGTGTACGGCAGGCGGCCCGCGTGGACAGCCGGACCTGCTTGGCGTTGGAAGCGATAACCCCCGAGTTGGACGCGAATTCCTCGCGAGAGCCGCGGTTCCCGCCTGCTCACAAGCTCGCGAAAATCTGGAGGTCCCCACCCCACGCCGTTGTGCCCATGCTAGGGTTGCAAGCTGCGGCTCGCCAACGCAAATTGCAGAACTTGCGACTTTAGTCTAATCGCGCCCTTTTCTGCCATGGCTTCAGCCGCTTGGCTTCAGGGCCGCTGTAAATATCCTTCAGGAGATCTCCCTCTGTGAACAACATCCGCGCCACGCTCGCGACCGTCTGGCGAATCGCCATCCCCTATTTCCGGTCAGAGGACAAATGGGCTGGCCGCGGCCTGCTTGCCGTCGTCGTGGCGATGGAGCTGGCACTCGTCGCGATCAACGTGCTCGTCAGCCAGTGGCAGAACCGGTTTTTCACGGCAATCCAGGAATACGATCTGGATCGGTTCGTCAGGGAGATCTGGATCTTTCTCGGCCTGGCGTCCGTCTTCATCGCGCTCGCCGTCTACAAGCTCTACCTCAACCAATGGCTGCAGATTCGCTGGCGGCAATGGCTGACGAAGCACTATCTCGGCGAATGGCTCGATGGCGCCACGCACTATCGGATGCAGCTCAAGGGCGACGCCGCCGACAACCCGGATCAGCGCATCACCGAGGACGTCAAGAATTTCGTCGAGCAGACGCTAAGCATCGGCCTCGGCCTGCTGTCGTCGATCGTAACGCTGGCCTCGTTCGTTGTCATCCTCTGGGGACTGTCGAACAAGGCTCCACTGCACCTTTACGGCACTGATATCGTCATCCCTGGTTTTCTGGTCTGGTGTGCGCTGGCCTACGCGATAGTGGGTACGGCGCTGACGCATTGGATCGGTGCCCCGCTCGTCAACATTATGTTCGAGCAGCAGCGCTATGAGGCCGACTTCCGCTTCAACCTGGTCCGCGTGCGCGAAAATTCCGAACAGATCGCACTCATGAAGGGAGAGAACGCGGAGCGAGGGCATCTGCTGCATCGATTTGGTCTGGTCATCGGCAACTGGTACGCGATGATGAGCCGGACCAAGCGCCTGACCGCTTTCACGTCAAGCTACAGTCAAGCCGCGGTGATCTTTCCCTATGTTGTGGTCGCACCGGCGTACTTCGTCGCCAAGAAAATCCAGCTCGGCGACATGATGCAGACCGGATCGGCCTTTGGCCAAGTGCAGGATGCGCTGTCCTTTTTCGTCTCGGCCTATCGCACTCTCGCCGAATGGCGCGCGATTGTCGCGCGTCTCGACGGCTTCGAGATGTCGGTCAAGTCGGCGGTAAATCTGCCGGCGCATGAGGCCACGATCGAACTCAAGGCGGCAGACGGCAGCCGCAATGTCGGCCTCGAGAAGCTGTGCGTGTATCTGCCCAACGGCAAGCCGCTGGTGGCGGCCGACGGCTTCGCCATCCGGACGCCCGAGCGCGTGCTCGTGACCGGACCGTCGGGCTCCGGCAAGTCGACGCTGTTCCGAGCCATCGCCGGCATCTGGCCGTTCGGTACCGGCACCATCGACATCCCCGCGCAGGCGAAGCTGATGATGCTGCCGCAACGCCCCTATTTCCCGGTCGGTGCGCTGGGTGATGCGGTGATCTATCCGTCAGCACCCGGTGCCTTCCAGGCGGCTAGGATCCGGGATGCCGTCATCGCCGTCGGCCTGCCCGATCTCGCCGAGCGGCTCGGCGAGGACGGCCACTGGAACCGGATGCTATCGCTCGGCGAGCAGCAGCGCCTGGCGGTCGCCCGGGCACTGCTGGCCAAGCCCGACTGGCTCTTCCTCGACGAGGCGACCGCCTCGCTCGACGAGCCGTCCGAGGCCCGGCTGTACCGGCTGCTGACGGAGAAGCTGCCGCAGGCTACCATCGTCTCGATTGGTCACCGCTCGACGCTCGATGCCTTCCACACCCGCAAGGTGACGATGGTGAAGAACGGCATGATTCACGTGCTGGCCGATGGCGAGGCACCGGCCGAGCCGGAGCGGAGTGTGGCGCGCTGAGGCGGCCCCAGCTCAGGCCTCGTCATTGGAGCTTGTAGCAACCCGCCGGCTCTCTACCCGCACCGTGGGTCTCCATCCCCCCCAAAACAAAAGGGCGGCAGATTGCTCTGCCGCCCTTGTTAGTCGTCTCGGGACAAAACTTACTTCAGGTTGGTCATCGCCGTCAGGTCGAAGGACAGCTTGGCGATACCCGCCGAGCCGCACCAGTTGGAGCCAGCGCCGGCCGGATTGATCGGGGTGACGCTGGTGGTGCCGGTGGCGTTGAAGGCGCTGGTGAAGGCGTTGCAATCACCCTTGTTCAGGTCGGTGCCGGAGTAACGCAGATCCAGCGTGAACACCTTGTAGGTGAAGCCGACGCCGAGGTTCCAGGTGTTGTAGCTCTTGTAGGGAATGCCGTTGGCATAGATCGTTCCGGGAATGCCGTAGAAGGCATCCGAGGTGCCGAGCCACTGACGGCCGAACTCACCCGACACGTACATGCCGACGCCGGAAGTGCCGAAGATCGTGCCCGGTGCGGTCCACTTCGCGGTCACCGACGCGTAGTCGCCCCAAGCGCCCGAGTTCAGGAAGTTCGGCGAGTAGTACTCGTTCACGCCGACCGACCAGTTGTCGTTGATGGTGTAGTTCACCTTGCCGTAGACTTCGAAGAAGCTGACGTTCTTCTTCATGACGTTGCCGTCGGCGAGGAAGATGGTCGTGGTGCTGACGGGGCAAACGCCGCCGCCGGGGATGTTGCCGGCCGCGAGCACGTTGTCGGCGCAGCTTCCGCCCGGATACAGGTAGCCCCAGATACCAACATCGAAGGCGAAGGCGCCGAAGGTCGGACGGATACCGCCGTAGACGTCGACTTCAGCCGCAGCGCGGTTGGCGAAGGAGATGCTCTCCGCCGACACGCCGGCGTACAGCTGCAGGTCCTTGTTGATGTTGTAGCGGGGCTCGAAATAGGCGGCGACCGAAGGCTGGTGGTTCGACTGGGTCACGCCGCGGAAGATGTAGTCGCTCATGATCGCGCCGCCGAAGGCGATATCCCAGGGATCGAATGCGGGCGGCGGAGGAGCCTTCAATGCCTTCACATGCAGATCCGCCGCGAAAGCCGAGCCCGTCACCATTGCCAGCGCCGTTGCCAACAAAGTTACTTTTTTCATTTCGATCCCCATCACCAGTTCCACCCAGTCGGATTCCCGGAAGCCCCCCGGGGCGTACGACCTGACTGCAAATTGCTTTACAGCGGCAATCTGGAGGGAAGGACCTCAAGCGAGAAGCAAAAAACGAAAGCATCTGCCGACTTTTTGGGCATTCCAGCGATTCCACGAAAGGTTGTCGGCTGGTGTTGCTTCTCGATCACATTATTTTCACACCAAAGTGCACAGCAGAGCCCGGGGTACTACGGAGGCCCGAGGCTCCGTGGCCGGCGCGCTACGAATCAACTGACTCAAAAACGGGCAGCCTCCGACAGCCCTGGCGGGCGATGCAAAAAGGCCGCAGCGTCACCGCTGCGGCCTTCGCTTAGTAAATCCCGGTCGAGGGCTGGACCCGGCCTGCGGCTCAAGCCCGAACCCTGGCTTGGCCACCCCCTTCGGGCTAGCCTTGCCCTTCGGCCGGCGTCGGATCCGCAGAAGACGAAGGCATCGCCCAGCTTGTCTCGGCAGCGGGCTCGGGGGCCGGCGCCGCTATTGGAGCCGCCGGCTTCGGCGCGGGAGCTGCCTTCGCCTTCTTCGGTGCTGCTTTCTTTGCGGCTGTCTTCGGCGCCGCTTTCTTTGCCGCAGCCTTCTTGGCCTTCTTGGCGACCTTCTTCGGTGCAGCCTTCTTGGCCGATTTCTTCGCGGCCTTCTTTGCTGACTTCTTGGCCGCCTTCTTCTTGGCCGCCTTCTTCTTCGTCGCCTTCTTCGCCGCTACAACCTTCTTGGCCTTTTTGGCCTTCTTGCTTTTCTTCTTGCTCGCTTTCGCCATCGTGGTCCTCCTGTTGCCGCCGAACAATGGTCGATCGGGCATCCTTCAGCCGTCACCTCCGGACGAAAGCTCAGTGCGACGTGTTCGACGCCGGCCGCGACCCGCCCGTAGCCCAATCGAGAAGCTCAATCGTGTGTACGACCGGAACTGACGTGCCACTGGCAATCTGCACCATGCAGCCGATATTGCCTGCGGCAATCATGTCCGGCTTGACGCTTGCGATGTTGGCGACCTTGCGATCGCGCAACCTGCCCGCAAGCTCGGGCTGGAGAATGTTGTAGGTCCCCGCCGAACCGCAACACAAATGGCTCTCCGGCACATCTTTCACCACGAATCCATTCTTGGAAAGCAATTCTTTCGGAAGGCCCGTGATTTTCTGCCCGTGCTGCAACGAACATGCGGAGTGATAGGCGACGACGATGTTGTCCTGCCGCGTGCGAGGTTCAAGTCCGAGGCTTGCGACGTATTCGGTGATGTCCTTCGCGAGTGCGGACACCCTTGCCGCATCGGCTGCGAAGGCTTGATCCTCGCGCAGCAGATAGCCGTAGTCCTTGATCACGGTGCCGCAGCCGGACGCAGTCACCAGGATGGCGTCCAACCCCTCGCCGGCCGCTTCCCTCTGCCACGCCGTGACGTTGGCGCGGGCCCGCGCCAGAGCATCCCCGTCGTGCCCGAGGTGATGGGTGAGCGCGCCGCAGCATTGCTCGTCCCTGACCAGGACGACCTCGATGCCGTGGCGGGTGAGCAGGTTGATGGCCGCCTGGTTGATGCGCGGCGCCAGCACCTGCTGGGCACAGCCCTGAAGCAGGGCGACCCGGCCGCGCTTCTTGCCGAGCGCTGCGAACACGCTGCCCGGAAGGGCCCCACGCGCGGGCAGCCGGCCGGGAGCCAGCGCCAGCATCGCCTTCAGGCGCTGGATCAGGCCTGGTGTAGCCGAGGGTCGCGGGGTCGGCAGGAAAACAGCGAAGGGCCGGGCCAGCCGCGCCAGCTGCATGCTGATGCGAAAGCGCTGCGGGTCGGGCAGCACGAAGGCCAGCACCTGGCGCAACAGCCGCTCGGCGAGCGGCCGCTGATAGCGCTGCTCGATCCTGACCCGGGCCTGGTCGACAAGGTGCATATAGTTCACGCCGGAGGGGCACGTCGTCATGCAAGCCAGGCACGACAGGCAGCGATCGACATGCTTGACCACTTCGGCCGTTGGCGCCTGGTCCTTTTCCAGCATCTCCTTGATCAGATAGATGCGGCCGCGCGGGCTATCGAGCTCGTCGCCGAGCAGGACATAGGTCGGGCAGGTCGCGGTGCAAAAGCCGCAATGGACGCAGGCGCGCAGGATCTTGTCGGCTTCCGCAATGTCGGGGTCGGCGAGTTGCGCGAGTGAGAATTCGGTCTTCATACCGTGGCGCCTCGCGTCAACCGTCCCCGGTTGAGGATGGACTTCGGGTCGAAACTGGCGCGGACCCGCTCGCTGAGGGCGGCAATGCCTGAAGCCTGCGGGTGGAACACGTCGACGCCGCGCCTGACGTCCTCAGCAGCCCGGATCAGCGTGGCATGTCCGCCAAACGCATCGGCGCGCTGGCGCACGCTTGGCGCATGCGCATCGCTCTTCGGTGGCACCGCCGCCCAGATCAGGCCGCCGCCCCAGTCATAGATCACGTCACCGCCGGTCTCGCGCGCCAATTGCGTGCCGAGAGCAGCGCCCGAGGCCGGTGGGCAGACGATGCGCCACACCGGCCAGGCGCCGAGTACGCCGCTGGCCGCGAATGGCAGGATGTCGCGTATCGTGTCCCACAGCGCGGACGACGTATCATCCTCGATGAGGGTCGCGGTTCCAAACGGCGCCAGCAATTCGCGCAGCGAGGTCGCGCGATGGCTGGCGGAGGCCGTGATGCCCTCGAGCCGCAGCACGGTCACCGCCTCGCCCTCGCCGGCGACATCGCCAAGCCCGTCGGTCCTGGCCCGGAACGCCGATTTCGGCAGATGCGCGGCGGCCGACACATCGTAAGGCGAGCCGAGGGCCGCGGTCATCGCCTTGTTGGCGACGGCATCGTCGAGCCCGCGTAGCAGCAGCGTCCGCTCGGCTTCCGGCTTGGGCATCACCTTCAGCGTCACCTCGGTCATCACCGACAGCGTGCCCCAGGACCCCGCCAGCAGCTTGCAGAGGTCGTAACCCGTGACGTTCTTCACCACCTTGCCGCCGGTCTTGAAGCTGTCGCCGAAGCCGGAGACGGCGTGCGCGCCGAGGAGATGGTCGCGCGCACCACCCGCCCTGATCCGGCGCGGGCCTGCGAGCCCGGAAGCGATCATGCCGCCGATGGTTCCAAGCGCCGGCGTGCCCAGCAGCGGCGCGGTATTGACAGGCTCGAAGGCGAAATGCTGGTTCTTGGCATCGATCAGCGACAGCACGTCGGCCAGCGGCGCGCCGGCCTGGAGTGTGACGATGAGCTCGTTCGGTTCGTAGGAGGTGACGGCATTCAGCGCGGAGAGGTCGAGCACGGCGTTGGTCGCCATGGCGTGGCCAATGCTGCGCTTGCTGCCATGACCGATGATCTCGATCGGCTGCTCGTTGGCAATCGCCGCGCGCACCACCTCTTCGACGTCTTTGGCGTCTCTGACCCTGAGCGTATCCACACCTCTAGCGGGTATCGAAATTTGATCCCAAAATCAAATGCGGCGTGCCGCCGGCTGGCCGCGTCGGCTCCGCGGCAGAACATCGACACTTCGATCGCCGGCGAACCAAACCTGCTGGTCCGCCGCTACAAGGTCGTGCCGATCGCGACCGAGAAACGCCATGACCCATCGTCCAATCACCCCGAAGCTCGATCACCTCGAGCAGCACTTCCGAATTTCTGGTCCGTGCGAGAGAATGTCGCTGTTCCTGAGCCTGCTGCCGGCGGCCGAGGCGAGCCAGCCGTCCCGTCGTGCCGTGCTTTACGTCCACGGCGCGACGTTTCCTTCCGCGCTCTCGATCGCGCACCGGTTCGACGGCACGTCCTGGCGCGACGCACTTTGCGAGGCGGGCTTCGACGTCTGGGGCCTGGACTTCTACGGCTACGGCGAATCCGACCGCTATCCCGAGATGGACAAGCCAGCTCTCGAAAACCCGCCGCTTTGCACTGCGCCCGATGCAGCTCTACAACTCGCGGCGGCCGCGGCATTCATTCTCGGCCACCGCGGCACCGGGACACTGTCGCTGATCGCGCACTCCTGGGGCTCGATGCCGGCAAGCCTCTTTGCCGGAGAGCACCCCGCCCTGGTCGATCGCCTCGTGCTGTTCGCGCCGATCAGCCGGCGCGAATCCGTCAGCGTCGAGGCAGTGCCTCGGCTGCCGGCCTGGCGTATCGTCACGTCGGAGGACCAATGGAACCGCTTCGTCGAGGATGTCCCTGCCCATGAGCCGCCCGTACTGTCGCGGACGCATTTCGACGCCTGGAGCAGGAGCTACCTCGATAGCGATCCGGACAGCCGCTCGCGCAATCCAGCTGGCGTCAAGGTCCCGACGGGACCGGCGAGCGACATCGCCAAGGCATGGCGGGGCGAGCTCGCTTATGATCCGTCGCGGGTCCGGGCGCCGGTCGCCATCATCCGCGGCGAATGGGACAGTCTGCTGAAAGACGCCGATGCGGAATGGTTGTTTCGCAGCTTCAGCGGATCACCCAGCAAGCGCGACATCAAGATCAGCCGCGGAACGCACCTGATGCATCTGGAAGTCATGAGAGCGGCACTCTGGCGCGAGAGTATCGCGTTCCTGGCCGGCAATGACATTGCCGCAGAGGACTAGAAGGCCTGCAGAAAACTCTGATAGATGCCGAAGAATAGGGCCGTGCCGAAGCCCGTCTCCTGCCGGTCGACATAGTACCAATTGCCGAACGGCGAGTAGGTGTCGGCCGCATGCATGCTCAGCACGAGAATGATCATCGACCAGCGGATGTTGTCGATGAACGAGAGGCGCGGTTGGGCCTGCGCCCCGGCCAGCGCTTCATCGGTAGCGTCAATCGAAACGTCCGTCACGCCGCCACCAGGTCGGAGGTCCAGCCGTCAGAACCGCGGAATGTCCGGAAACGCCACCTTCCCCGCATGCACATGCATGCGGCCGAGTTCGGCGCAGCGGTGCAGGGTCGGAAACACTTTTCCGGGATTGAGCAGGCCCTGCGCGTCGAAGGCGCATTTCAGGCGCTGCTGCTGGTTGAGGTCAATCTCGGTGAACATGTCGGGCATGAGATCGCGCTTCTCGATGCCGACGCCATGCTCGCCGGTGAGCACGCCACCAAACTCGACGCAGGCGCGCAGGATGTCGGCGCCGAAGGCTTCGGCACGCTCGATCTCGCCGGGCTTGTTGGCATCGTAGAGGATCAGCGGATGCAGATTGCCGTCGCCGGCGTGGAACACGTTGGCGCAGCCGAGCTGGTATTTTTCCGAGAGCTCGCGGATTCGCGCCAGTGCCTTCGGCAGCGCCCCGCGCGGGATGGTGCCGTCCATGCAGAGATAGTCGGGCGAGATGCGGCCCACCGCAGGGAATGCCGCTTTGCGGCCCGCCCAGAACAGATTGCGCTCGGCCTCCGAGGTCGAGATCTGGCAGGTGGTCGAGCCGCAGGCATTCGCGATGGCCTCGACGCGATTGATCAGCTCGTCGACCTCGATCTTGGGACCGTCGAGCTCGATGATCAGCAGCGCCTCGACGTCGAGCGGATAGCCGGCATGGACGAAGGCTTCGGCCGCGTGGATCGCCGGCTTGTCCATCATCTCCATGCCACCGGGAATGATGCCGGCGCCGATAATGCGCGCCACGCATTCACCGGCCGCCTCGACTTGCGCAAAGCCCACCATCAGCGCGCGCGCCGTCTCCGGCTTTTGCAGGATGCGCACCGTGATCTCGGTGATGACGCCGAGCAGGCCTTCGGAGCCGGTGATGACGCCCATCAGATCGTAGCCGGAATTCTCGCAGCCCTTGCCGCCGATGCGCAGGATCTCGCCGCTCATCAGGACAATTTCGCAACCGAGCACGTTGTTGGTGGTCATGCCGTATTTCAGGCAGTGCACGCCGCCGGAATTCTCCGCGACATTGCCGCCGATCGAGCAGGCGATCTGCGAGGACGGATCGGGCGCGTAGTAGAATCCGGCATGCGCAACGGCCTGGCTGATCGCGAGATTGGTGACGCCAGGCTCGGTGACGACGACGCGGTTGTCGAAATCGATCTCGCGGATGCGCTTGAACTTGCCGAGGCCGAGCAGCACGCCGTCCTCGAGCGGCAGCGCCCCGCCTGACAGCGACGTGCCGGAGCCACGCGGCACCACCTTGATGCCCTGCGCAGCACAATATTTCAGGACCAGCGAGACCTGCTCGGTGGTGTCGGGCAGCACCACGACCATCGGCGGCTGCCGGTAGGCGGTCAGCCCGTCGGACTCATAGGCCCGCATCTCGGCCGCGCTGTCGATCACGCCCTCGCCGGGCACGATGGCACGCAATGCAGCAACGATCTCCGCTCGGCGCGCAAGCACGGCCTGGTCGCTCGCAGGCATCATGATGGCCATGTTATATCCTTCACGGCATTATCCTTCCGAACGGTCGATTTATCACGGCAAATCAATCACGCCAGCGATGGTTTAGGTAGGTCGTACGAAGGTCGGAGCCACGATCTCTGGTCAGTTCGCTCTGGGACAAGTAAGCAGCTATGAAACCTGTCATGGTTTCGTGGCTTGTCCAAGCCGAGCGGGCCATGCCAAAACCGGCAGGTTCGACGATTGCCGACGAATGAGACCCCACCGGGAAAGAGACGAAGAGCACCCTATGAAAAAACTGACTTTTGGCGCGCTGATGATCCTCACCGTCACTGCCACGGCCACCAGCGCGATGGCGCAGGACGCCGCGGCCGGCAAGACGTCGTTCAACAAGTGCCTGGCCTGCCATGCGATCGGCGAAGGCGCCAAGAACAAGGTCGGCCCCGAGCTCAACGGTCTCGACGGCCGCAAGTCCGGCACCGCGCCCGACTACAACTATTCCGATGCGAACAAAAATTCCGGCATCACCTGGAACGAGGCGCAGTTCAAGGAATACATCAAGGACCCGAAGGCCAAGATCCCCGGCACCAAGATGGCGTTYGCCGGCATCAAGAACGAGACCGAGATCAACAATCTCTGGACCTACGTCTCGCAGTTCGACAAGGACGGGAAGACCAAGCAATAAGCGGACAAGAGGCGGTCGCTAATCAGCGGCCGCCCGCACCGGGGCGATCATCCTGATCATCGTCTCGATCTCCGCCTTCACGAGATCCGGCACCGCGTTCTGCACCATGTGGCCGAGATCGGGCAGCACGATCAGCTTTGTGTTCGGCACTGTCGCAGCGAACGGGCGCGCGTGGATGTCGGTCTTCACCGTCTTGTCGGGCTCGCCGGCGATGATCGTCACAGGCACCCCGATCTCGCCGTAGCGCGGCGCTTGCGCGGCCACCGATGCCTTCAGCGTCACCAGATCATAGGCATTGGCGATAAATTCGCGCGGCCGCAGCAGGAGCGGCGTCGCGGACTCCTTCACAAAACCATCCGGCATCGTCTGCGGCAGGAAGACGTCGCGCGCGCCGGACCCCGTGATGAAATAGCCCAGCGGCAGGGTAATGGTGTAGGCGAGCAGCGTGCCGATCACCGGTGTCGCGATGATCTCGTTGTAGCGGCCGACGCCGCCGCGCCAGGGATAGGTGACGGGCGCCAGCATCACGAGGCCGGCAACGCGGCTCGCGTGATCGAGCGCCAGCCGCGCACCGAGCGCGCCGCTCCAGGAATGCGCGACGAAAACGGCACGATCGATCCCGAGCTTGCCAAGCGCCTCGTCGATGATCCGCGCCTGGATATCCGGCGTCGAATCCTGCAGGCGCGCACGCGTGCTCCAGCCGTGGCCGGGGCGGTCGATCAGGATGACACGATGGTTCCCGGCGAGCATCTCGCCGAGCGGATGCCGCATCACTTCGAGGTTCGAGCTCGCACCGTGCAGCATCACGATCGGCAGGCCTCCGCGCGGGCCGATGTCGACGACATGGAGCGTCGCACCATCGACCTCGATCATCCGGCCCTGTGGCGGAAAAGAACGTTGCACGGCAAGAACGCCGGCCTGCGTGACCAGCGCCAGCAGGGCCAGCGCCGTCACGGCTGACAACACAATCATGGAGAGAGTCCGGATAATCCAGGGCACATGGCAGTTACGCGTAACGCAGATGGTAGTTTCGCGCGAGGGGGCCCAGCGCCCCCACTGAAAATGCCGCCCTGTGGATATGTGCATAATTGCCGAACTAAAAAATCCAGCAGAATCAATGGCGGCGCCCCCGGACAGATAAGCCACGAACCAGCTTCATGCAGTCGTCATCGCGCCTTCCTTATAATCGCCACGGTCGGTTCCGCCACTTGGAAGCGGGTGGGCGCCGATCCCTCCTCGCAACCTCAGGGGTTGCAGGGAAGACCGGCAGGATTGTCCTGGTTTGAACCGGAGGATTTTCGATGAGCATCAGATCGAACGACACGGCAATCGACGAGATTGTCGCAAGCTGCAACGGCGATTTGCGCGGGGCCGTGCGGGCGCTGCTGCTGATCAACGAGCATCTCGAGACCGAGCTCGCCAAGGCCTACGCCGCGGCGGCTGATCGCGGTCTTGCCGAGCGCGGCACCAGCGTCCTGCACTAACCGGCGCTGTCCTCGGCCTTTTGCTCCTCCGGCGTGAGTGCGGGACAGGCGCGGATGGTCGAACGCGCAAGCTTGGCGTCGTCCTTCGACTTGTAGGGTCCGTCGCCGAACCAGATGTCGCCATTGATGACCGGGTTGCTGGTCACGATGTTACACTTGCCGGTGGCGCGGTTGCCGACCACCCAGAACAGCCCGTCGGCGAGGCTCATCGTCCCCGACGCCAACAGCAAGCTGCAGGCAAAGATCAAACGCTTCATGGCTTTTGCTCCTGCCATGCAGGTAAACCTGCGGCCGCGCCGACAATAGTCCTTGCGACACAGCGCTTCCGATCGTGGTTAACCCCGCCGCGCCACGACCGCTCGACTTAAAGGCTAGATGTCGCGGCCTTCGACCTTCTCGGTCAAAGCCTTCACCTGCTCGGGGATCTTCTCGAGGTGCGGATTGACGGCGAGCGCCTTGCGATAGGCATCGAGCGCGCGCTTCTCGTCGCCGACATCCTGCATGATCATGCCGAGCCCTGCGAGCGCGCCGAAATGACGGGGCTCGCGGATCAGGACCTCGCGAATGTCGGCGAGCGAGCGGGCATAGTCGTTCTGCATGTAATAGAGCGTGGCGCGCCGGTTCCAGGCTTCGATGTAGTCGGGCCGGAGCTTGATGACGGAATCGAGCAACTTGATCGCGACGTCGATCTTCTGCGCATCGACGGCCGCCTTGGCCCGCGCCATCAGGAGTGCGGCGGTGTCGCTCGGGGTCTGCAGCCAGATCGCCCAGATCCGCGCCTCGACATGCTTGGCGCTGACGTCGTCGGGGGCCGCCTTCAGCGCGCCGAACAGGAAATCCAGATTCTTGGTGCGATCGGCCTTGGGCAGCTTGGCCGGTGCCTCGGGCAGCTTCTTCTGCTGCTTCGCCGGCGGGGCCGGATCATCCAGCGCCAGCGCCGGCGCGAGGCCAACCGTGCCGAGAAGGAGGGCCAGACACAGCGTGCGTGCGAAAAGGAATCTCACTGCCATCGTCAAAGTCTAAACGCGCAAAGCCGCCCTTGCCAAGCAAAGGCGGCGTCAAACTCGTGTGAGACCGTGGTCTTGCGGGGGGCGCGCTAAGGCGACCGCGAGGGCAGTATCAGCCTTTGACTGATCAGCCTTGGCGAGCCTTGAAGCGGCGCTGCACCTTGTTGATCACATAGACCCGGCCCTTGCGGCGGACCAGGCGGTTGGCGCGATGGCGACCGCGCAGCGACTTCAACGAGTTACGGACCTTCATGGCAGAATCCTGAACGTTCGAAAGGCCGTGTTCGGCACACCCGTCTCGGCACGCGCGAATGTGGCAAAATGAGATTTTTCCCGCTGGCGGACGGACCGCCCGGGACGGGGCGGTTCTTAAGGCATGGCGGGAGGTCATGTCAATGTTAACTGCCAGGTTCCGGTCAGCCAAACTGGTGAAAACAACCCCATGCACAGTAGATGAGCCCGGATCGGTCCGATTCCGGTCGAGCCCGGCAAAGACTTTCGCCGGCTGCGGTTTGAGCGCCAGCAATGCCTTGCCAAATTCGTTATATCATATAATCAATTCGGCAACCCTCGGGAGGACACAATGCCGAAGCTGAAGCTGCCTGATATCGAGAAGGTCGTCGCGATCGACATCCACACCCATGCCGAGGAGCCCTGCGGTATGCATGGCGACGACGGCTATGACGATTTCCAGGCGCAGATGGCCGACTATTTCAAGTCGCCGCACAAGCATCCGCCGACCGTGCCGGAGACCGCGGCCTATTACCGCTCCAAGAACATCGCCGCGGTGATCTTCCCTGTTGATGCCGAGCGCGAGACCGGCTTCCGCCGCTACAACAATTACGAGATGATCGAGGTCGCCTCCGACCATCTCGACGTCCTGATCCCCTTCGTCTCGATCGACCCGCACAAGGGCAAGCTCGGCGCCCGCGAGGCGCGCAAGCTGATCGAGGAATACGGCGTGCGCGGCTTCAAATTCCATCCGACCATGCAGGGCTTCTACGCCAACGACCGCATGGCCTATCCGCTCTACGAAGAGATCAACAATGGCGGCGCGATCGCGCTGTTCCACACCGGCCAGACCGGCGTCGGCTCGGGCATGCCCGGCGGCATGGGCATGCGGCTGAAATATTCCAACCCGATGTACATGGACGACGTCGCGGCCGATTTCCCCGACCTCAAGATCATCCTCGCCCACCCCTCCTTCCCCTGGCAGGAAGAGGCGCTGTCGGTCGCGACCCACAAGCCGAACGTCTATATCGACCTCTCCGGCTGGTCGCCGAAATATTTCCCGCCGATCCTGGTGCGCTACATCAACTCGATCCTGCAGGACAAGATGCTGTTCGGCTCCGACTGGCCCGTCATCACGCCGGACCGCTGGCTGGCCGACTTCGCCAAGCTCGACATCCGCGACGAGATCCGGCCGAAGGTGCTGAAGGCCAACGCAAGGAAGATTTTAGGGATCTAGCCCAAAACGACGTCCAATTTCGGCTTGTGACTAAGATAGTTAGACCGATTGCAAACCGGCCTAACTGCGTGCTGGAGTACGCACGGAACCATAGTGGAGCGCTAGACGACAAATGGTAGCTGCTTCGGGTTCAGATTGCGCGCTTCGATGTCCAAAACCAATCTAGTCCGTGCAAGCCGAGACGGCGATCAATTCCACTATCTGTGGGCAGCGCGGCGCTGCTTAAAGCTCCTGTCCTCCGACAGTGGCTTGGTCGCCATCAGCATCGAAGGTCCCTCACCGAACGAGCAACCCGATGCCTCACCGGTAGAGGCCGGTGAAGAGCTGATCGATATTGCCGAATACATCGGAAGTGAAGATATCAAGCAAGCGCGCTTGATACGCTACATGCAACTCAAGCATTCGACGGTGCACGCTGATGATCCGTGGACCGCAAGCGGGTTGGAAAAGACGATCAGAGGCTTTGCGCAACGTTATGCAGAGCTTCAAAAGACTCATGCGCGAGCAGAATTGGCGGGCAAACTAGAATTCTGGTTTGTAACGAACAGGCCAATTGGTTCGGATGTGGCGGAGGCAGTTGCCGATGCGGCGAATGAAGCGACACCACGACATCCTGGTGAGCTGAAAAAGCTGGAATCCTTCACTGATTTGGCAGGCGGCGATCTCGCGGACTTTTGTCGGCTTGTGCGTTTCGAAGACCGGCAGAAGGGTTATTGGGATCAGCGCAACATCCTGTTTCAAGACATAAGTGGTTATCTCCCGGATGCCGACGTCGATGCGCCAACACAGTTAAAGGAGTTGGTAACGCGCCGGGCACTTTCCGAAAGCGAACAGAATCCCACGATAACAAAGATTGACGTACTCCGAGCCTTAAAGACCGACGAAACCCGCCTATTTCCCGCAAAGTGTCTCATAGCTCGTGTTAGCGACGCGGTTCCTCGTGAGCAGGAGCCGCAGCTGGTTCAACAGATCGTGGCAGCCGCCGGCTCTGTTGTCGTTCATGCCTCGGGCGGGGTTGGAAAGTCGATATTCGCAACGCGCATTGGTCAGGCCCTGCCTAAAGGGTCCGCTTGCGTTCTCTATGATTGCTTCGGCAATGGTGAGTATCGCGGTGCTACCGGTTATCGTCATCGGCATAAAGATGCCCTCGTTCAAATTGCAAACGAACTAGCCAGAGAAGGTCTCTGCCATCTCCTTATCCCAACCGCGAACGCAGATGCTCCGGCATATGTACGCGCATTTATCTATAGGCTCAGCCAGGCAGCAACATTATTGAGGCTAGCAAATCCGGATGCGCTCCTTTGCATTGTTGTAGATGCCGCGGACAACGCCCAGATGGCGGCTCAAGAGATTGGCGAGGCGCGCTCCTTCGTAAGAGACATAATTCGCACGAAGCTTCCGGTAGGTGTTCGGCTCGTGTTTCTTTGCCGCTCACATCGTCAAGATCTACTTGATCCGCCCCACGATTGCACCGCAATTGAGCTCCTCCCGTTCAGTCGAAACGAGACACAGGCGTTCTTACGTCAGAAATTTTCCGACGCAAGTGAACGCGATGTTGATGAATTCCATCGGCTGAGTTCACATAATCCGCGCGTGCAAGCCTTAGCGCTGTCGCGCGGGCAGCCCTTGCAAGATGCGCTACGCTTGCTTGGTCCCAACCCGACAAGCGTGGAGGATGCAATTTCGGGCTTGCTGGACGATGCTATTGCTAAACTTAAGGACGCGTCTGGTCCCGTAGAAAAATCCCGCGTCGAAAAGATCTGCGCAGGCTTGGCTGCATTGAGGCCGTTAGTACCGATACCCATTTTGTCTGCGATGTCTGGCGTAGAGCCTGAAGCGATTAAGAGCTTCGCCTATGACATAGGACGTCCGCTTCTCGTTGCTGGAGAGACCATCCAGTTTCTGGATGAGCCGGCAGAGACTTGGTTTCGCGAAAGATTTAGGCCGACGATGGCTGGGATGGGCGAGTTCATCGCCAGTTTGAGACCTCTCGCCACTCGAAGCGCATATGTTGCGTCAACATTGCCTCAACTCATGCTTGAGGCCGGTCAATTCGATGAACTTGTTGATCTTGCCCTTTCCGCAACAGCGCTTCCTGAGGGCAGTCCGCTTGAAAAACGCGATGTTGAACTGCAACGGCTCCAATTTGCTTTGAAAGCAGGACTTCGCACGCAACGTTATGTCTCAGCAGCTAAACTTGCCCTGAAGGCAGGTGGAGAAACGGCCGGCGATGAACGGCAGCGAAAACTGCTACAGGCAAATACCGATCTTGCTGCCGAGTTCCTTGAGATTGAACTGATCCAGGAAATCGTATCGCGTCGCACATTCGGATCGGGGTGGCTCGGATCACACCACGCGTACGAAGCCGCTCTTCTGTCCGGACGCGAAGAGCTTGTGGGAGAAGCCCGCAGCCGCCTGCGTATGGCTCACGAATGGCTCCGCAATTGGTCACGCTTGCCATCTGATGAACGCGCCGACGAAGAGATCGCGGATCAGGACATCGTCGAACTTACACTTGCGCACCTCAATATCCACGGTCCGGCTAACGCCGCCCAAAGTTTGCGAGGATGGAAACCTCGCGAAGTGTCGTATCGCGTCGGACGTGCAGCAGTACGTCGACTGGTTGATCACGGTCGCTTTGTCGAGATTGATGCAATCGCGCGTGCCGCCGGCAACAATGTCTGCCTTGTTCTCGCGATCATAAGAGAACTGCGAGACGTTCAAAGGCTGGCGCCGGCTGAAGTAGCAAAGAGCGCGCTTAAGCAGCTCTTAGACCGTCGCATCGACATCCGCAGTCGGGGAGGTTGGGAAGAAAGAGACGCGTCTATCGACGCGGTTGTCTGCCTCGCTGAAGCCGCACTAAAAGACGGTCAAAGCACGCACGACGAGGCAGTCAACTTACTCTCCCGATACCTCCCTTCCGAGCCTCCTCGCGGGCTAGCCTCTCGGTTTTCAACCACTCGTTTCCCGTTGTTGCGAGCCTATGCTTTGCGAGCTGCCTTGCAAGGGCAGCAGCTCGAATTGATCGATGTCGCCCACGCCGAGTTGAAGGATGAATTAAGGAAGGCGAACAAGAATGCGACGTCTCGCGAGCTGCAGGAATTTCAAGAAGACGTCGGCGCGTTGTTGCCGTGGCACATGTTATGGACATCGGTCCTACTCGGACGGATAAAAGAAGAAGATGTCGCGAACGAGGTAAAAAAGACGATCGACGCCTCCGCGAGAGCGGAACGGATCAGCTATCGCGATGATTTCCATACCTCGAACGAAATTGCTCTTTTGTGGATGGATATCCTGCATCAGACGAACGCGGCTACCCCCGAAGCTTTGTCGGCATTTGGTCAATGGAAAGATAAGCTGAAGCGTCCGCTGTTTACACCCACGCTCAATTTCCTCTGCCGTTTGTGCGCGCAAAAGGACAACACGAAATCGGCCGCCCTCACCTATGCGGCAGAGTCTTATTCGCTGACAAAAAATGAGCGCTCAAATGCGGAGTCCAAGACCGATGGCTACATTGAGATCGCTCGCGCGATACTGACAACGAGCAAAGCGGATGCCAAGGCATACTTTAACGAAGCGGTGGAAGTTGCGAGCAAGATTGGCGATGAAAATCTGGCCAGATGGGATGCCATTCTCAATCTTGCGGAACGAGCGTCGCGCTTGGACCGGCTGGCACCCAAAGCGGCGTATCAATTCTCGCGCTGTGCAGAGCTAACTTATGTTTATGTGGATCGTGATAAGCATTTTCCATGGGAGAGCACGGTTCGCGCGCTTTGCGGCTTATGCTCATCGTCGGCCATCACCATTTTGAGTCGATGGCGAGACCGAAAGTTTGGCTGGCACGAGAGAATACTGCCGATCGCAATCGAAACTCTAATTAAGCGGAAAGTCCTCGATCCACGAGACGCACTGCCGCTTATCGCAATTAGAGCGGACTGGGATGATGACGAGCTACTTGCGCAAATTCTAGCCGAATGCTGCGATGCTAAGGAGAAGAAACTTGCAGCTACAATTGTCTATCGGTATGCGCGTCTCGTTATTTCCAGTTCATCAAGCCTAAGAAAATTCCAGGATGCAGCGGCCCAGCATGACATTTCGTTCGATGATCTGGCGGAGGCAATTTCTCTTGCTGACCAAGATGAGAAGGATCGCGAGCGAGATAGCAATAGATATGAAATAGCGCGTCCCCTTGAAAACGAGACCGCCCGTGATTGGAACGCGATATTCACGGATAAGGATCTAACGTCGCCGAGTGGCATTTGGCAGGCCTATCTCGCGTTTAGAGAAACCGAGCCACCGCTCCTCGCTGAAGAGTTTTTCAGTCAAGCAAGGCTGCGACTTTCAAGCGGAACCGAAACTCAGTTTATTGAAGCCTTTATGGAGGCTCCGGGGTTTGACCTCTACTCTCTCAGTGGCTTTTTGGAAAATGTTCCAGACAACTGGAAGGGACGTCCTGCGATTTCTCAAGCGTTAACGAAAGCATTGAAGGAGTTCTCCCGCCGCTACTGCATGGATATCAGGAGAAGCCGCTATTACGAGAGGTTTCCATTTGAGAAGGCTTGCGCAGCATCTGGCGTAAGCTTGGATGAAATTGTCGACGTGGTGCTCTCTGCTATCGGTGAGACGCCAGACCTGATCAAAACCGACCGACTCTTCTCGCTCCTCGGCCTTATCGCGGTCAAGCTATCACCTGATCAGGCGTTGGAGACTCTAACGTATGGAATGGATCTGTTTAATCCCGCCCTAGAAGACAAAGATGGAGACGGTCCCTGGAAGGATGAACTCGCGCCACCGACTGACGTTCGGGAAGCGCTGGCTGGTTACGTTTGGGGCATGTTAGCTGCGCCCCAGGCGGTGCTGCGATGGGAAGGAGCTCACGCCGTACTTGAAACCTGCTGTTTCGGGCGCGTCGAACTTCTGGCCCACCTGATGAAGCTAGCCTCTCAGATGAGCGGAGGACCATTTGTAGATACGAAGCTGCCATTTTATCGACTGCACGCACTTGAATGGCTACTTATCGGTTTGGCGCGGGCAGCACTGGATGCTCCCAAAATTATTGCGCTGCACGGCAAGCAAATCCTCGAATGGGCATTGAATGGACAGCCTCACGTCGTCATTCGACAATTTGCAGCGCGATGCGCTCTTGAGTTGGTCGCTCGTGGTGACCTAAACGACGATGGCGGGATTTCGAATCGACTAAGGAACATAAATAAGTCTGCTCTAACCGTCATCGAGTCGAATGCCTCCGCGCGCAATAGCGGCCGAAAACAGGCGACGAAGGAACTCGCTGGTGAAGATCGATACTATTTCGGCATCGACATCGGTCCCTACTGGTTCGATCCGCTCGGCCGTGTGTTCGCTCTGTCACAGAACGCAATCGAGGCCGAGGCTCTCCAAGTCATTCGAAATGATCTACAGTTTACTGCTACAGGACGATGGGACGAAGACGAGCGTGCTCGACGCAATCTCTATGAAGAGCGTCACAGTTATCATTCTCACGGCTCCTATCCACGGGCCGACAATGTTCATTTCTATCATTCCTACCATGCGTTGATGATCGTTGCCGGGCGACTGTTGGCCTCCACGCCGACACATCGCAATCCAGAATGTGGTGAAGATGACGAGTTCCGTGATTGGCTGTCGCGGCACGACCTAACACGAAATGATGGTCGCTGGCTTTGGGATCGGCGCGATCCTGAACCTCTAGAAAGAGGCGAATGGCTTTCCCGCGATAAAGAACATCCCGATCGGCGAACTGTTACTGAAGGCGATTTCGAGGAAACTTTGCGCTCAAGCGACGGATTGAACCTATGGGGTCATTGGACGCAGGCCAATGACCGAACAGAACAGTCAATCAGCGTTCATAGTGCGTTGGTTTGCGCAGAGAAATCTGAGGCGTTGCTGCGTGCACTAGCCACGTCAAACAATGTGTACCACTATGGAATACCAAGAGCGGACGATGACTTGGAGATCGACGAGGCGGGATTCGAATTGAAGGGTTGGGTCGTCAATGAAACAAACGGTGCCAGGCTAGACGAACAGGATCGCTGGGCGGGAGGCGTTTCTTTTCCGCCAGCAGGACCGGCTGCATTCATCGTTGAGTTATTGGATCTAACGACTGATTCTGATCGCCGTCTCTGGCGAAATGCAGAGCAAGCCTGGGTCATGGAGACTGAGGTCTGGGGATATTACGATGAAGCAAGAAGCCACGAGCGCAGCAACCCCAATCGAGGGAATCGGCTCAAGGTATCCATGCCGTTTGTGACAAAGATGTTAGCGAAGCTGAATCGCGACCTCATTATCGAAGTGCAAATCGGACGGACGCGCCGCTACCAACCATATGAACGTAGCCTTGGTGACGATGACGAACGGGTACCCACACAAGCCAAACTCTATCTCCTTAATCGCGATGGAAAAATCAGCACAATCTGAAAAGGTATTGGAGCTCGGCCGGAAGCTCGTCGAAGAGCTGGGTCTCGCCGATTCGACCGATACCCTGGGCCGCTGGATGGCGCACCATGTTGCTGATCTGATAGCAAAGGCAGAAACTGCCACGGGAGCCGACAAAGGCACGGCCGAGGCGGATGCTTTCGATGCAATCTTGAAGTTATGGAAGCATCGTTCGGAATTTCCGGCAGGTAAGCGGCCATTTGGAGAATTAGAGTCTATCATCCGAACCATTGCGAGCCTTGATCCAGAGGACGATACGCTGCGTTATTACCGCATGGTGCGTCCACCGAAGGGCGAAACAGCGGACAGCTCGGACCAAGAGAAGTGGCTCCGCCTAGCTGAAGACATGGATTACGTGGCCAAGGTACTGATTGGATATTGCCTAGAAGAGGCTGCGGGAGCTGCGCTCGACAGATCCAAGGAATGGGTCAAACTTGCCGAAGGCATCGGCGAAACTGGCATATCCGAAATTACCATACGCTTTCTGTCAGCAACGGCGGACTCAAACAAGGCCCTCGATCCGAACGCTGGACAACGAAAAGTTCTCGCAGATAGGGTTAAACGGATGCGAGGATTTGTGGGCGTCGCAGAGTCTGTTGTGGAGACTCTTTCGAAGCGCTTGGAGGAACTTCCGACCGCCGAAACATCTGAGGCTGCTGGAGAAATAGTTTTGCCGGTTGCGCCGACGCCGCCCGAACCATTCGTGGATAACTAACCAAGATGAGTGCCCAATCCACTCAACTCGGGCACGGTAAAATCCACCGTTGCGCGATCAGTTCACGCTTGCCAAATAGCCGGCCAGAATGGTGCGACTTTGGCTGAGCGTCTCGATGCGCTCGTCGATCAGGCTGACTTGCTTGGCCAGTATTCTTCGCAGCTCGTTGCACGGCGTGAAGGCCGGGTCGTTGCTTCGCACGCACGGAAGCAATTGCTGGATCGTCTCGAGCGTCATCCCGGCCGAGCCGAGCATCTTGATCCGCCGCACGGTCTGCTCTTCCTCCGGGCCATAATCGCGATAACCGGAATAGGTCCGTTGCGGCGCGAGCAACCCTTCGGCCTCGTAATACCGCAACATTCGAACGCTGACCCCCGTCCTCCGGGAGAGTTCGCCAATCTTCATCCGAGACCTCTTGACCCTGACAGTGCTGTCAGAGCTTACAGGCTGTGCTCATCCAAGTGAATGCCGCTTGAGAAGGAGCAACGATGAAAGCCTACCATTTGAACAGCCATGCCGGGGCCGGCCGCCTCGAACCCGTCGATGTCAGCAGACCCGAACCCGCCGAAGGCGAGGTTCGCATTCAGGTCGAAGCGGCCAGTCTGAACTACCGCGACCTGATCACCCTCGACCGCGCAGGACAGACCGGGCTCAACGACCGTGTGCCGCTCTCCGACGGCGCGGGTGTCGTTGACGCCATCGGCGCCAATGTCGCGCAATGGCAAATCGGAGACCGCGTCGCCGCCTCGTTCTTCCGCGACTGGATCTCGGGGCCGTTCAAGTCCAGCTATGTTTCGTCATCCCTCGGCGGCAGCACGACGGACGGAATGCTGGCAGAGTATGTCGTGCTGCCGGCAACAGCACTCGTCGCCGTGCCAGCGCACCTGTCCTCGGTCGAAGCGGCAACCTTGCCCTGTGCCGGCGTCACCGCATGGCACGGCCTCATCACACGCGGCGGGATGCGCAAAGGCGACACGCTGCTCGTGCAGGGAACTGGCGGCGTCGCACTGTTCGGCCTGCAATTCGCGGCAGCGCTCGGTGCACGCGCAATCGTGATCTCATCCTCGGATGAGAAACTCGCGCGCGCCCGGACGATGGGCGGTTCGATCCTCATCAATTATCGCGACACGCCCGACTGGGACGCCGCTCTGATGAAAGCCACTGATGGCGAAGGCGCCAGTCACATTCTCGAGCTCGGCGGCCCGGGGACCTATGACCGATCGCTGCGATCCGTCGCTTCGGGCGGCAAGATCGTTCAGATCGGCGTCCTGACAGGGTTCGGTCCGAAACCGGATCTCGCCCGCCTGCAATGGGAGAATGCCGACATCATCGGTGTCACCGTTGGGTCGGTCGAACATTTCACGGCGATGAATCGCTTCCTGACCGACCAAGCGATCCACCCGATCGTGGATCGCATCTTTGGTTTCGAGGAAGTCCCTGAAGCCTATGCTCACCTGCGCAGCGGCTCGCATTTCGGCAAGGTCGTCGTGGAATTTTAGAGGCCAGGGCGGCGCCCCATTCCCTGACAGGAAGAGGCGCTGTCGCCTAGACCTCAGTGTGAAGTGGCAGCCTCATCCCCGAGCTTACTTGGGCACGGGTGAGCCGTGATGCTGCGCCACCAGCCATTTGCCGTCCACCTTCACCCAGGCCAGGGTCAGCCGGTAGGGCACCACGGTGCCGTTGGGCAGCGTGAAGTCGGCGAAGCCGGAGCTCAACAACACGTCGGGACCTGCCGCGATCGCCTGCTGGTCGCCCATTTTCACCTTGATGCCCGGCGGCAGCTTGCTGAAATAGGTGCGCACGCCGTCCGTACCGGTGAACAGCTGAGCCGTCGAGCCGAACAGCATGGCGTCCTTGGTGTAGATCGCGGCAAACTTCTCCGCATCACCGGAATTATAGACCTGCTCCCACTGTGCGCGTGCCGCCACCGCGTCTTCGTTTGGTCCGGCCTTCGCCGCCGATATGGATAGCAGCACGACCAAGATTGCCAACAAACGATGAATCATTTTTCAATTCCCCCTTAGAACTCCAATTTGGGCAGCGTATCACAGGCCGTTGGCGATGGAAAAAGGAAGCCTGCGTCGCAAAACCGCAACGCTCTGTCGACAATCGGTACTGGCGCAAGATCGTGCGGAGATGAGTTGATCAGCCTCTCATCACCTCCGCGGTAGCACCCTCTCGCGAAGGCCACTTGCCCTCGCGAACTAAAGCAGGACAATCAGCTCAATGGCCAGAATGCAAGCCAAGACGGCGCACCCGATCAGATAGCCCCGTCGAAAGCCGGGAAGCTCGCCCGCGCCGTCCGGATCGATATACTTGAAGCACAAAACGTCCTCCGGAAAATCCGTAGTCGAATATCAATCTGATTTTCGACCCAGGCCATTGGGTCGCTTGACGGCCCGTTAGACAAAGGCGCCGCCCGTTGTGAGTGCCGAAATTCAATCGTCTGAAATGAGTTGAGCGACCAAGTCCTCGCAGAGCTCTCTGGAGCCGTCAGGCGCCGACAATGGCCGTAAGCCTAACGGCGTCGCATCCGGAGAGGATGGAAAACTTTACGCCTATCGGGCGTCGAATCCACGGACGGCGGGATGAAAGGAGAACCGGCGATAACGTCAGCACCTCCGTGAGAAACATCACACAGCGCGCAGGCACGGCACAGAGCGCACGCCAATTCGCGCAGGGAATCTGCGCAGTTCGAACCATGGACGGAGAAAGCGTGACCAAGGTCGCAGAGCCTGGTGAGGGGATCCAATATCTGCAACGGGATCGTTTCATGGATCGGAAGCACTCCCGTGAAAAACCATTTTGCACTGCTGGATCCGCTGCGCTTCGCCACCGCTCTCGGAGTCGCCATTTTTCACCAGATGTTCTGGTCATGGGCCTGGGTTTCGATCGGCGTCCAAGGCTTCGAGCGTTACGTCGCCGCCGAGGTCATCTACCCGTCTGCCGCGCCCTACACATGGTTCGGCTGGGTGGGCGTCGAAATCTTCTTCGTCATTTCCGGCTTCGTGATCGCGAATTCCGCGTGCAAGTCTTCGCCGGGCGAGTTCCTGCTCGGTCGGGCGCTCAGGCTTTATCCGGCGGTTTGGGTTTGCGCCACCACGACCCTCCTTGTTCTGCTCATCTTCGGAAGCGGACCGGCATCCGAATTCATCCTGCCCTACATCCACGCCATGCTGATGGTCCCCAAGGGTGTCACGGGTGAGTGGCTTGATGGCGTCTACTGGACGCTGGCTGCCGAGACCGCGTTCTACGGGCTCGTATACTGCGCGATGCTCACGAAGAAGGTCACGCTGCGGCACGTGGCCTGGGGTCTCACCATCTACAGCGCGATCTTCAATGCTTTTTCGTTAGTGGTGCTGTCGTGCACGACGCCATCCGATTTGATCTATCTCATCATTCTGATGTTTCGCGTTCCGGCCGCAGCGTACTTGCTCAATCATGGTTGCTTCTTTGCGCTGGGCATCTGGCTGTTCATTTCCTCCAACAGAGAACTGACGAAGCTCGAACGGGTCGCCGTCGCCGTCACCTGTCTGTCTGGGGCCGCAGAGATCTACTATTTTGCGTCTTTCTTCCTGACGAGCATTCCCGCCATCGCGGACCAGTCAGCCCTGGTGCCGATCATGGTCTGGGCTGCCGCGGTGCTGCTCATTGCCTTCGCCGCGAACCGGAACAGGAATAGGCACGCTGCTGGTATCGCTTCTGCCGAGGCGCCCGCCTACTGGAGAACGCTCGGCCTCATCACCTATCCGTTTTATCTCATGCACAACGTCGTCGGCACCGCGATCATTCGTACCCTGGTCGATGCCGGCCTGGATGCCACCACGGCCGTGTGGATCCAGCTGGGCATTCTTGTCCTGGTCTGCTGGTTCATTTGCGCGAAGGTCGAGCCCGTCATCAGGGCTGCGATGACCAGAACGATCACATATTTCGGGCAGCTTCCGGAAAGACTGCCGAAATCGACGCGCCCGCGGTTTTCCCGGGGCCTGGGCCTTCGGCAGCCCGCCCCGGCAAAGATGATTGCGACGCTGCAATAGAAGATGGCCTGCTGGAGCCATCGCGCCTTAGACTAAGCTTCCTGAACTCGGCAGGACGCATCGGATGAAAGTCACCAGGGAGATGGTGGATGAAGATCTGCGCGGCCGATATGCCTTTGGCCGGATCATCGCAAGCTTTGTTCACACCAGATGGTTCTCTCTGCTCGTGTTCCGTTTCTCTGCTTCCGTCTTGCGGGGACGCAACATCAGGGGACTTGTCTGCCGCGAGCGATACATTCCCAGCACGAATGGCGGCACGCCTATTCGCGTGAGACTCTATCGGCCAACCTCGGCAGCTGGACCGCTGCCGATCATGCTCTACATGCATGGTGGCGGTTACGTTCACGGGGTGCCCGAGCAGTTCGGCTCGATCCTCAAGGACTTCATCGATACGGAGCCGTGCATCATCGTCGCGCCGGACTATCGAAAGGCCGTTGAATCGCCCTACCCGGCCGCATTCAATGACTGCTACGACACCTTGCTATGGATCAGGGATAACGCGGCATCCCTAGGCGGACGAACCGACAAATTCATCGTGGCAGGCCATAGCGCGGGCGGAGGGCTTGCGGCCGCCGTCTCGCTCAAGGCGACCGACACGAACGACGCAAGAATAGCGTTTCAAATGCCTGTTTATCCAATGATCGATGACCGGCAGACCAGCGCATCCGTGGTTGGCAACGACGCGCCCGTCTGGGATGAAAAAGCCAACAGGCTGGCATGGTCCCGCTATCTCCACGGCGTGGACACCGTTACGCCCTACGCGGCTGCGGCACGCTGCACGGACTACACGAAACTGCCGCCGACGATCACGTTTGTCGGCAGTCTCGAGCCATTTCGCGATGAAACCAAGATCTACGTCGAGAACCTTCGCCGGGCCAACATTCCGGTTGCGTTCGAAATCTTCGACGGCGCCTATCACGGTTTTGATATGATGGTGCCGGACGCTCCCATTAGCAGGCGCGCACATCGGTTCCTGATGGAAAACTTCCGCAAGTTTGCGCAGCGGTATTTCGATTGAGCTTCAAAACGGTCTGAACTTGCGGTGTTCGGCTCGGCAGCCAACAGGCGATTCATGCACCGCTGCGGTTCAATCGACGCATCAGACGGACGGGCTAGAGCATCGTCAGCACGACGATTCCGTCTTCGAGCTCGCCCGAGGCAAGCCGCGCTCGCGCCATCTGCTCGAACTGGGTCCGGTATTTATGGAGATAGCTGAAAGCCTGCTTGTCGGTCTGGAACGTCGTCGTGAGTCTACAAAGCTGGCGCGCTGCGCCTAGCGCAAGCGTGAAAGTAATCGTTCCATGGCCGTCTGACTTTGCTCTGGGCACGATCAACACTCTCTTGCTTGAGACCCGGTCTTCGGCGTTCGTCGCATCGGGCTATCGCCCCGACTTCCTCGTCCGCTTCTTTGCCACTGGCGCCGGCTCGGTTGCCACGAGAGCCGCGTCCGCAGCTTCTCTGGCTTCGCGCAACTGGCGCAGCCGCGCCATATTCTTGCGGACCTCGACGGCTTGTCTCTCGACATCCGCAATCGCGCGCACGCCTTCTTCGGCCGCCAGGCGCTGACGATCGGCGCGCGCGATTGCTTCAGGTGACGGTACTGCCGGCTTTCGGGTACTCATCCTTCACCTCGTTCAGCAACAGGCAAAGCCCGCCCAATCCGGAGATCGAGCGGGCAACAAGCCGTTTCAGTACATCCGTGAAACGGCGCTACGAGATCAGGCCAGCGAGAGGTTTTCTGCGCTGACTTTACCCCGCATCTTGTCGGTCTTGAGCTCGTAATTGAGCTTCTGGCCTTCGGCGAGACCCCCAAGGCCAGCACGTTCGACCGCACTGATGTGAACAAACACGTCGTTGCTGCCATCGTCCGGCTGGATGAATCCGAAGCCCTTCTGGCCATTGAACCACTTTACGGTACCTGTCGTCATTTTCTTCTCCAAAGCGCACAAGCGCATTCCGCGCGACATTCACGCGGCTGTTTCAACTTCGTCGATGTCTTTGGAAAAGGAGCCCGCGGGCACGATCAACAAGGCACAGCGGCTAATCGAATAGAGCGAACATATACATTGTTCGCCCCTTTTACAAGGAAGGCTGCCAGTTTGTTTTCAGCCCGGCGATCCAGACGCCGGCCGGGAGCAGTTCCGGATCTGATCTGCCGGGTCGGGCCAGGGCCCTTATCGATTGACTTGGCCGGTTGACTTGGCCGGTTGACTTGATCGGTTGACTTGGCCGCGCGGGGGTGGTCACCTCGCTGCCACTGAGCCGCGCATCTCCGTGACGGGCAAATCTGCTCGTTCGAAACCGACGAAGACATCCGCGGTTGCTCCCATTCTCCCATTCGCAACGAGTTCCCTGCGCAATTGGCTGCTTGCAGGGTCGTCCCATTTCGCAGCCCAGCGAGGAGTTTCGATGCAGGTTATGGTCCGCGACAACAATGTCGATCAGGCACTTCGGGTCCTGAAGAAGAAGATGCAGCGTGAAGGCGTTTTTCGCGAAATGAAGCAGCGGCGCGCCTATGAGAAGCCTTCGGAGCGAAAGACGCGCGAAAAATCCGAAGCAATCCGGCGCGCCCGCAAGCTTGCGCGCAAACAGGCGATCAGGGAAGGCTTGCTGCCGGCGCCGCCGAAGAAGAAGCTCCCTGAACGCAGGCCGCCCCTGCCGCAGACCTCCAGGCCGGCGGGCTGACACGGCCTATTCTCTCGGAACCGGCGAAGCGGTGCTGTCCGTACGCGTCAACGGTGCGATTGGTCAGGAACGGCCAATTGGCGCTGATGTTGACGTCCGTGCCAATTCAGAGAGCCGCCGCGGTGACCCGCTATTATTTCGACATCAGGGACGATACCGGCCTCTATCCTGATGAGGAAGGTCTGGAGTTCGGCACCCAGCAAGAAGCCGAGGTGGAAGCGGCCCACGCGCTGGCGGATCTGGCTCGCGACATTGCAGTCATGGACGAGCGTCGAGACGTTTCCGTCGAGGTGCGAACCGATGCCAAACGGGTGTTTCAGGCAGCGCTTATCTTCAGGTGCAGCAGAACAACGCAGTGAAACGTGAGAAGCTGCAGCTTGGCCACTCCCGGCGTTGGCAGCCTGTCTGCTGATCGTCACAAGCCGCCGATAACGCTTGCAGTGGCCGACCTCCGCTGCGCTCTGGTAAGCTGACGATCAAGCGCACGCCCCCAAGCGGAGTTCTTGTGACCACAGGGGCCCGGAAGGACAGCCCATGAACCTCAAAGCCGTCGTCTTCGACGCCTACGGGACGCTCTACGACATCCAGTCGGTCGCGGAGATCACCGAAGATGCGTTTCCGGGCTATGGCGAGATCATCACGCAGGTCTGGCGGATCAAGCAACTCGAATACACCTGGTTGCGCTCGCTGATGCGGCGTTACCAGGATTTTGCCGCGGTCACCCGCGACTCGCTGGGCTATACGCTGCGCGTGCTCGGGCTCGACTATGAGAAGGACGCGTTTGAGCGCGTCATCGAGAAATACCTGCATCTCGATCTCTATCCGGACGCGACGGCCGCGCTTTCGGCGCTCAAGCCGCGAAAGCTCGCTATCCTTTCCAATGGCAGCCCGGACATGCTGAATGCGCTGGTGCGCAACTCCGGCCTCGACCGCCTGCTCGATGCCACCATCAGCGTCGATGCCAGGAAGACCTTCAAGCCGAGCCCAGAGGCCTATGCGCTGATCGGCGATGTGCTCGGCACCGCGCCTGAAGAAGTCCTGTTCGTCTCCTCCAATCCCTGGGATGTCGCCGGCGCGAAATCATTCGGGCTGAACGTCGCCTGGATCGAACGGGTGACGCCGGAGGCCATGGCGCTGGCTTGCGTCGAGACCGAACTCGTGGCACCGCTGACCATGTTCAAGGCGATCCGCACCCAGATGGACGAACTCGGCCTTGCGCCGGATTATCGGGTTCGTTCGCTTTCGGAGCTCCCGGGGATCATCCAGAGATGACCCGGGGATCATCCTGGGATGACCCGGGGGATCATCCAGGGATGACCCCGGGATCATCAAGGGATGACCCGGGGATCGCCGCCCGCCCGTAGGTCTTTGATGAGCTGACTGGAATGAGCCTGCAATCCGTTCGTGCCTTCTTCGCCGAGAAAGCCCCCGACATCACAGTCATGGAATCCCCGATCAGTTCGGCAACCGTGACGCTAGCCGCCGAAGCCTATGGCGTGGAGCCCGGCATGATCGCCAAAACGCTATCCTTGCGCGTCGGCGAGCGCGTGATCCTGATCGTCGCATCCGGCACCTCGCGGATGGACAACAAGAAGGTCAAGGCGCAGTTCGGCGGCAAGCCGAAGATGCTGGGGCTGGAAGAGGTCGCCGACATCACCGGCCATGAAGTCGGCGGCGTCTGCCCGTTCGGGCTGAAATCGCCGCTCCCCGTTTATTGTGACATTTCTCTGAAGGCATTCGACATCGTGGTGCCGGCCGCCGGCTCGACCCACAGCGCCGTACGCATCACCCCCGATCGGATGGCCGAGCTGACCGCGGCCGAATGGGTCGATGTTTGCGAGGTCAGGCCGTAAGGCGGCCACCGGACAGCTGATGCATTTGCCGGTCAGGGAGGCTAATGTAAGAACCATGACCGACGACAAGGTGAAACGACGCCTGACCACCGTGCTGTGCGCTGACGTGCACAGCTATTCGCGCCTCATGGAAGCCGACGAGACCGGAACGCTGGAGACGCTCCGCCGCTACTTCGCCGCCATGGCGCGACTGGTCGAGCGTCATGACGGCCGCATCGTCAATACCTGGGGCGATGCCGTGATCGCCGAATTCGCCAGCGTCGTCGAGGCCGTGCAATGCGCGGTCGAAATCCAGCAGGAAATTTCCAATGAGGATTCGGACTCGCCCCAGGTGAACCCGATGCGATTTCGCATCGGCATCAACCTCGGCGATGTCATGGTGGACGGCACCAATATCTATGGTGACGGCGTCAATATCGCATCACGCCTGCAAGAGCTCGCCGACCCCGGCGGCGTCGTGATCTCGAGCTCGGTCTACGATCAGGTGCACAACAAATTATCGGTTGGCTTTGACTGTCTCGGCCAGCGCCCCATGAAGAACATTGCTCCGCTGACCAGCTATCGGTTGACCCTGGGTGGCCAGACCACAGGGCGAGGAAGCTTCCCGGTCGATGGAAGCCCAACTCTCCGGGAGACGGCTCGTGCCCCGCAGATTGGCGACCGGCATCAACCGTCCGCGCCGACGAATCCTGTCTCGGAGTGGCTGGGGAAGCTACCCCGCCCGGTCGCGGCGGCCCTCACCGTGTCGGCCTTCCTCATTCTGATCAACCTGCTCACTGGCGCGCATAAAATCTGGTTCCACTGGCCAGTCTCAGTCATTCTCTTCGCTGCCATCATGCGGACGGTGCTTGGACATCGACCCGAGTCCGGCAGCAAAAGCGAGCGCTGACGAGGCGAGCGCTAATCATCATCGTCGTAAGGCCGCGGCTGCATCTGCTGAGGCGGCGGCGGCGCATTGTTATAACGCGGTGGGGGAGCTGCGCGATTGCGCGGAACCGGTTGCTGCGCCGGCATCTGATTGTTGGACTGGAACACCGCACGGCAGCCGCTGGAAAGCTGTGGCGTGTTCTGCTGCAAACACGCGGTGATGCGGCTCACATCCGGAATCTGGTCGCTGCACAGACGCCAGACGTCAGGCGTGCAGGCCATCTGCTGCTCCATGGTCCCGCGATATTCTTCGGCGAACGAGGCGCTCTGCGCGACGATGCCGCCGATCGCAAGCGCCATACCCAGCGCAATCCGCTCTGTTCGCATGGTCCTGATCCTTCCTGATTGCCTCCGGTTCTCATCAATCAATGAGGCGGGAGCCGGTTCTGGACCAACAACTAAATGTGAAGCCGCAATCGGAACCTACTCCACCTTGCCGATCTTCTTCACCGCCGCGATGAGGCGCGCGCTATCGGTTGCCACGAATTCGGCGAATGCCGGCGCATCCTGATAAGCGACGAGACTGCCCGAGGCATCGAATGTCCTGAGCACGTCCGGGCTCGTCATCACCTGGGCCATCGCCTCTCGCAGGCGTGCCGCGATCGGCGCCGGTAGCGAGCTCTGCGCAAACAGTCCGGCCCAGATGTACATCTCGACATCCTTGTAGCCGAGCTCCTGGAAGGTCGGCACGTCAGGAAAGCTCGCGATGCGCTGCGCGCCGCAATTGCCGAGCACGCGCAGCTTGCCGTCATCGACCTGCGGCTTCAGCGTACCCGGCGCCGCAGCGATCGCCTGCACGGTGCCGCCGAGCAGCGCGGTCAGCGCGGGACCTGCGCCGCGGAACGGCACGTGCAGCAGCTTGATGCCGGCGCTGCTGGCGAACATCTCCATCGCCACATGCAGCGTGCCGTAGGGACCGGACGAGCCGTAGGTGATCTGGCCGGGATGCTTCTTCGCATCCTCGACAAACTCCTGCGCCGTCTTCCAAGGTGCGGAGGCCGGCACGGCGAGCAGCGTGGGATCGGCGAGCACGCGCGCGATCGGCATGAACTGCGACACTTCATAGGCGACGGGACGGTCGAACAGACGGTCGGCCTCGGGCAACACCGCGAGCGAGGACAATGTCATCAGCAACGTGTAGCCGTCGGGCTCGGCACGCGCGGCCGCGGCATTCCCGACCGATCCGCCGGCCCCGCCCGCGCGGTTGTCGACGATGACGGACTTGCCGAGGATCCGCTCCAGCGCCTGTGCAACAGGGCGCGCCGCAAGGTCGGCCTGGCCACCGGCCGGGAACGGCACGATCATGGTGATATTGCGGACGGGATAGGTTTGCGCGAGCGCCGGTCGCGCAAACAGGCTTTGTGCAAGCGGCAGGGCCGCGGCGGCGCGCAGCAGGTCACGGCGGTCCATGGGCAGCCTCCCCCAATATGATTTTGTTCTTTGTTCGGAGAGAGTAGCGGCTCGCGCCACGCACGCAAAGCGGCTTGTAAGCGATGCCGTCTAAGCAAGCTCCGTCATTGCGCGCTCGCAATGGCGAGGGTCGTTGAAGCAGCTCGCTCTACGACGCCTTCGTTTTCCTGGGAGGCTTCCGCTTGCACGTGCCGGGCAGCTTGGCGGCGAGGAAATCGCCGAGTGCTTCGACGCGTGCGGGGCGCGGGCCGCCGGGGGGCGTCACCAAATGCACGGCGCCTTCGGCCTGCTTCCAGTCTTTCAGGATCACTTCGACGTCACCCGACGAAATCGCCTCGCCGACGATGAACTCGGGCAACTCGGCGATGCCGAGGCCCGCGATCAGCGACGGCATCACCGCTTCGCCATTGTTGACGCGGAGCTGGCCGCCCGGACGAACGCTCGCCTGCTCGCCGGCCGAGTTGGTGTAGTGCCAGACGTTGGGCGTCGAAAGATAGGCGTAGCTGAAGCATTTGTGCTCGGCGAGGTGCATCGGATGCGTCGGCCGGCCGTGCTTCTTCAGATAGGACGGCGCGGCCACCGTGAAACGCGGCATGGTGAAGAGCCGCCGCGCGATCAGGGAGGAATCCGCCAGTCGCGCGATCCGCACCGCCATGTCAAAACCTTCGCCGATCAGATCGACGGTCGCATCGCTCAAATGCAGATCGACCGAGACCTCCGGATAGGTCTCGAAAAACTCCGGCAGGAGCGGCGCCACCGCCTTGACGCCGAACGTCATGGGCACCGCAAGCCGCACCAGGCCGCGCGGCGCCACCGATTGCGCCAGCGCCTCGTTCTCGGCCGCTTCCCCGTCGGCGAGCAGGCGCGTCGCGCGGTCGGCCAGCTTGTGCCCGGCATCGGTGAGCGCGAGCCGGCGCGAGGTGCGGTTGAAGAGCCTGGCGCCGAGCCGCTCCTCCAGCCGGGTGACCGCCTTGGAGACCGTCGCCTTGGACGTCGCAAGCTCGCTCGCAGCCCCCGCAAACGACCGTAACTCCACGACTTTTGCGAAAATCGCGAGCGCCTCGAAATCGGGGAGTTTTGCCATGGCTCGGTCCACAGAGGATATTTACGGAAACAATGCGTTTCAACAGTTTCTATTTCTATACCACAGATGGAGGCTTATCCAAGAGGCCATCAGGATTTCAGGACTGGAGAAATTTCCATGATCGAACTCAGACCCTTCGCGAAACTCGGCGGCGCCGATCACGGCTGGCTCAAGGCCAAGCATCATTTCTCCTTCGCAAGCCACTATGATCCGAACAACATGGGTCATGGGTCCTTGCGGGTGTGGAACGACGACGAGATCGCGCCGAATACCGGCTTTCCCGCCCATCCCCACGCCAACATGGAAATCATCACCTACGTGCGCGAGGGTGCGATCACCCATCAGGACAGCCTCGGCAACGAGGGCCGCACCGAAGCGGGCGACGTGCAGGTGATGAGCGCCGGCAGCGGCATTCGCCACTCCGAGTACAATCTCGAGCCGACCAGGACGCGGATCTTCCAGATCTGGATCGAGCCGACGCTGCGCGGCGGTCAGCCGACCTGGGGATCGAAGCCGTTCCCCAAGGCGAACCGCTCCGGCAAGCTCGTCACCATCGCGAGCGGCATTGCTGAAGACACCGACGCGCTGCCGATCCGCGCCGATGCGCGGGTGCTCGCAACCACGCTGAAGGCCGGCGAGAGCGCGGAATATGAGTCGCAGAAGGCGCGGCACCTCTACCTCGTGCCCGCCGCCGGCGCAGTCGAGATCAACGGCGTGCGCGTCAACGCCCGCGACGGCGCCGCGATCCGCGACGAGAGCAAGCTGACAATCACGGCACTCGAAGACTCCGAGCTCGTGCTCGTCGACGCCGCGTAACCGCTCTCTCCGTCATGGCCGGGCTTGTCCCGGCCATCCACGCCTTCCAACGTGCGAACAAGAACGTGGATGCCCGGGACAAGCCCGGGCATGACGACCCGAATAACTAGTCAAAACTCATCACCCAACGGAGACCACCATGACCAAAGTTCTCGTCCTCTATTATTCCGCCTATGGCCATATTGAAGCGATGGCGAATGCCGTTGCCGAGGGCGCACGCGAAGCCGGCGCCACCGTCGACATCAAGCGCGTGCCCGAACTGGTGCCGGCCGAGGTCGCCAAGGCTTCCTATTACAAGGTCGATCAGGCCGCTCCCGTCGCCAAGATCGAGGAGCTCGCGAATTACGACGCGATCATCGTCGGCACCGGCACGCGGTTCGGCCGCATGGCCTCGCAGATGGCGAACTTCCTCGACCAGGCCGGCGGGCTCTGGGCCAAGGGCGCGCTGCACGGCAAGGTCGGCGGCGCCTTCACCGCGACCGCGACCCAGCATGGCGGCCAAGAGACGACGCTGTTCTCCGTTATCACCAACCTCCTGCATTTCGGCATGGTGATCGTCGGCATGAATTACGGCTTTGCCGGCCAGATGAAGCTCGACGAGGTCACCGGCGGCGCGCCCTACGGCGCCACCACGATCACCGGCGGCGACGGCAGCCGCCAGCCCAGCGCCAACGAGCTGGCCGGCGCGCGCTATCAAGGGCGCGTGATCGCGGAGACCGCGAAAAAGCTGCACGGTTAAGCTTAAGCCGCACAACCGGCTGCATGGCAGATGCGACGCGGGCGGCATTCTCTGACGGGAATGCCGCCCCATCTATCTCTGCAGGAACGACTGGATCTACGAGACGCAAGGCTCAAGAGACGAATGGCTTTCGAACTTCTCCTGATCGCACAGATGATCCGTAGGCCGGCCCAGGCCCTCGCGCGCCGCTGGTATTGCCGCAGCCTGTTTCGTGCCTCGCGCGGTCGGTTTCACTGCGCCGAGTGCAAGGGATCTTGAACCCGCTCAGGCCTGCCTGATGTCGCCGTGCGCGGGGATGCTCGCCGCCGGCGCAGATGCGGGCGCCGTTGACAGCCACCAGCCGTCGCCTGCGAACCAACAGGTGTCGTCAGGCTCCTCCCCCCGCCGAAACGACTGCACGACCTCCCATCCCCTCGCGAACGCCTCGGCCAATCGCTTACCCGCCTCCGCATCCTGAAGTCCCGCGCAACCGATGAACTGGGCCCGGCTCAGGAATTTGGCGGGCCAGGCAGCGCCCTGCTCGGGGCGCGTGATCATCAACATGCCGCCGAGCATACCCTCGGGCGCGAGCGGAAACACCAGCCGGCCGCCGGGGCGCAACGCCTCGAGCCATTCCGTGGCCGGCTGCGCCGCGCCGGCACAGACATAAATCACATCGACGCTGGGAAGATCGGACGCAATGCCCGAGCGCTCACGCAGCTCGACCGTGGCGATGTCTTTCAAATTCTCGCGCGCAAGCCCCGCGAGGCGCTCGTCGATCTCATAGGCATAGACGCGGCCCTCGGGTCCGGCGAGCTCGGCAAGAATGGCGGTGTAGTAGCCGGTGCCCGCGCCGATCTGGAGCACGGTCTCGCCTTCCCTCACGCCGGTGCCACTGAGCCAATAAGCGTGCGCGCCCGGCATGCCGATGTTGACGCCGCGTGCGGGATCGAGCGCGAGGAGCGTGTTCTGATAGAGAAAGGCCGGATCGTCATCGGGCGTCACGACATAGGGATGGCCGCCGAACGAGATCGACCACGGTCCGGGTCCAGCGAAGGGCTCGCGCCTCACGTTGCGAAAGGCCTGCTCGAGACGCGGGTCCGTGGCCTTGGCCGCAGTGCAGATCAATTGCGCAAAGAACGCGCGATATTTTGTCGAACGATCGTCCATGTCGCCTCCGGGCTGCGGAGGCAACGATAACACAACGATTGCGATATTCGAGTGACCTTGCAACCCGCAGGTGTCGGCCGCTCTAGCGCGGGCCCTTGCCGATCGCCCGCGCCGCAAAGGCTGCGAGCTTCGGATGGCGGCGCAGGCCCTGCGCGACATGGTCACGCAGGACGTAAGGCAATCCGCGCCAGGACAGGGCGACACTGGCATCGGTCAGCGGCAACGGCTCGGCGCCGAAGCGCCGCTTGTAGTCGTGATTGCCGATGCTGAGATCGAAGCGCCGCACGCCCTGCGCATGCAGCGCCGCCATGGTGCGTTCGGTGACGAGCAGCCCCGGAGAGCAGTTCGCCCACCGCCTTCCGGCATGACCGATGCGCAGCAGGAAATAGGTCGCGCCATATCTGACGCCGAGCGTGGTGGCGACGATGCCCTCGTCGCAGACGAGGGCCGTGATCACCGCATAGCCTTCCGCAACACCTTGCCGGACGACGTCGCGGTAGAAGCCGGCATGGGCGGCATCGTTGAGGACGAAGCGCGAGCCGAGCTGCTGCATACGCTCCTGCTGCTGGGCGTCCATCACGTCAAGAAGCTCGTGCGCGCGGGCAACGTCCGTGGCGATCTCGAACCGCGCCCCGGGGTTGCGGTTGAATACGCGCCAGCAGCGCGGCATCTGCATGCGCTTGATCGAGGCCTGATACTGCGTGTAGTCGTCACCCGTCATCACCAGATTGCCGTTGAGCGATGACGATCCCGGTCGGCCGAGCGACACCAGCGGGTTCGGCCGGGCGCCGACATAGGACGGCATTTTTTTCAATCGCAGCACGTCGAAACGATCGGGCAAGGCGCGCAAGGCATCGACCAGCGCCGCGCCGATCGCCTGTGCTCCCGCCGCATCGAAGGTTGCATCAACGGCCAGAATCGGGGCGTTGTTGTCGGAGACACCGAGATCGGCGAACTCGACGACGCGGATGCCGCGCCTCGTATGGCTGAACATCGGCACGACAGCGATGTCCTTGCCGGTCGCTGTATCGGTGATAATCGCGATCAGCGGCGCAACGTCGTGAAAGGCCCTGTACCAGGCGTCGAGCCAGTAACCATGCTGGAACGCGGTGCGATGGCCAGCGTTCAGGCGCGATGCGGCCGTCCGCCAGTCACGCATGAAATCGACTGAGATTCCCGACGTGCTGGACGACACCCGACCGTCTAGTTGCTCAACGCTGAGAAACGCCATTTGCGAGGCATACAGTTACATTACATGTCCAGATAGATTATGTTTTGTCGCAGACCTCAAGTTACGTCGCTGCTTATCGTTAAGCCGATACCGTCAGCCCGCGCGCATGTCTCCCGTGTCCCGATATGAAACGCGAAGGCTGCGACAACTTGTCAGCGCTCGGGTTCCGGGTGCTCGACGCACTGAAATCTCGCCAGAAAATGCAGGCCGGCCACGGCGAGCGCGAACATGAACCAGACCGGATTTTGCCGTTCGAGCAGGAAGGTCTCCGTCGCCCCGAAATACAGGCCGAACAGCCAGATGGTGAGGAACAGCTTGCCGAGCGCATTGCTGCGGCTGTGAGCCTGGGCCGCATGGAAATTGCGGAGCGGCGCGAGAACGAAGATGAGGATGACGAGCAGCAGGCCCGGCAGGCCGATGGTGACGGCGAGATCGAGATAGCTGTTGTGGCTGTGCGCCGCGCTCACCGCCCACTCCGCGCCCTGGGTGGTCTGTCGCTCGGTCACGCCGTCCCAGAACGCCGCATAGCCATGGCCGGTGATCGGTTTTTCCGCAACGGCTGCTAGCGCGAACTCCCAGATCTCCGAGCGGCCGGTGAAGGTGGGATCGATCGGAAGCGCCCGCGTGATACTGCCGAGCGCCGGGCTCATGACGCTGCCGACCGTCAGTAGGTTCAGTACGACCAGTGGCGTGAAGCAGATGATCCGCTTCAGCCACAGGCTGCGCGTGACGTAGACCAGCGATGCCAGCGCATAGATCGCAAGGCACAGCACCGACGATGTCTTGCCGCCGGTGAAGATCAGGAAGATGCCGGCAAGAAGAGCGATCGCAGGCCCCATCACGAAGGAGCCGACGGCTGACAGGTAAATGCCCACATAGACCAGGATGGTCATGACAGGCGAGGCGACGTTCTTGTGGCCGAAGCTGCCGCGCCAGTCGCCGGCGAGCTGCGGCTCGGTGATGTCGAGCACGCTGTGGATCGAATATTGCGGGGCGAAGAAGACGCCGAGATAGCAGACCACCAGCAGCACCAGCGCAGCACCGCCAAGGCACAGATTGAAGCTCCGCTGCGTCGGCGGGAGCAGCGGCAGGATCATCGCGAGCGAGGTGACGCTCGCCGCGAGCACGAAACGCTGGATCGAGACCTCCCGACTCTCGGAGAAGATGACGTTGATCAGCATCCAGCCGACGAGGCAGAGATGCAGGGGCGTCACAAGGGTCTTCAGCGAGGGCGCGTCCGTGGTGAGGACAAACAGCACGCCGGCCGCCGCGAGCAGGCCGAAGGTAATGTAGTTCAGCGCCATGCGGCCGCCGACGACGGTGGCGACGTCCTCGCTGCGCAGGTCGGGGAACGGATCGAGCGTGATCATGACCAGCAGCACGGCCGCCACCACGACGAGGCAGCGTGCCATCTGCACGACGTTCAGCTTGGCAAGCTTGTCGCGCAGCGCGTCGCCAAGCGAGGGGGACTCGACGTCGGTCATATCTGCGGCGCGGCGATCCATGCCTCAAGGCCTGGCGGGACGATGGGGGACCTCAAAGGTCTAACCCATCCCCGTTAACCATCCGTCAACCAGCATGCCGGAGGCGGCGGAAACCCGGCTCTGCCGCGCCACGCCGCGCGCGATCTCGTAATATTGCAGCGCGCGCTGCTCCAGCGTCAAATTGTCCATGATGTAGCCGCGCGGATCGAACCTACCCGCGGTGCAGCCGGCCCAGAAATCGGTCCAGCGTTCTTCGAAGCCGGCGCGGTCAGTGAATTTGAGGCCGCAGCGATCGTCCCAATAGGGCACCGACGAGACCGGCGCGAACTGGACGCGGTGCGGATAATAGTCGGGATCAGGCCACGGGCCGCCGGGGTCCCAGGCCAACACCGGCACGCCGCTGGACAGGGCCTGCTGATAGGCAATGCCCTGGCTCTCGTTCTGGCACAGGAAGATCATCGCGCGCGAACGCGCCAGCGCGGCTTGATAGTCTTCCTCCTTGTAGCTGCCGTAACGCAGCTCGGTGAAGGTGCGGCCTTCCCTGACCAGCCGCTGGCGAACCGGCTCGACCAGCTCCGGCACGTAGCGATCGCGATCCCAGCTGACCTTGTCGTAGAGCAGGACGTCGACGGTCTTGTCGCGCGGGCGTGACGGCGCCCACAGATCCGTGTCGATGCCGACCGGCCAGGCTTCCGTCTCCGGCCAATAGGGCCGGTACATGTCGGCATACCAGTCGCCGGGCACCACGACCTTCTTGACCGGAAGGCGCTTGAACAGATCGGGATCGTCGAGCGGATGGTTGTGCGCGGCAACGCCGAGCAGGATCGGGTTCTTCCACACAAACTTGTCGAGCAGGAAGGTGCGGCCGATGATGCAGGCGACCTCGTCCGGATGCTGCGCGATGTAGCCGTAGTCGTTGACGCGGTAGCGGATGCCGAGCCGGTCGAGCCCGGCGCAGAGATTGAGGAACACACGCAGCTGTCCGCTCATGCGCGGCTCGCCGAACAGCATCTTGCGTGCCATGCGCCGCAGGTGCCGGTCGCCCGGAAACCAGCGATCGTCCTTGTCCTCGTAGAACAGGTTGAGGACCATGTCGTCGGGATCGTAGTCGAATGTCTTGGCGGGCACTGGATCCATCCGCGGCATCAAGGCCTCGCATTCTCGCATGAGACCGGCTGTCGCACCTCTCGAAATCAGCGACAGACTTAACGCCACAGGTTTAACGCTAATCTACGAAACCGATTGCGGGGGTGGCCTTCGCAACAACGATTTGATCGTTATGTGGGTATCATCCGCGACGGCTCGAAAAGCCGCCTGGTTAACAGATCCTTAAACCCGAAGAGCCCTCGCTTGCCCCTCGCCGACGCTTTGCTCGAAGCACCGATCGCCGCGCCCGCGGAGATGGATGTGCGTGCGACGTCGCCGATGGTGTCCGTCGTCATCCCGGCGAAGAATGCCGCCGCCTATATCGGCGAGACCATCGCAAGCGCACTGGCGCAGGCCGAAGTCAGCGAGATCATCGTCGTCGATGACGGCTCGACCGACGGCACCATGGCAATCGTCGGCGCCATCCGTGATCCGCGGCTGCGCCTGATGACAAACGACACCGGCGGCGTATCGGCGGCGCGCAACCTCGGCGCTCGCAACGCCGACGGGGACTGGCTGGTCTTCCTCGATGCCGATGATCGCCTGCGCCCCGATGCGGTGACGACGCTGCTGATGGCGGCGAAATCCGCGCCGCGCGCCGTGCTGGTCTATGGCGATTACAACACGATCGACAGTGCAGGACGGACGATCGGCCGCCGTGACCTGTTGAAGGGCCGCCAAAAGCCCTCCGGCAACGTGCTGGAGCGCCTTGCCCGTGGCAATTTCATCGTCAATGGCGGCATCATGCTGGTCCGCACTGATGCTTTCCGCGCCAGCGGCGGCTTCGACGTCTCGCTCCGCTATTGCGAGGACTGGCATTGCTGGTGCCGCCTCGCTGCAACAGGCGAGTTCGCCTATGTGCCGAAGCTTCTGCTCGACTACCGCCTGCACACGACCAACACGATGAGCGCCGCGCTACGGACGCCGCAGGATTTCTTCCCGGCGGTCGCGCGCGTGTTCGACGATCCGCTGATCCTCGGTCAACTGCCAAAAGACGCGGTACCAAAGCTACGGCAGGCGGCCGAAATCCATCTCGTGACTTATTCGGCGATGCAGGCGGTCCGCTTCGGCAGATATCGCGAGGCGCTCGCCTATCTCGGCATGATCGGGCAGCGCTCGCTCAAGGCGATGCCACGGTCCGCGGCCAAGATCGCACTATCCCTGTTCGGCATCTAGTCAGGAGCCGATCTTCGACGCCTTGTAAGGCTTCGGATCGAACCCGAAAGCGGCGAGCGCAGAACCGACAGCCACCAGCACGGGGTGCATTGCGACGATTGCCTTTGAGGATGTCAGCAGGCGAACCGAGCGAAACAGCGACAGCGGCAGCCGGCCAAGCATCTGCGAAAACACCCTCGCTCGCGCTACCGCGCCCGCTGCGGCCTTGATCTGCACACGGTAGTTGATTGCACCGATGCGCAAGCTCCGCTTCGCGATCCAACTGATGCTGGTACGGCTCTTCGGCACGGACTCGGCGATGACGGCCTCGGCCGTCCAGTGGAAGATCATCCCGGCGTTACGGCCGCGATAGAAGAAATCGCAATCGCCGCCACCAAGGAAATTGAAATTCAGATCGAAGGCAGGGCTGCCGAGCCGATCGAACGCCGCGCGCGTGATCAGGCAATTGCCGCAGCCATAGATCAGCGGCACGGCACCGGTGTAGTCATAGGCGGGGCAGAACGCGGGATGACGCGCGAGCCAGGGCCGGCTGTCGTCGTCGAATACCGGCAGTACCGGTCCGCCGACGATGTCGGCACCCGTCGCCTCGGCCGTGCGAACCATCAGCTCGAGCCAGTCGGGCGATGCAATCTCGTCGTCGTCGATCATCAGGAAGCGGGTTGCGGCGGGAAACAGCGCCTGCGCCGTCTCGAACGCGGCGTTGATCGCCTGGCAATTGCCCTGCCGCTTCTCCACGAGGCAGATACCCTGGAGCTTTCCGGCGGCGAGGTATTCGGCGGCCACGGGCGCGCTGGCGCGCCCGTGCGCGTCGTTCTCGACCATCACCACCGCGAAAGAGCGTGGAGTGCGCTGGTTGACCAGCGAGTCCAGTGTCAGCCGCAGATGCTCGGGGCGGCGGAAGCAGGGAATGCAGACGACGATGCCGACGGAAAGGTCAATGACGCGCGAGCTCGCGGCGATCTCCCTGAAGGGATCGCGCAACGTTTCCGAGATCCGGCTGGCGGACAAATCTGTCGGGATCAGCGTCATTGCGTTCTCAATGCCTGAGATATGTTGAAAAAACCCTGCATCCACTGTCCCGTGACGGCACGGCTGCGCGGGACAGAAGCGTCCCAAAATGGACGACTGCTTCGCCGCCGATAGCCGAGCCACGACGCCGATATCGCGGCTATGAAGCGTCGCATCATGCGCTTGACCGCTTTCGCGCGTTTTCCCTGAAAAATCCTACGCGCGTGCTAGTGCAATTGGTGGTCCATCACGCGCCAGCGGCGCAACATGGACAATGCCGTAGTTAACGCAGGGTCTGATTAACCCGCCCGTAAGCACCTCAACTGGTCAGGGCGCGCGGCATTGGATTTGCTCTTCGAGGCCGAGAGAGTTTTCCTGTAAATTTGAATCGAACAAGCGCGGTCAGAGAACATGAACAAGTCAGCCACGATCGACTTCACGACAGCGACCAATGCTCCGGCGCAAACCCAGGCGCTGCTCGAGCTGATCGCCGGCGAAGCCCGCGACAGCCTGCTCGGCGTTCACGAGGTGCTGCGCCGCGAGCTGCCGCAGGGCCGCCTTGCGATCTACGAGGCCGGCGGCGGCTCTTCGAGCTTCCTGCCCATGGATGTGCTCGGCCGCAGCCACGTGACGGTCGTCGACATCGACGAGGATCAGGTCCGCAACAACACTTACGCGGACGATGCCATCCTCGGCGACGTTCAGACCTATCGCTTCGGCCCTGAGACCTTCGACGTCGTCATCTGTTACAACGTGATCGAGCACCTGCCCGACGTCGAGGCGGCGCTCGTGAATTTCCGCGATGCGCTCAAGCAAGGAGGCATGATCCTGATCGGCGCGCCCAATCCGAACTCGCTCTCGGGCGTCGTCACCAAATATTCGCCGCACTGGTTCCACGTCTGGTTCTACCGGAACATCCGCGGCATCAAGAACGCCGGCCAACCGGGCGAACCGCCGTTCCCGACCTACTTCCATCCGCTGGTGACGCTGTCGAAGCTCGAGGCGTTCGCGGCCGCGCACGGCCTCGAGATGATCTACCGCCGCGAAGTCGAGAGCCCGCGCTATCCCGAGATGCGCCGGCGCAAGCCGCTGTTCGCCGCCCTCGTCGACGCCGGCGCGGCGGTGATGAACGCAGTGCTTCCGCGCGGCACCGACGTCCGCCGCGGCGACTATCACGTCATCCTGCGGAAACGCTGACCGCCATGTGCGCGCAGGCTGGCCGCAACGCTGGAAAGCCGCATGCGCGCGGGCCGCAAGGCCCGCATGGTAACCAACTGTTAATCACTGAGGGGCCGGGACGCGGAGAGCGTCACAACGACACGGCACATCGAGGCCCGCGCTTAAACGCTTTGTTTGCCATTTCGGTGAATAGTCCCTCAATGAGTATGGTTAATTTTCCCTGTTGCGTTGATTGCGCACCCATATCCCGGGTGCGAGGCGTAAAGCGAAGAGTAACCCCTCAGCCCGCGGCCGTTGGAATGAAAGCTGGGGACTATGCTTGACTACAACCAGCCGATAGAGCGGGCCAGATCGGAGGCCCCGCAGCGGAGATCCGAGGCCAGCTTCAACGTGCTGGAGCTCGTCAATCTGCTGTGGCGCCACAAGATCGCGATTGCCTCCGCGGCGCTGATCGGCGCGTGCCTCGCCGTCACCGCCGGCAAAAGCCTGACGCCCCGCTACACCGCGACCGCCCAACTCTACGTCGACCCGCGCGAGCTCCAGCTCGTCGATCGCGAGCTCACGCCGCGCGCGCAGGACGTCTCCGGCATGTCCATGGTGGTAGAGAGCCAGGCGCGCCTGATCACCTCCAACAGCGTGCTGCTGCAAGTGATCCAGCAGGCAGGTCTCGACAAGGATCCGGAATTCGGCGGCGGCGGCGACGCCAAGAGCCTGACATCGTCGCTGCTCGGCCTCTTGGGCCTGCAGTTCCGCGCGCCCTCCTCCGCCGACACCAAGGAGGTGCAACTCGCCGCTCTCGATGCGCTGAACAAGCACATCACGATCCGCAAGACTGAGAAGAGCTTCATCGTCGACATCGAGGTCTGGTCGACCGACCCCGCCAAGGCGGCGATGCTCGCCAACACGCTGACCAGCACGTTTCTCCTGGACTCGCGCAATTCTCAGGCACTGGCCGCCCGGCGCGCCACCAGTGAACTGTCCGGTCGCCTAAAGGAGCTGCGCGAGCGGCTGCGCACCGCCGAGACGGCGCTTGCCACCTACAAGGCCCAGAACAATTTCGTCGGCACCCAGGACTCGCTGATCTCCGATCAACAGCTCTCCTCGAGCAACCAGCGGCTGTCCGCGGCCCGCGCCGCGACGATGGACGCGCAGGCGCGGCTGGACCAGATCGAGGCGAACAAACGAACCGCGGCGGATGCCGGCGCGATCCCCGAGGCGCTGCAATCGCCGACAATCGCGAACCTCCGCGCCCAATATGCCGACGCCCGCAAGAAATACGCCGAGCAGACCGCCGAACTCGGACCGCGGCACCCGGCGCTGCGCCAGACCGAGAAGCAGGTCGAGGATCTCAAGCATACGATCAACGAAGAGATCGAGCGCTTCGCATTGTCCGCCAAGAACGATTTGACGCGCGCGCGCGACTATGAGGCATCGCTCAACCGCGCGCTGGAAATGCAGAAGCGGCAGAGCCTGCAGCTCAGCCAGGCCGCCGTGCGCCTGCGCGAGCTCGAGCGCGAGGCCGATGCCAGCCGCGACGTCTATCAATCCTTCCTCAAGCGCTCGCGCGAAACCGAGGAGCAGGAAACGCTGAACACCTCGGCCGCCCGCGTCATCGGCGAAGCCACGGTGCCGCAGCGTCGCTCGTTCCCGCCGGCGATGAGCCTGTTTGCGATGATCGGCTTCCTGTTCGGCGGGCTTGCCGCCGCCTGCTGGTTCGTCGCAGCCGAGCATCTGTTCAACGGCGCGAGCGCTCCCGAGCCGGTCCTCCGCAAGCGGATGCCTGCGCCTGACACTTCCAAGCCTCCACTGGAAGCCGCCGCGCCGGCGCTGGCACTGGTCGAGAAGCCGCTGATCGCGCGCCTCCAGGAGGCCGACGTGATCCGCACGCTCGGCGCCATTCTCGCCACGGGCAGCGGCGTCGACCTGACGCGCGTCGGTTGGCCGACGCTGCGTCCCGGATTTCCGCTGACCACGCTGCTCAATGCCTTGCGCGACATGCGCGCGGCGACGGCCCGCCGCGCCGGCGGCAAGACGATGCCGGTGATCGCGCTCGTCGGGGCCGGACAGACCGCGGGCCGCAGCGTGACCGCGCTGAATTTCGCGCTCGCGGCCGCGCGCGACGGCAGTCGCGTGCTGATGATCGACGCCGACCATGGGGCGCACGCGCTGTCGAACAAGGTCAACCGCCCCGGCAAGAACGAGCCGGGCAAGCTTGGCTGGCTCTCGGTCGGCAGCAAGGCCACGCGCGAGATCAAGACCGTCAACGGCGTCTCGGTGCTGCCGGCAACCGAAGGCGATGCCGCCAAGGCCACTGAGGCCACCCGCAAGGCGATCGCGCAGGCGCGCGCGGCCGGCGGCTATGATCTCGTCGTTCTCGACGGCCCCGCCATGCCGCTCTCGGCGGCGGGCCGCAAGCTGCTCGACGTCACTGACGCGCTGGTGGCGGTGCTGCCGACCAGCCTCGACATCAATGACAGCATGGAAGAGATCCTGGCCGCGCTCGGCGGCGCCCAACGCAAGCTCGTTGGCGTCGTACTCGACGAGCTCGCCGCCGCAACTCAAACGCGCCAACGAGGCAAACAATATGCTTGAGCGCCGCGTCAATCTGGACGGCCGGGCCGCAACCGCCGAAGTTCCGCGGATCACCGTCGGCGGCCTTCGCATGGCCGCGCTCGACCTGGAAGCGACCGCCGACTTCATGATCGAGGCGACCGGTCCTGACAATCGCATCGGGCGCCCCCTGTACCTGACCTCGGCCAACGGCGAAGTGCTGGCGCGCTGCTCGACCGAGCCGCAGACCGAACGCCTGTTTCGCGCCGCCGACCTGATCAATGCCGACGGTCAGCCGCTGGTGGCGGCCTCGAGGCTGCAGTCCTGGTTTCCATTGCCGGAACGCGTCGCCACCACGGACCTGTTCCATGTCGTCGCGCGCAAGGCGGAGGAGACCGGTCGCACCTTCTACATGCTCGGCGCCAGCGAAGAAGAGAACGCCGCGGCGGTCAGACGCGTCCAGAACATGTACCCGAACCTCAAGATCGTCGGATACAGCCACGGTTACCTCCGTGACGATGCGCTGCGGGCCAAGGTCGACGAGATCAACGCGCTCGCGCCCGATTTCCTCTGGGTCGCGCTCGGCATACCCTCGGAGCAAGCCTTTGTCGAGGAATACACGCCGCTGCTGACCAATGTCGGCGTCATCAAGACGTCAGGCGGTCTGTTCAACTTCCTGTCCGGCAGTCGCTCCCGTGCGCCGAAATGGATGCAGAAGGTCGGACTTGAATGGGCCTGGCGCACATGGCTCGAGCCGCGTCGCCTGTTCTGGCGCTATTTGACCACCAACCCCCGCGCGATCTATCTTCTCTTCAGCCGCAACCGGCCATTCAATCGCTGAGAAGAGTAGGTAGTACGACATGACCGACCGGCCGACTGTTCTCGTCACGGGAGGCGCGGGCTATATTGGCTCGCACGCCTGCCGCGCCCTTGCTGCTGCCGGCTACCGCCCCGTCGTTTATGACAATCTCACAACGGGCCATCGCAGCTTCGTCGCCGGGGAACTGGTGACGGGCGATCTGCTCGATGGCGCGACGCTGGCGCGCGCCTTTGCCGACCACAAGGTCACGGCGGTGATGCATTTCGCGGCAGCGAGCCTCGTCGGCGAGTCCATGACCGCCCCGCAGAAATACTACGTCAACAACGTCCAGGGCACGCTGTCGCTGCTCCAGGCGATGCGCAACGCCGGCTGCCACCGCATCGTGTTCTCCTCGACCGGTGCGGTCTATGGCAATGCCGATTCCAAGGCGCTGCCGGAGGATTTTCCCTGTGCGCCGATCAATCCCTACGGGGCTTCGAAGTGGATGATCGAGCGCATGCTCGCCGACTACCGCGCGGCCTACGGCTTCGGTGCATTCTGTCTGCGTTATTTCAACGCCAGCGGTGCTGATCCGGCCGGCGGCATCGGTGAATTACGCGACAACGAGACGCACCTCATTCCGCGCGCCATGATGGCGTTGCAGGGCCATGTCGAGTTCGCCGTGTTCGGTGACGATTACGACACGCCCGACGGCACCGCGATCCGCGACTACATCCACGTCACCGACCTTGCGGCGGCGCATGTCGCGGCGCTGAAGCTGCTCGAAACCGGACATGCCGGCGGCAGCTTCAATCTCGGCACCGGCGCGGGCTTCTCGGTGCGCGAGATCCTCACCGCGATCAAGCAGGAGACCGGGCGCGAGGTGCCGCACACCGTCAAGCCGCGCCGCGCCGGCGATCCGACCTATCTCGTCGCCGATCCCTCGGCTGCGCGAAAGGTGCTGGACTTCGTGCCGCGCCATTCCGACCTCGCCACGGTGATCCGCACCGCCTGGGCCTGGCACCAGAAGGCCCATCCGCTCAAATCGCGCTAGGCGATCGCAGTCGTCAGACGACGGCGCGCTTCAGCCGCGGAGCGTCGACTTCATCCACGACCATATCCGTCTCCGGCTGGAGAGGCGGCGCGATCGGCAGCTCGATCGGCCGCAACAGCTCGGCCATCTGCTTCGCCGGCAATGGCTTGGCGATCAGGAAGCCCTGCATCTCGTCACAGCCATGGGCGCGCAGGAATGCCTCCTGCTCGACGTTCTCGACGCCCTCGGCCACCACGGTCATGCCGAGCGCCTTGCCCATGCTGATGATCGCCTGTGCGATCGCCTGGTCCTCCGAATCGTGCGGCAGGTCACGCACGAAGGAGCGGTCGATCTTGATCGTGTCGATCGGGAAATGCTTCATCAGCGACATCGACGAATAGCCGGTGCCGAAATCGTCGATGGCAAGCCTGATACCGCGGCTCTGAATGGCGTCGAGCACCTTCAGCGCACGTCCGACATTGCGCATCATCATGCTCTCGGTGACCTCGAGCTGGAGCAGCACCGGCGACATGCCGGAGGCCGCCAGGGCCTCGTCGACATCCTGCAGCAGATGCTCGTCGACAAACTGGCGCGGCGACAGGTTCACCGCCATCGACAGCGGCAGCAGACCGCGACGCTGCCAGGCCATCGCCTGCGCGCAGGCCTCGTTCAACACCCAGCGGCCGATCGGCACGATCAGGCCAGTCTCTTCCGCGAGCGGAATGAACTGCGCCGGCGAGACGTTGCCGAGATCGGGATGGTTCCAGCGCAGCAGCGCCTCGACGCCGGTGATCTGGCCCGTCTCCATGTCGACCTTGGGCTGGTAGTTCAGCGAGAACTGCTCGCGCTCCAGCGCCCGGCGCAGCGCGCTTTCGAGCGACAGGCGCTCGATCGATTGCGTCTTCACTTCATTCGAGAAGAAGCGATAGCCGTTCTTGCCGTCCTCCTTGGCGAGATACATCGCCATGTCGGCGTTCTTGGTCAGCGTCTGGGCATCGGCGCCGTTGGCCGGATACATCGCGATGCCGATCGAGGCCGTGGTGTGGCACTCATGACCGGCCAGCTCCATCGGCTTGCCGAGCACGGTGAGCAGCTCGGCCGAGATGCGCTGGACGTCGTCAATCTCGCCGCACTGGTCGAGGATCACCACGAACTCGTCGCCGCCCAGCCGTGCCACCACGTCGCTCGCCCGCAGCACGCGGCGCAAGCGATCCGCGATCTCGAGCAGGAGCAAATCGCCGGCTTCATGGCCGAGCGAATCGTTGATGACCTTGAACCGGTCCAGGTCGATGAACAGCAGCGCAAACTGGTGCTCCCGGCGCTGCGCTGCTTCGATCGCTTCGCGCAATAACCCGTTGAACGTCTCGCGGTTGGGCAGATTGGTCAGGCTGTCATAAGAGGCGAGGTACTCGATTCGCTCGTCCGCCTTGTTCTTCTCCTCGGCCCGATCGAAATTCTCCATCGCGAAGGAGACGTTGTCGGCGAGACGCTGCAACAGTTCGACGAACTCATCGGTAAAAGCAGCCGGCTCCGTCGACATGTAGATCATGACGCCGACGGCCTGGTCGTGCACGATCAGTGGGAATGCCGCGCCCGACCGAGCGCCGTCGCCGCGGACGATCGCGTGGAAGGCACTGACCCGCTGATCGCTGAGATAGTCGTTGCTGATGCAGGGTTGCCGGGTCCGGAATGCCGTGCCGCTCATCCCGCGGCCCTCGGGACGCTCGGGGTCGATGGAGAGGCGGACATTGCGCGTGGTGTCGGACGACGGCCCGGCGCTGGCGACGATCTCCAGCTGGTCGCTGTCGGCCTTGGCCAGCGCAATTGTGGTCGAGGTGAATTTTGCGCCGTTCGATGCCGCGAGGCAGACGAGATCGAACAGTTCGGTGCGCGACTTCGCCCGCATAATCGCCTCGTTGGTGGCGCTCAGCGCCGCGAACATGCGCGTCAGACGCTCCTTCTGCGCCTCGCTGCGGGCCTTCTCCTCGGCGCGATCAAAATTGTCGAGTGCAAACGAGACGTTCTCCGCCAACCGCGCCAAAAGCTCGACCAGATCAGGCGTGAAAGTGTTTTCCTCGGTTGCGTGGAACAGGAGGATGCCGATGGGATCACGACCGGCGCGAAGCAACGGAAAGCTCGCCGCCGCGCGCGTGCCGTCTTCAGCTGCCTTGGCGCGCCAATGCACCGATCGCGGGTCGTTCAAATAGTCGTTGAAGATGCAGGGCCGACCCGACCGCAGCGACGTGCCGATGATACCCTCACCCTCGGGGTGGCCAGCCGCGATGACGCAGGTCCGGCCGAGCATGCGCTCGTATTTTAGTCCCTTCGCTGCGAGGACACGGACGACCTCGCCGTCCGGATCCAGCATCGCAATTGTCGTCGAGGCAAACATGCCGCCCAGCACAGCCGCCTGGCACGCCACCTCGAACAGCTCCTCGCGCGTCTTGGCACGCATGATGGCTTCGTTGGTGGCGCTAAGTGCCTCGAACATGCCGCTCAGGCGGTCGCGCTGCTTGTCCGCCCGCGCTTTCTCCTCGGCGCGATCGAAATTTTCGAGCGCGAATGCGACGTTGGCCTGAAGCTTGCGCAACAACTCGACGAATTCGTCCGTGAAAGTGCCGCGCTCCGGCGAGTTGAACAGGAATATGCCGACCACCCTATCGCCGTTGAACAGAGGCAGCGCGGCGGACGACCCGATTCCGTTGCGGCGCGCGCTGGCGTGCCATGGCCTGATGCGGTCGTCTGCGAGGACGTCATTGCTGATGCAGGGCTGGCGCGTGCGGAACGCCGTGCCGGTCAGCCCCCGTCCCTCAGGTACGTTGTCGCTGATCGCAAGCCTGAAGGTCCGCACCTCGTGCGCGTTCGGTCCGAAAGAAGCGACGATCCGAAGCAGTCCGGCGTCATCGTCGAGCAGCGCAATCGAGGTCGAAGTGAACTTCGCCCCTTGCGCCGTCGCTTCGCAGACGAGGTCGAACAGATCGCTCCGTGACCGCGCCCGCAGGATAGCTTCATTGGTGGCGCCGAGCGCCGCGTACATGCGCGCCAGCCGCTCTTCTTCGGCGGCGATCCTGGCTTTCTCGGCCTCGCGGCTGAAATTCTCGATCGCGAACGAGACGTTCTCGGTCATGCGCTCCAGGAGCGCGACGATCTCCTGGTCCTTGGCCCAGGACCGGCTGATGAAGAACAGCAGCACACCAACACTGTTGCCATGCTTGATCAGCGGCGCGACCACGCAGGCGGCCACGCCGGTGTTGATGTTGGCCTGCGCCCAGACCGTTCCCTTGGTGCGACTGGCAAGATCGTCCTCAACGATGGCCTTCTGCGTGCGGAACACCTCGCCGGAGATGCCCCTGCCGTAGGGATTGTCCGGATCGATCGAATAGCGCGCCTGGGTGACGAGCTCGAGATTCTCTCCCGTGGAGGCGACCGGCTTCATCCAGTGCGAATCCGGCTCGCGAAGCAACACGATCGTCGCCAACGACTTGCCGCTGTACACGGATGCGTCGCAAACGAGCTGATACAGCTCCTGCTCGGTCTTGGCGCGCAGGATGGCCTCGTTGGTGGCGCTGATCGCGCCGAACATGCGGTTGAGCCGCCGCGTCGCGCGCTCGCTGGTCTGGCGCGCGGTCTCGCGCGCGAAATTCTCCAAAGCATAGGAGATATTGGCCGACATGCGCTCGAACAGCGACACCATCTGCTCGCTCAGCGAGCCAGCCTCTCTGCGGGTCACCAGCAGCACGCCGACGCTCTTGCCGTTGCAGAGCAGCGGCAGCGCCGCAGCCGCGCCGATATGGGCCTTGGCCGCACCCTCGCGCCACGCCAGCGAGCGCGGATCGTTCAGATAGTCGTTGCTGACACACAGCTTCCCATCGCGAAACGCCTCGCCGGCGACGCCCGATCCCTCGGGTGTTCCGGCGTCAGTCGTGATCTCGATCGCGCGCAGCCGCTCGACGTCGTCGCCGCAGCCCGCCGCAAAACAAAGCCGCCCGCCATCCGGTCCCACCAGGAACACGGCGACGGCCAAAAAGTCCCCGCTCGAAAACCCGGCGTCGCAGACCTTCTGGTACAGCTCGTCCGGCGATTTCGCGTAGAGGATTGCTTCGTTGATGGCGCTCAACGCTGCAAAGGTGCGCGCGAGGGTCGTCTGCACGATCTCAACTCCCGGGCATTTCTGCCTAATTTTCCCGGGTTCTTTATGAACGGCCATGGCCTAAACGGTCGTTATTGCGCGCTGCAAACCACCGATCAAAGTGAACAAGCTGCGAACGACAGGTGTCAGACTGTCGGGAATACCGCCGCACGGCAGGAGTCTTCGACCAGAGGCGCGCTCTCTTTACGAATTTGCAGCCCTGTATTGGTTTACGGGAGATTGATATCGCATCCCCGCTTTGAGACGATGGCATCCAACGAACAGCCCGTTAAGGGCACCAAAGCCGAGGGAACGCCATGCCGATCGTTAGGGCCGACCGCCTCACGCGCGTCAGCGCTGCGCTGCTCCGTGCCGCCGGCGCCTCCGAGGAAGAAGCCGACGCCGTCGCCATCGGCTGCGTCAACGCCAATCTCGCCGGCCATGACTCCCACGGCGTGATTGCCGTTCCGACCTATATCGACCGCATCAAGGCCGGGCACATCGTCCCCGGCGCCACCTGGACCATCGTCCAGGAATCGCCGACCACGACCGTGATCGACGGCCATTGGGGTTTTGGCTTCCACGTCAACGCCAAGGCGATGGCGCTGACCATCGAGAAGGCAAAAACGGCGAATGTCGCCGCCTGCACCGTGTTCAGGCAGAGCCATGTCGGCCGGCTCGCCACCTATCCGCTGATGGCGATGCGCGAGGGCATGATCGGAATTGCGACGGCAGACTCCGGGCGCTCGCCAAAACTCGTCGCGCCGTTCGGCGGCAAGGAGGCGCGGCTCGGCACCAATCCGATCTCGATCGCGGTGCCGTCCGATCTGGAGGCGCCGTTCTATCTGGACATGGCGACATCGGCGGTCGCGGCCGGCAAGATCCAGCTCGCGGTCGCGCGCGGCGAGGAGATCCCCACGGGGTGGATCATCGATGCCGAAGGGCGGCACACCACCGATCCGACGCAATATCGCAAGGGCGGCGCGCTGCTGCCGCTCGGCGGCACCGAGGGTTACAAAGGCAGCGGTCTCGCCGCGATGGTCGAGGTGCTCTGTGGCCTGCTGACCGGTCTCGGCTTCGGCGTCGAGCCGACGGGTCGGCACAATGACGGATGCTTCATGGCGGTATTCAACGTCGCCGCGTTCCGCCCGCTGAAGGAGTTCAAGCGCGAGGTCGCGGAATTTGCGCGCTACCTGAAATCGACGCCGCCGTCCGAAGGCAGCAAGGGCGTCTATTACCCCGGCGAGATCGAGGGCCTGCGCGAGCAGCATCGGCTGCGCGACGGCATCGAGGTCGAGGATGCGACCTGGGAGAAGCTGCGCGCGCTCGCCCGCGAATACCGGCTCGACACCGTCCTCGATCTGTCCTGACGCAATCCGGAGAACAACAGCATGCCCAGGCAGATGGTTTTGGTCGGCTTCCTTCAGGCGCAGAATTGCACGAACCTGCCGAGCTCGTGGCGACATCCGGACTCGCGTAGCGACTCGATGTCGGCGGACTACTACCAGGAAATTGCGAAGATTCTCGAAGCCGGCAAATTCCACATGGCGTTCTTCGACGATCGCCTGGCGATGCCGGACCGCTATGGCAACGACCACGCCCACACCGTCGAATACGGCATTCGCTGCGTGAAGATGGACCCGCTGATCGTGCTGACCACGATGGGCATGGTCACCGACAAGCTTGGCTTAGGGGCAACCTGCTCGACCACCTATTACGAGCCGTTCGACGTGGCGCGCCGCTTTGCCACGCTCGACTTGATGTCGGGCGGACGCGCGGGCTGGAATGTCGTGACCTCGCTCAATGACGGCGAAGCGCTCAACATGGGGCGAGATTCCCATCCCGAACATGATTCCCGCTACGACAAGGCCGACGAGTTCATGGAGGTGGTGCTCGGCCACTGGGATACCTGGGAGGACGGCGCGCTCATCATGGACAAAAAAAGCGGCCGCTTTGCCGATCCGGCCAAGGTGAAGCGGCTCGATCACAAGGGGCCGTCGTTCAAGTCGCGCGGGCCGTTCACGGTGCCGCGCTCGGATCAGGGGCATCCTGTCATCATCCAGGCCGGCGCGTCCGGCCGCGGCCAGCGCTTTGCCGGTCGCTGGGGCGAAGTGATCTTCACCGCCGCGCGCAATCTTCAAGGCGCCAAGGACGGCTATGCGTCCGTGCGCAACGAGGCCGCGAAGGCCGGCCGCGATCCGGAACAGATGTTCCTCTGCAATCTGACGACGCCGGTCTGTGCCGCGACCAAGGCGGAAGCCGAGGACAAGATGGCGCTGATCAACAAGCTGCCGCTGGAGATCGACGCGCTGTCACTCCTCGCCGAGGCGCTCAATTACGATTTCGCCTCCAAGGGTCTCGACGAGCCGCTGACGACGGAGGAACTCAAAAGCATGCAGGGTATCTTGGGCATTCGCGACGGCGTGCTGAAGACATCCGGCAAGAGCAATCCGACTGCGCGCGACTTCGTCACCTTCTCCGGCCGCGGCCACGTGCATGACGCCATGGTCGGCGGCCCCAAGGAGATCGCGGACAAGCTGGAGGAAATGTTCGTCGAGCGCGGCTGCGACGGCTTTGTCATCGCAGCCACTTACGTGCCCGGCTCCTACGCAGACTTCGTGCAACATGTCGTGCCGGAATTGCAGCGGCGCGGTCTGTTCCAAAGGGAGTATCGCGGCAAGACGCTGCGCGAAAATCTGGGCTTAAAGCGGCCGGCCGCCGGCGACTGGAAAGTGCAGCCGCGCGATGCCGCGGAATAACAACGGGGACACGACATGCGCTGGCTGAAATTTACCGCCTCCGGCAAAACCTCCTGGGGGATCATCGAAGGCGACCAGGTGATCGCGGTCGATGGCGATCCCTTCGGCCAATGGCAGCGCACCTCGCACAGGCATCCACTTTCGCAGGTCAAGATCGAGCTGCCGTTGATTCCGCGCACCTTCTATTGCGTCGGCCTGAATTACCTCAAGCATCTGAAGGAAGCCGCCGACAAGGCCGGCACCGTGCCGGCCGTGCCTGATCGACCCGAGATCGGCTATCGCGCGCAGAACGCGCTGATCGCGCATGGTGAGGATGTCGTGATCCCGTCCTTCGCGACCGAGAAGATCCATTACGAGGGCGAGCTTGCCGTCGTCATCGGCAAGAAGGTGAAGCATCTGACCGAAGCGAACGCGCTGGATTGCGTGTTCGGCTACACCATCGGCAACGATGTCAGCGAACGCAGCTGGCAGAAGGCCGATCGCAGCCTGTGGCGCTCGAAGAACGCCGATACGTTCAAGCCGATGGGACCGTGGATCGAGACCGAGGCCGATCTCGCCAGGATGGAGACGATCGTCCGGGTCAACGGCAAGGAGACCAACCGCTTCGCGACCGGCGACATGATCTTTGGCGTGGTGCCGTTCCTGGTCGAGCTGACGAAGTATTTTACGCTCTGGCCCGGTGACGTGATCTGGATGGGCACGGACGGCGCCTCGCCCGACATCAAGCATGGCGACGTCGTGGAGATCGAGATCACCGGCGTGGGGACGTTGCGCAACAGGTTCGTGCGGGAGGGGCAGTAGATCAGCTTGAGCCGACCGACCGGATCTTCACATGATCGATGAAGGCGCGCAGCTTCGGCATGATTTGCCGATGGCCCGGATAGTACAGGAACACGCCGGGTGTCATCGGCGCGAATGGCTCCAGCACACTAGCGAGTTTTCCTGCCGCGATGGCGCCGGTGGCCAGTGGTGCAGGCACTTGCGCAAGACCCACGCCCTCGATCGCGGCACCGAGCATCGTGGGAAAATCGTGGGCGATGAACGGTCCCGACACTGCGATCTCGACAGGGCGGCCATTGTCGATGAGCGACCAAGGTGCGAGCGCTCCGTTTGACCGTCGCAATCTCAGGCAAGCATGCGTGCGCAGATCGTCCGGACGCGCGGGTTGGCCGGCACGGGCGAGGTAGGCGGGGCTGCCGACGACAATGAGCGGGAGCGGCTTGGTCAGCCGCACCGCAATCATGTCGGGGGCGATGAACTGGCCCATCCTGATGCCGGCATCGAAGCCTCCGGCCGCGAGGTCGACCATCTCTTCACTAGCGGCGAGTTCGACCTCGATTTCGGGATAGGCCTCGCAGAACGAGGCGATGAGCGGCTCGAGCAGGATCGGCACGACCGAGCGCGGCACGGTGAGACGCAGCAGCCCCGCCGGCCGCTGGCCGAGCTCACGCGCTGCTCCGCTTGCAGCAACGAGTTCCTCGAAGGCCGGCCTGGCGCGCTCGAAAAATCGTTCGCCTGCCTCCGTCAGGCCAACACTACGGGTCGTGCGGATGAAGAGCGCAGCGCCGACGCGCGCCTCGAGCGCCCGCACGGCCTGACTAATCGCCGACGGCGTCACGGCGAGTTCGGCAGCCGCCCGACGAAAGCTGCGGTGCTGGGCGACGCTGAGGAACGCCTCGACGCCGTCGAGCGCGCCCTGCCTGACTGTGAAGTTCTGCTTCATAGCCCGTCAATATTATCGTGGATAGTCGCTCACGGCTAGACGCCCTAAATCCGGATTGCAAATGAGACGCACCGGAGAAGCGAAACCGATGAAGGCAATCCGCAGCGCCATTCTGATACTCGCCCTCACATTGACAGGTGTTACCGCCATGACCGAGCCATCCGCCGTCCAAGCCCAAACACAAGCGCCCTCGGCCGTAACCACCGGGGTCATGGTCATCCTGACCGCCAAGGCGGGCGTCACACGCGAGCAAATCATGGCCATCATGCCTGATGAAATCAGGCAGACCGTTCAGCTCTATCTCACCGGCAAGGTTCGTGAATGGTATTCGCGGTCCGATGGGCGAGGCGCCGTCTTCTTGCTGGATTCAAAGGATGTCGCCGAGGCTCATGCCACCATGGATGCGCTTCCGCTCGCGAGGCAGGACCTCATCGACCACGAATATATCGCCGTCGGCCCGCTCATGCCGCTCCGCCTGCTCATGGCGAAACCCTGAGCGGCCACAGTCTTCCCCGATCCCACCCGGCGAACCATTGCAAGGACATCCGAACGTGCCACAGGGATTCAATCTTCCGTTCGTCCTCAGTGTCGCAGGCGCCTTGCTGACAAGTGCGGTGGTGGCCTCCGTCTATATTTGGCCCTTTGTCCGTGCAATGCCGCGCCATGACGCCTTGAGACTTCTTGCAGCCTTCCATGCGTTCCGTTTCCTTGGCATGAACTTCATGGTTGCCGGGTTCGTCTCCCCCGAGTTGAACCCGGACTTCGCCAGCCAAGTCGGATGGGGAGATCTGATCGCCGCCACTCTCGCGCTCATCTCGATGGCAGCGCTCTCCTGGGAATCGCCGATCGCCATTCCGATCGTCTGGATCTTCAACATCTGGGGAACGCTCGATCTTCTGAATGCGTATTACGTGGGCGCGACGAAGATTCAGAATCCCGGCCTGTTCGGCGCCGGCATTTATATCCCGGCCCTTTACGTGCCTTTGCTGCTCGTCGGGCACGCTGTGGCCTTCATGCTTCTGCTGAGGCCCGGATCGAAAGCACAGAAATCGTGACGCAACGGCACCTCCCGTGGCTCAAAACGGCAGCGCCACGCTCGTCTTGATCTCCTTCAACACCACGTTGCTGCGGACGTAGCGGATGCCGGGGATGCGGAACATGAATTCGTCGAGGAAGCGGTTGTAGGCGACCATGTCTTGCACAACGACCCGCAAGTGATAGTCCGCGTCGCCGGTGGTCGCAAAACACTCCAGCACCTCGCGACGCTTCGTGACCCGCGATACGAATTCGTCGACGAATTTGGCGTCGTGCCGCTCGAGCGAGACGTGGAGGATGGCCGACATGGCAAAACCCGCCTGCTCGCGCGCGACCAGTGCCGCATAACCGCGAATGACGCCACTTTCTTCCAGCGTACGCACCCGGCGCCAGCAGGCCGAGGTCGACATGCCGACCTCGTCAGCAAGCTGCTGGTTGGTGGCGCGGCCGTCCTTCTGGAGATAAGCGAGAATCCGCGCGTCCTGGTCTTCAGTCATCAAGAGCCCTCAAATCGATGACTTCTACCAAAATTCATCGATTTTTGTAAAATATTACCGTGATGCGCATCACAACGGGATAAATAGGTAAGACCTACCATAGGCCCCGGCTTAACCTCTCTTATCGGCAGGATGCCGCGCGAGGTCCGCATGGACGCCATTTCGTCACTCGACGCTTACGAACTCTCCGACCGCTACGCGCGCGAGGAGGGCCGCGTCTTCCTCACGGGCACGCAAGCGATCGTCCGCATCGCGCTCGACCAGATCAGGCGCGACCGAGCCGCGGGGCTCAACACCGCCGGCTTCRTCTCCGGCTATCGCGGCTCGCCGCTCGGCGGTGTCGACCTGGAGCTTTGGCGCATCCAGGAGCGGCTCAAGAAAGACCGCATCGAATTCCTCCCCGCCGTCAATGAAGACCTCGCGGCCACCGCGGTGCTCGGCTCGCAACAGGTCGAGACGCAAGCCGAGCGCGAGGTCGATGGCGTGTTCGGGCTGTGGTACGGCAAGGGCCCTGGCGTCGATCGCTCCGGCGATGCTCTCAAGCACGGCAACGCCTACGGCTCCTCGCCGCATGGCGGCGTGCTGGTGGTCGCTGGCGACGACCATGGCTGCGTGTCCTCGTCGATGCCGCACCAGTCTGACGTCGCGTTCATGAGCTGGTTCATGCCGACGCTGCATCCGGCAAGTGTCGACGAATATCTGGCGTTCGGCGAATATGGCTACGCGCTGAGCCGCTTCTCCGGCATGTGGATCGGCTTCAAGGCGATATCCGAGATCGTCGAATCGAGCGCATCCGTCGCCCTGCGCCCCCCGCGCATCTTCCGCAAACCCGACTTCATGCCGCCGCCGGGTGGGCTACACTATCGCTGGCCCGATCTGCCGGGACCGCAGATCGAGGAACGGCTGGAGGCGAAGAAGCACGCCGTCTACGCCTTCGCGAAAGCCAATCCGATCGATCGCCACATCTACGACATCCCCAATGCCACCTATGGCATCGTCACGACCGGCAAGGCGCATCTCGATCTGATGGAAGCGCTGCGGCTGATGGGCCTCGATGAGGCCGCCTGCCGCAGCATCGGCATCGATATTTACAAGGTCGGCATGGTCTGGCCGCTGGCGCTGCATGACGCCATGGACTTCGTGAAGGGCAAGCGCGAGATCCTCGTGGTCGAGGAAAAACGCGGCATCATCGAGAGCCAGTTCAAGGAATATTTTTACGACTATCCAGGCAGCAAGCCCGAGCGGATGGTTGGCAAACACGATGAGCGAGGGGCACGCTTGATCTCGTGGATCGGCGAATTGTCACCGCGCGCGCTGGCCTCTGTGCTGGCGAAGCGGCTCGATCCGATGTTTCCGGGCCTCAATCTCGCCGCGCGCGCCGCTGCCCTGTTGCCGGAGGCCGAACGGACCATCAACGTCGCGGGCGCAACTCGCACGCCCTATTTCTGCTCGGGCTGCCCGCACAACACCTCGACGAAGGTGCCGGAAGGATCGAAGGCGCTGGCCGGCATCGGCTGCCATTTCATGGCGAGCTGGATGGATCGCGAGACCAGCTCGCTGATCCAGATGGGCGGTGAGGGCGTGAACTGGGCCGCATCGTCACGATTTACCGGCCACAAACACGTGTTCCAGAATCTCGGCGAAGGCACCTATTATCACTCCGGCTCGATGGCGATCCGGCAGGCGATCGCCGCCAAGGCCAACATCACCTACAAGATCCTGTTCAACGACGCCGTCGCCATGACCGGCGGCCAGCCGGTCGACGGCCCCGTCAGCGTGCATGCGATCGCCCACAGCGTCCGCGCCGAGGGCGTGACGCGCATCGCGCTGGTGTCGGATGATCACACCCAGTTTTCTCCTGCGGACCTGCCCGGTGGCGTGACCATCCATCCGCGCGAGGATATGGACGCCGTGCAGCGTGAGCTGCGCGATGTCTCCGGCGTCTCCGTGCTGATCTACCAGCAGACTTGCGCCACCGAGAAGCGGCGCCGGCGCAAGCGCGGGCAGATGGCCGACCCAAAACGCTTTGCCTACATCAACGACCTCGTTTGCGAAGGCTGCGGCGATTGCTCGGTCGAATCCAATTGCCTCAGCGTCGAGCCGAAAGAGACGCCGTTCGGCCGCAAGCGCCAGATCAATCTGTCCGCTTGCAACAAGGACTTTTCCTGCCTCAACGGCTTCTGCCCGAGCTTTGTCACGGTCGAAGGTGGGACGCGCCGCAAGAAGAGCGCGAGCCAGATCGACGCGATCGGCCGCGCCGCAACGCTTTCTCTCCCGCCCCCTCCAACACTCGATCGTCCCTATGATTTGCTGGTGACCGGCGTCGGCGGCACGGGTGTGATCACCGTCGGCGCGCTGATCGGCATGGCGGCGCATCTGGAACGACGCGGCGTCTCGGTGCTGGACTTTACCGGCTTTGCACAGAAATTCGGACCCGTGCTGAGCTTCGTCCGGCTTGCCGCTTCACCCGAGGCGCTGCACCAGGTCCGCATCGACCAGGGCGCGGCCGATGCACTGATCGGATGCGACCTCGTCGTCAGTTCCTCGCCGAAAGCATCCGGCACCTATCGCCGGGGTACACGCGCCGCTGTGAACACCGCGGAGATGCCGACCGGCGACGTCGTTCGCTTTCGCGACGCCGATCTCGCCTCCCCCGCGCGCCTGCGTGCGATCCGGCAGGTCGTCGGCAACGACAATCTCGACACGCTCGATGCGAACGCGCTGGCCGAACGGCTGCTCGGCGACGGCGTCTATGCCAACATCATCATGCTCGGCTTTGCCTGGCAGCGTGGCTTGGTGCCGGTCTCGCTATCGGCCCTGCTGCGCGCGATCGAGCTGAACGGTGTTGCAGTCGAGCGCAACAAGCAGGCCTTTGCATGGGGCCGGATTGTCGCCGCGGATCCCGACTTTGTGCCGAAGGTCGACGAGGCGCCGAAAGCCGAGACGCTTGATCAGATCATCGCCCGGCGCGCGGATTTTCTCACCGCCTACCAGGACGAAGCCTACGCGGCGCGCTACCGGGCGCTCGTGGCAAAAGTCCGGGATGCTGAGGCCGCCCTTAACAGCGAAGCGCTCACCGAGTCCGTTGCCCGCTCCCTGTTCAAGCTGATGGCCTACAAAGACGAATACGAGGTGGCACGCCTGCACATGCAGGGCGGCTTCCTCGACGAATTGAAGCGCGAATTCGAGGACGGGTTCAGCGTCCAGTATCATCTCGCACCGCCGTTCCTGCCGTCCGGCCAAGACGCCCGTGGCCGTCCACGCAAGCGCGCCTTTGGCCAGTGGATCCAGACGCCACTCGCAGCGCTGGCACGGCTGAAGGTGCTGCGCGGAACGCGGTTCGATCCGTTCGGCTACACCGCGGAGCGCCGCGCCGAGCGAGAGCTGATTGCCTGGTACGAGGGCATCATCGCGCAAATGCTGGGCAAGCTCGACGCAGCGCATCTGCCCGATCTCCTCTCCATCGCCAGGGCGCCGATGGACATCCGTGGCTACGGACCGGTAAAGGATGCGGCAATCGCGAAGGTGAAGCCCGAGGTCGAGCAGCTGCTCGCGGGTCTCGCCGCATCTTCGCCGGCAAAGATGCGCGCCACCGGTTGACGCGACGCCGCCAAGGCTTCAGCCTTGCGGATTGAAGAGGCTCCCTCATGGAGCCCTGCAATCGGGTGGCGTATCATGGATTTCGATCAGTTGACCTTGACCCAGGCCGCAGCCGAGCTCGCAGCCGGAAAAATCACAAGCCACGCGCTCACCTCCGAAGCGCTTGCCCGGGCCAAGGCCAAAGCTGACCTCAACGCCTTCGTCACCCTGGACGAGGAAGGCGCGCTGAAGGCCGCCGTCGCGTTCGATACGCAGGGCACAGGCGCAGGCAGCAAACCGCTCGGCGGCGTTCCCATCGTCATCAAGGACAATATCGAGGTCGCGGGGCTGCCCTGCACGGCTGGAACGCCGGGGTTGAAGACCTTCATTCCGAGCACTGATGCACCTGTGGTGGCAAAACTGCGGGCCGCGGGCGCCGTCATCATCGGCAAGACCAACATGCACGAGCTTGCGTTCGGCATCTCCGGCTACAACACCGCGTTCAAGACCGGCACCGAATACGGCGTACGCAACGCCTACAATCACGCACTGATTGCCGGCGGCTCGTCCTCAGGCACGGGCGCCGCGATCGGCGCGCGGATCGTGGCGGGCGGGCTCGGCACCGACACCGGCGGATCGGTGCGCGTGCCCGGCGCGCTGAACGGGTGCGCCTCGCTGCGGCCGACCGTCGGCCGCTATCTGCAGGCCGGCATCGCGCCGATCTCGCATACCCGCGACACCGCAGGCCCGATGGCGGCGACGATGGCTGATGTCGCGCTGCTCGATCGCGTCATTACCGACGGCGATGCGGTCGGAGCGGCTGATCTGAGACAGGTCCGTCTCGGCCTCGTGAAGAGCATGCTGGCGAATCTCGATGCAGACACGCAAGCTGCGTTCGATGCAGCACTCGTCAGATTGAAGGCGCAAGGCGTCACCGTGATCGATATGGAGATGCCGGAACTGGCACAGCTCAACGGCCAGGTCGGATTTCCGGTCGCGTTGTATGAGGCCTATGACGACATGGTCGCCTATCTCAAGCGCACGGGCACAGGCGTCACCGTCGAGGCGATGGTCGCGCAAATCACGAGCGCGGATGTCAAGGGTACCTATGAAGGACTGGTGCTGCCGCGCAAATTGCCGGCGCCCGACGGTAGCTTTGTCGATGCAAAGCCGCTTTACGATCACGCCATCAATGTCGCGCGGCCCGCGCTTCAGGCGCTGTACGCAGAGATGTTTGCAAGCAGCCGTCTCGACGCCATCGTCTTCCCGACCACGCCACGGGTCGCGATCGCGTCCAATCCGGACTCCAGCAGTCTCGAAAATTTCGGGCTGTTCATCCAGAACACCGATCCCGGCAGCAATGCGGGCATTCCCGGCATCCAGATTCCGATCGCGCTGGGCGAGACCAGCAAGTTACCGATCGGGCTCGAGCTCGACGGCCCGGCGGGCAGCGACGAACGGCTGCTCGCGATTGGCATCGCTCTTGATGACGTGTTTGGGCGGATACCGCCGCCGCGCTGACGGTTCCGTCGGCTGGGCCTCACGAATAAGGATTAATCAGCTTCTGCTGCTCGGCGCTGTGGAGCACCAGCATGTCGATGAAAGTCCTGACCTTCGCCGACAGATGGTGGCGGTGCGGATAGACTGCGTTCAACGACATCTCCACCGGCCGGTATTCCGGCAGCAGGCGCACCAGCCGCCCGGCATCGAGATCGTCGCTCACCAGAAATCCGGCGAGCAGGCCGATGCCGGCACCTCCCAACACCATCCGTCGCAGCGCCTCTCCGCTATTGGTGACGAGGCTGCCTGAAACGCGCACCGAGGCGGGCGAGCCTTTGCGATCGAAGAAGCGCCATTCGTCGCCAAAGGGATAGTTGAGGTGGCGGCCGCAATTGTGCGCGGTGAGCTCGGCGAGCTGCAGCACGCGACCATGCTTTTCGAGATAATCATGCGAACAGCACAGCACGTGGCGCCAGGTGGCGAGGCTGCGGACGATCAGGCTGGAATCCGGCGGCGGTGTCATGCGCAGCGCAACGTCATAGCCCTCCTCGATCAAGTCGACATCGGCTTCGCCCATGCGCAGATCGACCTTCACCTCCGGATAGGTCGACAGCATTTTGACCACGACGCCTGCGACGAACGGCACCATGTGGGTGGCGCTGTGAATCCGCAGCGTGCCCCGCGGCACTGACTGTAAGGCACCTGCGATGTCGTCGGCCTGCTCGATGTCAGCGAGGATCTGGGTACAGCGGTCATAATAGGCCTTGCCGATCTCGGTGACGCTGACCTTGCGCGTGGTGCGATTGAGCAGCCGCGCACCGAGCCGCTCCTCCAGCGCCTGGATGTGATTGCTCACCATGGTCGTGGACATGTTGAGCTTGCGCGCTGCGGCGGAGAACCCGCCGGTATCAACGACCCGGACGAAAGCGGTCAGACTGGTCAGCCGGTCCATGAGCGCCTCGGATTATGCAGCGTGGGTGGACAATCAATTTGCTTTTTGGCGGATTATCACAGGCGCCGGGACAGCGCATCTTCCGCGCAGACAGCAGCGCCCCTTCGGAACGGGACGCCCAGGGAATCCGGAGGATGTCATGTCGAATGCCGCTTATACTATTGAAAAAACTGGTAAAATTATCCTGAAACCGTCCCGGAAGGCGATCAAGCGGGCAGCCCTCGGGCTGGCGCTGGCCCTCGGCGTCGCTGTTGCCGGCGACTTTGGCTACGATTACCTGACGACCGGCCGGTACCTGGAATCGACCGATGACGCCTATGTGAAGGCGGACTCCACGATCATCGCGCCAAAAGTTTCCGGCTACATCGCGAAGGTGCTGGTCGGCGACAACGAGCGGGTCAAGGCCGGGCAGGTGCTGGCGAGGATCGACGACCGCGACTTCAAGGCCGCGCTCGGCCAGGCCCACGCCGACGTCGCCGCCGCCGAAGCTTCGGTCCGCAATCTCGATGCCCAGCTCGAGCTGCAACAACCGATCATCGAACAGAGCACCGCTGACGTCACGGCCGCTGATGCGAATTTGAAGTTCGCGCAGGAAGAGCGCGCCCGCTATGACGACCTCATGAAGTCGGGCTCCGGCACGATCCAGCGCGCGCAGCAGACCGATGCGGCACTCCGCGCCAGCAACGCGCAATTGCAGCACGCCAAGTCGGGCCTCGTCGCCGCGCAGCGCAAGGTCGACGTGCTGACCACGCAGCGCGCGCAGGCGACCGCACAGCTCGATCACGCCCGCGCGGTCGCGGATCAGGCGGAGCTGAACCTGTCCTATACCGAGATCACCGCGCCCGTTGACGGCACGGTCGGCGCCCGGTCTTTGCGCGTCGGACAGTACGTGCAGGCCGGCACGCAACTGATGGCGGTGGTTCCGCTCGATGCAGTCTATGTGGTCGCGAACTTCAAGGAGACGCAGCTGACCCATGTGCGCGCAGGCCAGCCGGTCGAGCTGATCGTCGACAGTTTTCGCAATCGCACGCTGCATGGCCATGTCGACAGCCTGTCGCCGGCCAGCGGACTTGAATTCGCGCTGCTGCCTCCCGACAATGCTACGGGCAACTTCACCAAGATCGTGCAGCGTGTCCCTGTGAAGATCGTGCTCGATGACCACAGCCTCACCGGCCTGCTGCGGCCCGGCATGTCGGCGGTGCCGACGGTCGACACCAAGGCGACCGTGGTGGCTGAGTACGAGACCGCCAAGCGCGTTGCCGACAACTCGTTGCGCGCGAACGGCGGCTGACGCCGGAAGGGCTCGGCAGGATTATCAAGTCCTGCCGGATGATCCTTTCCGGACTTCCCTGATTATCGAAACGATCCGCCTAACGCATCCTGTCTCCGTAATGAGACGAGGCTTCCATGAGCACGCTCCAACCGACCATCAACGCCGATTCCGCCGCCAATCTCCCCGCGCCTGCTTCGGCGCCCGCAGCGCCGACAATGTCTACCAAGACATCCACCAAGACCTGGATTGCCGTGATCGGCGCCACGCTCGGCGCGTTCATGGCGGTGCTGAACATCCAGATCGTCAACGCCTCGCTCGCCGACATCCAGGGCGCGATCGGCGCCGGCATCGACGATGGCGGCTGGATCTCGACCTCCTACCTGATCGCCGAGATCGTCGTGATCCCGCTCTCCGGCTGGCTCGCTCAGGTGTTCTCGATCCGGATCTATCTGCTCACCAACGCGGTTCTGTTCCTGTTGCTGTCGGCGGCCTGCGCGCTGGCGCAGGATTTGCCGCAGATGATCGTGCTGCGCGCCGTGCAGGGCTTTACCGGCGGCGTCTTGATCCCGATGGCATTCACGCTCATCATCACGCTGCTGCCGCGGGCCAAGCAGCCGGTCGGCCTTGCGCTGTTCGCGTTGTCTGCGACGTTCGCACCGGCGATCGGTCCGACCATCGGCGGCTATCTCACCGAGAACTTCGGCTGGCAGTACATCTTCTACGTCAACGTCGTGCCTGGCGCGATCATGGTCGGCATGCTCTGGTATGCGCTCGACGCCAAGCCGATGAAGCTGTCGCTGCTCGCGGAAGGCGACTGGGCCGGCATCATTACCATGGCGATTGGCTTGTCGGCGCTTCAAACCGTTCTGGAAGAAGGCAACAAGGACGACTGGTTCGGCTCACCCTTCATCGTCAAGCTCAGCGTGATCGCGGTCGTTGCGCTGACAATGTTCCTGATCATCGAGCTCACGGTGAAGAAGCCGCTGTTGAACCTGCGCCTGCTGGTCCGTCGCAATTTCGGCTTCGGCATGCTCGCCAACTTCCTGCTCGGCGTCGCGCTGTACGGCTCGGTGTTCATCCTGCCGCAATATCTGTCGCGCATCCAAGGCTACAATTCCGAGCAGATCGGCACGGTGCTGGCCTGGACCGGATTGCCGCAGCTCATGCTGATCCCGCTGGTGCCGCGCCTGATGCAGAAGTTCGACGCGCGGATCATCATCGGCATCGGCTTCATTCTGTTTGCCGGCTCGAACTTCATGAACATCTTCATGACCAGCGACTACGCCGCCGACCAGCTGCTGTGGCCCAATGTCGTCCGTGCCATCGGCCAGGCGCTGGTGATGGCGCCGCTGTCGGCTGTTGCCACTGCAGGCATCGAAGCGGAGAATGCGGGCTCGGCCTCGGGCCTGTTCAACATGATGCGCAATCTCGGCGGCGCCGTCGGCATCGCGCTGCTTCAGACCGTGCTGACCAAGCGCGAGCAGTATCACTCCAACGTACTGATGCAGTCGGTCTCGGTGTTCGAACAGGCCACTCGCACGCGGCTGGAACAGCTCACGCAGTATTTCATCAATCACGGCGTGCTCGACCGTGCCGACGCCACGCATCGTGCCTATGTCGCGATCGGACATATCGTGCAGAAGCAGGCCTACATCCTCGCCTTCAGCGACACTTTCTATCTGCTCGGCATGGCGCTGATCGTCGCCCTGATTGCCGTCCTCTTTCTGAAGAAAGCCGGCCATGCCTCGGCCGGCGGCGCTCACTAACCTCAACTTGAAGCAAGGAGACCAACCATGAAGCCCCGCATGAATTTCTACCAGGCTGCCCCCGACACCATGAAGGCGCTGATGGCGCTGGAAGAGCAGATCCAGTCCACCGGACTCGAGAAGTCGCTGATCGAGCTGGTCAAGATCCGGGCCTCGCAGATCAACGGCTGCGCCTTCTGCATCAACATGCACACCGAAGACGCCCGCAAGCGGGGCGAGACCGAGCAGCGTATCTACCTGCTCGACGCCTGGCGCGAATCCCCGCTCTATACCGACCGCGAGCGCGCCGCGCTGGCCTGGACCGAGTCGGTGACGCTGATTGCCGAGACGCACGCGCCCGACGATGTCTATGAGCAGGTTCGCACCCAGTTCTCCGATGCGGAGACGGTGAACCTGACCGCGCTGATCGGCGCGATCAACGCCTGGAACAGACTGGCGATCGCATTCCGCGCCGTGCATCCGGTGAAGGTGAAGGCGTCGGTGGCATAGGCCACGGCGTCGTACCTACATCCACAACTGTCACGCCCCGGCTTGACCGGGGCATCCAGTACGCCGCGGCCCATCGATAGAAACACAACCGTCTCGGAGTACTGGGTCGCCCGGTCAAGCCGGGCGATGACAGTGGTAGGTGCGGCCTAAACCGCCGTCGCCTTGGCGAACTCCACGTAGATCTCGCGTAGGCGCGTTGCCATCGGGCCGGGCTTGCCGTTGCCGATCATGTTGCCGTCGATTGCGATCACCGGCTGCACGAACTGGGACGCGGAGGTGATGAAAGCCTCCTTCGCGGCAAGCGCTTCGGCGACCGTGAACGATCTCTCCTCGACGCGAAGCTGGCGCTCTTCGGCGAGCGCAACCACGGCCTTGCGCGTGCAGCCTGGCAGGATCGCGTTGGAGTTCTTGCGGGTGACGATGACGTCGTCCTTGGTGAGGATGAAGGCTGACGACGAGCCGCCTTCGGTGACGTAGCCGTCTTCAAGCATCCAGGCTTCACCCGCGCCGGCTTCGGCGGCAGCTTGCTTCGCCAGCACCTGCGCCAGCAGCGCCACGCTCTTGATGTCGCGGCGCTCCCAGCGGATGTCGGGCACCGTGATGACGTTGATGCCGGTCTTGGCCGAGGCGGCGTTGATGATGTCCTTTTCGGAGGTGAACATCACTAGGCTCGACTTGACGTCCTCCTTGGGGAACGCGAAGTCGCGCCCCTTGTCGGCACCACGCGTAACCTGGAGATAGACGAGGCCGCTGTCGATCTTGTTGCGGGCAATCAGCTCCTTCTGGATCTCGGTGATGCGCTCGAGCGTCTCCGGAAGCTTTAGTTTGATCTCACCGACCGAACGCTCCAGCCGCGCCAGATGCGAGGCGTTGTCGACCAGCTTGCCGCCGAGCACGGCCGAGACCTCGTAGATGCCGTCGGCGAACAGGAAGCCGCGGTCGAGGACCGAGATTTTTGCCTCCGAGAGCGGGACGAATGAGCCGTTGACATAGGCGGTCGAATCCAAGGCTGGTCTCCTGGTGGGAAAGGGGGATTTGGCGCCGTTATACGCGAAATGGGGGCGCCGAACACCCTCGTTTCGTCAAACCGGGTGGCGCGAGGCGCCGAACCCGGGCGACGGCGGAACTAATGCGACAGAATCTTCGACAGGAATTTCTGCGCGCGGTCGCTTCTCGGCTTGCCAAAGAAGTCGTCCTTCGGGGCATCCTCGACGATCTCGCCGCGATCCATGAAGATCACGCGGTTGGCAACCTTTCTGGCAAAACCCATTTCGTGGGTCACGACCATCATGGTCATGCCCTCCCGGGCGAGATCGACCATGACGTCGAGCACCTCGCTGACCATTTCCGGGTCGAGCGCCGAGGTCGGCTCGTCGAACAGCATCACGATCGGATCCATCGCGAGCGCGCGCGCAATCGCAACGCGCTGCTGCTGGCCGCCGGAGAGCTGCGCCGGGAATTTCTGCGCTTGTTCCTTCAGGCCGACGCGCTCCAAGAGCTGCATGCCCTTGGTGACCGATTTGTCGTGCGCGCGGCCGAGCACCTTCTCCTGCGCGAGGCAGAGATTGTCGATGATCTTCAGGTGCGGAAACAGCTCGAAGTGCTGGAACACCATGCCGACGCGCGAGCGCAGCTTCGGCAAATTGGTCTTGGGATCGTTGACCTTGGTGCCATCCACCGAGATGTCGCCGCTTTGGAACGGCTCCAGCGCGTTGACGCATTTGATCAGGGTCGACTTGCCCGAGCCCGAGGGGCCGCAGACCACCACGACCTCGCCCTTGGTGACGCTGGTGGTGCAGTCGGTCAGCACCTGGAAGGTCGGGCTGTACCATTTATTGACGTGGCTGATTTCGATCATGACCGACTTGCTCTAGCGGATGATGGCGATGCGCGCCTGGAGGCGGCGGACGCCGAAGGACGCGATACAGGAAACGGTGAAGTAGACGATTGCGGCAAACAGATACATCTCGACCAGACGGCCGTCGCGTTGCGCGACCTTGCTGGCAGCACCGAGGAAATCGGTGATCGACAGCACGTAGACCAGCGAGGTGTCCTGGAACAGCACAATGGTCTGTGTGATCAGCACCGGCAGCATGTTTCGGAACGCCTGCGGCAGCACCACGTAGCGCATCGTCTGCGCGTAGGTCAGGCCGAGCGCGTTGGCCGCTGCCGGCTGGCCCCGCGAGATCGACTGGATGCCGGCGCGCATGATCTCGGAGAAGTACGCCGCCTCGAACATGATGAAGGTGATGAGCGAGGACGCGAACGCGCCGACGCTGATGGGCCGCGAGGCGCCAGTCAGCCACTGTCCGATATAAGGCACCAGGAAGTAGAACCAGAAGATCACCAGCACCAGCGGCAGCGAGCGCATGAAGTCGACATAGACGCCGGCGATGCGCCCGAGCGTCTTGTAGCCGGAGAGGCGCATCAAGGCGATTGCCGTACCGAACACGAGGCCGCCGAGGGCTGCAAGCCCGGTCAGCATCAGCGTGAACGTCATGCCCTCGTAGAACAGATAGGGCAGCGCGCGGATGATGACTCCGAAATCGAAATTGCTGAACATAGCGCTATTTCCCCGTGATGTAGCCGGGGATCGCAACCCAGCGCTCGAGGAAGCGCATCGCGGTCACGACGACGGCGTTGACGAGGAGATAGAGGATGGTCGCGGCCGTGAAGGCCTCGAACACCTGGAACGAGAATTCCTGCATGGCGCGCGCAGCGCCCGTCAGTTCGATCAGACCGATCGTGATTGCGACGGCGCTGTTCTTGACCGTGTTGAGAAATTCGGACGTCAGCGGCGGCAGGATGATGCGGAACGCCATCGGCAGAAGGATGTAGCGATAGCCCTGCATCGTGGTGAGCCCGAGCGCGGTCGCGGCCATCTTCTGTCCGCGCGGCAGCGACGAGATGCCGGCCTGCAATTGGATCTGTCTCTTATACACATCTGCGGAACGCCATCGGCAGAAGGATGTAGCGATAGCCCTGCATCGTGGTGAGCCCGAGCGCGGTCGCGGCCATCTTCTGTCCGCGCGGCAGCGACGAGATGCCGGCCTGCAATTGGATCGCGACGCGAGCCGACATGAAGAAGCCGATACCGATCGCCGCGGTCCAGAACGGCGCGTTCGGCAATTGCTTCAGCCACAAGCCGGCGGCCTTCGGCAGCAATTCGGGCAGCACGAAGAACCACAGGAACAGCTGCACCAAGAGCGGCATGTTGCGGAAGAACTCGACCCAGCAGAAGCCGAACCAGCCGGCGGCCTTGGAAGGCAGCGTCCGCATGACGCCGACGATCGAGCCGACGATCAGCGCGATGATCCAGGCGAGCACGGCCGTCTTCAGGGTCAGCACCAGACCCGACAGCAGCATGTCGAGATAGGTGCCGGTCCCCATCGGGTTCGGTTCGAAGAAAATTCCCCAGTTCCAGTGGTAGTTCACGTGTCCCCCGCGCGAACGCGCCAAATAAAATGGCCCGAAAGAAGTTCTGGGCGCCTATGCAAATGTCCGGCCACTCCTGAGTCAAGAGTGGCCGGACATCAATCCCGATCCGGAGATCGAGGTTATATCTTACTTATAGTCGTCCGGGTTCGGCGAGTCCGAAGGTTTGGCGAACTCGTTCTTCAGCTCGGCCGAGATCGGCGAGTTGAGGTTCAGGCCCTTCGGCGGGATCTTCGCGGTGAACCATTTGTCGTAGATCTTCTGGCCTTCACCCGAGGTGTAGAGCGCAGCGGTGGCCGCATCGACCACCTTCTTGAACGGCGCGTCATCCTTGCGCAGCATAATGCCGTAGGGCTCGGGCTTGGAGAACGCATCCTTGGAGATGGCGTAATCGTCCGGCGACTTCGAACCGGCGACGAGGCTCGCGAGCAGGATGTCGTCCATCACGAAGGCGACCGCGCGGTCGGTCTCGACCATCAGGAAGGCTTCGGCATGGTCCTTGGCCGGGATGATGTTGGCGCCAAGGCTCTTTGCGACATTGGCCTCAGTCAGCTGCTTGATGTTGGTGGTACCGGCGGTGGAAACCACCGCCTTGCCCTTGAGGTCGTCGATCGACTTGATGCCGCTCGACTTCTTGAACACGTAGCGGCTGGCGGTCAGGAAGTGGGTGTTGGTGAAAGCAACCTGCTTCTGACGCTCGGCATTGTTGGTGGTCGAGCCACATTCGAGGTCGATGGTGCCGTTCGCCATCAGCGGAATACGCGTGGCCGAGGTCACCGGATTGAGCTTGACCTCGAGCTTGTCGAGCTTAAGCTCCTTCTTCACGGCGTCGACGATCTTGTAGCAGATGTCCATCGCGAACCCGACGGGCTTCTGGTTGTCGTCGAGATAGGAGAACGGGATCGAGGAATCGCGGAAACCGAGCGTGATGGCGCCGGTGTCCTTGATGTTTTTCAGCGTGCCGGTCAGTTCCTCGGCGCCGGCCTGGCTGACGGCAAAGGTCGCGACGAGCGCGATGCCGATGTGACGGAAATGTTTCACTTTTTCTCCCCTTTCAGGATGATGCGGCCGGATGCAAGCACATCTCGGCCCGGATTAGAATGTGACTTTCGGCTGGACGCCGGCTCAGGCTTGTGGGCTCAGGCAAGCGGCCTGGGTAATTCGCCGAGATCCCAGAACAGCCCGGCCATCACCGTCAAGGCCTCTTCGGTCAATGGCAGCAGGATGTGCTCATTGGGCGCATGCTGGGAACAGCCGGGATAGGAGTGCGGGACCCAGATCGTCGGCAGGCCCAGAACTTCCGAAAACACATCATTCGGCAGTGAGCCGCCGAAGTTCGGCAGCACCGCCGGTGCCTTGCCGGTGGTGTTTTGGATGGAATCCGCCGCCCATTTGATCCAGGGGCTGTCGAAATCGGTGCGCGAGGCGGCAAAGCTCTGCGCCGCCCGCACCTCGACCATCGGAAAGCCTTTGGCGACCAGATGCGCCCTGATAGCGTCGATCAGGCCATCGACCTTGGTGCCGACGACGAAACGCAGTTGCAGCACGGCGTTGGCATGGCCGGGAATGGCATTTGCCGGCTTCCCGATATTGCCCGACGACATCGCCAGAACTTCCAGCGTGTTCCAGGCATAAAGCCGCTCGGCCGCGGACAACCCCTCCTCGCCCCAATTCTCCGCAAGCGCTGGCTCGTCCTCGGTCGGCACCACCTGCACATCGGCAAGATAGCTGCGGATCTGGTTGGTAAGCCGCGGCGGCTTCAGCGCGTCGAGCTGAAGCCGGCCGTGGCCGTCGACCAGCGTCGAAATCGCGTTGACCAGAATGGTCGCGGGGTTGGCGAGCACGCCGCCCCAATTGCCGGAATGATGGCCGCCGTCGCGCAAGGCCACGTCGAGATGAATGCGGATGCCGCCGCGGCAGCCGAGGAACAACGTTGGCCGATCCGCCGACAGCCGCGGCCCGTCAGAAGCCATGAACAGATCCGCCTTCAGCGCCTCGCGGTTGAGGTCGCAGACCTTGCCCAGATCAGGCGAGCCGATCTCCTCGCCCATCTCGACGATGAACTTTGCATTGAAGCCGAGCTTGCCGCCGCGGGCCTCGCGCACGGCGCGGAGCGCCGCCATGTTGATGCTGTGCTGGCCCTTGTTGTCGGCGGTGCCGCGGCCATAGAGGCGCGTGCCTGCAACCGTCGTGCGCCAGGGATCGCGGCCATCGCGCCACTCGCCTTCCATGCCATCGACGACGTCGCCGTGGCCGTACACCAGAACGGTCGGCAGCGAGGCACTCTCGTGATGCTCGGCAAACAGGAACGGCGACTTGCCGCTTGGGGATTCGACGATGCGACTGGTGAAATCGAGCGCCGCGAAGGCCGGCACCATCTCCTGCTCCAGATAGGCGCGCAGCTCGGGGCCCCGTGACGGATTCTGGCTCTCGGTCTTGAAGGCGACGCGGCGGTCGAGTTCAGCGAGGAACGCACCGGATTTGAAGTCGTCCCGGGTGCGGGCGATGGCGTCGGCTCTGGTCATCAGTATCGTCTTCAACTTGATGGAACGAGGCAGCGTAGCGGACTACGCGGACGCTCGAAAGTGGCGGGGACTTGTGATTTCGTTCTTGTTCTCTTGAGCTTGGCTTGCCAAGGCAGTCGTGCCGCCATTTTAGCCTTGCCAAGCGCAAGCCTTTTCATTTTGGCCCTTGCTAAGGGCCAATTATATGCAAGAACGTCGCCAAGTTGGGGCGCACGTCTATCATTTGAAGAGCGCTCAGTACAGGGCGCCGGGGTACCAGCATGGCCAAGCAGATCAGGCTTAACGCATTTGCGATGAATTGCGTCGCGCATCAGTCCCCGGGGTTGTGGACCCATCCGCGCGACCGCACCGCCGAATATAACCGCCTGCCCTACTGGCTCGACCTGGCCAAAACGCTGGAACGCGGCCGTTTCGACGGGCTGTTCCTGGCCGACGTGCTCGGCGTCTACGACGTCTATGGCAATAGCCCTGACGCAGCCTTGCGCAATGCAGCACAGACGCCCTCGAACGAGCCGCTGCTGCTGCTCTCGGCGATGGCGGCGGTGACGAAAAATCTCGGCTTCGGCGTCACCAGCAATTTGTCGTTCGAGCCGCCCTACCCCTTTGCGCGGCGGATGTCGACGCTCGATCATCTCACCGAGGGACGGATCGGCTGGAACGTCGTCACCGGCTATCTCGACAGCGCAGCGCGCGGCGCCGGCAAGGACAAGCAGACCGGGCACGACGACCGCTACGACATCGCCGACGAATATATGGAGGTGGTCTACAAGCTCTGGGAGGGCAGCTGGGAGGACGACGCCGTGCTGCGCGATCGCAAGCACGGCATCTTCACCGACCCCAGCAAGGTTCATCGCATCAATCATGAGAGCGCGAACTACCGCATCAACAACACAATTCATTTGAGCGAGCCGTCGCCCCAGCGCACACCCGTGCTGTATCAGGCCGGCACCTCGCCGCGCGGCCGGCAGTTCGCGGCCAAGCACGCCGAATGCGTGTTCATGTCGGGGCCATCGGCCAAGATCATCGCGCCGCGCGTCTCCGCGATCCGTGAGGAAGCCGCAAGGCTTGGCCGCAACCCGGCGGAGATTCTGATGTTCAACATGATGACGATCATCCTCGGCAACACCGAAGCCGAAGCGGCGGCGAAATATGCCGACTACCGCTCGCACATCAATCCGGAAGGCGCGCTCGCCTTGATGTCGGGATGGACCGGCATCGACTTCTCCGGCTACGAACTCGACCAGCAGGTCCGTCACGTCCAGAACGACGCCGGCCGCAGCGCGCTCGACAATGTCACCCGCGGCGACCCCGATCGCGTCTGGACCGTGCGCGACGTCATCGAGCATGTCGGCATCGGCGGTGCCGGCCCGGTCGTGGTCGGCACGCCCGAAAGCGTCGCCGACAAGATCGAGGACTGGTTCGAGAAGACCGACGTCGATGGCCTCAACGTCGCCTTTGCGATCTCGCCCGGCGATTTCGAGGACATCTCCGACATGCTGGTGCCGGAGCTGACCAAGCGTGGCCGCTACAAGCCGGAATACGCCAAGGGCACGCTGCGGGAGAAGCTGTTCGGCGACGGCCGCGCCCGGTTAGATGCGCCGCATCCTGCGGCCGGGTATCGCGTGGGGAGGAAAGGGTAGAAGCCACACCTCGCTGTCATGCCCCGGCTTGACCGGGGCATCCAATACGCCGCGGCTTCTCCATAGACAATAGCAGCCTCTGGAATACTGCATCGCCCGGTCAAGCCGGGCGATGACACTGAGCACGTGGAAGGTTCGGCCGCGCCGCTACACCTTGCCGTCCACCATCACCTCGATCAGCTTCGTCCCCGGTCGGCCAAACGCCGACGCCAGCGTCCCCTTCAGCTCGCGCGGATCGTCGATCTTGATCGCTTCACAACCTAGTGCCTTCGCGACGCCGGCGAAATCCACGGGCGGATCGGCGAAATCCATGCCGACATAATTGTCGTCGCCATGAAACGCGAGCAGGCGCTGCTTGATGATGCGGTAGCCGCCATTGTTGGCGATGACGACGTTGAGCGGCAGCTTGTGATGCGCCGCGGTCCACAGCGACTGGATCGAATACATTGCGCTGCCGTCGCCGGAGAAACACACCACGGGTCGATCCGGATTGGCGATGCTGGCGCCGACCGAGGCCGGCAGGCCCCAGCCGATGCCGCCGGAGGCAAGGCCGTGATAGCCATAGCGATCGCGGTGCGAACGTAAGCTCGTGATCTGGCGGCTAGAGGTGAGGCCTTCGTCCACCAGGATCGCGTGGTCGGGCATCGCCTCGACCATCTGCAGCACCAGATAATCAGGATCGATCGGCGTGCGGCCGGCGCTCTTGCCGATCTGCTCGACCAGCGCGGCGCGGCGCGCGGTCCAGTTCTTCGGTGCGAGTTCGGCGAGGCGCTGCTTGGCGCGGCTCGCCAGTGCCGCACCGCCCATCTCCTTCAGCACCGGGATCAGCGCGCGCAGCGTCTCCTTCACATCCGCCTTGAGCGCGATCTCAGCGCCGTAATTCTTGGCGATCTCCCAATCGACGAGACCGATCTGGACGATGTCGAGACCATCGGGCAAGGCATCAACCTCGCTGTAGACCGACATCCGCAGGGGATCGCCTCCGAGCGCGATCAGGAGATCGTAAGGCGCGAGCGTATCGCGCGCGACCTTCTGCACGCGCGCCAGCGTTCCGACGAAGCTTGAGCTTTCGGAAAGGAAGTGCGCGCCATAAGGCGTTGAGGACTGATAAGCAGCCGCACCGAGCAGCTCGGCGAGTTCGGCGGCTTCCTTCAGCGCATCGCTCTTGACTACCTCGTCCATCGTGACGATCACAGGGCGCTCGGCCTTGAGCAGGCGCGCGGCGAACGCCCTGAGCGCTTCGTCCGACGGCTTTGTGCGCGCGTCGATGCGGGTGGATCGGCCGAGATCGATGCCGGCTTCGCTGTTGAGGATATCGCCGGGCAGCGAGATGAACACCGGTCCGGTCGGCGGCGTCATCGCGACCTTGGCGGCGCGGCGCACGATGCGCGGCAGATCCTCCAGCCGCGTCACCTCGACCGCCCATTTCACCAGCGGCTCGGCCATGCGCACCAGGGGGCCATAGAGCACCGGCTCCATCAGGCCGTGGCCCTGCTCTTGCTGCCCCGCGGTCAAAATCATCGGCGTGCCCGTGAACTGGGCGTTGTAGAGCGAGCCCATCGCGTTGCCGAGGCCGGGCGCGACATGGACGTTGCAGGCGACGAGCTTTCCGGAGGCGCGGCTGTAGCCGTCGGCGATCGCCACCACCAGGCTCTCCTGCATCGCCATCACATAGGTGAGGTCAGGATGATCCTTCAGCGCATGCATGATCGGCAACTCGGTGGTGCCGGGATTGCCGAACAGATGCGTGATGCCTTCGTCCTTGAGCAGCGCGAGAAAGGCGGAACGGCCAGTGATCTTGTTCTTCATGTTTCCTCCGAGAGCGGACGACGCCGCAAGGACGAGAGCATGATGGCCGAAGTCACGGGAGGCGCGCAAGGAAGCGCGGTCATGGCTGCGTTGCGTGGGATCGGCGCTACATCTCCTCGCGCCCCAATTCGAACGGATCCTCACCGCCCGCGCGTTTCTTCTTTTTCGAGCGCTGCCAGACCACACCCGGAAAACCCTTCAGGGGCACCAAGGGCTCGCCGGTGTAGGCCCACTCCTGCAGTTCCTCAATCGCGATGTGATAGAGCGGCTGGCGGCCGGTACGTTCCCTGAAGAGAGCGCGCGGGATGTTGACCATGTGCGGCCCGCGCGGGCGCTCATAGGCGATCGGCGTGCCGCAATGCGAGCAGAAGCTACGTGCGGTCTTCGTCGTCTTGTCCTCGTAGCGAGCGAGCGCGGTCTTGCCGGAGGTGATGCGAAAACGCTTCTTCCAGCTGCCGACATAGGTCGCGTAAGCCGCGCCGTGGGCGCGGCGACTGGCGGCGGAATGATCGTGCCAGGCCCAGCGCGCGGGAACGTCGATCTCGAAGGTGACCTTGCCGCAGAGGCATTGGCCGGTGGCAGTTCCTGCGGCGACTGCGGCTTTGGCCATTGTCTCTCCCCGTGGTCATTGCGAGCGCAGCGAAGCTCGTCATTCCGGGGCGATGCGAAGCATCGAGCCCGGAATCCATCCCACCTCCGCGTATGCGGCTCGATGGATTCCGGGCTCGCGACTTCGTCGCGCCCCGGAATGACTGTCGAGAACGACTAGGCCGGCGTCAGCTCGTCATAGGCGGGATAATCCGTGTACCCCTTCTCCTCGCCACCATAGAAGGTCGCGCGGTTGTACGGCGTGATCGGGTAATCGTGCTCGAGCCGCCGCGGCAGATCGGGGTTGGAGATGAAGATGCGGCCGAAGGCGATGATGTCGGCGTGACCATCGGCGATCGCCGCGTTCGCCGTTTCGCCGGTGAAGCCGCCGGCCGTCATCAGCACGCCGCTGTAGTGCGGACGGAACAGCACCATGGCGGAGGGCACGTTCTCCCAATGCACGTCGGCACGGCCGGCGCCACTGGAGCGCGGCTCGATGAAGTGCAGATAGGCCAGGCCGAGCTTGTCGAGCGCCTTCACCACATGGGTGTAGAGCGGCATCGGATCGGGCTCGGCGGAATCATTGGCGATGCCGTGCGGCGACAGCCGGACGCCGACGCGGTTGGCACCCCACACGTCGATCGCCGCCTGCGTGACTTCCATCAAGAGCCGAGCACGGTTCTCGATCGAGCCACCATATTGATCGGTGCGGTGGTTGCTGCGTGATTGCAGGAACTGCTCGAGCAGGTAGCCGTTGGCGCCGTGGATCTCGACGCCGTCGAAGCCGGCGGCAAGTGCGTTCTTGGCGCCTTGCCTGAAGGCCTCGACGATGCCCTTGACCTCGTCAGTCTCCAGAGCGCGCGGCGTCTCGTAATCGGCGATCTTTCCGTCGGCGGTCATCGCCCTCATGCCCTCGGCCTTGATCGCGATCGCCGAAGCCGAGACCGGCAGCTCACCGCCATGGAAGGAGGAATGCGAGACGCGACCGACATGCCAGAGCTGAAGGAAGATGATGCCGCCCTTGGCGTGCACGGCATCCGTCACCTTGCGCCAGCCCGCGATCTGCGCGTCCGTATAGATGCCCGGCGTCGCCGGATTGCCCCGGCCGTGCGACAGCACGGGCGAGGCTTCGGCGATGATCAGGCCGCCCTTCGTTGCGCGCTGGCCGTAATATTCAGCGTTGAGCGGCCGCGGCGAAAAGCTGTCGCGCTCCGCGCGCATGCGCGTCAGCGGCGCCATCGCAACACGATGGGCGAGCTTGTACGGACCGACTTGCAACGGTTTGAACAACGCCGGAAATTTCATGACTGCCCCGAATGGCTATGGAAGGACGTGGATCATATAGCGTGGGGCGGCCACCGGAAAAAGGCGCCGCCCCACGAAAAGCAGATATTCCCTCGCGCGGAACGCGGGGGAGAACAAACCTTAGGCCGTCTTGATCCAAACGGACTTGACGTTGAGATATTCCTCGACATGCTGCTTGCCGGACTCGCGGCCGTAGCCGCTCATCTTGTAGCCGCCGAACGGCACGGCCGGGTCCATCGCCTGGTAGCAATTCACCCACACCGAGCCGGCGCGCAGGCTTTTCGCCACCGCATGTGCCTTGCTGACATCGCGGGTCCACAGACCGGAACCGAGGCCGAAGGTGGTATTGTTGGCACGCTTGACCAGTTCGTCCATGTCCTTGAATGCGATCGCGGAGATGACGGGACCAAAAATCTCCTCCTGTGCAATGCGCATGTTGTCCTGGACACCGGCAAACACGGTCGGCGAAACGAAGAAGCCCTTCGACAGCGCGCCTTCGGTGACGCGGCCGCCACCGGCGAGCGCACGCGCGCCCTCCTTCTGGCCGATGTCGAGATAGCCGGTGACGCGCTTGAGTTGCTCTTCGGACACGAGCGGGCCGATCTGCACGTTGGGATCGAGGCCGTTGCCGACCTGCAGCTTCTTGCCAAACTCGGCGACGCGGCCGACGAACTCCTCGTAGATCGACTGCTCGACGAACAGACGCGTGCCGGCGCTGCAGATCTGGCCGGAGTTCGCGAACACTGCCATCGCCGCGCCGGGAACGGCGGCATCAAGATCCGCGTCCGCGAACACGATATCCGGCGACTTGCCGCCGAGCTCGAGCGAGACGCGCTTGAGGTTACCGGCCGAGGCGCGAATGATCGACTGGCCGGTGACGTGCGAGCCGGTGAAGGCGACCTTGTCGACGTCGGGATGCGACGCGAGCGCAGCGCCCGCGGTCTCGCCATAGCCGGGCACGACGTTGATGACACCGGGCGGGATGCCGGCCTCCATTGCGAGCTCAGCGATGCGCAGCGAGGTCAGCGGCGCCTCTTCGGCGGGCTTGAGCACCACGGTGCAGCCGGTCGCGATCGCAGGTCCAATCTTCCAGATCGTCGCCGTGAGCGGGCCGTTCCAGGGAATAATGGCGCCGACGACGCCGATCGGCTCCTTCAGCGTATAGGAGAAGATCTCGCCGGGCAGCGAGTTCTCGATGGTCTCGCCGTGGATCGCGGTGGTCTGGCCGGCGTAATAACGCAGCATGCCGACGGCACGCAGGCGATAGGCGCGGGTGCGGCTGAGCGGTGCACCCATATCCATCGTGTCGAGCTGCGACAATTCGTCGAAATTCTTCTCGACGAGATCTGCGAGCCTGAGTAGCAGGTTCTGCCGCTCGAACGGCTTGACCTTGCTCCAGGGCCCTTCGAAGGCGCGGCGGGCGGCGGCGACCGCACGATCGATGTCTTCCTTGTCGCCTTCCGCGACGGTTGCGAGCAGCTCGCCGGTGGCGGGATTGTGGGTCTCGAAGCGCTTGCCGGAAGCGGCATCGACCCACTTCCCGTCGATCAGCATCTGCTTGTAGGACCCGTTGGCGAACGGATGGCGCGTGATCGGAATAGCCTGCGACACAGCCATGGCTGCACTCCCTGGGTAGATGATTGATTGGGTTCGATCTGGGCGGGATCGTTAAGTCGAAAAGAATACAGCGGCGCCGGAAAGGCGTAAAGTCAGCGTGCAACGAAGCCCTGCCATGCCGACTTGTGCAGGTCGCACGCGTAGCATGTTATAGGGCGATCGAGAGCAGGTCCGGGGGAAGAGTTATGTCACATCCTGTCATCGCCAAGGGCAATGTCGCCGTGATCACCGGGGGCGCATCCGGCATCGGTCTCGCCGCGGCCATGGCGTTTGCGCGCGCCGGGATGAAGGTGTGCATCGCTGACGTAGACGAGGACCGGCTGGCAGAGGCCGCAACAAAACTGTCATCGATTGCAGGCGCCGCAAATGTGATGACGTCCGCGGTCGACGTCATCAGGATTGACAGCTTGACGGAACTGGAACGTGCCGTCGGCGCGCATTTCGGCGGCACCGACCTGCTGATGAACAATGCGGGTATCCAGCCGGGCAGCACGCTGTTTGGCGAACCCGACCATTGGCAGCGCATCATCGGCGTCAACATGTGGGGCATCATCAACGGCTCACGCATTTTCGCGCCGAACATGATTGCGCGCGGCAAGGCCGGCCTGATCATCAACACCGGCTCCAAGCAGGGCATCACCACCCCGCCCGGCGATCCCGCCTACAATGTCTCCAAGGCCGGCGTGAAGGCGTTTACGGAAGCGCTGCAGCACGAACTGCGCAACACCAAAGACTGTCACATCACCGCCCACCTGCTGATCCCCGGCTTCGTGTTCACCGGGCTCACGGCAAAAGGCCGAACCGAGAAGCCGGCCAGCGCGTGGACGCCGGAGCAGACCGTGGATTTCATGCTGGCGCGGCTCGAGGCCGGCGATTTCTACATCCTCTGCCCTGATAACGACGTGCCGCGCGCGCTCGATGAGAAGCGCATGCTGTGGGCCGCCGGCGACATCGTCGAGAACCGCCCGCCGCTGTCGCGCTGGCATCCGGACTACGCGGATGCGTTTAAGAGATTTGTGGAGGGAAGTTAGGCGTGCACCCGCTCTCTCACTCCCTCGCCCCGCTCTTGCGGGGAGAGGTTTAGAAAGCTACAGCGTCTCTTGCTTGTGCCCGCAATTCTTGCAGGCGAATTTGACGCGGGTCTGGCCTTTTTCCGCCTGGACCCGGTTTGGCGCGCCGCACTTGCCACAGACGGCCTCGATGCGGGTCGAGCCCTGCTTCACGACGATGGTCTTCTTTTCCATCGATTCGCGGATCAGGCGCTCGGCCTCTTCACGCAGGGATTGTTTCGACAAAGCTCGTCTCCGCCACTGAAAGCGCGAGAGCCATATCGCACTTGCGTTCGAATCTCAATCGGCAATCCCGGATCAGACCTCGACAATCACATAGGAGTCTTCGACATGTACCGGAAATGTCTCAGCGACATACGGCCCCTTCTGCAATTCGTCGCCGCGTTCCACCGCAACCGGGTATGACCTGATCTTGACCCGTGTCGGATCGAACCAGGACTGCCCGTTGCGCATATCGAACTCCCAGCCGTGCCAGGGGCAGCGCAGCATCTCGCCGACGCGCGAGCGCTCATAGACGCCGGGTTCGGGCGAGGTCAGCCGCGCCACGCAGGCGGCCTTCTCCAGCGGCGCGCCTTCGTGCGGGCAGCGGTTCAACAGCGCGAAGAACTCGCCATTGACATGGAACACGACGATGTCGCGGCCGGCGACATCGACGACCTTGTTGCCGCCGGGCCGGATCTCGCTGGTACGGGCGACGATGTGACGGGCCATACCGATCTCAGAACTTGTAGACCGCGCGGGCATTGGTGCTGAAGATCTTTTTCCGCTCGGCCTCGGTGAGCGGCGTCTTGAAGGCAAAGCGCGGATCGTCGAAATCCCAGTGCGGATAGTCCGACGAGAACAGCAATCGGTCGATGCCGACCCATTCGATCAGCGAGCGCAAATGCCGCGCCTCGTCAGGTTCGTCGATCGGCTGCGTCGTAAACCAGAAATGTTCGCGGACATATTCCGACGGCTTGCGCTTGAGATGCGGCACCTCGCTGCGGAAGCGCTCGAAATGCTGGTCCATCCGCCACACCGCCGATGGGATCCAGCCGAAGCCGCCCTCGATGAAAACGATCTTCAATTTCGGGAACCGCTCCGGCACGCCTTCGATGACAAGGCTCGCAAGTTGCGCCGCGATCGTATGCGCGTTGGACTGATGCTCCTCGACATAATAAGACGGCCAGCCGCCGCCGGTCGGCGCGTGGCCGCCATAGCCGCCGACATGGATGCCGAGTGGCAAATCGAGCGCCTGGGCACGCTCGTAGATCGGCCAGTAACGGCGGCGACCGAGCGGCTCGTTGGCGCGCGGCGACACGTTGATCTGGATATATTCGCCTGTCTTGGCGCAACGCTCGATCTCGGCAATGGCGAGCTCCGTGCCGTCCTGACCGACCAAGATCGAGGCCTTCAGGCGCGGATCGCGATGCGACCAGAACGCCAGTTGCCAATCATTGATGGCGCGCTGGATCGCGGCGCCGAATTCGAGGTTCTGCTGCGAGAAGATGAAGAGATCGAGCACCTGCAAAATGCCGAACTCGACATCGAGCGGATCGAGATACTGCTTCTGCATGAAGGCGAGATCGGAGCCGGGCGGCCCGCCGGTCGGCGGCCAGGCATCGCGTCGTGCGATCAACGGCGAGGAGCGCGGGTACGGCGTCGTGAAGAGATAAGGCGTGCGCAGATGGCTGCCATATTCCTTCAGGTGCTGCTGCCAGCGTTTCGGCAGGAACTCGTTGAGATCATCCGTCGATCTCAGGCTCGGATGCACGTCGCAATCGACGATCCGCAGCCTCGATGCGGCGGGCTTCTCGTCGTCGCGGAGCGGACGGTCGATGACTTCACTCATGCGAACCTCCTAAATTAGTTTGCGAGCGACAACCGCGGGAACGTCTCCAGCGGATTGTCGACGCACATCTTGTCGATGATGCTCTTTGGCAAATGCGGCGGGATCGGATCGTCGCCGTCGAACTGCCAGTGCGGATAGTCGGACGCGAACAGGAACATTTTTTCCGAGCCGATCTGGTCGATGATCTCCTCAACGCTTTTGGCGTCGCCGGGCGTATCGAACGGCTGCATGGTGACGCGGAAATTATCGCGGATGATCGATGCGGGCTCGCGCTCGACCCATGGCACCTCGACGCGGACGCCGCGCCAGGTCTTGTTGGCCCGCCACATGAAGGCCGGCAGCCAGCTCACGCCCGACTCCATCAGCACGACCTTGAGATCGGGAAATTTGCCGAACACGCCTTCATAGATCAGGCTCAGGATCTGCGCCTGAAACGCCTGCGCCTCGACGAAGTAATATTCGTAGCGGTACGAGGGCCAGCCGGCCGAGCTCGGCGCCTGCCGATATTGCGAGCCGGCGTGGATCGCGAGCGGCAGCTTGTATTTCTCCGCGAGCTGGTAGACCGGCCAGAAATGCCGTCGGCCCAGCAAGGTCTCCCCCTGTGCCAGCACCAGGATCGACACAAACCTGACGTCGCCGGCGCGGCGCTCGATCTCCTCGATCGCCAGATCCGGCGCCTGCATCGGCACCACGATGGAGGCCCGCAGGCGCGGGTCGCGCGACAGCCATTCGGCGGCGATCCAGTCGTTGATCGCCTTGCAGAAATCAGCCGCCATGTAGGCATCGAACACGGCCTGGGCGCCGTAGAGCACGTTGAGGATCGCGTGGCTCGCGCCCAACTGATCGAAGGCGCCCTTCTGCACCATCGCGAGATCAGAGCCCGGCTTCTTGCCATTGGCCGGCCGCCAGTCCGCGCGGCCCGAAAGCGGCATGCTCGGCGGATAGGAGGTGAGATCGAGGCCGTCGATCGCACGGCTCACCACCTGCTCTTTCCAGTGATCGCTGAGATAAGGAAGCAGCGTCGTGCGCGTGCCACCAACCGCCGGGTGGATGTCGCAGTCGATCCGCGTCACCGCCATGGATGCTTCCTCGGGCAATCTTTATATTGGCGGCGTTCTCGGCGCCGCCCGCGCAGAGTGCGCTGGCTGGTAGCCACGCGCAAGGGCGCAGACGTGCGCGATCCGTCATGGCTCGGTTGCATTTCGCAGGCGCGATATGAGGTCAGGCGGGCGCGCCTGCGTCCGCCATGATCAGGATCCGCTGCACCAGCGCAATCGCGGTCTCGGTGGCGGGATCGGCGGAGATCACGGGAACGGCGAGCACGAGGATGTCGACGGGATCCGACGAGAGCACGACGAGATGCGTCGCGTTTCCCGCAGCCAGCAGCGACACCAGCCGTTCCACGGCGGGATCGGCCGGCGGATGTCCCCAAGGCGCGTCTGACCTTCGCAGCACGCGATGCGTCGAGAGCCTGTTGCGAAGCAGAAGCGGATCGTAGGCCGAAAGATCAGCCTCGCGAAGCCGCTGCGCGCTCTCGAACAGCGGATGGCGGAGCAGCTCGGCAATCAACTGTTCGCGGGTGGTGGCTGACGACACTGCGACGGAGCTCAGCATGCCGGGCGTGCGGGATTCGAGATAGGCCCGCAGCGTATCGGTCATCAGGCCGATGGTCAGCACGCCCGCGACGGCCACAGCGCAGAAGCGGACGATCTGGACCGCATCGGCATCGGGCGCGACGAAGGCGGCAGCGAGACCAAGCAACACCGAACTTCCAAGCCGCAGAATGGTCAGTAGCACGCCATGCCAGCGTGCTTCAGCGCTGCTGCCGGCGATCAGGACGGCGGTCACAACAAGCAACGCCCCGAGTGCGCCGAGCCTGACCGGCATATCAGGCATCAAGGCCGCAAAATCAGTGATGATGAAGGGCAGCACGATGATCGCGCCGATCGTCATGCGGTCGATGCCGCGATTTTCGGAGGCCATCAGCGAGGCCCGATCACGCGTCGCAAGCAGGAATGCACAAGCGGCAAAGCCACCGAGTTGGAACAGCGCCAGCGCAATGGCGTAAGGCGTATCGAAATGCCCGAGGCCAACGGCGCCACCGGGGCCGAGCACGACGGCGCCGATGATCACGGCAAGCTTGATGGCGCGGGGCGCGTGCCGCCGCAGCATGCCCTCGGTCACGATCAGCGCGCCGAAGGGTATGAAGGCAGCCGGGATCACCGAGAGATCGTCGAGCAGGCTGCTTCCGGTCAGCCACGCAGCGCTTCGCAATAGAAACAGCAGCGCGACGATGCCGAGCGCGATTACGAACCGTACCGTCAAAGGACTGCGCGCATCGCGGCGGTAAAGCGCGAGCATGGCGACGCCGAGTCCGATCACGGCGCAGACATTGACGATCGCGGAAGCAATGACAGCTGATGTCATCGGCCATTCCCCTGCCGCGGCCGCAGCGTGCCAAAACTCTTGCTGTCGTCGAGCCAGTGGACGACCGGCAGCACCAGCCGTTGCAGGCCGAGAAAGAGCGATGCCACGAACAGACCGGGCAGCGAACGATGCGGCACCTGCTCGAACAGATAGGCGCGCGCAGCGGCAAGATCGATGCGGCCGATCTGGAGGACATCGTCGCCGCGCTCGTAGTTCAGCTCTCGAGCACAGAATTCCGCGTATTGCGGGTCTCGATGCTTTGGCGCCTCGTCAAAGGTCTTCTTCAGCGCGTCGGAGCCACCGGTATAGGCATCCGTGATGACGAAACGGCTCTCATCGAAGCCGGCGTCGGGGCCAACGCCGAACACGCCACGATGCTGGCGCATGATGCCGCGGGCGAGTTGCAGATGCGCAAAACTCTGGCGTGATTCGGGGCGCGGCGACGGATAGACGTCGGAAAAGGTCTCGCTGACCATGCCGACCACTGACGGCACCTGGGTCACATTGGAGATCCAGCGCGGCCGCATTCCGTCGCGCAGGAACAGCACCAGCGTGGTCAGGCCGTAGAGCACCCAGGAGAGCCCCTGCCCGCGCGCGTCGGGATCGACCATCACGAGCCCGAGATGGGTGACGTCGACAGGCGCACCGTCGAGCTCGACCTGCATCATCGACAGCGCGTTGAACGCGATCGGCCGCCCGCTCCCTTCCTCGGAGATCAGGGTGACGATGGCGCGAGAGAGGCGCTCGCGCTCGCCGGAGAAGATGCCGTAGGTCAGCTCATCGGCCGGCAGCGTTTGAGACGCCACCATGCGGAGCTGTGCGACCAGATGGTCCAGCTCGTCCTGCTGCAGCGAGACCCCGGGACTTTCAACGATGCGGGTCACGTGCCCGGGATGGGTCCGCAAGGAAAGATCGATGGCCGGCTGGGCGAAGGCTTTGAGCCAAAACGACGCATGGCTGCGCAGCCGTCCGGCGGCGTCGCGCAGATGTCGCCAGCTCCGTTTGCTCCCTGCGTCTGCCATGTCCGCCTGCCCGTGATCGGAAAGGTTTCTCGCGTAAGGCGATTAAGGAGCGATGATCGGCGTTTCGCGCACCGGTTGCAGGGTAAAGGATATCTTTCGGCGGCCGTGGCAAATGACCGGAAATGCGCGAAAGCGGCGGATGCACCTGCATCCGCCGCTCTGCTTCGACATGTTCTCCGTTCAGGCAGCCTTGAATCAAGCGGCCTTGGATCAGGCAGCCTTGGATCAGGCAGCCTTGGAGACCTCCATCAGCAGGCGTTCGGCCTTGGCGTCTTCGATGCGGTTCACGAGGCGGCTGCTCTCGTGGTTATCACGCACGGTCTTGGTCAAAGTGACGCAGGTCTGAATCAGCATCACGATGCCCATGGTCAGGTAGCCCTTCATCCAGAGGTCGATCGGCAGGAAGAAGACGCCGAGCGCGACGAGGAAAGCGGAGGCTGCGAAGGACGCGTAAGTGAAGGTCACCCAGGCGCTGCTGTGGGGTTGGCCGTTCTGGTTCATGGTCGTCTCCTGTTGGTTCTGATGATGGGTGGGTTTGAGATCAGGCAGTCGGTGTGCGCTTGGACTTCAACCGCGCCAGCACGTCGTCCGCGGTTGTCTTGAGCCGGGGGCCAAAGCCCTGCTCGGCGAGTTTCTCGGCGGTGGCGAGCGGGCCGGTGGCCGCATCGAGCTCGACCAGCGCGTCGTCGGCGGCCTGGGCCTCGATCTGGCGATCGCGCAGGCGTCGCAAGGTGTTCTCCGCCTCCGGCAGCGTGGATTCGTAGGGGCGAGCTGCCTCGATGCCGCTGCGGCGGAGCGAGCGCACCGCCTCGGAGGCGCGGGCGACCCGGCGGCCGCGATCGAGCTCGGTGATGCGGGCCTGCGCGTTCGCGACGTGCCGCTTCAGGCGGACAATCTCTGTCGCGAACAGCGCCCGCGCCGTCAGCGCCGCGTCGCGGTCGGCCTCGAGGCCTGCGATGGCTTCGGCGGCCTCCTTGGCGAGATCCTCGCGGCCGCCATCGAGCGCCGCAACCGCGCGGGTCTCGAGATCGGCGATGCGGGCGACGGTGGCCTCGAGCTTGCGGCCCTCCTGCTGGTCCTGCGCGATCGCCAGCGCCAGCGTCCGCTTGCTGCGCTCGACGGCTGCGGCCGCGTCGCGCATCTGCTGGTCGAGGATCAGCAGGGCCGTGCGGTCTTCGAGTTCCTCGCCGGCGGCCGCGACGCTGCCGCGGAAAAGTGTGACGACGGTCTTGAACATTGCTTGCTCCCTGTTATGAGCATTGCTCACGGATGCTTTGTAGCATACCTTGAGCGCTGCTCAAGAGAAATTTGAGCAACGCTCACGATTATGGTTAACAAATGTCTAAAGCGCTGGAACGTCGAGAGAAATTACGGGAAGACCTGATCCTGGCGGCAGAACGGATGATCGCTGCCCGCGGATTGGCCGGCCTGAAGACGCGCGATCTCGCCCGCGAGATCGGCTGCGCCAACGGCGCGGTCTACAATCTCGTCGCCGATGTCGACGAGCTGATCCTGCGCGTCGGCTCCCGAACGCTGCTGCGGCTCGATGCGGCGCTGAGTGCCGCGGAAAGCGCCGGTGAGCTCTCGCCGCAGGAGACGCTGGTTCGCATCGCGATCGCGTATTGCGATTTCGCCGCGGGGAATCTCCAGCTCTGGCGCGCGCTGTTCGAACATCGCATGGAAGCCGACAAGATTGTCCCCGACTGGTCGATCGAGGACCAGATGCAGCTGTTCCGGCACATCTATGGGCCGCTCGCCGCGTTGTTTCCCAAACGCAGCCCGGCGGAACTCGGCATCACCGCGCGCAGCCTGTTCTCGGCGGTGCACGGCATGGTCGCGCTCGGACTGGAGCAGAAGCTGGTCGCCGTGCCTCTGCCGGCGCTGCGCAAGGAGATCGCCGGCCTCGTGCGTGCGATGATCGACGGACTTATCGCGCGCGCGTCGTCGGGACCAAAAGAGCGCAGCTGACTAAAATTTCGCCTGTTGTATCGCGACCGGCGTGCTTAGCTTTCGCTGCGGTCCTTCCTCTCCCCTCTCCTTCGGAGTTCCCATGTCCCTCCTCATCCGCGGCGGAACCGTCGTCAATCATGATCATTCGCGCCGAGCGGACGTGCTGATCGACGGCGATACCATCGTCGCGGTCGGTGCATCGATTACGGCGCCGACGGGAGCGGAGATCCTCGACGCCGGCGGCGCCTACGTCATTCCCGGTGGCATCGATCCCCACACCCATCTCGAAATGCCGTTCATGGGCACCGTCACTGCCGACGATTTCGAATCGGGCACCAAGGCGGCCCTGACCGGCGGCACCACCATGGTCGTGGATTTCTGCCTGCCCGATCCCGGCCAATCGATGCTCGCGGCCTATCAGGAGTGGCGGCACAAATCCGAAAAGGCGGCGACGGACTACGGCTTCCACATGGCGGTGACGTCCTGGTCGAAGCAGATCTATGACGAGATGGAGACCGTGGTCAAAACCTACGGCATCAACACCTTCAAGCATTTCATGGCGTACAAGGGCGCGCTGATGGTGAACGACGACGAGCTCTACAACTCGTTCGCGCGCTGCGCCCATCTCGGCGCGATGCCGGTGGTGCACGCCGAGAACGGCGATGTCGTCGCGCTGATGCAGGAAGCCCTGATCGCGCGCGGCGTCACGGGCCCGGAAGGGCACGCCTATTCGCGGCCGCCGGAGGTTGAGGGCGAGGCCACCAACCGCGCCATCATGATTGCCGATATGACCGGCACGCCTGTTTATATCGTGCACACCAGTTGCCGCGAGGCGCATGAGGCGATTGCGCGGGCACGGGCGGCGGGAAAGCGCGTCTATGGCGAGCCGCTGATCCAGCATCTGCTGCTCGATGAGGGTGAATATCAGAACAAGAATTGGGATCATTCCGCGCAGCGCGTGATGTCACCGCCGTTCCGCGACAAATCGCATCAGGACAGCCTGTGGGCCGGCCTGCAGTCCGGCTCGCTGCAAGTGGTCGCGACCGACCATTGTGCCTTTACCACCGAGCAGAAGCGGTTCGGCCTCGGCGACTTCAGGAAGATCCCGAATGGCACAGGCGGCCTGGAAGATCGCCTGGCGCTGCTATGGACAGCGGGCGTCGCCACGGGGCGGCTGACGAAAGAGGAATTCGTCGCAGTGACGTCAACGAACATCGCTCGCATTCTCAACATCTATCCGCGCAAGGGCGCTGTCGCCGTCGGCTCCGATGCCGATCTCGTGGTGTGGGATCCGAAGGCGAGCAAGACCATCAGCGCGAAGCGACAGATGAGCAAGATCGACTACAATGTGTTCGAAGGCTTTGCCTGCACCGGCGGCGCGGCGGCGACGCTCTCGCGCGGTCGTATCGTGTGGAAGGACGGGAACTTGCGCGCCGAGGCGGGCGACGGACACTATGTCGAGCGTCCGGCGTTCTCTCCGGTGCATGTCGCCAATTCGACCTGGAAAGAGCTGACCGCCCCGCGCGGCGTCGAGCGCGGCGCGGTGACGCCGTAGCAGCGCCGCTCGCGCAACATGCGACGTCATGAAGCGCAGCCGATGGCATGCGCTTTGCCTCTTTGACTAGCAAATCGCTCTCAAGGAGGCATTCATGCGCCCATCGTCGTTTGATCTGAGCCGCCGCAACGTCCTCCTCGGTGGTCTGGGCGCGGCTGGGATGACGGCGCTTCCGCCTTTCGCCTGGGGCCAGGCACGCAGCGAGACGCTGCTGGTGGTGCAGGAGCTCGGCCCGAACTCTCTCGACATGCAAGGCGTCGGCTCCAACCAGACCGTGAACGGCCTGTCCTGGAATTGCTACGACCGCCTGCTCTCCTACGCATCGAAAACACTACCCGACGGCACGCTGTCCTACGACCGCGAGAAGCTCGCGCCCGAGCTCGCCGAGAGCTGGGAGGTGGCCGCCGACGGCATGTCCTGCACCTTCAAGCTTCGCAAGGACGCCAAATTCCACGACGGCACGCCGGTCACCGCCAAAGACGTCAAATGGTCGTTCGATCGCGCGGTCAAGGTCGGCGGCTTTCCGACCTTCCAGATGTCGGCGGGATCGCTGGAGAAGCCTGAGCAGTTCGTGGTGGTCGACGACCACATCTTCCGCATCGACTATGTCCGCAAGGACAAGATGCTGCTGTTCAACGTGGCCGTCGTTGTGCCCTTCATCATCAATTCCGAGCTCGCCAAAAAGAACGCAACGGCCGAAGATCCCTGGGCGCTGGCCTGGCTCAAGACCAACGAAGCCGGTGGCGGCGCCTACAGGATCGAAAGCTGGAAGCCCGGCAGCGAGACCGTGTTGGCGCGCTTCGACGACTGGAAGAGCGGGCCATTGCCGAAAGTGAAACGTGTGATCGCGCGCGACGTCCCCTCGGCCGGAACGCGTCGCGCCATGCTCGAGCGGGGCGATGCAGACATCTCGAGCGGATTTGCGCCGCGCGATTTCGAGCAGATCATCAAGGAGGGCAAGGTCAAGGTTTCGGGCGTGCCGATTCCCAATGCGCTCTGGTATGTCGCCCTGAACACGGCCAAGCCGCCGTTCGACAATGTGAAGCTTCGCCAAGCCATTGCCTGGGCGATGCCTTACGAGCAGATCCAGAGCAGCGCGTTCTTCGGGCGCGCCGTTCCGATGTATAGCGGAGCAGTTGAGGTCTCAAAGCCGGTCTGGCCCCAGCCCTCTCCTTACGTCACCGATCTCGACAAAGCCAAGGCGCTGATGAAAGAGGCGGGCTTCGAGTCCGGACTGGAGACGACGCTGTCGCTCGACACCGGCACGGCCACCGTCGGCGAGCCGACTGCCATCCTGATCCAGGAGAACCTCGCCAAGATCGGCATCAAAGCGTCGATCGAGAAGATCCCCGGTGCCAACTGGCGAACCACGCTGAACAAGAAGGAGCTGCCGCTCGCGCTCAACCGCTTCAGCGGCTGGCTGGATTATCCCGAGTACTATTTCTACTGGAATTTCCACGGCAGCAATTCGATCTTCAACACCTCCTCGTATCAGAACAAGCAGATGGACGCGTTGATCGACAAGGCCCGCTTCACAAGCGATGCGGCCGAGTACGACAAGGCCGTAAAGGACTTCATCACGCTCTGCATGCACGACGTTCCCGTCATCCCGCTCAACCAGCCGATCCACGACGTTGCCATGCAGAAGAGCGTGACGGGCTACGAATTCTGGTTTCACCGCGAACCGGACTACCGCCAATTCGCAAAGGGCTAATTCCTGTTGACGACGCGGGTGGCGACTGACGCCGCTCGTGCCTGCTCGATCGAAAAGTCCCTCTCCAGCCGGGCGCTGCTCGCTTGCAGCATCGCCGCATCGAGCTTGCCTTGACGCGATCCGTCGAGGGCGCAGCCAAAGATGCGGTAGAACTGTGCACCATCATATGCGACCAGCAGGAGATCGACACCGGCGTTGATGGCCTCGACCACGGCCTTGCAGACATCGTGCTGGTAGATCGCGCCCATTACGAGGTCGTCGGTCATCACCACGCCCTGATAATTCCACTTGTTGCGGATGATGCCATCGACGACGCGCCTCGAATGCGAGGCCGCGCGATCGGGATCGACGGCAGTGAGCGTGACATGGCCGACCATGAGCGCGCTGCGCGACTGCGACAGCACCTCGCGGAACGGCAGCCAATCGGTCGCCTCCAACTCCTTGACCGGCGTATTGAGGTCGGCACTGAAATGGTGCGTGTCGGTGCGCACGCGCCCGATGCCCGGAAAATGCTTCAGCGTCGCGCCGACGCCAGACTCTTCCAACCCGCGCACATAGGCACTCGCGATCGTGCTGACGACGACCGGATCGGTCGCGATCGCGCGCTGGCCGATCAGCGTGTGGAAATCGAGGCGATTACGTCGATTCGGCGGTTTGAGATCAAGCACTGGCGCGAGATTGAGGTTGACGCCGAGGCCGGCAAGCTCGCGGCCATGGATGCGGCCGAACTCTCGCGCTTTGGCCTGCTGATCATCAGGAGCAAGCCCGGCGAGCGTCGCCAGCGCCGGCACCTTGGTCAGCGGCGGCGCCAGATGCCCGACGATGCCGCCCTCCTGATCCGCGGCGACGATCAGAGGCGCCAGCCCGGCCGTGCGCCTGATGTCCTGGAGCGCCGCGATCTCGGCGCGCAGCGCATCGATCGAGCTGCCGCGGATGTTGTGCCGGGTGACGTAGACACCGCCAATCAGGCCTTGCTCGGCGAGACGCGCGACCTCGGGGAATGACGAATAGCCCACCATGAAATGAGGCCCGAGGGTCCGCGCCTCAATCACGCCTGCGCTGAGAACGTCGTGCTTGCGCAGCTCGAAGCTCAGATGCGCTGCCGCCATCAGCATCGGCGGCAGGCACCAGAGCATGACGAGTAGCTTGGCGGAGACGCTCTGCCTACCTCTCCGCAGCAGCCCGATGACGATCGCAACGCTTGCGGCGACAAGCGCGATGTTTCCAACGCCGCGCAGCGAGACCAGATAGGGATCATTCTTGTTCGCAGCGGCCAATGCAACGAGAAGTGCGGCAAGCCAAAGCAGGATGAGGCCGATGCGACGGAGGAATTGCATGATGCATCACGTCCGGGAGTGGCGGATGCTTCGCACCTATCAAAGCGATCAGTGCTACGCGAGAACCAAAAGCGCGCCTGCACGAAATCTGCAAAAGACTCCTGAAACCATGCAGACGATGATCCCGGCTTCTGCACGAGCGCCGTGCAGATTTCGTGACGCCACCCATCACGAAAGGTGCTTTGGACATGACGAGCCTGGCTTCGACGATCGCGGCAGACCTCCATCCAAATAGGCATTCCTCGGTTCCCGCCAAGGTCGGCCTGACGCTGGCGCTGACCGCGCTTGCGGACTGGCTGTTCTATGGCGAGCCGATCGGGCTGTCGCTCTCGCTGTTCGCGATCGCAATCGTCTGCGTCTCCGGGCTCTTCAATCACGCGACCCTGGATTCGCGGCGCGCGACTATCGGCGCCGTTATTCTGATCGCAGGGCTCGTGCCAGCCGTCGAGGAGCTGAACACGCTTTCGTTCCTGGTCCTCGTCACCGCATTGCTCATGGCCCTGCTGCTCACGACCAATCCCGAGACGACCGGCCTCGCGGACCGCCTGCGCGCACTGCGCAACTTCGTCCTGTTCGGCCCCTTCAGGTTCTTCCTCGAAGTGCTTCAGATCTTCAACATGTCGGCGTTTACTCGCGGCATCGCGCTCTGGCTGCTGCCGGCAGCGCTCGGCTCGGTCTTCGTCGCACTTTTCGCCGCAGCCAATCCGGTGATCGAGCAATGGGTGTCCCTGCTCAATCCGAAGGTCATGCTCGACTATGTCAGCGTTCCGCGCGTGCTGTTCTGGACGATGATGCTGGCGCTGGTCTGGCCGTTCATCCATGTGAGGTGGCGGCGCAGGAAGGTCGTCACCACGACCGCCGTGGATGTCGCCGAGCCGGAGCCGCTCGCACCCATCATTCCGACCGAATTCCTCGGCCCGTCGACGATCTTGCGCTCCCTGATCCTGTTCAACCTGCTGTTCGCGGCGCAGTCCATTCTCGATGGCCTCTATCTCTGGGGTCATGTGGCCTTGCCCGCTAACATGACCTATGCCGCCTATGCTCATCGCGGCGCCTATCCGCTGATCGCGACCGCGCTGCTCGCCGCCGCCTTCGTGCTGGTCGCGATGCGGCCAGGCGCGCCGGCCGCGAAGTCGACCGTGATCCGGCCGCTGGTCTATCTCTGGGTCGGGCAGAACGTGCTCCTGGTCGCGTCCTCTGTCCTTCGCCTCGGTCTCTATGTGGACATCTACATGCTGACCTACTGGCGCATCGCGGCTTTCATCTGGATGGGGCTGGTGGCTCTTGGGCTGGTCCTGATCGTCACACGAATTGCGCTCGACCGGTCCAACCGGTGGCTCATCAGCGCCAATCTCATCGCGTTAACGATGGTGGTGTATATATGCTCGCTGGTGAACTTCGACGCCCTCATTGCAGACTACAATGTTGCGCACAGCCAGGAGAGGACAGGCAACGGCGTGCAGATAGACACCACCTATCTCCTCTCGCTCGGACCGCAGTCACTTCCCGCGATCGATAAGGCGGTTGAACTGTTGACGAACACCAGCGTGAGAGATTTTTCAGCGAAGCGCTACTACCTTGTGTCGCGGCGCGGCGACCTTGTAGAACAGCAACGTCGCGACTTGGCCTGGCGGGCCTGGGGCTTTCGAAGCTGGCGACTGCAGCACAGGCTCGATGCCGAGGCGAGAGGCGAGGCCAGCAGTCAGCCGGCCGGGTGAGCGGAGAGTTACTTTGGCGCATCGTATTCTCATCGTCGACGACGAGGGCCATATCCGCGAAGTCATCCGCGTCGCCCTGAAGAAAGCCGGCATGGACGTGGTCGAGGCCCGCGACGGCAGGGAGGCGCTTGTCCGCTTTGCCGCCGACAGGCCCGACCTGATCGTCCTCGACATCGGCATGCCGGAGTTCGACGGCCTCGACGTCTGCCGCGAGATCCGCAAGAGCTCCGACGTGCCGATCCTGTTTCTGTCGGCGCGCGACGAGGAGATCGACCGCATCCTCGGCCTCGAGATCGGCGGCGACGACTACGTCACAAAGCCGTTCAGCCCGCGCGAGCTGGTGGCGCGGGTCAACGTCATCCTGCGTCGGCTCAGCCCGCGCAACGGCGAGGCCAAGGCCGGGCCGGGCGCGCTGTCGCAAGGCGGATTGCTGATCGATCCCGAGCAGCACGTGGCGTCCTTTTCCGGCACGCCGCTCAAGCTGACCGCGATCGAGTTCGGCATTTTGCGCGCGTTCCTGACCCGCCCGACCTCGGTGTTCCATCGCGAGCAGCTGATGCGGGCGGCCTACCAGCTCAACATCCAGGTCTCGGACCGCACCATCGACAGCCACATCCGCAACATCCGCGCCAAGCTCGCGGCGCTCGCCTGCGACAACGTGATCGAGACCATCCACGGCGTCGGCTTCAAGCTCGGCCGCTGCGAGAAAGAGACATGAGTGCGGCCCCCGACAAATGGCGGCCGTCGCTCGGGCTCGTGATCTTCGCGGTGCTCGCAACCGTCGCCGTCCTGCCGCTGGTCGGCCTGTTCTTCTTCCGCCTTTACGACAATCAATTGATCCGCCAGACCCAGGCCGARCTGATCGCGCAGAGCCGCGTGCTGGCGACGATCTACGCCCAGGAGGTCGAAGCCCGGCTCGGCAGCGGCCTGACGCTCGGCGCCGAAGTGCCACCGAACGTGCTGCCGGATCCCGGCGACCAGTTCACGCCGATCCGGCCCGCGCTCGACCTCACCGCCAACGACCTGTTGCGGCGACGGCCTGATGCGCAGGCCGCGCCTCGGCCCGCGCAAGCCGCTTATGTCGAGATCGGCGCAAAGCTGACGCCGATCATCCGCGAGACGCAGAAGGTGACGCTGGCGGGCTTTCGCATCCTCGATCCGCAGGGCGTCGTGATCGCCGGGCGGCAGGAGGTCGGGCAGTCACTCGCCCATATCGAGGAGGTCGCGGACGCGCTGCACGGACAATACCGCGCCACATTACGCAACCGCGTGCCGGACAAGCAGCCGCCGCCGATCTATTCCTTCAGCCGCGGGCTCGGCGTGCATGTGTTCTCGGCGATGCCCGTCATCGTCAACAACCGCGTGGCAGGCGTGATCTACACGACGCGGACGCCGAGCAATATCTTTGACCATCTCTATCAGGAGCGCGCGAAATTCGTGCTGGCGGGGCTCGCCGTGATCCTCGGCACGATCGCAATCGGGCTCGTGTTCTCGCGCACCATCACGCTGCCGATGCGCGAGCTGATCAACCGGGCGGCCCGGATCCGAAGCGGCGACCGCGAGGCGTTCCAGCCGCTCAAGCACTATGGCACCCGCGAGTTCGCACAACTGTCGCACAGCTTTCTCGGCATGGCCGAGCAGCTGGCGCGGCGCTCCGACTACATCGCCACGTTCTCGGCTCATCTCACCCATGAGCTGAAATCACCGCTGACCTCGATCAAGGGCGCGGCCGAGCTGTTGCAGGATTCTTATCAAGGCAAGCCCGAAGGACTGACGCCGTCGGAGCAGCGGACGTTCATCGCCAACATCCTGTCGGACACAAAGCGGCTGGAGGCGATGGCGCAGCGGCTGCGGGAGCTGGCGCGCGCCGAGAGCCTGCCGCAGAACGAGCGCACGGAGCTCGCACCCGTGATCGCCGACCTCAGGAGCCGGTTTCCGGCTGATACCATTGAAGCCAGCGGCAGTCTTGACCGGCCGATCGGCATGTCGGCTGAGAAGGCGCTGATCGTGCTGTCGCACCTCGCCGACAATGCGATGCGGCACAAGGCCGGGACAATCAAGCTAGAGGCGGTCGACGAGCGGACGACGCTGAAGCTGACCGTGAGCAATGACGGCGAGCCGATCTCGGCGCCGAACCGCGACAGGATCTTTGACGCGTTCTTCACGACCCGCCGCGATCAGGGCGGTACGGGGATGGGGCTGGCGATCGCGCGCGCGGTGATGGCGAGCCATGGCGGCTCGATCAGGCTCAAGCCGACCGACGACGGCGTGGCCTTCGAGCTCCAGTTTCCGGCGGCCTAGATCGCAAACACCCAGGCGGCGACGATGGTGCCGATGGTGACCAGACCAGCGATGGTCCAGCCGGCGGCGTATTCCAGCTCGGGATGACCGGTCGCCCGCATGATCTCTGCCGGATCGGCGGTATGCTTCTCTGCCATGACAGCCTCGCACGTGTTGGCCCGTGTCATGGATAAGTCGCACCAGATGCCATTAGGTTCCATCACGGACGAGCGAAATAGCAAAAAAGCTCGAAAACAACCCCATGCACAGTAGAACGAACTTGTCGGCATGAGCGGGTCTGGCGCGCCCCAACCCTTTGAGCTGGCGCGGCAAAACCGCCGCCTCGCGCAACCGCCACGCACGCAGCATCTCGCACCGCAAAATCCGATTGCGTGTTAGACTGGATGTAGGCGATTCAGGGCAGGAGAGAAGCATGGCCGACGACAAGACCAAGCGGGGCGGAGCGGACCGCAAGCTGATTGCGCTCACGGAGAAGTACGAAGTCGCCTATTGGTCGAAGAAATTCAAGGTGACGCCAGCCAAGCTGAAATACGCGGTCAAGAAGGTCGGCCACTCCGCCAAGAAGGTCGAAGAGTACATCAAGCTGCAGAAGCACCGCGCTGCCGACAAGAAGCTGATCGCGCTCGGCGAAGCCTATGAAGTCCGCTACTGGTCGAAGAAGTTCAAGATCACGCCGGCGAAGCTGAAGGCCGCCGTCGCCGCCGCGGGCCATTCCTCCAAGAAGGTCGAGGCCTACCTGGCCGCCCAGAAGGCGGCGAAGAAGAAGTCGGCCAAGAAGACTGTGAAGAAGGCGACGAAGCGGAAGAAGACCAGCTAGGACACGACCTCATGAGGGCCTAGCCATGACATGATTGACGCTGGCATGATTGACGCATCGTTTGACGACGTAGCTACCGATCCAGCCGGAGTCTCTGCGCCCTCATACGCCTGATCTCCTCGTTCAAGGCTTCGAGCTTCTCGTCGCGCTGCGTCGTCTTGGACTTGGGAGCGTCATCCTTCTTCCTGAGCTTGTCGAGCGCCTTTTCAACCGAGAGCTTCTTGGTATTGGCCATGGTTCTGCTCCTGTGAAATACACGGTCCTCGCTACTATCTCGCGGGGCCAAGAATAGTCGGCGGCATGCTCAGACGGCTTCCGGTTTAAGCCAAATATTGGTGCTGACTAAGAGCACCCAGAGTGGGAATACCAGAAGGCTCCAGTCTATGTAGTAACTCCCAATGAGAAGAACTGCGGCGACTGCGTATCCACCATAGGCCAACGCCCGATGCGTGAGACCCGTATAGAGCGCGATTGTTGACGTCGTAATCATGAAGACGGAGGCCGTCTTGACGAGATAGATGTTGACCATTCCGTATGCCAAACCGCGACCGAAGTGGAACGTCGCGGAATTGATCAGCATTTCCGGAGCGGCATGAAACGCGAGAATGATCGCGCCGATAACTGCCGCAGCGGCAAACAACATGGCGAGGAAGAGTACTGCACTTCCCAGGAAGATTGTCGCGAAGAACTGATCTTCGCGCGCTCCCAACTGGTCACGCAGAAAGCCGACAAACCACAGGAACGCCACCCCGGCGAACGGGACCAGGTTGAGCGCCAAGGCTACGCTTCCGGTCTCACCGCGAAGCCATGCTCCGGGTTCGAGAGGATCGGTCGGCACGGACCTACGCATCAGGAGGAAAACAGCGAGAAGCAGTGCCGAGAACAAGACACCGGCCGCGGCGGCAACGCGCGGAGCGCGCAATTGCGCGCCTGTCAATTTAGTCCTTCCGACCATCATGACGCCGCCTGTGCATCACGCTCAGCCAGCGTCGCCGATTCGAGTTGGTTCGTCTCCTGGCGACTCGACAGGCCTAATCCTTGTCGGTCGTCAATACGAGCCGCAGCGCGGTCTAGCGGATCGAAACTAGAGTGCTCGATCCCCGAATCCAGATGGCCGAGGTAGGCGCGAACTTCCTTCGCTCGCCTATCATCAGCGCAATTGGCAAGCTCCGCCAGAGCTGCGTGCAAACGGCGCATCACTTGAATCGAGGTGGATCCGAACTGCCGGATTTCATCGAATGAGAGCGCAAGATAATCGCCCCATGTCGGCATCCGATAGACAACTCTCAGGGATCCATCCTGATCGAACGCGCGACAAGCCTCCAGGTCGCACTTTGCGAGCCGCCGCAGCAGATCCTCGATCTGATCGATGGCCTGCACCGCCGTCGTCGGATCGTTAATGGCCGGAGAGAGCGCCTTGATCGCGACATCGACGAGCAGCCGGATCGCATATTTGGGATCCTGCTCGAACGTCCTCTGGTCGTCGAGACGAATGCATGCACTCAACTCCTTCACGGGTATGATCGAGGTGGCGCAGCGAGCTTGCAAGATAGTGCTATCTTCTATGAGCGTATCGCCAACGGCGCATTCGACGACGATCAGTCCGTCCATCCGGCGAGCGTAGACGGCCAGCTTCGCGATATCGATGGACGTCACAGACTGCGGGTTGCCGAGGTGCCTGACGGTCAGGGGCGTTGTGTCATATTGCTGGTGGGTCGTTTGCTCCTTGCCCGAGGTGGACCAAGCGACGGTTTGATAGGTGCGTCCAATGACCTCCCGACCCGTATCTCCCAACGCCTGCAACACCTTCATGATCTGGAGATTGTTCAGGCGCTGGACGAGCTGTGCGAGCATTAGCACGCTGGTCATCAGCATGACCGCGACAATGGCCGCTGACAAGAACGGGACGCCTTCAACTCCCGCGCGATCCACCCAGGCCAGCGTGGCAAGACTGTACATGAAAGTCGCAACGAACATACCCAACGAATGGAATAGCAGCCTGTCTCGCGCGAACCAGACAACGAGACGTGGCGAATAAACTACGGCGTTGAATTGGACGAGAACAAAGGCAATCGAGAAGACTATACCGGTGAGCGCCATCATGCCCGAAGCGACCGCTGACAGGTAAGCCTGAGCCGACGACGTCGACAGGTTGAGACTGAAGGCCAGAAGCCTTGATTCGAGGCGCGGCACCAAAAAGCCCGCTGCGATACTGGCCGCGGCGTAGAATGTGGGTATCAGCCAGAGTTGCATGCCACTTCCCCTCCCCCTGGCAATCCGGTGGTCTGGTCATGATACCAGCATCGTCGCAATCGCCCGCGGTCTCTTGATCCTGATCAAAGGCCGGATGACCCAAGCAGTCAGTTTTGGAAGGACAAACAGAACAGGTCCGAGCCATGGAAACCGGTATCGATTCCTCGCCAATGTTCGAGACGGAAGCCAGTTTCTGGATTCACCTCGTCGGCGTCGGTATCGAGGTCTTTGGCGTCCTGATCATTGTGGCTGGTATCGTCTGGTCGAGCCGGTACGTTTTTTCGCGTAATGTCCCCTCTCGATACAACAGCTATAAGATCAGCATCGGACGTTCGCTCTTGCTTGGTCTCGAAGTGCTGGTGGCGGCAGACATCGTGAAGACGATCGCCATCCAGCTTACTTTTTCCAGCCTGGGTCTTCTTGCAGGTCTCGTCCTGGTGCGGACGTTCCTAAGCTGGACTCTGACGCTCGAGATCGAAGGACGGTGGCCCTGGCAGCGAGAGTTTGTCTTGGAGACCCATACGGAGGAATAACGGCAAACCAGGCCACTTAGTCACTCAACGCCGAGGTCGCAGGATGCTTTCTTACGGGCCTTGGTCGGAAGCGGATCTCTTGGCGGTCCGGCAATTTCAACGCCCTAGTCTATTCCACATTCGGGCCATCAGGCGTGCTGCGCGACATCACCGTGGGCAACAACGACACCGACGGCCTGCTCGGGGGACAATACCAGGCAGGTCCGGGATGGGATGCCTGCACCAGCTGGGGCGTGCCTGACGGCGGCAAGCTGCTCACCGCGCTCCAGGGCGGGCCGACGAGCTGAGCTGATCGCGTTGGCGCCGGCGGGCAATTTACCTGCCCGCGTCGGAACCAGACAGCCGGCCGCGTCCGTCCGACGCGGCCGGCTTCATCTTAGCCGCACGTGAACTCTCCCTAAGGCTGTGAATGTGCCTTCCCCCAGATCGGAAATCTGTCATAGGCTCGCGCTCGGCGCGTTTTTTCGCGACGACGAAACCGTGACCGGCAAGGAGAGACGCCTATGAAACTCACGATCTCAGTCTGCCTCGCCGGCGCCATCCTCGTCGCTGGCGCTTCTCATGTCGTGGGCGCATCCGGCGCCACGCCGACGAAAATTTCCGGCTCCACGGCGCTGGCGCTGGCGGGCGTGATCGCGCCGCTGTCACCGACGCTCTCAGGCGCGGAGAAGAAAGCCGTGGCGATGCTGTTCGCCACCAATTCCGACATTCCCTACAAGAAGCCTGTCGTCGTGACCGCCGACAAGATCGTCTGCCGCACCGGCAATGTCGACATCACCGTGCGCAATTGCGAGGTCACCTTCGGCAAGACCGTCAAGACCGTGAACGGGCCTACGGCCAACGAGATCTACGCGACCGAGGCGCTGGCCGGAATTCCGCCCGACGGTGCGGCGGGATCGAATTTCGAGAGCCTGAGCAAGCTGAGCTGCACCATCGACCCCAATGCCATCAGGCAGAAGGACGGCAGCGGGGCGGATTGCACGTTCCAGCCGGGCAGTTGAGCCGGGGTGAATGGAAGGTGCCGTGAAATCGCCGCAAGATCGAACAACAACACGTCGTCAGGCGAATTGAAAAGACAGGCCAAACCGGCGCCCCAATATGGGGCGCGCAAGGCCGGCACCCCGATGATGAAGAATTGTCTCGCATTCTTGTTTCTCCTGATCGTAACGGCCGCCTCTGCACACGGCCCCCTGCCGCCGCGCTTCGCCGTGCCGTCTGACCTTGTCCTGACAGGCCTCACCGACAACGACACCACCGCCGGCGGCGTCGCCCGGCTGTGCGAGCAAGTGACGTTCTCGCGCGGCCTGCGCTATGGCGACAGCGAGGCCAATGTGCTGGACGTCGCGACCAGCGAGGCCACCAAGGCGGACACGCCACGGCCGGTGCTGCTGTTCGTCGCCGGCGACACTTTTACGGGCGATCGCGGCGCGCCGGACCTGTCCCGCGAGATCCAGGACGAGGCGATGTGCTTCGCGGCGCGCAACGGCGTGATCGGCGTGCGCGTGAACTACCGCCTGGCGCCGGCCGCGACCTGGCCGATGGGCGCGACCGACGTGGCGGCGGCGCTGTCCTGGATCCACGGCAATATCGACCTGTTCAACGGCGATGCCCGCGAGATCGTCGCGGTCGGCTATGGCGCCGGTGCCTTCCATATCGCGAGCCTCTTGGCGCATCCCGAACTCCAGGCCGACCGCGCCGATGTCGCCGCCGTGGTGCTGGTCTCCGGCATCTACCGCACCGGCAAGGACGCGGGCGACAGCGAGAAGGCCTATTTCGGCCTCGATGCCGCTCAATATGACAAGCGCTCGGTGTATCCCGGCATCCTCAATGTCGAGGCGCCGATCCTGCTGGCCTGGGCGGCGAACGATCCGGCGAACCTCGTCGCGCAAGGCGAGACACTGAAGAAGACGCTCTGCGGCGCCGGCCATTGCCCGCGCACGACGCTGCTGCGCAGCCGCGACGGCATCGCTGCGGCGTTTGGTTTGGATGGTTCTGGTGATAGTCTCGCGGAGCCGACGCTGCTGCTGGTGCATCAGCTGGAGGCGCGGGGGCTGCCGTAGGGTTTGCGGCACCGAAGGTCACAGCGTCATGGCCGGGCTTGTCCCGGCCATCCACGCCTATCGCCGCGGCACAAAGAACGTGGATGCCCGGGACAAGCCCGGGCATGACGACCGCTTGTGTATCCCCTCACGCCGGCTTCAGCGAGGCCAGTGCGCTCTCCAGCAGCGAGCGCACGCGCGCGGTATCACCCGACTTCACAACGGCCGGATCGAGATAGAGCTCCAGGCCCGGCGCGCGCTCGGTAATGACGCCGCTTCGCTCCGCGGCCGCGTCGTTCAGCGCATCGACCGAATACGGAATCACCTCGCGGCTGATGCCCTTCATCGTGATGGCCGGCAACGCGTGGGCGTGGACGATGTCGCTGACCAGCGCGAAGCTTTCGTAGCTTAGCACGATGCCGCCGGGTTCGGCGATCGACTGCAGGCGCGCGGCGAGGTTCGCCTCGGCGCCGATGATGGTGTAGTCCATGCGGTCGCTGCTGCCGAAATTGCCGACATTGCAATAGCCGGAATTGATGCCCATGCGCGAGCGGAACGGCTGCTCGATGCCGGCGGCGCGCCATTTTGCATTCAGCTCGGTGAGACGCTGTTGCATGCGCCAGGCCATCTGCAGGCAGGCCTGGGCATCGGCGCGATCGCCCTTGGTCTCGGGATCGCCGAAGAAGATCAGCATGGCATCGCCGATGAACTTGTCGACGGTGCCGCCGTGCTCGTGTGCGATCGCCGACATCTCGGTAAAATATTCGTTGAGCAGCTGGGTCAGCAACTCCGGCTGCAGCCGCTCGGTGGTCGCGGTGAAATTCTGGATGTCGGAGAAGAAGATGGTGAGCTTCTTGCGCTCGGTGTGGATGGTCACGTCCTTCTGGCCCGAGAAGATGCTCTTGTAGACCTGGGGCGGGATGTAACGGGAGATCTTCATCGACAGCGCGGCCAGGAAATCGTTGGCGGATTCGAGTTCCTTGTTCATGCCCTTGATGCGGCTGGCCTGGCGGCGCTGCAGCGACAGGAACGAGAGGCCGCAGCCGGCGGCGACGAGGAGATAGGCCAGCAGGAATTTGAACGAGAAGATGTTGGCCGCGATCGGCTGGGCGATGATGACTTCCTGGATGCCGCGGACGTCTCCCACCTTCCAGTCCTTCTTCGGGCTCTCGGGATGGCTGTTGTGGCAGCTGACGCAGGCCGGACCCATGATGACGGGCGCGACCAGGCGGACCTTGTCGGAGAACAGCGAGGTATCGGTGTCGATGATCTTCTGCTCCGGATTGGCGCGGAGCGCGGCCAGCGCGTCCTTCTCGAACTGGTCGAGCTGGTGCGGCGCGCGGTTCTGGAACGGGAAATCGGAGACGAAGCGGTAGGTGATATTTTCCTGCTGCGCGCCGATGACACGGCCGAGCTCCAGCGACAGCGTCGCCGGAATCGGGATCGCGCCGGGAACGGATTCGTAGTTGTGCACGACCTTCGTCGTGCCATTGGGGTTGGCAAGGATGCGCCCGACCACGTTGGACGCATAGTAGCTGCGCACACTTGTGATAACCGAATTGAGATCGGCGGTTTGCCGGCGGAGCGCGGTCTTGTTCAGCTCCGTCAGGTCCAGCCAGACCGCGAGCGGCAGGGCGAGAAGAAGGAAGACGACCACGGCCCCCACGAGGATGCCGTGGTTGCGCTGTTCTTCGGCGATCTCTTGTTTCAATCTGTGGCTCCGTTATGTGCGCTTTTGCCGCAACGCCGGCGATTTGCGGCACAACATGCGGGCTGCACAGAGCAACAAACGCTGCGCAGCGCAAGCCCATTTTATGGTGGGTCGCGGCAGGCATCTTTTCGTTTCATGACGAATGTTTAAGATCGCGATCAACCAGCATTGATAAACCGGAACCGCCGCCCATGACCGAGACCATCCGCATCGTCAGCTTCAACGCGCGAGCCGTGATCGTGCCGATGAATTTGCCGCTTCAGACCTCGACCGGCGCGGTGGCGAAAGCGCCGCTGGTGCTGATCGACTGCGAGACCGACCAAGGCGTAACAGGGCATGCCTATCTGTTCTCGATCACGCCGTCGGCCTTGAAGCCGCTGACCGCGATGGTCACGGAAATGTCAGCGCTGCTCGCCGGCGACGAGCTGCTGCCGTTCGAGATCGAGCGCAAGCTGACCCAGCGCTTCACGCTGCTCGGGCTCGCCGGCCTGCAGCGGCTGGCGCAATCCGGCATCGACATGGCGGCGTGGGATGCACTCGCCCGCGCACGCGGCCTGCCGCTGGCCCGCCTGCTCGGCGGCGCGCCGAAACCGGTGAAGGCGTACAATTCGAAAGGGCTCGGCATCATGCCTGTTGGCGCCGTGGTGGAGGAGGCGCACAAGCTGCTCGCCGAGGGCTTTCACGCGGCAAAGATCCGCGTCGGCAGGCCCGAGGCGCGGGACGATCTCGCCGTGGTCCGCGCGGTGCGGAAAGCGGTCGGCGACGACGTGACGCTGATGTGCGACTACAACCAGGCACTGACGGTGACGGAAGCGATCCGCCGCGGCGAGATGCTCGACGACGAGGGCCTGACCTGGATCGAGGAGCCGATCCGCCACGACGACTATGAAGGCTGCGCCCGCATCGCGGATGCGCTGCGCACGCCGGTCCAGATCGGGGAGAATTTTGACAGCGCGTTTTCGATGCAGACCGCGCTCTCGACTGAAGCCTGCGACTATGTGATGCCCGACGTGCAGCGCATCGGCGGCGTCACCGGCTGGCTGCGCGCCGCGTCACTGGCGCATGCCGCGGGCGTCGAGATGTCGACGCATCTGTTCTCGGAGGTCAGCGCGCATCTGCTCTGCGTGACGCCGACGGCGCACTGGCTGGAATATGTCGACTGGGCGGATGCAGTGCTGGCAACGCGGCTCGCCATCAAGGACGGCTTTGTGTTGCCGGGCGAGGCGCCCGGCAACGGCATTAAATGGGACGAGGCCGCAGTGAAGAAATATCTGGTGGAGTGAGCTGCCCCCGATGACCACCTGGCGCCCTCATCCCCACATTCGCGTCGTCGCGATCGGCCTGCACTGGCGCGCCGGTCGGCTGCTTGCGGCTGAGGTGCGCGACGATACGGGCCGGATCAAGGGCGTGCGTCCGCTCGGCGGCGAGATCGAGTTCGGCGAGAACTGGCGGGCTGCGCTGACGCGCGAACTCAACGAAGAGCTCGGCATCGACGTCACCATCATTGGCGAGCCGCTGATGATGGAGAACATCTTTGTCCACGAGGGCGCGACCGGGCACGAGGTGATGTTCCTCGCGGAAGTCGCGTTTCCTGACGGCACTTTCAGCGACCAGGACCGTATCGACTTCCGCGAGGATAACGGAGAAGAGATCGTCGCCCGCTGGTTCGATCTCGCCGATCTCGACTTGCCCGATGGCCCGAGCCTTTATCCAACCGGATTGAAGAACCTGCTGCTCGGGCTGAACGACGAGCCGAGCTGACAGGCGGCTACCACACCTCCGCGCCTTTGATCTTCTTCCGCACCGCGATGCGCTGGATCCAGATGCAGCGGCGGACGGACCTGTTGGAGCGGCCGACGGCAGATATCCCCTCGCCAGCCTCGAGCAGCGGTGCAACGCTCGCGCGCACCGCGCGGCAGCGCTCCATTTCGGCCTGCCAGTCGATGATCGCTGCATGCGCGCTCGACGCCATCAGCGCCGAGACCGCCAAGGCCCCCAAGGCAAAACAGATCGACCGCATCATTCGCATTCCATTCATTGTCGTTCACCGGTCGCGCGCCGACGCTTTCTTCACACGCTCCTGCACCTGTGAAATGAAACACACTTGAAGCGACGCTTAGGTTGTATCATAATCAAGATGTAACCAAGACGAACGGGGCGCACGAACCCCGTATCCATTTCTCGACTATTTCATTTTCGAACACAGAGTTCGAGTCCTGCGGGGCAAGACGGACGATCCCTGCGACGGATGACGACCCGTCAGATCGCGATCAGTGCCGACAATACCTGACGTTTCGCCGACCCCGGCGATGCGACGGCGGCCGCGTGCGTGCACCCATGATCCGCCCCGGAGCGCCGGCCCGGGACAGCGCCGGCATCGACAATTGCGCTTGCAGCCATCGAAAGGAGCGCCCCATGGACGAACCCAAGTCGCTCACCAGCGCCTTCAGCAAGACCGCCAACTTTTCCATCCATCAGGTCGATTCCGTGTTCAGGGCTGTCGCGCACGCCACCGCCGTTCCCGCTGCGGTGCCTGTCACCCTGCCGCCTACGCTCGGGCCGCTGTCGGCCTTCACCGGCACGTTCACGGGTCAGGGGTTCAACACGATCTTCCGGCCGGACAGCGCGACGACGCCGACCCAGATGCCCGGACCGATCACCACCACAGACCCGCCCGACAATTTGCTGGAGTTGAACCTCACCGACGAGACGCTATCGTTCTCGAACAATCTCGGCTCGATTCCCAATCGCGGCTCGGGGCCGCAGGCGGATGCCTTCCTCAACGGCGTGCCATATCTTCAGACCATCAACGACGTGACCACGGGAACGCCTGTCGGTATCCACTTCGAGCCCGGCATCTGGCTCGCGGTGCCCGCCAGCACCAATCCGCACGAACCGTTCACCGTCGCGCGCATGGCCTCGATCCCGCACGGCACGACGATCACCGCGCAAGGCGCCGCGCTACCCGCCATCGCCGGCAAGCCTGTTATCGCGGCGGTCGACATCACGCCGTTCCTGGGCGGCAATCCGGCCAACAAGATCACGTTCCAGAATCAGACCGCGAGCAACAAGACCACGCGCCGGCTGCCGCAGGACCTCACCGCGCTGATCGCATCCGGCAAGCTGACGCAGGCCATGATCACCGATCCGAACATTGTGCTGCGCAACCAGATCGCGCATCAGACCATCAGCCAGACCATCGTCATCGAGACTTCGACCAAACCCGGCTCGCCGCTGTCAGGAGGTCCGTTGCCAGGGGTTGCTTCGGCGGGACCGCATCCACAGGCACCGAACTTCGCCGGCGGCACGTCGAACATCGCGTTCCTCCAGGGCGTGCCGGCTCCAACGCCCGGCGGCAACGGCGCCAACGCCAACGCATTCCAGATGGACGCCGTGTTCTGGATCGAGACCGTCATCTACGACATCGACGTGCCGCGCATCGCATCGGGCGAGCCGCCGATCATCCTGCAGCCGCTACAGAAGGGCACGGTGCCGCTGGTGCCGAGCTTCGTCGCCACGCTCCCGTTCGTGCCGGGAAAGGCTTTTGCCGGCGGTCGCGTGCGGGTGGCGACGACACAGATCCAGTACTCGCAGAAGGTCATGCTGGATTTCAACGGCCTGACCTGGCCGCACGTGTCGGTCGCCTCACTGGTGCCGGCCGCGCCAGTGCCGATCCCGGAGAATTTGCTGCCGCTGACGTGAGGGAGTTTGCGGCAACCGGGCGTCAGCTGCGCAGCAGCCGTAGTGCCCGCCCCTTGTGCACGGCGACGTGATCGGTCTTGTCGCTCTTGATTTCATATTGCGGATCGTCGGCGGTCGCGTGATGGACATAGCCCTTGTAGTCGACGTCTTTGGTGTGCACGCGCAGGATATGACCGCGGACACGGCCAGCCTCGGAATTCCAGCTGACGTGGTCGCCACGTTTGAAGGGTTTGGTGGAGGCCTTGGGCATAAAAGAACAATGCCGGGTGAGTGGCCGATGTTCCAGAACATTGGAGCTGGACGTGACAGTCCGTCTACGCTCTTCGAGCTACGCCGGACACGCTTCGCGTGTGATTTCTGGATCGTGACTTGCCGAGCCGAAGCTCGCAGCGGCAGCCCGCCTTCGCCCTTTGGGCTTCGGCGTGGCATCCTTCTCTCGCTATCGCGAGCGAAGGATGGTGGGCGCGACAGGGATCGAACCTGTGACCCCTACCATGTCAAGGTAGTGCTCTCCCGCTGAGCTACGCGCCCGAATAGTCCACCTGCGTTGGGTGGGGGTCCCTATAACGGCTCAGCGGACCCTGCGCAAGGACCGAAGCTGGCCGATTTAGGCCGCCAGCATCTTGTTCACTTCGCTCACCAATTCGCGCAGGTGAACGGGTTTCGACAGCACCTTGGCATTCTTGGGAGCGTCCGAATCCGAGTTCAGGGCGACCGCGGCGAAGCCGGTGATGAACATGATCTTGATATCGGGGTCGAGTTCCGAGGCCCGGCGGGCCAGCTCGATACCGTCCATCTCCGGCATCACGATGTCGGTGAGCAGCATCTCGAACGGCTCTTCCCTGAGCCGCTGATAGGCGGCCATGCCATTGTCATGGGACGAGACCTGAAAACCGGCGTTTTCCAGCGCCTTGACCAGGAAACGGCGCATGTCGTTGTCGTCTTCGGCGAGCAGGATTTTTGGCATGGCAGGAACGTCGATCCCCAGAGGATGTGCAGAGGTCACTAAGCCCGACAGAGGGTAAATTTGGGGTGAAAATCTTAACCCTCAGGGCTCGCGCTGCGAGGGGTGTTGTGAACCGGAATCGGCTCCGAATCAATTCTGCCGCAACGACTGATCCCCGCCTCCCTGCTCGCACGGTTAAGACGTGTTCCAGCGCCAATCACATCTTTTCGCTTGGCAGAATGGTTGCGATTCCGGACAATGACGACACATAAGAGCCGCTCGACCGGCCGAATCACTCGATCTGGACCATGCTGGATCGCGCGGCGCCATACCTGACGGCGTGAAGGGACGAAGCCTGAGAAGATGACCCGGTTTGACGGCGAGGTGTCGCCAGCCTTCGAGATCACGGAGCCCGCCCAATGGCGCGCGCCTGTCATCTTCAACTCGCCCCATTCCGGCTCGACCTATCCGGATGAATTCCTGAGCGCCTCGCGCATCGACCTGGTGCAATTGCGGCGGTCGGAAGATTCCTTCGTGGACGAGCTGATCGGCCATTTGAGCGCGCGCGGCTTTCCGACCGTGCGGGTGAATTTTCCCCGCTCCTATGTCGACGTCAACCGCGAGCCCTATGAGCTCGACCCTCGCATGTTCACCGGCCGGCTGCCGAGCTTTGCCAACACCCGTTCGATGCGGGTCGCCGGCGGATTAGGCACGATTCCGCGCGTGGTCGGCGACGGCCAGGAGATCTATCGCGACCGCATCGCGGTCGACGACGCGCTGGCCAGGATCGAGACGCTGTACAAGCCCTACCATCGCGCGCTGCGCCGGCTGATCAACAAGGTGCACCAGATGTTCGGCACCGTGGTGCTGGTCGACTGCCACTCGATGCCCTCGGTCGGCGTCAGCAGGGACGAGCCGCGCCGGCCCGACGTCGTGATCGGCGACCGCTACGGCACGAGCTGCACGCCGCTGCTGCCTGACCGGGTCGAGGAAACCATGAGCGGGCTCGGTTATTCGATCGGCCGCAACAAGCCCTATGCCGGCGGTTTCATCACCGAGCATTACGGCAATCCCGCCAGCGGCCTGCATGCCGTGCAGCTCGAATTCAACCGCGCGATCTACATGGACGAGCGCCGCCGCGAACGCGGCCCGCGCTTCGCGCAAGTCGCGAGCGACCTCGGCGTTCTCGCCGACGTGCTGGCGACCACCATCCCCTTCGGCGATCTCGGCCCGTACCAGGCCGCTGCGGAATAGACGGATTTCGAAAAACTTATCTGCGATGGGTGCGGACGCGTTTTCGTTTTGCAATCAATCGCGCGCTAAACTGAAGACAGGCGACGCAAGAAAAAAGGGCCGCTCGCGAATGACGCAAGCGGCCCAAGTCTAGGGAGGAAACGCCCAAGGAGGGCAGCGGTAACGCGAGAAGCGCTACCGCACCGCAACAATATGCGGCCGCGCCGCACAAAGTGCAAGGGCTTTTGAGCGGTTTCCCATGCAAAAACACATGGCTCATTTGCTCCCAGAGAAACCCAGATTCAGTTTCTTTGATAAGGAAATTCAATGGGTTGATAGTCATTTGCATACGAACGAGGCAACCTCGGAACTAAGTTTTCAACTTCGTGATCGATATTTGGCCAGCATATGGCTCGCCACGTCGCTCACCCACGTCGCTCACCTGGTCCGCCAGTAACCGGATCCAAAATACCAGGGTGCAAATCAAGACAGCGCTGCACGCGAGGGGCGAATTGAGCTAGGCAGATGCGAGCTTCAGCCAACTTTCGTTTTGAGGATGCGCCGTGACGGTGATCGACTTCTCAGCCTTCATCGGACGGCTCGCCACTGCTTCCGGCGAGACCATCCTGCCGTTCTTCCGCACCTCGCTGTCGATCGACGACAAGAGCAAGACCAAGGATTTCGATCCGGTCACGGAGGCCGACCGCGCTGCTGAAGCGGTGATGCGGCGGCTGATCAAGGCCAGCTTCCCCCAGCACGGCATCGTCGGCGAGGAATTCGGCAATGAGCGCGAGGACGCCGACTATGTCTGGGTGCTCGACCCCATTGACGGCACGAAGTCCTTCATCGGCGGCTTTCCGATCTGGGGCACGCTGATCGCGCTGCTTCACAAGGGCACGCCTGTTTATGGCATGATGCATCAGCCGTTCATCGGCGAGCGCTTTTCCGGCGACAACGGCTCGGCCAGTTATAAAGGCCCCACCAGTGAGCGCCGGCTCCAGGTCCGCCGCTGCGCCTCGCTGTCGGAGGCGACCACCTACACCACGTCTCCCTTGCTCATGAACGAGCGCGACCGCGCCATTTTCGGCCGGATCGAACAGGGCGCACGCCTGTCGCGCTATGGAGGCGATTGCTACTCCTATTGCATGCTGGCGGCCGGCCATGTCGATCTCGTGGTCGAGACCGAGTTGAAACCCTACGACATCGCGGCCCTGATCCCGATCGTGACCGGCGCCGGCGGCGTCGTCACCACCTGGGAAGGCAAGCCGGCCCAGGGCGGCGGTCGCATCGTCGCCGCCGGCGACGCACGCGTGCACGAAGAAGCGCTGAAACTGCTCAACGGATAGGCGGCACAAGGAGCCTGCATGAAAAGAAGCCGCTCGCTCCTGCTCGCCATTTTGCTTCTGCTACCGACCTTCGCCTCCGCCCAAAACTTTCCAGCAAAACCGATCAAGCTGATCGTGCCGTTCCCGGCGGGCGGCCCCAACGACATCATCGCGCGCGTGATTGGCCAGCGGATGTCGGAACTATCGGGTCAGCCCGTGCTGATCGACAACCGCGGCGGCCAGGGCGGCGTGCTCGGTACTGATGCCGTCGCCAAGGCCGCACCCGACGGCTACACCATCGCGATCTCCTCGGCCGGCGCGCTCGCGATCAGCCCGAGCATGGAGAAGGTCGCCTACGACACGCTCAATGATCTCACGCCGGTGACGCTGGTGGCGACCGTGCCGGAGATGCTTGTCGTCGCGACGAACGTGCCGGCCAAGGACATCGGCGAATTGATCGCGCTTGCGAAAGCGCAGCCGGGAAAACTCAACTTCGCCTCGTCCGGCCCCGGCAGCCTGCCGCATCTGGCCGGCGAATTGTTCAAGCTGACCGCCAGGATCGATATCGTGCACGTGCCGTATCGCGGCGCGGCTCCGGCCGTGAATGATCTCCTGGGTCAGCAGGTCCAGATGACATTCCTCGATCTCCCGGTGCTGCTGCCGCAGGTCAGGGCCGGCGCGCTGAAACCGATTGCGGTCGGTTCGGTGGAGCGCGCGCCGACCGCGCCCGAGGTGCCGACCACGAAGGAAGCCGGCTTTCCCGATCTGCGCATCGAGAACTGGTACGGCATGGTCGCGCCCAAGGGCACACCGAGGGAGATCGTCACCGCGCTTCATAACCTCGCGACCAAGGCCATGGCCGATCCGGCGGTGAAGGACAAGCTCGCGCAACAAGGCGCAACGCTTGTTGGCGACGAGCCGGAGCATTTTCGCGCCTTCATCGCGGACGAGACCGCGAAATGGGCGAAAGTGATCAAGGACGCCGGGGTGGAGACGGCGAAGTAGGCGTTCTTTCTTACCCTCCCCTGGAGGGGGAGGGTCGGCTCACATTGAGCGTAGCGAAATGTGAGATGGGGTGGGGTGACGGTCTCTCCACCTCGAACGGTGCCCGTGTGGAGAGATCACCCCACCCCGCTCGCGCAACGCGCGATCGACCCTCCCCCTCCAGGGGAGGGTAAAAGCCCCCTTCACACCGCCTCTGCCCGCAAATGCTCCACCAGCATCTTGGCCGGCCGTGGCAGCGCCTTGAAACTTCGCGCGCAGATCACGAGCCTCCGGTTGGCCCAGGTATCGCGCAGGCGGACGATGGCGAGCGGCATCAACTTGGCGCAGCGGCGGGCTGCGGCTTCAGGCACCAGGGCCACGCCGACATCGGCTGAGACCAACTGGCAGATCGCATCGAAATCGCGCAGCCGCGCACGGAAATGCGGGCGCATGCCGAGCCGCGCGGCATGCTTTGAAATATGCATCTGCAGCGCGGTGGCGCTGGTCAGGCCAACGAACTCGCAAGTCCGCGCCTCCTGGAAATCAATCTGGCGGCGGCCGGCGAAGGGACCACGTCGGGATGTCACCAGCGTCAGGCGGTCCTCGCTGAACACGAAACGCTCGATATGATCGGGCAGCGCGTGCTCGGCGGCAAAGCCGAGATCGGCAGCACCGGCCGTGATCGCGGCCGCGATGTCGGTGCTCTCGCGCTCCTCGATGTCGATGGCGACGTCGCGATGCTCGCGCAGGAAACCGGCCAGCGCCTTCGGCAGATGCTCCGACAGGCCGGAGGTGTTGGCAAGGAAATGCACGCTGGCACGCACGCCAGAGGCAAAGCCGGCGAGATCGCCGCGCATGGCGTCGACCTGGTGGATCACGAGCCTGGCATGATCGAGCAGGCTCTCGCCGGCCGCGGTCAGTTCCACGCCGCGGCGCCCGCGCTTGAGCAGGGCAACGCCGAGCGCATCCTCGAGCCCCTTGATCCGCGCACTGGCGGAGGCCAGCGCCAGATGTGAACGCTCGGCACCGCGGGTGATGCTGCGCTGGTCGGCAACCGCGATGAAGAGTTGGAGATCGACCAGGTCGAAACGCACGGGATTTCCTCCAAAATCAGGCTTCGTTATTGGCGAAGGCTGTCTCCGTAACCTCCAGATTGTGCCTGCGCGCGGCTTCGGTCAATGTGGCTCGCATGATTGACCCGCTTCTCATTCTCATCGCCGCCGTCTTCCTCGTCGCCGGATTCGTCAAGGGCGTCGTCGGGCTCGGCCTGCCGACCGTGTCGATGGGCCTTCTCGCCGTGAACATGGCGCCGAGCCGCGCGATCGCCATCGTGATCGTGCCCGCCATCGTCACCAACATCTGGCAGACCTTCGTCGGCCCCTACTTGCGCGACATCCTCAGGCGTTTGTGGCCGCTGATGATCGGCACCGTGATCGGCTGCTGGCTCAATGCCGGCGCGCTGACCGGCCCCTACGCGCGCTACGGCACCGTGGTGCTCGGTGTGCTGCTGGTGATCTACGCGATCATCGGCCTCAGCAAATTCAAGTTCCACGTCGCACCCGGGAACGAGAAATGGGTCGGCGGCGTGGTCGGAATCATCACTGGCGTGATCTCGGCCTCGACCGGCGTGCAGGTGATCCCCTCGATGCCGTTCATGCAGGCGATCGGGATGGAGAAGGACGAACTGGTGCAGGCGCTCGGCGTGTTCTTCACCACGGCGACGCTGGCACTCGCCTTCAATCTCACTGCCGGCGGCCTGCTGACGCCGGCGAATGCCGTGCCCGGCACTGTGGCCATGGCGATGGCCTTTGCCGGCATGTATGTCGGCCAGTCGGTGCGGCAGCGCATGCCGGCGGACGCGTTCCGCCGCTGGTTCCTGGTCGCAATGATCCTGCTCGGACTGTATCTGGCCGGCAGCGCTCTGGTAAAGGAGATCGGCTAGCTGCTTTCCGGCGAAGCCTGATGCCATTGTCGCCGAGATCGGAATCAGGACGGTTCGGCAACCCACGCATCATCGAGAGGCCCAAATGAAACTCGACTTTTCGCAGGTTCCGCTCCACGACCGGGCCTTCAGCGAAAAGCCCATGACATTTATCGACGAGGGGCCCAAGAATTTCCTGGCCGCAATCCTCGACCTCGTCGCCATCGAAACCGGCAATCGCACAGCGCGGGAGAACTGGCAGCAAAGCCAGCTGCGAAATCTGTTGCGACACGCCGCCCACAGATCGGCATTCTGGCGGGAACGGATCGGCTCCGGGGACATCCGCGACACCGCCCTCGCGGAGCTTCCGATTCTCAGCCGCAGCGATCTGACCAGGCAGGTCGAGGCAGAGGGACCATTGTTGTCCCCGCTGGACAGAATTCCGACGATCAAGCACGGCACGTCAGGCTCATCCGGCACGCCGGTTCAATTTTTCCTGTCGCAAATGAACCTGGAATACAATGCGGTCAGGGCTGCCGCGCAATATTTCATCGAGGGACGCGATCTGCGATTGAACAGCACGCGGCTCCGTCCGGTGCTGACGCCGAGCAAGAACGGCTTCACGGTCAGGACCGACGACAATCCATTGGGAAGCCTCGGGCCGCTCATTCCAGGGGGCATCTTCAAGTACATCGAATACTACAATCCGAACATGGAGGCGCTGTGCGAGGAACTGGCACGCGATTCCATCGGCTATCTGTTGGCGCAGCCGACTTTGATCGAAACGATGTTACAGTCTGTCGACCCCACGTTCTTCAAGCGCGCCGGTACGGCGATGTTCAACCCGCGCGCAAGCGCCGTCGACACCGAACTGCGGGATAAATTTTCCTCGATCGGCATCCCGGTTCGTTCGACCTATTCCTCGGAGGAGGTCGGATCGATAGGTCTGGAGTGTCAAGCAAATGCCGGTGTCTACCATGTCTCGACGAGCAACGTCCTCGTCGAGATCATTCCCGACGCATCCGTCCGGACAGTTAGCGGAACGACCGGCCTCGTGCTGGTGACGCATCTCCACTCCTACGCAACGCCTTTCATTCGATACGATCTCGGCGACATCGCCACCCTCGCAGACCGATGCCCGTGCGGCCATGACGGTCCGGTGCTGTCCAACATCCAAGGGCGCAGCAAAGCGCTGCTCAAACACCCCAATGGACGGGTTTCCACCTTTTACGTGCGGGCCAGGGAATTGACTGCAATCGCGGAATTCGACGAGTACCGGATCCGGCAGATCGCTCTCGACAGGATCGTGGTCGAAATCGGCGGACGAGACTCGCTGACGCCAGAGGAAACCGCGGCCGTCGTGGCGCTGATCAGACGGCACGCCGGCGATGAATTCCAGGTCGATGTCAGGGCTGTGGCCAGGATCGATTGGGGCGCGAGCGTCAAGCGCCTGGGATATCGTTGCGAACTCTTGTGACGATGAGGCCTGCCCGGTCGTCGAGTCCGCGAGGCCCGGCCGACAAGGCCTAAGTCATCGCCATTGTCGTCCGAGCGCGCCCTGAAGCGGCAACGAATGGTGATATGGCACCACTGCGGCCGCGTCGTCCTATCCCCGTGGCGAGGACGATTCTCTTGGGCTATGATCGAAGAGGGGGCGCCACGAGGGTTCGGGACCTCGTAACGCGCCATGGGGGTTGTTTTGAAGAATCAATGGATGCTTGGCGTTGCGTTCGGCGCAGTCGCCGCGACGAACCCCGCGATGGCGGCCGAGTATCCTTGGACCGGCTCCTATGTCGGCGGCAACATCGGCTACAGCTGGGGCAATGCCCGCGGCGATGTCACCGCCCCCGGAATGACGGCGTTCGGATTGCCGGCCTCATTTCCGTTCTCACCCAAGCCGGACGGCGTGATCGGCGGCGGTCAGATCGGCTACAACTGGCAGGCCAACAACCGTTGGGTTTTCGGCGTGGAGGCGGACCTGCAGGGCTCCGCCGAAAAAGCTCACAGCAGCCGTAGCGATCCCTTCAGCTTCGTTCCCGGCGGTGAGGGAGCCACCACGGTGGCGGGCGCTCTCAATCAGTCCATCGATGCCAAGATTCTCTGGTTTGGCACGTTGCGAGGGCGGGTCGGCGCGCTGTTGCAGCCGTCGCTGCTGCTGTATGCGACCGCCGGGGTCGCTTACGGCGAAACGAAGGTCAGCGGGTCAGGTACGGCTGCGGGAGGCCTGACCGGCCTCAGCTATGCTTTCAACGGCTCGAAGGTCAACGTGGGCTGGACGGCAGGGGCCGGACTCGAAGGTATGCTTCCGAACTGCAAGGGATGGACCTGGAAGCTCGAATATCTTTATGTCGATCTGGGATCGCAAAGCGGGACCGGCACTGACGCGGTTTTCGCAACCGTCTATTCCTGGAACGCGAAATTCACCGACAACATCGTCCGCGTCGGTGTGAATTACCATCTGCCCTGAGAAGCCAGTCCGATTCGGACTTCGTCCCGAAAACATCCCTTGCTCGGCCTCGATCGAGGCAACCGCACAGCTCGTTGATCTACCGCGTCTGCAGCATGGCGACGCGGATGCCGAGATAGATGAAGAGGCCACCCAGGGCACGGTTGACCCAGGCGATCACGCCCTCGGACTGCCGCAGCCGGTGAGCGGCCCTGGCCGCGAACGCCGCCAGCACCAGGCACCACAGCGTCCCCGTAAAGATGAAGATCAGGCCAAGCGTCAGGAAGGCGAGCGGCTTGTGGGGCGCATCGGCTGCGACGAATTGAGGCAGGAAGGCCAGGAAGAACAGCGCGACCTTGGGATTGAGCGCGTTGGTGAGGACGCCCTGGAGAAAAATCCGCCGCAGCGAGCTCCGCTCGGCCTCGTCCTTGACCGCCAAAAGCTGCGGCCGCGACCACAGCATCTGGAGGCCGGTCAGGACCAGATAGGCCGCGCCGACCAGCTTCAGGATCGAGAACGCGGTGGATGAGGCCATCAAAAGCGCGGACAGGCCGATCGCCGCACCTGCCACGTGGAAAAAGCAGCCGCAGCTGATGCCGAAGGCCGCGGCCGCTCCGCTGCGCCAGCCCATCTGCATGCTGCGGCCGATCACATAGACCGTGTCGGGCCCCGGCGTAATGTTGAGCAGCACGCCCGACAGGACGAAGAGCCAGATTTCGTGAATGCCCAGCATCATGAGGTCCTCGCCGCCCGGCCGGGCGATCTCAAGGGACTGGCCTTAGTCGGTTCGCGCCCCGCCGTCCACCACCGGAAATGTTAGGATTTGCGTCGAATCTGCAATGCGGATCATACTTTCACTCGGCATCATCTGCTCTATAAGGGCAGGATTCTTGAAATGCGGGATTCGCGCCGACCGCCACACCGTGGCAGCGCCTCGCCCTTGGAGCTCCGAGGATATGGAAAGACGTCTGGCCGCCATTGTCTGCGCCGATGTCGCCGGCTATTCTCGGATGATGGGCACTGACGAGGCCGGCACCCATGCCGCCTTCAAGGCCCATCGCAACGCGATCCACCCCATCATTCTCAATCACGGCGGCCGCGTCGTCAAAAATACCGGTGACGGCTTCCTGCTGGAATTCCCCTCCATCGTCGGCGCCACTGAAGCCGCGGTCGCGATGCAGGTGCTGATGGCGGAGCGCAATCACCACCTGCCCGCCGACCGCACCATGCAGTTCCGGCTCGGCATCCACATGGGCGACGTCATCGCCGACGAAGACGAGGTGTTCGGCGACGACGTCAACATCGCCGTCCGCCTCGAATCCGTCGCAAGCCCCGGCGGGTTCGCGATCTCGTCCAAGGCCTATCGCGAAGCGAGCAAGCACCTGACCGTGCCGCTGGTCGATGGCGGCAACCATCGCTTCAAGAACATCAAGGATCCCATCGGCGTCTGGACCTGGACGCCCGACGGCGCGCCCGCGCTCGCACCCGATCTGAAGGAAGGGGCGGCGCTCTCGCAATCGTACCGCACCGCCATCGTCGGCGTGCTGCCCTTCGCCAATCTCAGCGACGCCCAGGATGAATATTTCTCCGACGGCCTGACCGAGGATCTGATCCACGCGCTGTCGCTGCAATCATTCTACCGCGTGCTGAGCCGCAACTCGACCTTCCCCTACAAGGGCAACAATGTCAGCACCCGCGTGATCGCACGCGAGATCGACGCCACCTATCTGATCCAGGGCTCGGTGCGGCGCGCCGGCGCCAAGATCCGCGTCACCGCCGAGCTGATCGCGCCCGAGACCGGCGAGCAGCTCTGGACCGGCCGATACGACCGCGACATCGGCGACCTCTTCGCCATGCAGGACGAGATCACTACCAACCTGTCCGCGGCCATCGCCACCGAGATCGTCCGGGCCGAGGCCTCCGCGCCCGCGCGCCCGACCAACGACGTCACGGCCTGGGACCGCTTCCTGAAAGGCCTGTCGCATTATTACCGGCAGACCAAGGAAGATCTCGGCACCGCTGTCGCGCGGTTCCGGGAGGCCATCGCGCTCGATCCGAAACTGTCGATCGCGCATGCCTATCTCGCCACGATCCAGATCCAGAGCATCCAGTTCGGCTGGGTCAAGGGCACCCGCGAGATGTGGGCGGAGGCGATGCGGCTTGCCGAGACCAGCGTGCGGCTCGACCCGCGTTCGTCCTTTGCGTTCTCGATCCTGTCCTGGGCGCATGCGATGGAAGGCCATGACGAGGCGGCGATGGACGCCGCCAAGCGCGCCGTCGCCCTCAATCCCTACGACATGGGCGCGCGCGGCGTGCTCGGCATCTGCCATTTCACCATCGGCGAGCACCGCCAGGCGATCGAGCTGTTCTCGATGGCCGCCCAGCGCGACAACAGCGACCCGCGCTATCAATGGGCCGCGCTGAACGCCTTCAGCCACTATCTGCTGCGCCAGTATGACGCGACCCTGTCGTGGGCGCGCGAGCAGCTTTACGTCAACCCGAACCACATGCAGGCTTTGGCGATCCGCGCCGCGGCGCTTGCGCAGTTGGGCCGCACCGCCGAGGCTGCCGAGGCGACCGGCGTGCTGATGAGCAATTACCCGACCTTGAATGTCGACCGCCATCTGCGGAATTTTCACTGGAAGCGGCCCGAAGACATCGCGCATTACCGCGACGGGCTGTTGAAGGCGGGCGTCCCTGCCAGCAAGCTCACTCTGGTCCAGAGCGACGTCAGGCGCGCCGCCGAATCCTGACAGCGGGATTCCGACACGCGTGCGCTGCGGCCTCGCCGCGGCATTATTGACACCCGCGTGAATTCAGCCACACTTCATCACACCCTGAAGTAGTATAGTTGCGCCGCGTCCGCTGTCTGTTTGTTAGGACTTTCCGCGCTTGATCGGCGCGGCCGCTTTCGCGTTTCGCTTGTTTCAGGTCGTTTGTTTCAGGACTTTGCCGATGGATGACTTCCGCAAGAAGCCCTTTGATCCTTCAATCGACGTCTCTCCAAACAATCCCTGCCCGTTCCTGCGTGGCCTCGTCGGCGAAGGTTTTGTCGATGGCGGCACCGTGCCGCTGCGGACGCTGTCGCAAACCATCGCCAATGCAAGCGGCGAGACCGGGCTGAGGAAGATTTCGGCCCGCATCCAGGTCCGCGGCGTCGCGCTGATCGCCAATGGCGCCTGCCACATCCTGCAGAGCATCTTCTGGGGCGCGCAGCTCAACGGCTTGCGCGGCGGTCCACTCGACAAGCTCGGTGCCGGCTCGCGCATCCTCGGCGTCGACGGCAAGGTCAACGAGGACGAGATCGCACGGCTCGCCGGTTTCGGCAGCAACTATGACGATCCCGATGGCGGCAGCGAGACCGGACTCAACGCCTCGCAGATCCAGGCCTTCATGGACGACAATCTCAAGCGCGCCGGCAATCAAGCGCGCTGGTACTACCCGCTCCTGATGAAGTTCGAATGGCCGGTCCTGCTCAAGATCATGGGCAAGGGCCAAGGTGATGACCGCTATCTCAGCGTAGCCGAGGTGAGGACATTGTTCAACGAGCGCAAATTCCCTGATCGCATCACCCAGCGGATGCTCAGCCAGCCGGTCACCCCGCCCTCGCTCATCCTGCGTGCGGCCAGCGGGCTTGTCGCAGCGCTGCTCGTCTTTGGCATCGTGGCGCTGCGCTTTCCCGATCAATTCCAGCCGATGCTGCCCCATGTCATCGGCCAGCTGGTGGCCCCGCCATTGCCGAAGCTTGTCGAGCCCCGGGCCGCGTACTGGCTCGAGCAGAACTGGGCGCTGGAGGACCGGCACTGGTTTCATCATGCGAGCCAGGGCACTGCGACCTTTCCGGTGCCCTATAGCTGGTTCATGGCGCTGGAGCAGCCGCGGCTGCATTTCTTCGCGAAGCCCGGAATGCTGCACGACAGCGACCATCTGCAGCGGTTCGGCTTCATCCCGAGCCCGCAGACGATCAACACCGACGAGGCCACGCTGCGCCGCTTCGGCTACGCCAATGTCTACGACAAGACGAAGCCAGTGCCCGCGCGGCTTTGGGATCCGCCGGTCGACTGGGGCGCACAGGCCGAAAACGTCGACGGCCTGCCCGTCGGCTTTGCGCGCATGACCGGCGTGCCTGATCCGGCGACCGGCAAGGTCGGCGAGGACCGGATCGGCTTGACTTGTGCCGCCTGCCACACCGGCCAGATCCACTACAAAGGCATCGACATCCGCTTCGACGGCGGCCCGGCGATGACCGATCTCAGAAAGCTCGAGATTACGACCGGCCTGTCGATCGCCTACACGCTGCTCGTGCCGGGTCGCTTCACGCGCTTCGCCGACCGTGTGCTCGGCGCCTCCGCCAGCGACGCGGATCGCGACGCGCTGAAGCAGAAGCTGAGCGCGATCGGCACGTTCCTGAAAGACTGGGAATCCACCTACGACAAGACCATCGCGGGCAAGAAGAGGCCCAACGAGAAGACCAAGCAGGACGAGCAGCAGCAGGACACCGAGGAAGGTTACGGCCGCCTCGACGCGCTCAACCGCATCGGCAACCAGGTCTTCGCGCAGGACATGACGCTCAGCGGCCTCAGCGGCTTCGAGAAGAATCTGCATGCCAAGGACGCGCCGGTCAGCTTCCCGCCGATCTGGACCGTGCCCTGGCTCAAATTCGCGCAATATGACGCGTCGATCGAACAGCCGCTGATCCGCAATGCCGGCGAAGCGCTCGGCGTGACCGCGCTGCTCAATCTGTCCGCCAATGCGCCAGAGGGCACGCTGTTCCGCTCGTCGATGGACATCAGAAACCTGAACTGGATCGAGGATCTCTTGAAGGGGTCCGCGCCCTATCCGAAAAAGCAGCTGTCAGGACTGACGTCGCCGAAATGGCCGTCGGATATCTTCGGCGACGCAGCGTGGAAGATCGATGAGGACCGCGTCAAACGCGGCCGCAAGCTTTACGCGCAAATCTGCGTCGAATGCCATCTCGGTCCGGTCAACGATCCCGCGTTCGACACCGAATTTCCTGAGAAGAGCATCTGGTCCTCGGACCGCTGGGAGACGATCGGCAAGGACAAATTCCTGAACGAGGTGCAGAAAGGCGTCAAAGGCATGGGGACCGACCCCGCTCAGGCGAGCGTGCTAACGACGCGAACGGTTCAGGTGCCGGGCTTTCTCAAGCTCGATCCCACGCAGAATCTCAACAAGTGGTGGGACTGCAAGCTGCCTGAGGTCTCGTCGACCGACATGCCGTATTCGCTCGGCCTGATGGTGCTCGTCGACATCGTCAGCCGCAAGGCGATGAAGGACGCCAATATCAGTTGGGAGGAGCAGGATGCCTGGTGGGGCAAGCGCAAGAATTGCCCCGATCCAGGTCCGCAGCCGCCCGACAAGCCGGAGCCGCCGCCCTGGTATCGCGCGCGCCCGCTCAACGGCGTCTGGGCCACCGCGCCTTACCTGCACAACGGATCGGTGCCCTCGCTCTACTGGATGCTGAGCCCGGCGGCCGAGCGCCCCAAATCGTTCTGCATGGGCGGTGGTCGCGACTATGATCCGAAGCAGGTCGGCTTCGCGGTCAGTGACGGCGAGAGCTGCAAGACAGGGCAGTCGCGCTTCTCGACGCGCGCCGCTGACGGCACCGAGCAGTACGGCAACAGCAATCTCGGCCACTCGTTCGAGGGTAAGGGACCGCCGCACAAGGACGGCGTCGTCGGCCGCCTGCTCGAGGACGAGGAGCGCAAGGACCTGATCGAGTATCTGAAGACGCTGTAGCGCCTAGTCGTCATGGCCGGGCTTGTCCCGGGCATGACGGAGTTTGTGGAGCAATCAGGCCCAGGATGGTCTGGGCCTTCTCACCCGAACAGCGGCGTGCCCGGCACGAACGCGTCGAACGCGGCCCAGAACTGGGAGCGATAGCGGTCCTGCTCCTGGAGAATCTCGTGCTTGGAGCCGGCGATCACCAGATGCGAGCCGGCACGCAAATGGTAGGCGAACTCCTCGATCGCGGCCGTGGAGACAACCGTGTCGTTGGAGGCCGCCAGCATCAGGATCGGCTGACGGATCTCCGACGGGTAGTTGACGCCCTTGAAGGTGTGCATGGCGCGGAAGGCGGTATCGGCCCAGGCCACCGTCGGCGATGCCAGACCCAGCGTCGGGTCTTCCTCCAGGATCGCAACGTTGCGCGCATAACGCACGGGATCGCTGGTCAGCGGATTGTTGATGAAGGGCGACAGCCCGGTGAGTTGGTCGCTGCCGCCGGGAACGTAGGCGCCGCCACGCCCCATCATGCGCATCGTCTTCAACAGCGCCCGCACCGGAAACGAGGTGGCGCGACCGGGCAGGTCGATCATCGGCGCCGACAGCACCATGCGGTCGAACCAGCGCTTGCCTGAATGGGCGAGGCGCAGCAGCACCGCGCCGCCCATGGAATGAGCCAGCGCGAAGTATGGCGGCGGGCAATCCGGCAGCACCACCTGCTGCACGAAGGCTTCGACATCGATCTCGTAATCGGCGAAATTGCGCACATAACCTTTGCGCGGATCGCGCAGGCGGCGCGCCGAATGGCCTTGCCCGCGCCAGTCGACCATCGCCACCGCAAACCCGCGGTCGCGCAAGTCCCGCACCGTCTCGAAATATTTCTCAATCTGCTCGCTGCGCCCGGTGAAGACGCAGACCGTGCCCTTGCGGTTCGCCGGCGGCGCCCAGCGCGCGAAGCGCAGTTCGACGCCATCAGGGGTCTTGATGGTGCCGCTGACGACATCTTCGGGAACGGGATTGGACGGGATCGAGACCAGCGTCATGATTGGAAGTGCTTGGGCGCCAAATGCTGCAAATCAAGGGGCGGAAGCGCCGAAAAGGCGCCGATACCGCCCTCTTGAACGCCATTTCCTTGAACCCATATCACCATGGTGCAGGCCGCTACCAGTGTTTCGGAACCGGAACATCAGGCTGCACACAGACGAAAGCCCGGCCCGATTGGCGGGCGGGTTACCGAAAACAGTCGCTCAATGGAGGACTTGACCATGCGTACCTACGATCTGACCCCGTTTTATCGTTCCACCGTCGGCTTCGACCGCCTCTTCAACCTGCTCGACCAGGCAGGCTCTGACGGCAGCCCCGGTTATCCCCCCTACAATATCGAGCGTACCGGCGAGAACACCTACCGCATCACCGTCGCGGTCTCGGGCTTCTCGAAGGACGAGCTCTCCATCGTCGCGAAGGAAAATACGCTGACGATCAAGGGCGAGAAGGTCGCCAATGAGAACTCGAAAGCCGAGGTGCTCTATCGCGGCATCGCCGCGCGCGCCTTCGAGCGCGCCTTCCAGCTTGCCGACTTCGTGCAGGTGAAGGACGCCTCGCTCGAGAACGGCTTGCTTCATGTCGACCTCGTTCGCGAGATTCCCGAAGCCAAGAAGCCGCGCCAGATCGCGATCAACACCGGCGCTGCCAAGGCCCAGGTGATCGAGAGCTCGGTCGCCGCCTAAGCTTGCCTCAACTTTCAGGTTGAGAAAACGCCCCGGTGCCCCGGGGCGTTTTTGTCGTTCCCCCCGCTCCCCATCGTCGCCCGGCTTTCGCCAGACGAGGACATTTTTGCGGAATTGCCCGATTGAACGCTCGCCCAGCATCACGGGCCGGTGAGCTGAGGTAACGCTGCCGTCCAATACTCCGTATCTCGTGTACCGAGCCAAAACAAAACGGAGAATGATCATGACTTTCTGGCGCAGCCTTTTCGTCGCCGCGAGCCTGCTGACGGCACCCATCAGCCTCGCTCACGCCCAGACCTCGCAGACGGTGAAGGCCAAAAACGTCGTGCTGGTGCATGGCGCATGGGCCGACGGGTCGAGCTGGTCGGAGGTGATCCCGATCCTCCAGGCGGCCGGCCTCAACGTCACCGCCGTGCAGAACCCTCTCGGCTCGCTCGCCGAGTCGGTCGAGGCGACCAAGCGCGTGCTGGCCGAACAGGATGGACCGACCGTGCTGGTTGCGCATTCCTGGGGCGGCACCGTGATCAGCCAGGTCGGCACCGATCCGAAGGTCACCGGCCTCGTCTACATTGCCGCACGCGCCCCCGATGCGAACGAGGATTTCGTCGCGCTGTCGAAGCAGTTTCCGACGGGACCTGCGCGTGCCGGTATCGTCGAGCGTGATGGCTACACCAAGCTGTCGGAAGACGCCTTCCTGAAATATTTCGCCAATGGCGTCGCGCCGGAACGTGCCAAGGAGCTCTACGCTGTGCAATGGCCGACCGCCGCCTCGATCTTCGCCGGCCGCACCACCGAGGCCGCCTGGCACACGAAGCCGAACTGGTACGCGGTGTCGAAGAATGACGGCACCATCAATCCCGACTTCGAACGCTTCCTCGCCAAGCGCATGAACGCGACCACCATCGAGCTCGACGCCGGACACCTTTCGCTGGTCTCGCATCCGAAGGACGTGGCGAATTTGATCCTTGATGCCGCGGGGTATCCGCGGAGTTGAGCGGCGGTCGCCGGGATGCAAAAGGCGCCTGAGGATTTCAGGCGCCTTTTGTTTTGCTCGGTTGTCACCACGATTGCAGCTGTCGTCCCCGCGAACGCGGGGACCCATAGCCACAGGGAGTGATTTGACGAAGACTAGAGGTCCGGTACTCACACTTCATCCCCACCGATGGATCACGCGGTATGGGTCCCTGCGTTCGCAGGGACGACGGTGTGGGTGTGGTTGGCGCTATCGCGTCAAAACGTGCGTCGCTAATCCAGGCCCTGCGCAGCCGGCATCTCCTGCGTCGGCAGGATCGTCGGAGCCGGCTTGGCCTGGCCGACGGTTGATGCGGCTGCCTGTGGCGCGGTCTCGGCTGGCTTCGCCTGCACGGCAGCAGTCTGCTCAGCGGGCTTGGCGGCCGCCACCGGCGTCTCGACACGCTGCGGAGCCGCCTTCGGCATCGGAACAGTCCGGCTTGCAACATGCGGAATCGAGGCTGGCGGACGCGGCGGGAAACCGCGGACCATGGTCGGCGGCGGCAGCGCACTTTGCGGCCGGTAAGGCGCAACCTGCGGCTCCTCATCCGCTGGGGCCATGCCATAAGCGTCCGCGGCCGGCATGAAGCGGATAATCCGGCCATCGCGGGCGTCGATCACGAGCCGGCCGTCGTCGCCGCGGCGGTCGATCACCGCGATGGTGTAGACGGCGCCGCGCAGGCGCGGGATGCCGAGCGGCGAGAAGCCGTTGTCGCGCAGGACCGCATAGACTTCGGTGGCCGGCAGCAAGGCCGGCGTCGGGCCGCGCTCCTCATAGCCATAGCCGTATCCATAGCGCGGCGGTGGCGCCGCGACCGGTGGCGCGTAGGGCCCGTCGAAATCGGACACAGCGACAAAGGCCCCACCCGAAATGCCGCTCGCGGGAACCTGTGCCTGGGCAGCGGTTGCAGCCAGCGCCAGCGTGGCAGCGGCCACACATCCTGTGAAAAACTTCATGGTCGACACGCTCCTGTCAGGCCCCCGAATGGTCAGCACTCTTTCGCTTCTTGCGGCGTGGCGCGTCTTTCGAAGGGTTGATCCGAAGCTTCATCCGGGATTTCGGCGGCGCTTGGGCCGGATCGGGGCGCGTTTGCTTCAAAACCGCGGCCGCGCAACTTTCGGAAAGCGATTGATTGACATATCGGGAATCGGGACTTCCGCGCGCTTGTGTGATAGACAAAAATTTGGCAAGGTGGCGGTTAGGACAGGAAGACTGTCTCAATTTTGCTTGCGGTTCCGGCATAGGGATTGCAACGAAAGTCGGTGCTTTCGAGCGCCATAAGGCAACAGGAAAAGCCGTTCTCGGGGACGAAGAACGCCTTGGCCTGAATTTAAGAAAATGCGGCTCGCAGCGGACGAGCGGTGACCCAGAGGCGGGTGCCGCGGAACGCCCAAGGTGCGCCGAAGATGGCGGTGAGGCAGCTTGCCGCATGGAGAGGATTGGAACAATGAGCGGGTCGCAATTCGAGAGCGCAAACATCGTGGCAGAAGAGCTGTCGGCGACGGTCGCCTCGAAAACGACCGATCCGATTCAGGAACACAATTCGCGCCCGCCGGCCGAAGGCCTCTACGATCCGAGCCTTGAGAAAGACTCCTGCGGCGTCGGCTTCATCGCCAACATCAAGGGCAAGAAGTCGCACGAGATCGTTGCGGACGCGCTTAGCATCCTCTGCAACCTCGAGCATCGCGGCGCTGTCGGCGCCGACCCGCGCGCCGGTGACGGCGCCGGCATCCTGGTGCAGATCCCGCACGCCTTCTTCAGCCGCAAGGCCAAGGAGAACAAGTTCGAGCTGCCGGCGCCCGGCGAATACGCCATCGGCGCGCTGTTCATGCCGCGCGACACCGCCTGGCGCAACGTCATCAAGAGCATCATCGCCGACCAGATCAAGGAAGAGGGCCTGACCCTGCTCGGCTGGCGCGACGTGCCGACCGACAATTCCTCGCTCGGCGTCACCGTGAAGCCGACCGAGCCCGCCTGCATGCAGGTGTTCATCGGCCGCAACGGCACCGCCAAGACCGAGGACGAGTTCGAGCGCCGGCTCTACATCCTGCGCAAGTCGATCTCGCAGGCGATCTACCAGCGCCGCGACCGCGGGCTTGCGGGCTATTACCCCTGCTCGATGTCCTGCCGCACCGTGATCTACAAGGGCATGTTCCTGGCCGACCAGCTCGGCAAGTACTATCCCGATTTGCACGAGAAGGATTTCGAGAGCGCGCTCGCGCTCGTTCACCAGCGCTTCTCGACCAACACCTTCCCGGCCTGGTCGCTGGCGCATCCCTATCGCATGATCGCGCATAACGGCGAGATCAACACGCTGCGCGGCAACACCAACTGGATGGCCGCGCGCCAGGCCTCGGTGAGCTCCGAGCTCTACGGCAAGGACATCAACCGTCTCTGGCCGATCTCTTATGAAGGCCAGTCGGACACCGCCTGCTTCGACAACGCGCTCGAATTCCTGGTCCAGGGCGGCTACTCGCTGCCGCACGCGGTCATGATGATGATTCCGGAGGCGTGGGCCGGCAATCCCTTGATGGATGAGAAGCGCCGCGCGTTCTACGAATATCATGCCGCGCTGATGGAGCCGTGGGACGGCCCCGCCGCGATCGCCTTCACCGACGGCCGCCAGATCGGCGCCACGCTCGACCGCAACGGCCTGCGGCCAGCGCGCTATCTCGTGACCAAGGACGACCGCATCGTGATGGCGTCCGAAATGGGCGTGCTGACGATCCCCGAGGACCAGATCATCACCAAGTGGCGCTTGCAGCCCGGCAAGATGCTGCTGGTCGACCTCGAGCAGGGCCGCCTGATTCCTGACGACGAGATCAAGGCCGAGCTCGCCAGGAGCCACCCCTACAAGGAGTGGCTGGAGCGGACCCAGATCGTGCTGGAAGAGCTGCCGAAGGTGGCGACAACAGGCGTGCGCTCGAACCTGTCGCTTTTGGATCGCCAGCAGGCGTTCGGCTACAGCCAGGAAGACATCGCGATCCTGATGACGCCGATGGCGGCAACGGGTGAAGAAGCCGCGGGCTCGATGGGCAACGACACGCCGATCTCGGCGCTGTCGGACAAGGCCAAGCCGCTGTTCACCTACTTCAAGCAGAACTTCGCGCAGGTCACCAACCCGCCGATCGACCCGATCCGCGAGGAGTTGGTGATGAGCCTCGTCTCCATTATCGGACCGCGGCCGAACCTGTTCGACCTGCAGGGCCTCGCCACCACCAAGCGCCTGGAAGCGCGCCAGCCGATCCTGACCGATGCGGACCTGGAAAAGATCCGCTCGATCTCCGATGTGGCCGACACGCATTTCAAGTCGCGCACGCTCGACACCACCTTCCATGCCGGCCTCGGCGCGGCCGGGATGGACCAGGTGCTGGATGAGCTCTGCGCGCGCGCCGAAGCCGCCGTGCGCGAGGGCGTCAACATCATCATCCTGTCCGACCGCATGGTCGGCACCGATCGGGTTCCGATTCCGTCGCTGCTGGCCTGCGCCTCCGTGCATCATCATCTGATCCGCACCGGCCTGCGCCTGTCTCTTATACACATCTAGATGTGTATAAGAGACAGGCATCGCACTGCCCTCGTTGCTCGCAACGTCGGCCGTGCATCATCATCTGATCCGCACCGGCCTGCGCACTTCGGTCGGTCTCGTCATCGAATCCGGCGAGCCGCGCGAGGTGCATCACTTCGCCTGCCTTGCCGGCTATGGCGCCGAAGCGATCAACCCGTACCTCGCGTTCGAGACCATCATCGCGATGAAGGACCGCCTGCCCGGCTCGCTCGACGACTACGAGATCGTCAAGCGCTACATCAAGTCGATTGGCAAGGGCCTGCTGAAGGTGATGTCCAAGATGGGCATCTCGACCTACCAATCCTATTGCGGCGCGCAGATTTTTGACGCGGTCGGCCTCAAGGCTGATTTCGTCGCAAAATTCTTCGCCGGCACGCACACCCGCGTCGAGGGCGTGGGTCTTGCCGAGATCGCCGAAGAAGCGGTGCGCCGCCACACCGACGCGTTCGGCGAGGCGCTGGTCTACAAGACCGCGCTCGATGTCGGCGGCGAATATGCCTATCGCAGCCGCGGCGAGGATCATGCCTGGACCGCTGAGTCCGTCGGCCTGCTCCAGCACGCCGCGCGCGGCAACTCGCTGGAACGTTATCGCGCCTTCGCCAAGATCCTCAACGAGCAGTCGGAGCGTCTCTTGACGCTGCGCGGCCTGTTCCGGATCAAGAACGCCGAGGAAGAGAAGCGCAAGCCGATCCCGATCGACCAGGTCGAGCCGGCCAAGGACATCGTCAAGCGTTTCGCGACAGGTGCGATGAGCTTCGGCTCGATCTCGCGCGAGGCGCACACGACATTGGCGATCGCCATGAACCGGATCGGCGGCAAGTCGAACACCGGCGAAGGCGGCGAGGAGGCCGACCGCTTCAAGCCGCTGCCGAACGGCGACAGCATGCGTTCGGCGATCAAGCAGGTCGCCTCGGGCCGCTTCGGCGTCACCACGGAGTATCTCGTCAACTCCGACATGATGCAGATCAAGATGGCGCAGGGCGCCAAGCCCGGCGAAGGCGGCCAGTTGCCCGGCCACAAGGTCGACGCGACCATCGCCAAGGTGCGTCACTCGACCCCGGGCGTCGGCCTGATCTCGCCGCCGCCGCACCACGACATCTACTCGATCGAAGACCTGGCGCAGCTCATCTACGACCTCAAGAACGTCAACCCGGCGGGCGACGTTTCGGTCAAGCTCGTCTCGGAAATCGGCGTCGGCACGGTGGCCGCGGGCGTCGCCAAGGCGCGCGCCGACCATGTCACCATCGCCGGCTTCGAGGGCGGCACCGGCGCTTCGCCGCTGACCTCGATCAAGCACGCTGGCTCGCCGTGGGAGATCGGCCTCGCCGAAACCCACCAGACGCTGGTGCGCGAGCGGCTGCGCAGCCGCATCGTGGTCCAGGTCGACGGTGGCTTCCGCACCGGCCGTGACGTCGTGATCGGTGCGTTGCTCGGCGCCGACGAGTTCGGCTTCGCCACCGCCCCCTTGATCGCGGCCGGCTGCATCATGATGCGCAAGTGCCATCTCAACACCTGCCCGGTCGGCGTTGCCACGCAGGATCCCGTCCTGCGCAAGCGCTTCACCGGCCAGCCCGAGCACGTGATCAACTACTTCTTCTTCGTCGCGGAGGAAGTCCGCGAGATCATGGCCTCGCTCGGCTTCCGCACCTTCAACGAGATGGTCGGCCAGGTTCAGCTGCTCGACCAGACCAGGCTGGTCGCGCACTGGAAGGCCAAGGGGCTCGACTTCTCCAAGCTGTTCGTGAAGCAGAAGGAAGAGAAGGGCCAGAAGATCTATCACTCCGAGCGCCAGAACCATCATCTGGAGGCGGTGCTCGATCGCTCGCTGATCGAGAAGGCGCAGCCTGCGCTCGACCGCGGCGCGCCGGTGAAGATCGAGGCTGCGATCAACAGCACCAACCGTTCGGCGGGTGCGATGCTGTCGGGCGCGGTCGCCAAGATCTACGGCCATGCCGGCCTGCCGCAGGACACGATCCACGTCAGCCTCAAGGGCACCGCCGGCCAGGCTTTCGGCGCGTGGCTCGCCAACGGCGTTACCTTCGAACTTGAGGGTGAAGGCAACGACTATGTCGGCAAGGGCCTTTCGGGCGGCAAGATCATCGTCAAGCCGCCGGCCAACAGCGGCATCGTGCCGGAAGAAAGCATCATCGTCGGCAACACCGTGATGTACGGCGCCATCCAGGGCGAGTGCTACTTCCGCGGCGTCGCCGGCGAACGCTTCGCCGTGCGCAACTCGGGCGCGGTCGCCGTCGTCGAAGGCGCGGGCGATCATTGCTGCGAATACATGACCGGCGGCATCGTGGTCGTGCTCGGCAAGACCGGGCGCAACTTCGCGGCCGGCATGTCCGGCGGCATCGCCTATGTGCTGGACGAGACCGGCGACTTCGACAAGCTCTGCAACATGGCGATGGTCGAGCTCGAGCCGGTGCTGTCGGAAGAGATGATCAATGCCGACACGTATCACGCAACAGGCGACCTTGAGGCGCACGGCCGGGTCGACGTGTTCAAGAACCTGCTCGACTCGGACGTCGAGCGCCTCCACGTCCTGATCACACGCCACGCGAAAGCGACCGGCTCCAAGCGTGCCGCCGACATCCTTGCCAATTGGAAGGAATGGCTGCCCAAATTCCGCAAGGTGATGCCGGTCGAGTACCGGCGCGCCCTGCGCGAAATGGCCGCCAACGCGGACGCCGAGCCGAAGATCGCGATCGGGGCGTAATCATAAGCCCTCATGGTGAGGAGCGCGAAGCGCGTCTCGAACCATGAGGTCACCATCCGGGCCCTCCATCCTTCGAGACGCGGCGCCAGAGCGCGCCGCTCCTCAGGATGAGGGGAGAGAGAGCAAAGAATTTAAGCGGCAGGGACTTCGGGTTTAATGGGCAAGATCACGGGTTTTCTCGAAATCGAACGGCATGACCGCAAGTACACCCCGGTCGCCGAGCGCGTGAAGCATTACAACGAGTTCGTCGTTCCCTTGACCGAGAAGGAAACGCGCGACCAGGCCGCGCGCTGCATGAATTGCGGCATTCCCTATTGCCACGGCACCGGCTCGGTCGCCCCTGGCACGCCCGGCTGCCCGGTCAACAACCAGATCCCTGATTTCAACGACCTCGTCTATCAGGGCAATTGGGAAGAAGCCTCGCGCAATCTGCACTCGACCAACAACTTCCCTGAGTTCACCGGCCGCATTTGCCCGGCGCCATGCGAGGCGTCCTGCACGCTCAACATCGACGACAACCCCGTGACCATCAAGACGATCGAATGTGCGATCGTCGACCGCGCCTGGGACAATGGCTGGCTGAAGCCTGAAGTCGCAGCCCACAAGACCGGCAAGAAAGTCGCGGTGATCGGCTCGGGTCCGGCCGGCATGGCCTGTGCGCAGCAGCTCGCCCGCGCCGGCCACGACGTGCACCTGTTCGAGAAATACGCCAAAGCCGGCGGGCTGCTTCGCTACGGCATCCCCGACTTCAAGATGGAGAAGGGCGTCATCGATCGCCGCGTCAAGCAGATGGAAGGCGAAGGCGTCACCTTCCACTACAACAGCCATGTCGGCGTCGACGGCAATGTCGATCCGCGCGAGATGCTCAACCAGTACGACGCAATCGCGCTGACCGGCGGCGCGGAAGCCCCGCGCGACCTGCCGATCCCCGGCCGCGAGTTCGAAGGCATCCACTACGCGATGGACTTCCTGCCGCAGCAGAACCGCCGCGTCTCCAGCGAGCCGTTGAACGGCGTGACGGAGATCCTCGCAGGCGGCAAGCATGTCGTCGTCATCGGCGGCGGCGATACCGGTTCTGACTGCATCGGCACCTCGCTGCGCCAGGGTGCACTCTCCGTGACCCAGCTCGAGATCATGCCTGCCCCGCCCGAGCGCGAGAACAAGGGCCTGACCTGGCCGAACTGGCCGCTGAAGATGCGCACCTCCTCGAGCCAGGCCGAAGGCGCGATCCGCGAATACGCCGTGCTGACGCAGAAGTTTTCCGGCGAGACCGGCAAGGTCAGGAAGCTGCACTGCGTGCGCGTCGACGACAAGTTCAAGCCGATCGAAGGCACCGAGTTCGAGCTCGACGCCGAGCTCGTCCTGCTCGCGATGGGTTTCGTCCATCCCGTGCACGAGGGCCTGTTGAAGCAGCTCGCGGTCGACCTCGACCCGCGCGGCAACGTCAAGGCCAACACCTTGGACTACCAGACCTCGCGCCCGAACGTATTTTCGGCAGGCGACATGCGCCGCGGCCAGTCGCTGGTGGTCTGGGCCATCCGCGAAGGCCGGCTGTGCGCGCGGTCGATCGATACGTTCCTGATGGGGAAAACGGATCTGCCGCGGTAATCTTCTGTCGTCCTGGCTTTCGCCAGGACGACGACGGAGAGCGTGGTAACGCTGTGCGCACTTCAGCCACGCGCCGCTAATTCTGCAACCTCACCCCCAGCATCACCACAGTCCCCTGCGAGCTCGAGCCCGGCTGGTTCGAGTCCAGGATGTCGTGACGCAGCGTGCCCTTGATCCAGACATTGCGGTTGAGCTTGTAGATCAGGTCGCCTTCGATCGAGTAGGTCTTGTCGTTGCGATTCTGGCCCTGATAGTCGTAGGTGCCGTAGGTGAACTTGCCGATCGCGGTGAGCCAGCGGCGGAAGTCGTGGTCGACTTCGGCGGCGTAGGTGTGCACCAGCACGCCGGAGGAGCCGGGAATCGTGGTTTCCGCGATCTGGGTGTCGGTGTTGAATTTCACCGTCGTCAGACCGCTGGCGTTCCAGATCAGCGAGCCCGTGGTCAGGAAGCCCGAGAGCTGGCTGAGGCGCGGGTCGACATAGTTGCGGGCGGAATAGCCGATCGAGATTTCACCGGTGAGGATGCGGGTGAACTCGAAGGACGAGCCGACCTTGGCGTAGCCGCCGGTTGAGTCGCGCAAATAACCGTTGCGATCGGCGGCCTGGTCGTGGATGCGGTTGTCGCCCTCGATCTCGACGAACGGCTTGAGGCCCGGCTTCAGCTCATAGGAGAAGCGCCCCACGCCGCCATACTGGTTGAAGTCGCGGTCGTCATTGCTGAAGGTCGAGCCGTCGGTGAGCTTGGAATCCGTATAGGCGGTGCGATCGATGGTCGCGCCGGCCGCGACCTGGAAGCGGTTGAACGTCTGGTCGAAGCCGAAGGTGCCGCCATAGGTGGCGTAGATGGGATATTTCTGCAGGCCGGCCTGCACGTTCGGGCTGCCGGGATTGTCGGTGGCGAGCCGCAGCCGGAATTGCGAGGTCAGCTTGAGATCGCGATCGACATCGAAGCGGCCGTCGACATGGCCGGTGAAATCGGGGCGGTTGATCTCGACCGGCGACGGCGAAGCAAGGCCGTCGATGGTCGCCGGCATGTTGTTGGTGTAGCCGTTGAACGAGCCGCGCAAATCGGCGACCAGCGCGTGACGCTCCCAGTCGGATTGCACGAGCAGATCGGGCGCGACGACATAGGCCGGCGAGCCGACCGGCTTTTGCAGGCGCGCGGGATTGGTGTCGTAGCCGGTGGAGAGCTCGAGCCCGCCCTTGATCAGGAAGCTGCCGGCGTAGTCGCCGACCGCGCCGAAGGCATCGTCGTCGACCTTGAGGCGGCGGCGCTGCGGCTGGCCGGGCACGGTGCCCGCCATGGCCGGCGGCAATGGCGTCTTGTTCGCAGTCTCCGACGGCGGCGGCGCAATGCGCGGAGGACCGAGCGAGGAGACCGGTGGCGTTGCAGGCACCGGCGAGCCTGGCCCCGCGGGCTTCTTTGGCTTCGGCTGGCCGGGATAGAGCTTTGGTTGCTGACGCTTGCGATTGAGCGAGTCGTAGCCGGAGCTGCTCGCGCCATTGGCGGCGGGCAGGCCGTAGGTCGGCACCTGACCGACGCGCGTCGTTGCGGGCGCGTCGCTCTTCTTGCGCGGATCGTCGTTGGGATCCGGCGGCTGCGGGATCGCATCGGACGGGGCCTGCGGCACACCGGCCGTGCGGCGCGTCGGCAGCGTATCGGGCGAAACGAAGCCGCCGCGGTTGGGATTGAACAGATCGGGCGTGACGCTCTGGGCGGCCGCGGGTGCGTTTTCCAGCGCCGTCAGCAGCAGGCATGGCAAAGCGGCGCGAAAGACGTACGCGCGACTGCTCCGGCCCCTACCTGGAGGCGACCCCACGATGGAATAACTCCAACGAAATCAGATACTTCACTGACGGCTCTCCGCGGGCTCGCGGGAACCATCGTTAATGGAGTTAAAACAATTATGGTTAATGACCCGTTGAGGGTTTTGGCGCCCGCGTCGCCTCTTGTGCCGGGGCATGCTAAGGAGGCCCCAACGGGCCGAAGCCCCTCCTCCCTGGACCAGAACATGCCGAGTTCGAAACCGCTGATGACCTCATCATCCAGCTCCGCCCCTCCATCAGTCGAATCCGCGCTCCGCACGCTGGAGACCGAGAGCGGCGGCATCAACGCGCTCGCGGCCGCCTTGCGCGGCCCGCTGGGCGAGGCCTTTGCCAAGGCGGTCGACCTGATCCGCAACGCCAAGGGCCGGGTCATCGTCACCGGCCTCGGCAAATCCGGCCACATGGCGCGCAAGATCGCGGCGACCCTGGCCTCGACGGGCACGCCGGCCTTCTTCGTTCACACCGCTGAAGCCGCCCATGGCGACCTCGGCATGATCACCACCGACGACGTCATCATGGCGCTGTCCTGGTCCGGCGAGCAGCCGGAGATGAAGACGCTGGTGAACTATTCGGCGCGCTTTGCGATCCCGATGATCGCGGTGACGTCGAATGCGGCCTCCTCGCTGGGCCAGGCTGCCGACATCGTGATCGAGCTGCCGAAGGCGCGCGAGGCCTGCCCGCACAATCTGGCGCCGACCACCTCGACCATGATGCAGGTCGCGATCGGCGATGCCATCGCGATCGCGCTGCTCGAAGGCCGCGGCTTCACTGCGCTGGAGTTCGCCCACTTCCACCCCGGCGGCAAGCTGGGCGCGATGCTCAAATTCGTCCGCGACTACATGCGCACCGGCTCGGAGATTCCGGTGAAGCCGCTCGGCACGAAAATGTCGGACGCCGTGATGGAAATGTCGGCCAAGGGTCTTGGCTGCGTCTGCATCGTCAACGATGCGAACGAGGCCGTCGGGATCATCACCGACGGCGATCTGCGCCGCCACATGCGGCCTGACCTGCTGACAGTGTCGGTCGACGACATCATGACGAAGCAGCCGAAGACCGTGCCCCCCTCGATGCTCGCCAGCGAGATGATCGAGGTGCTCAATGCGCGAAAAATCACGACGCTGGTCGTGACCGAGGCGGACAAGGTGGTGGGCATCGTGCACCTGCACGATCTGCTGCGCGCGGGCGTGGCTTAGTTTCTTCGCCTCTCCCCGCTTGTGGGGAGAGAGAGTCTCACGCCGGAAACCGCGCCGCCTTCTCCTCCAGCGGCAGCTTCAGCCCGTTCGCCAGATACGACACAGTGCGATAGAAGCCGCACAGCAGCATGATCTCCAGGATCTGCGCCTCGTCGTAATGCGACGAGAGAATGGCAAATTCGGCGTCCGAAAACGTCGCGCGGTGATGCAGGGCCTCAACCGCCGCAATCAAGGCCTGCTCGGCCGGCGTCCAGCAGGCGGAATTCGCATCGCGTGCGACAGTCGCGCGGACTTCCTTTTCAGTGAGCTTCGCAGGTCCGGCGAAGATCGCAACATGCACGCCCCATTCATATTCGCATTTGTTCAGCGCGCAGGTGCGATCGATGACGATCTCCCGTTCGCGCAGCGACAGCGGCCCGGGATCGAGCAGGCTGCCGGCGCGAAACTTGTCCCAGGCACGGGTGTGGCCAGCCATCACCCGGAATAGCAGCAGCGGCGGCGCGCCACGCATGATGCGGTCGAACTGTGCCTGGATCTCCGGGGGATAAGGCTGATCGAGCGGGGCAATCCGCGGCGTTGGGGATGACATGGGCGTCTTCCTTGCTACAATTACTGTAGCAATACGCTACATTATCCGTAGCAAGACGCAAGAGGGATGCGATGGCAAAACAGGCAGCATCAGGGAAAGTCCGCGGCTCGCGCACCGGCCGGCCAATCATGGCGCTGCTCGACCTGCTCGGCCGGCGCTGGACCCTGCGGATATTGTGGGAGCTGCGCGAGGAGCCCCTCACTTCACGCGCACTGCGCACGGCCTGCGATGAGGCCTCACCGACGGTGCTGCAAGCGCGGCTGACGGAGCTGCGCGAGGCGGGGTTTGTGGAGCTGGGGGAAGGAGGCGGCTATGGGCTGACCGCGCTGGGACGGGAGCTGTGCGAGACGTTCATGCCGCTGCACCGGTTTGCGGAGAGGTGGAAGAAGTAGGCTTCCTCCTACCCTCCCCTGGAGGGCTACGCCGCAGCGACCGTCAGATTGGCGCCATCCACCTGCACCACCTTCACCCGCGTTCCCGCCGGCGTATCCGGGCCTGCGACGCGCCATACGGTGTCGCCGATGCGGACGGTGCCGTTGCCGTCGATGATGGGCTTTTCCAGCGTGAACTCCCGGCCCAGCAGCGCCTCGGTACGCTTGTTGAGGAAAGGGCTGGCGCTCTCATCCAGTTTCGGCCGGGCGAGCCGGCGCCACACCGGCACGGCGGCGGCCGCGAACACCGCGAACATCACGAGCTGGATCTGCCAGGAGATGACGGCCGTGAACGAGATCAGGCCGACCAGCAACGCCGCCAGCCCGAGCCAGAACAGGAACACGCCCGGCGCGATCACCTCCAGCGCCATCAGGATGAAGCCGAAGATCAGCCAGTTCCAGTTGCCGAGCGATACGAACATGTTGGTCATGACACGACCTCCAGATGCCTGCGCATGACCCTAGCAGAAGGTCATGCGCTATTCCTTACCCCTGTCTCTTATACACATCTAGATGTGTATAAGAGACAGCCTCCAGCGCCATCAGGATGAAGCCGAAGATCAGCCAGTTCCAGTTGCCGAGCGATACGAACATGTTGGTCATGACACGACCTCCAGATGCCTGCGCATGACCCTAGCAGAAGGTCATGCGCTATTCCTTACCCCTGCCGCGGCGGGACCGGCGGCGTGCTGCCGGTCGGCGGCACCGAGCTGGTGCGGCGAGCGGCGGCGGCCGCGGATGCAGCACTCTCGCCGAACGTTGCCTTCGCGATCTCACCGATGCCGGCGAGCGAGCCGAGCATGCTGGTCGCTTCCATCGGCAGCATGATGATCTTCTGGTTCGGCGCATCCGCGAACTGGCCAAACGCCTTGATATATTTGTCGGCGATAAAATAGTTCAGCGCGGCGACGTCGCCCTTCGCGATCGCTTCGGAGACGACCAGTGTCGCCTTCGCCTCGGCCTCCGCGGACCGCTCGCGCGCCTCCGCGTCACGGAACGCCGCTTCCTTGCGGCCTTCGGCCTGGAGGATCTGGCCCTGCTTGGCACCCTCGGCGCGCAGGATTTCCGACTGGCGCTGGCCTTCGGCAGAGAGAATGTCCGCACGCTTGACGCGCTCGGCCTTCATCTGCCGGCCCATCGCCTCGACGAGGTCGGCGGGCGGCACGATGTCCTTGATCTCGATGCGGTTGACCTTGACGCCCCAGGGCGAGACCGCGGCGTCGACGACGCGCAACAGGCGCTCATTGATCTCGTCGCGATGCGACAGCACCTGGTCGAGATCCATCGAGCCCATCACCGAGCGAATGTTGGTCATGGTCAAAACCGTGATGGCCTGGTTGAGGTTGGCGACCTCGTAGCTGGCCTTCGCGGCGTCGAAAACCTGATAGAAGGCGACGCCGTCCACCGTCACGGTGGCGTTGTCCTTGGTGATCACCTCCTGCTCGGGAATGTCGATCACCTGCTCCATCATGTTGATCTTGCGCCCGACGCGGTCGAAATAGGGCACGATCAGATTGAGCCCGGGGCTCAGCGTCTGGGTGTATTTGCCGAACCGCTCGATGGTCCAGTCATAGCCCTGCGGCACCGTCTTCACGCCGGCAATCAGCGTGATGATGACGAGCAACACCAGAACAATCGCGAAAATATCGAAGCCGCTCATATATCCTCCACGGCGGGAAATAGGCCTTTCCCGCGCTGTCATTGGTCGGGATCACGACCCTACCGGTTCAGCGGTCGCTTTTCACGTCGGCATCCACGCGATTCTGAACAAGGCGCACGGAGCGGGAACGGTCACGATTATGTATTTGCGGAGGGCTCTTGAAGGCGTGGGGGCGCAGACCTAGGGGCAAAAGTTAATGATTTGCGACCCTATTCGATGACGTCGTGTGCAGTTGCGAGCAAGCTCGCCGGGATCGTGACACCCATTGCCCTGGCGCACTTCAGATTGACGACGAGCTCGAAGGTGGTGGGATTCTGGACCGGAAGGTCCGCCGCCTGAGCCCCCTTCAAGATGCGATCGACGTAGCCGGCCGCACGCCGCAGCTGCTCGGCGCTGTCGGTGCTGTAGGACATCAGCCCGCCCTCGTCGACGAAGCTGCGGCTCCAAAACACTGCCGGCAGGCGCGCGCCCGCGATCGCAGACAGAAGTTGCGCGCGATTGGCGATGGTAAAGAAATCGGGCAGAACCAGAAAGCCGCCGTCCTTGTGCGCGGCCAACGCTGCGATCGAGGCGGCATCCCGCACCGGTGCGGGCTCGACCGTCACGTGAAGGGTGCGCGCGGCGTCCTCGATCGTGTGCAACATCAGGGGCGCAAACGGCGCGGTGGCGGGATTGTAGACGACGAAGACGCACGACACCTTCGGCGTAATCTGCATCAGCAGGTCCAGCCACTTGCCGGCCAGAGGACCGTCATAATCGGTGAAGCCGGTGATATTGCCGCCGGGATGCGCGAGGTTTTGCACAAAGCCCTGGCTGACGGGATCGGTGACCACGGCGAACACGATCGGAATCGTGGTGGTGCGCTGGCGCAGCTCCTCCACCGAGGGCGTTCCGATCGCGAGCAGGATGTCGGGCTTGAGCGCGATCAGCTCGTCGGCAAGCCGGGCGATGGTCACACGGTCGCCGGCGCCGCTGCGCCAATCGATCCTGAGATTGTCCTGATCCTTCCAGCCATGGGCGGCGAGCGCCTCGGCCAGCCGGGCCTGCCCGATCACGTCATCGCCGGCGGTGACGGCGAGCACCCCGAGCCGGCGCACAATATCCGATTGTGCCAGCGCCGCTGGCGACAGCATGGCGGTCATTCCGAGAAACGCCAGACATTCGCGGCGATTCATCGGACGCCTCAGATCCAGCCCTGCAGCTCGCGCAGCACCAGCGTGCGGATCACGTCCATGCCGGGCTCACTGTCATTCAGACATGGGATCGCGGAAAACTGCTCCCCGCCATTGTGCTTGAAGATCTCGGCATTCTCCTGCGCGATCTCCTCCAGCGTTTCCAGACAGTCGGCCGAAAAGCCCGGCGTCACCACCGCGATACGGCGCACGCCTTCCCTGGCAAGACGCTCCATCGTCTTGTCGGTGTAGGGCTGCAGCCATTCATCGTTGCCGAAGCGCGACTGGAAGGTCAGCAGCAGCTTTGTCTCGTCCATGCCGAGCCGGCGGCGCAGCGCCTCGGTCGTGGCGACGCAATGACTCTGATAGGGATCGCCCTTGTCGACATAGGATTTCGGCATGCCGTGGAAAGAGGCGACGATCAGTTCGGGTTTGAAGGACAACGCCGCCAGATGCGTCTCGATCGAGACGGCGAGCGCCTCGATATAGGCCTCGTCCTGGTAATAAGGCGGCGTCACCCGCAGCGTCGGCTGGTTGCGCAGGCGGGCCAGCACGCGAAATACCTCGTCGCAGACGGTCGCCGAGGTCGAGGCGGAATATTGCGGATAAAGCGGCACGGCGAGGATGCGGTCGCATCCCCCGGCGATCAGCGCGTCGATGCCTGTCTTGATCGAGGGGTTGCCGTAACGCATCGCCCAATCCACCACGACATGCGCGCGGTCCGACAGTGCGGCGGCGAGCTTGTCGCTTTGCGAGCGCGTGATGGTCTTGAGTGGCGACTCGTTCTTCTCGACGTTCCAGATCTTCCGGTAGTCGAGCGCCTTGGTGCGGGGACGGCTGCGCAGGATGATGCCGTTCAGCACCAGTTGCCAGATCAGGCCCTGGTCCTCGATGACGCGGGCGTCCGAGAGAAATTCCTTGAGATAGACCCGCACACCCTGGGCGTCGGCGGTGTCGGGCGTGCCGAGATTGACCAGCAGCACGCCGACGCGCGGCTGGGTCGACAGTTTGGCCGGTTTTGCTGAGACGATGGGGGCGATGGTCGTCATGGTCCGTTGGGTCGCGCGTTGCTCCGAACTTGTCAAGATGAGCCCGGTTTCGCTAGGGTCGCCCCCAAGCGGGGGAGGGAAGATGACGCTCGCGGAATGGTGCGTATTCGGAGCGCTGCTGCTCTATTTGGTAACGATCGTCTCGATCAAATGGATCAGGTTTCGCGGGTTCGACAATTCCCGGCCGCGCGATCCCGCCTTCTATGAAGACGCCATCGCGCACCGCGCGCTCGGCGCCCACCAGAACGGGATCGAGACCTTCCCGTTCTTCGCCTTCGCCGTGCTGCTCGCCGAATTCCGCGACTCGCCGCAGCGCCTGATCGACGAGCTCGCCGTGCTGTTCCTGATCGTCCGGATCGCCTACGTGCTGACCTATCTCGGCAACCGCCCGACCCTGCGCTCCATCCTCTGGAGCATCGGGTTTGCGATTAATCTCGGGATCTTCTTCATGCCGATGTTGAAGAGATTCTTGCCGGTGTGAACTCTGTTGTCCCGGACGCGGTGCAGCGCTTGCGCTGCTCCGCAGAGCCGGGACCCAGAAGGCCAAGCCCTCCTGCACGGAGACATGGGCCCCGGCTCTGCAGCGCACCGTCGAAGGGACGCTGCGCTGCGTCCGGGGCACGAGAGTTCGCTTCAAAAACACGTCGTCCGTTCGGCCGCGATATAGCCGAACAACAGACCCGCCCCGAACAGCAGCACCAGAGCGGCGGCACCGAGCTCGATGCCGCGCATGAACAGCGCACCGCCACCATCGCGCCCCGCGCTGAGGCGGCCGGCGATGTCCTTGGCGGAGACGGCGATCACCGCGATGGCGGCCACCGTGATCGCGGTGCCCAGGCCCATCAGGAAGGTCGCGGCAATGCCGGCCCAGAACAGGCCCTGGGCCAGCGCGAACACCAGCACAAGGATCGCACCCGAGCAGGGGCGGATGCCGACGGTCAGGATCGCGGCGAACCCACGCCGCCAGCCGCCGGGGCCGGCAAGCTCGCTCGGCGTGGGGCCATGGGAATGGCCGCAATGCTCGTCGTGGACGTGGTCATGGGTGTGGTGGTGATGGGCGTGCGCGTGATCGTGGTGATGATCATGGCTATGAGCATGGTCATGATGATCATGCGCATCATGATGATGGTGGTGGCCGTGATCATGGTCATGCGGCACGCCAGCGATCGCCGGCACCGGCTGCGTCGCCTGGAGCGCGCGGGTGAAGGTGCGCCCCTTGACCCAGACCAGCCGGAGTCCAAACAGCGCGATCAGGGCGTAGCTCGCGATTTCGATCGCGCCCTCGGCCTTGCACATGGTCTTAGCGGTGGCGTTCAGGATCCAGGCCGAGATGCCGACGATCAGGATCGCCACCAGCGACTGCATCAGCGCCGAGGCAAACGACAGTGCGATGCCGCGCCGCGCGGTCTCGCGGTTGGCAACGAGATAGGAGGCGATCACCGCCTTGCCGTGGCCCGGGCCGGCGGCATGGAAGATGCCATAGGCAAAGGAGATGAAGAGCAGCGTCCACACCGCGGAGCCGTCGGATTTGGCGGCGCGGATGGTCGACGACATCTGCCGATAGAATTCCGACTGTTTTGCCAAGAGCCAGCCGATGAGGCCGCCGGCCTCCGGCTCCGCCGCTGGTGCCTGTTTCGGCGCGCCGAATGGATTTTGCGCGAAGGCATCATGGAGCGCGGCATCGGCCAGGCCGACGACGAGGAGAACAGCGGCGCAGGCGAGCAGCCCGCGCCCAAGCGGCGAGAGATGTGGCTTCAAGGGCAATCCACCGTGATCTTGTTGGCGAACATCATGCCGAAATTGGCGTTGGGACCATCCATGAAAGTCTGCTCGTTGAGCTTCTGCGCGGTCGCGGTGCCGTCGCTGGGACGATCGAGCTTCATCTGGCAGCCGGCGGGCGCGCCGACCAGCTTGACCGGATTGTCCTTGGCCATCTGGAAATCGATGAAGAAGGAGCGGTCGAACACTTCGAGCACCAATTGCTTGGGCTTGACCGGAATCTTCAGCGGCAGCGTGAAGTGCAGGGTCAGCACCGCGTCCTTGTAGTCAAGGAAGTAGTCGACCGGCTCGTTGAAGCGCTCTTTCTTGCCGTCGGCTTTCGCGAAGGTGAAGTAGGCATATTCCTTCAGCGACTCGACATTGGTCTGCGCCAGCGGCCCCAGTTCCTCGCGCGTATAGGCGCCCTTCTTCTTGCTCTCGAGTCCTTGCACGGCATAGGCCGAGAACATGTCGTCAAAGGTCCAGGCGTGGCGGACGCCGGTGATCGAACCGTCCTCGGCGTAGAGCAATTCGCTTGAAGCGGTGATCCAGACATGCGGATGCGCGTTCGCCGTGCCTGAGGCGAGCATCATGGCGGCGGCGAGCAGGAGTCCGAGAAAGGTGCGCATGCCGATCAGGCCGCCTTTTCGCCCAGCAGGCCGCGCCGACGCAGCAGCGCGTCGGGCTCGGGTGGGCGGCCACGGAAGGCCTCATAGGCGGCTTCCGGGTCGACCGAACCGCCGCTCGAATAGATGTCGTCGTGCAAGCGCTTTGCCACGGCGGGGTCGAAGATGTTGCCGGCCTCCTCGAAGGCGCCGAAGGCGTCGGCATCCATTACCTCCGACCACATGTAGCTGTAATAGCCGGCCGCATAGTGGTCGCCGGAGAAGATGTGACCGAATTGCGTGGGCCGGTGGCGCATCGAGATCTCCTCGGGCATGCCGATCTTTTCGAGTTCGCGTTTCTCGAACGCGCGGACATCCTGTGCGGCTGCGGCCGGCTGGGAGTGGAACTCGAGATCGACCAGCGCCGAGGAGACGAACTCGACGGTGGCAAAGCCCTGGTTGAAATTGCGCGCAGCGGCGAGCCGCTGCCGCAAAACCTTCGGCATCGGCTTGCCGGTCTTGTAATGAAGCGCATGCTTTTCGAGAACATCGGGCGTCGACAACCAATGCTCGTAAAGCTGCGACGGCAGCTCCACGAAGTCGGTGAATACAGAGGTGCCCGACAGCGACGGATAGGTCACATTGGACAGCATGCCGTGCAGGCCATGGCCGAACTCGTGGAACAGGGTGCGGGCATCGTCGGGCGAGAGCAGCGAGGGTTCGCTGCCGGTGCCCTTTGCGAAATTGCAGACATTAATGATCAGCGGCGCTATCTCGCCATCGAGCTTCTGCTGGTCGCGCAGCGAGGTCATCCAGGCGCCAGAGCGTTTTGACGGCCGGGCGTAGTAGTCGCCGTAGAACAGCGCCTTGTGCTTGCCGTCGGGGCCCTTCACCTCCCAGACCCGGACATCAGGGTGCCAGACCGGCACATCCTTGCGCTCTTCGAAGGTGATGCCGAACAGGCGGGTGGCGCAGTCGAAGGCGGCCGCAATCATGTGGTCGAGCGTCAAATACGGCTTGATTGCGGCATCGTCGAAATTGGCGCGCTGGAGGCGCAGCCTCTCGGCGTAGAAGCGCCAGTCCCAGGGCGCGAGCTTGAAATTGCCGCCCTCCTCCGCAATCAGCGCCTGCATCTCGTCGCGGTCGGCGAGCGCCCGGGCGCGGGCCGGTTTCCAGACCCGCTCCAGCAGGCCGCGCACCGCATCCGGCGTCTTGGCCATGGAGTCCTCGAGCCGGTAGGCCGCGAAGGTCGGATAGCCCAGGAGCTTGGCGCTCTCCTCGCGCAGCTTCAGGATCTCGCCGATGGTCGTGTTGTTGTCGTTGGCATTGCCGTTGTCGCCGCGCGCCGTGAAGGCCTTGTAGACCTTCTCGCGCAGGTCGCGCCGCGCCGAGCTCTTCAGGAACGGCTCGGCCGAGGAGCGCGACAGCGTGACGATGGCCTTGCCTGCCATGCCGCGATCTTCTGCCGCAGCCCTGGCGGCGGCCACAAAACTCTCCGGCAGGCCCTGGCGGTCGGCCTCGCCGAGCTCCATGAACCAGTCCTGCTCGTCGCCAAGCAGATGATGGCTGAAGCCGGTCGCGAGTTGGGCCAGCTTCTCGTTGATCTCGGCCATCCGCGTCTTGGCCTCGTCGGAGAGGCCTGCGCCGCCGCGGTGGAAGCGGGTGTAGGTGCGCTCCAGCAGGCGGAGCTGCTCGGGATCAAGGCCAAGATTGGCGCGGTTCTCGTGCAGCTGGGCGATGCGGCCAAACAGCACGGCGTTCATCATGATCGGATTCCAGTGCCGCGCCATCCGCAAGGAGACCTCCTTGTCGATGTCGAGGATGGCCGGGTTGGAATGCGCCGAGACCAGGTCGTAGAACACGGACGCGACCTTGTTCAGAAGCTTGCCGGAGCGCTCCAGCGCCGTGACGGTGTTGGCGAAGTCGGGCGCAGCGGGATCGTTGGTGATCGCGGCGATCTCGGCCGAGTGATCGGCGAAGGCCTGTTCGAAGGCCGGCAGGAAGTGCTCCGGAACGATCTCGTTGAAGGGCGGGGTCGCAAACGGCGTCACCCAGGCCTTCAGCAGCGGATTGGTCTCGGAGTCCGTAGTTTGGCGGTCTGACATCGCACGTCCCGTTTTTTGAGCCGATTTGTTGGGGCCAGCTATAGCACGCGATGGGGCTTTTTTGGGCCATTTGGCCTTGCTCCCGCCCGCCTTTTCGAGGAGATTGCGGCCCTCGAAACACCGGACCCCATCGCCCATGAACGCGCCCTCCTCGTCTTCCCGTCAGATCGTCTGGCCGAGCGTCATCACCGTCATCAGCGCCGCCATCCTGATCGGCGCCGAGGTGTTTGGCGCGGCGTTTGCCGGCGGCTGGGCGCTCGCAATTCTGATGGGGCTCGGTGACCAGGGCGCGCACATCCTTCAGGCCGTGCTGTTCGCACTCGGCGTGCTGGTCATGACCGCCTTCATCCGCGCCGCTCAGCGCGTCGAGCCGTTCTTCAAGCGCGGCTGAGGCGTCTCGCGCGACGGGGTCACGCGCGCGACACAGAAAACTTAACGCACGTTCATCTTCCGCGACGCTCGCGCAACACTGCGCAAGCAGATGTTAGGCAATTCTCTTCTCAGCCTAAAAAAATTCTTGCGAAGCTGAGGCAAAACCCTTATGTGCGTTTTTGCCCAATTTCGCACGTGCCTGTGGTCGTGTGTCAGTCGGTAGGTATCCGGACAAGAGGCCGGACAGCCGCCAAGGGGTGAAGAAGCCGAGGGGCTCTTCGGAAGTGCAGAAGTCCATGACTGAAAAGTCGAAGGACTGACCGCAAACCCGGAGCGTCCAGCATCTCTCTCAAAGAGATGCCTTGTCGAAGGTGACTTCACTTTTTGCAACCGTGACTGGCAGCCGGAGGCGAACCGGCGCACCCCGCTCTCAACGGGGGACGCGACTTAAAGCAACGACGGATCGGGCTTTTTTGGTCTCTACCGGCATTCCACCGCCGGCGCGGGCTACTGAAAAGGCTTGTCCTTCATTGCCAGGTGTGCGGGCGGGAAGCTCTCCCAACCAATCCACGGCAGCACAGTCTGGTTTGAGTCTTTTGGCTTCAGCGCGCCTCCATCGCGCGATGTGGCCGAAGCGCTCTTATCCGACGTCACGTTGATGCGGATCCCGTCGCTGGGACCGTTGGAGAGTGCCATGACCGAACGTATTCAGGAATTCCTGCGTAACCGTCGCAAGGAAGGTCTCGATACCGAGCCGTGCCTCGTCGTCGACCTCGAGGTCGTGCGCGACAATTACCAGACCTTCGCCAAGGCGCTGCCCGACAGCCGCGTGTTCTACGCCGTCCTGTCTCTTATACACATCTGCGTAACCGTCGCAAGGAAGGTCTCGATACCGAGCCGTGCCTCGTCGTCGACCTCGAGGTCGTGCGCGACAATTACCAGACCTTCGCCAAGGCGCTGCCCGACAGCCGCGTGTTCTACGCCGTCAAGGCGAACCCGGCGCCGGAAGTGCTGGCGCTGCTCGCCTCGATGGGCTCCTGCTTCGACACCGCGACCGTCGCCGAGATCGAGATGGCGCTGGCCGCCGGCGCGACGCCCGACCGCATCTCCTTCGGCAACACCATCAAGAAGGAGCGCGACATCGCGCGCGCCTTCGCGCTCGGCATTCGCCTGTTCGCGGTGGACTGCGTCGCCGAAGTCGAGAAGGTCGCCCGTGCCGCCCCCGGCGCAAAGGTGTTCTGCCGCATCCTCTACGACTGCGCCGGCGCCGAGTGGCCACTGTCGCGCAAGTTCGGCTGCGATCCGGAAATGGCGGTCGAGGTGCTCGACGTCGCCAAGCGTCTGGGCCTCGAGCCGTGCGGCATCTCCTTCCATGTCGGCTCGCAGCAGCGCAAGGTGAAGGCGTGGGACCGTGCGCTGGCGATGGCCTCGCAGGTGTTCCGCGACTGCGCCGAGCGCGGCATCAACCTCTCCATGGTCAACATGGGCGGCGGCTTCCCGACCAAGTACCTGAAGGACGTGCCGCCGGTCGTCACCTACGGCCGCTCGATCTTCCGCGCGCTGCGCAAGCACTTCGGCAACCAGATTCCGGAGACCATCATCGAGCCAGGCCGCGGCATGGTGGGCAACGCCGGCATCATCGAATCCGAGGTCGTGCTGATCTCGAAGAAGAGCGACGAGGACGAGGTGCGGTGGGTGTACCTGGACATCGGCAAGTTCGGCGGCCTCGCCGAGACCATGGACGAGTCGATCCGCTACGCCATCCGCACCCCGCATGACGGCGCGGACATGACCCCGTGCGTGCTCGCAGGCCCCACCTGCGACAGCGCCGACGTGCTGTATGAGAAGACCCCGTATCCGCTTCCGGTCACGCTCGAGATCGGCGACAAGCTGCTGATCGAAGGCACCGGGGCCTATACGTCGACCTACTCGGCGGTGGCGTTCAACGGCATCCCGCCGCTGAAGACGTATCATATCTAAGCGCCTCTCTTTCGAGGCCTGACGAAACCGGGAGCCGGCTTGCCGGCTCCTTCCTCACATCACTGATTTCTGACGACGCCTTGAACCGGCGTGCTGCGCGCACGTCTGTTCAAGCGGGGACTGACGCGCCATGACTGCTTTTCGGAAGCCACAAGTCGCCCTCACCTCGAAAGCCGCTCCGTTCGCGATCCGCAGCGAGCGTGCTGTCGACGTCGCCGCCCGTGAAGCGCTGCTGGATGCCTGTTTTGGCGAAGACCGCCACGACCGCACCTGCCAGCGCTTGCGCGACGGACGTGCACCAGCCGCAGGCCTTGCCCTGTCGGCCGTGCGCGAGGGGACATTCGTGGGAACCGTGCGGCTGTGGCACGTCAGCGCCGGAGGCAGGCCCGCCCTGGTCCTCGGACCACTGGCGGTGGACCCTGCCTGCCGCGAGCTCGGGATCGGCGCCGCGCTGATGAAGCAAGCGCTGGCTGCCGCCCGGGCGCGCAGGCATGACGCCGTGATCCTCCTCGGCGATGCGCCCTACTACGCCCGCTTCGGCTTCTCGGCCGATCAGACCGGCGCCTTGATGCTGCCCGGCCCGTTCGAGCGCGACCGCCTGCTGGCGATCGAGTTCACTGGCGGCGCGCTTGAAGGCGCCGAGGGGATGATCATCCCGACCGGCGCGCGCCTGCCTAAACGGAGGGTAGTTCGTCCCCTCGAAGCGCACGCGGCCTAAGACATCAACATGATGGCGCCGGCCGGAGCTGCGTCCCGCGGCGACGGTCGGCTACGGCTTGTTGCTTTGGGGTTGCGTGAGCCCCGGAAACGCCGTTTAACCCCACGAAATTCCCCCTTTCAGTCGAGGCCGAACCCATGTCCCGTCGCCTGATTTCCACCGGCTCCCCCCTCGAGAAGAGCGTCGGCTACAGCCGCGCCGTGTTCGACGGCGATTTCGCCTTCGTCGCGGGAACCACCGGCTATGATTACACGACGATGACGATGCCCGATGATGTCACGAGCCAGTCACGCAACTGCTTCAAGACCATCGCGGCCGCCCTGAAGGAGGGTGGATTCGAGATGGCCGACATCGTCCGTGCGACCTACTACGTCACCGACGCCAGCAGCATCGACGCGCACTTCGCCGTCTGCGGCGAGGTTCTCGGTGACATCAGGCCGGCTGCGACGCTGCTCGTCGTCTCCGCCCTCGCCAGGCCCGAGATGAAGGTCGAGATCGAAGTCACCGCCAAGCGCCGCAGCGCCTAACAAGCGCCGCAGCACCTGATCCACCCGCCAATCGTCCGTCAGCACGTTCCGGAGAAACCATCCATGAGCCACCCCTCGCAGATCTACGCGAAGATCACAGGTCCCATCGTCATGGTCGGCTTCGGCTCCATCGGCAAAGGCACCTTGCCGATGATCGAGCGGCATCTCGACTACGACAAGTCGCGCGTCACCGTGATCGATCCCAAGGACGAGGGCCGCAAGGCGCATTGCGAGAAGCAGAACGTGCGCTTCATCCAGAAGGCCGTGACCAAGGACAATTATCGCGAATTGCTGACCCCGCTGCTGACCGAGGGCGGCGGCCAGGGCTTTTGCGTCAATCTCTCGGTCGACACCGGCTCGACCGACATCATGGAGCTCTGCAACGAGCTCGGCGCGCTCTATATCGACACCGTCAACGAGCCCTGGCTCGGCTTCTATTTCGACGCGTCGAAGGGCCCCGAGGCGCGCTCCAACTACGCGCTGCGCGAGGTGACGCTGGCCGCCAAGAAGGCGCGCCCCGCAGGCTCGACCACGGCCGTCTCCTGCTGCGGCGCCAATCCCGGCATGGTCTCGTTCTTCGTCAAGCAGGCGCTGCTCAATGTCGCCGCCGATTTGAAGCTCAATGCGCCGAAGCCGAAGACCAAGGCCGAATGGGCCGATTTGATGCGGCAGGCCGGCATCAAGGGCATCCACATCGCCGAGCGCGACACCCAGCGCGCGAAGAAGCCGAAGGAGCCCGACGTCTTCGTCAACACCTGGTCGGTGGAAGGTTTCCTGTCGGAGGGCATGCAGCCGTCCGAACTCGGCTGGGGCACCCATGAAAAGTGGATGCCGGAGAATGCGCATACCCACGAAGCCGGCTGCGGCGCTGCCATCTATCTGATGCAGCCCGGCGCCAACACGCGCGTGCGCACCTGGTGTCCGACGCGCGGCGCCCAATACGGCTTCCTCGTCACCCACAACGAGTCGATCTCGATCTCCGATTACTTCACGGTGCGCGACGCCTCGGGCAAGGCGGTCTACCGGCCGACCTGTCACTATGCCTATCACCCGGCCGACGATGCCGTGCTGTCGCTGCACGAGCTGTTCGGCCGCGCCGGAAAGATGCAGGAAAAGCACCACATCCTCGAAGAGGACGAGATCGTCGACGGCATCGACGAGCTCGGCGTGCTCTTGTTCGGCCACGACAACAACGCCTATTGGTACGGCTCCCAGCTCTCGATCGAAGAGACCCGCGCGCTCGCGCCCTATCAGAACGCCACCGCCCTGCAGGTGACCTCCGCCGTGCTCGGCGGCATGGTGTGGGCGCTGGAGAACCCGAACGAAGGCATCGTCGAAGCCGACGAGATGGATTTCGATCGCCTGCTGGAAATCCAGCTGCCGTATCTCGGCCCGGTGAAGGGTTTCTACACCGACTGGACGCCGCTGACGGATCGTCCGGGGCTGTTCCCTGAGGATATCGACACCAGCGATCCCTGGCAGTTCAAGAATATTCTGGTGCGCTGACAAAAACCGCGAAAACAACCCCATGCACAGTAGACGGCGCAATGGCAGGCCATTGCGCGCGTGGGCCAAAAAAGCATGTGACGTCTACTGCTTGTCCTTGATCGGCGGGGCGATCTTCTCAGCCGGGGCCGGCGGCAATGCCGGCTTGGCAGAACCCGCCGCACCTTGCGTCTGTGGATCCGGTTGCGCGGGCTCTGGCGCGGGCGTGGTCGGACGCGCGCCGCCGGGCTTGGCCTCGGCGGGCGTCTTGTCCTGATCGTTGGACGGTGTGCCCTGGAGCGGCTGCGTCGCCTGCGCCAGCTCAGTCCTGCTCGCGGCGCGGATTTGCGCCAGCGACATTACGGACACCACGACGCCTGCTGCGAACAGCGAACAGGCGATTGTGAGGTCGAGCTTCAGGCTTCGCTTGTCATTCTGGCCGCTCATGTCAATCACCGCCTTTGTCCACGGGATCAACGAAACTGGAGCCTGCGGGTTCCGCGCCGGGAGCGGCGGGAACCGCGCTCAATCCGTGGTGCTGACTTCCCAGGTGGCGTGACGGACGCCTGGCAGGTGCTGGAGCTCGGTCGCCACCGCGTTGAGCTCGTTGGGATCGACCGCGGTTGCAACCAGCTCTGCGACGATCTCGATCAGATCGTCGCCGGTCTCGACGATCTCGACATCGGCTACCGGATATTTTGCGGCCTCGAGCCTGTCGATGAGCCGGTCGCGCATGTCGGGCAAGGCGTCCAACGCAACCGCGAGCTTGAAATAGTAGGTCGCCTCGATCGCCTTTTCATCCAGCGGGATGCGATTGATGGCGTTGACCAGCGGACGCAGCAGCGTGTTGCCGGCGATGACGAAGACGGTGAGTGCAACCGCCTGCGCCACCATGTCGGCGCCGGCGCAGGAGCCGACCGCGGCCGAAGACCATAGCGTCGCCGCGGTGTTGAGGCCGCGCACGTCCATGCCCTGCTTCATGATGACGCCGGCGCCGAGGAAGCCGATGCCGGAGACGACATAGGCAATCACGCGCACCGCGCCGTCGGCGCCGGCCAAATGCATGGCGAGATCGACGAAGGCCGCAGCGCCAACGGCGACCAGCACGTTGGTGCGCAGCCCTGCGGTACGCTGGCGATATTGCCGCTCGGCACCGATCAGCGTGCCCAGCACAAAGGCCGTGAACAGGCTGATCAGCGTGTCGAGGAAGTCAGCAATCTGGAAGGTCGTCAGGAATCGCATGATTCCCTATAAGGCCGGAACGATGACAGATCAAAGCTCCAGCAGGCCGCCGTCCCCATTTTCGTCGGCGAAGGCCAGCAGCGTGCCCTTGGCGTTCCAGGCGAGGCCTGCGACCGGCGGCGTGCCGTTGCGGCGGACCAGGATCTCGGCGCCGTCTTCCAGCCGCACCATCAGCACGGTGCCGTCACTGTAGCCGCAGGCCAGAATGTCGTTCTTGGGGTGGCAGGCGACCACGGCCACGCGCGCCTGCAGCGGCGCGAGCATCGCGGGCTCCTTGCCCATCGGGCCGTCCTTGCTGGCGAACGGCCAGATGATGACGGTGTCGGCACCCGAGGTCGCGAGCCCCTTGCCGCCCGCGCTCCAGGACATCGAACGGACGCGGCCGGGATAGCCGGTCATCCGCATGTGCCTGTTATCGGCGAGCCGCCAGCCATGCAGGGCCGACTCGTGCATCGAGGTCACCAGAAACTTGTTGTCCGGGCTGAAGGTGACGCCGAGATGCGAGCCGGCCCAGGGCAGGAATTCGGCTGATCCGTCCATGTTGGGAAACCACAGCGTCGCGCCATTGTAATGCGCGATCGCGAGGCGCAGGCCTTTTGGGGCGAAGGCGAGGCCGCCGACGGTCGAGGGCACGTCGAGCGATTTCTCCTCGTTCTTGCCGCTCTTGACGGTCGCGGTCTTGCCGGCCGACCAGGCGTAAGCACCATCCGGATGCAACGCCACCGCATCGATCCAGCGCCGCTTCGGATCGGTCGCAAGCAGCGTCACCTCGCCCTTGGCGTCGAGCGAGACAACCTTACCGTCGTCGCCGCCCATGATGAGGCGCTTGCCGTCGGAGGCGGCCGAAAGAATGCCGCCGCTGTGCACGGCGACTGACGTGACCTCACCCTTGTCGTCGACAAACGCGACATTCTCCTCGGCACCGACAAAGGCGGCACGAGGTCCGAGGAAGTGCACCGAGGTCACGCCCATGCCGAGCGTCACAGGCTTGACGCGGTCGGTGACGGAGACGATCGAGGCGGAATCGGGGGCGGGCGTAAACTCTTTCATCACGAGACGATGCAGCTCTCGAAGCCGGTGCGAATGAGCTCTTCCGGCAATTCGCGGCCGATGAAGACAAGCCGGCTCTCGCGGGCCTCACCCTCCTTCCACTTCCGCTGGTGGTTGCCCTCCAGCATCATGTGGACGCCCTGGAACACGTAGCGATCATCGTCGTCGTGGAAGGCGAGGATACCCTTGGAGCGCAGGATCTTGCCGCCCTCGACCTGCACCAGGTTCTGGAGCCAGGGCATGAACACGTTGGGATCGAGCGGCTTGTCGGTCTTGAGCGAGAGCGACTGCATGTCCTCGTCGTGATAGTGCTTCAGGCCGTGACCGTGATCATGGTGATGATGATCGTGGTCGTGATGGTGGTGATGATCATGGTCGTGATCATGATCGTCGGCCACGAGGAAGTCAGGCTCGATGTCGAGGATGCGGTCGAGATCGAACGCGCCGCGATCGAGCACGTCGGCCAGCGCGACCGAGCAGCGCTCGGTGCGATGGAGTTTCGCATAGGGGTTGATGCCGCGGATGCGGGCCTCGACCTCGGCAAGCTCCGGCTTGGTGACGAGATCGGTCTTGTTCAGCACGATGACATCGGCGAAGGCGATCTGGTTCTTGGCCTCGGGCGCGTCCTTCAAACGGTCGGACAGCCACTTGGCATCAGCAACCGTGACGACTGCGTCGAGCCGCGCATTCTTCTGCACGTCCTCGTCGACGAAGAAGGTCTGGGCGACCGGGGCGGGATCGGCGAGACCCGTGGTCTCGACGATGATCGCGTCGAACTTGCCCTTGCGCTTCATCAAGCCGTCCATGATGCGCACGAGGTCGCCGCGCACGGTGCAGCAGATGCAGCCGTTGTTCATCTCGAAAACTTCCTCATCGGCGCCGATGATGAGGTCGTTGTCGATGCCGATCTCGCCGAATTCGTTGACGATGACGGCGTATTTCTTGCCGTGGTTCTCCGACAGGATGCGGTTGAGCAGCGTGGTCTTGCCGGCACCGAGATAGCCGGTCAGGACGGTCACGGGAATTTTGGAGGCGGTCGCTTCAGACATAAGAACTCCGGACGTAGGCTGGTCGCGCGACGCGAGGCGGGGTGGCCCCCTGCCCTAATGGTCAAGCGCGCTGGTCAGGGCCTTTATATTGTGCCTGACCATGTCAATGTAAGTGGGTGCAGGCCCCTTTTCGGCGGTCAAACCGTCCGAAATCAGGGTCCCGCCGACCTTTGCGCCGGTCTCGGCCGCGATCCGCCGGATCAGCCGGTCATCGCTGATATTCTCAAGGAAAACGGCCGGAATTTTCTGCGCCTTGACCTGGCCGATGATGGCCGCAATGTCCCGCGCGCTGGGCTCGGTTTCGGTCGAAACGCCGAGGGGCGCGATGAACTGGATGCCGTATTCGGCGGCGAAATAGCCGAACGCATCATGGGTCGAGATCACCTTGCGCCGCTCGGGCGGAATTTTGGCCACGGACTCGCGAACCTCGCGGTCGAGCGCTTCGAGCTTTTCCAGATAGGCCCTGGCCTGGGCGCGGAAGAAGTCCGCATCATCAGGGTCCGCCGCGGCCAGCGCATTGGCGATGTCGGCCACGTAGATCCTGGCATTCGGCACGGACTGCCAGGCATGGGGATCGGCGGCCGAGCCGAGCTTGTGCGGGGCAATGCCGGCGCTCGCGGTGACGACCTTTGCCTTGCTGCCGGAGGACTGCACGAGGCGCGGCAGCCAGCCTTCGAGGCCGAGCCCGTTGACGATGACGAGCTTCGCATCCGCAATCCGCTTCGCATCGCTTGGCGCAGGCGTATAGACATGGACGTCGCTGTCGGGGCCGACCAGCGTCGTGACGTTGACCCGGTCACCGCCAACGTTGCGAACGAAATCGCCGAGGATCGAAAAACTCGCGACCACGTTGAGCCGTTCAGCCGCGTGCAGCGGCGAGGCTGATAGCAGCAAGGCAAGGAGAAGAACGCGCATCGTCACGCCTCCAGATGCCGGCCGGGAAACATCTGCCTGATGATGCCGCCGACACGGCCGAACAGGACGGAGACGATGTAGAGCACCGTCGCGACCAGAATGATCGCAGGGCCCGAGGGCACGCGGGTCTGGAACGACAGCACGAGACCGGCGTAGCCCGAGAGCGCAGCTGCGACGACCGCGATGCAGATCATGACGGTGAGATCGCGCGACCAGAATCGCGCGATACCCGCCGGCAGGATCATCAGGCCCACCGCCAGCAGCGTGCCGAGCGCCTGGAAGCCGTTGACGAGGTTGATCACGACCAACGCGAGGAAGGCCAGATGCGCGGGGCCGCCGGCGCGACTGACCGTGCGCAAAAATAGCGGATCGACGCTCTCGATCACCAGCGGGCGATAGATCACCGCGAGCACCAGCAGCGTCACCGTGGCGTTGAAGGCGACAACGAGCAGCGTCTGGTCGTCCATCGCGAGGATATTGCCGAACAAGACGTGCAGCAGATCGATATTGGTGCCCTTGATCGAGACGATGGTGACGCCCAGCGCCAGCGAGGCCAGATAGAAGGTCGCCAGCGACGCATCCTCCTTCAGCCCGGTCGAGCGCGCGACCACGCCGGCGAGGATCGCCACCGCAAAGCCGGCGATCAGCCCGCCGGCGGTCATCGCGAACAGATTGAGGCCGGAGAGCAGGAAGCCGACGGCCGCGCCGGGCAGGATCGCATGCGCCATGGCATCGCCGACGAGGCTCATCCGCCGCAGCATCAGGAACACGCCGATCGGCGCGCCCGCCAGCGACAGCGCGATCACGGCGGCCAGCGCCCGCCGCATGAATTCGAATTCGGTGAACGGGCCGATCAGCGCGTCATAAACCATCTGCAATCACGCCGCCCGCGAGCGTCCGTCCTCGGCACAGGCCGTGGCACTGTCGTCGAAGGCCTCGCACATCCGCATCGCGACCATCAGATTCTCCGGCGTCAGCACCTCCGCCGTCAGTCCCCAGGCCACCGGGCCGCGCGCCAGAATCAGCGTCTCGCTGAAATGGGTGCGCACCATCTCCATGTCGTGCAGCGCGGCGAGCACGGTGCGGCCCTCGCCGTGCCAGTGCTTCACCAGCGCGAGCAGATCGGCCGTGGTCTTGCTGTCGATGGCGTTGAAGGGCTCGTCGAGCACGATCAGGCGCGCATCCTGCAGCAGCACGCGCGCGAACAACACGCGCTGCATCTGCCCGCCCGAGAGCGTGCCGATGGGGCGGTTCTCGAAACCGTTGAGGCCGACGGAGGCGATCGCGCGAAGAATCTTTTGGCGCGCGGCCTTGCCGATGCCGCCGAACAGGGAGGTCAACCGCCACAGCCCGGTGCCGACGAAATCGAACACCGAGATCGGGAAGCTGCGGTCGATGTCCGCGCTCTGCGGCAGATAGGCGATGTCGCGGGCATCCAGCCCGCCGAGATGGATGCTGCCGTCGAGCGGCTTCAGGATGCCGACGATGCCACGCAGCAGGGTCGACTTGCCGGCGCCGTTGGGGCCGATCACCGCGACGAGCGCGCCGGATGCGATCTCGCCATTGAGATGGTGCACGGCCGGATGACGGTCATAGCCGAGCGTGACGTTGCGGAAGGCGAGCTGGGCCATAGTCACCTCATCGCCAGCCAAACGATGCCCCAGAGCACGGCGCAGACGGCGACGGCGGCCGAGAGGCGGCCGGCCATGGTCATGCGCAGGATCGACCAGGGCGCGTCCTGGGCCGGATGCGGCGAGGCCGCGTCGTGAACATGGGCGTGGGTGTGGTCGTGCCCATGCGAATGCCCGTGGTCATGGTCGTGGTCATGGTCGTGGTCATGGGAATGACCATGGGCATGATCGTGATGATGGGCGTGGGACGCGGCGGGAACCATGCTGATGACGTTATATTATAACATTACCCATGTCCACGGCCGGCTCAGGGCTTCCCGATCACCATCGCGATGGCAGCGGCCAGGAACGGGAACGGCACCGAGACAGCGCAGCGGAACCAGACGAAACGGGCCGGCATGAACGGGATTTCCCACAAAATCACCCGCTGGAAGGCAAAAAGGGCCCAGGCGACGACATAGGCGACCACCTGGGGCACCCCGCCGCCCGACTTCAGGGCAACGGTGCCAATGGAAAAGCCGATCACCGGGCCGCCGGGGGTGGCGGCGCCGGCAATCACCGCGCTCGTGACCCCCAGCCAGCCGCTGTCGGGGCCGAGCCAGCCGGTGATCACCTCCTGCGGGATGATGGCGGCGATGTAGCCGGAGCCGATCACGCCCAGCGCGATCCGCGGCACGATGTTGACGAAATCCATCGTGCCCTCGCGCAGCGAGGCCTTGAACACGGGAGGCCCCCGGCGGAACGCAATCAGGCCGACGCCGAACACCGAGCCCCAGAGCAGCATATCGATGAGCAGCGCTGCGCTCATGCCGCATCCTCGTCGGCGTCGCGCTTCGGATAGACCCGGACATAGACGAAGCGGCCGAGCGCGCCTGCCAGCACCGGCAGCGGCAGCGAGATCAGGATCCGCCACAGCGTGAAGTCGGTGCCCATGATCGGGATTTCCCAGGCGACCGCGCGGCCGTAACCGATCAGCGTCCAGCTCACGACCATGGCGATGGTGGCGCCGAAATCGGCGCCGACGGCCAAGAGCGCGCTCGCGACGGGATAGGCGGTGAAGGGACCGCCTGGCAGGATCGCCCCGAAGGCGGTGCCGATCAGAAGGCCCTTCAGGCCGGATTTCGGCCCGAGCGAGCGCGAGACTTTTTCGTGCGGCAGGATTTCCGAGATGAACGCGCCGAGCAGGCAACCGGCCAGCACGCGCGGCAGGATGCCGCCGAACAATGAGAGATCGTGGGTGAGGATTTCGAGCACGCCGTCGGTGCCGTCACGGCGCCAGACCAGGGCCGCACTGACCGCCACCAGCACGGCGATGATGATCGTCGACCAACCGATCGGCTTGCGGATGCGTCCGGGCCGCGGCTCGTCCTCGGCAGGCGCCGGATTATTCGGGAGTGGATCTGACAACGGGCGGGATCGGCTCGAGGGTGATGCCCGTCCTGATTAAGCGCGCCGCCGAGGTGATGCAAACGGTAGGATCACAGGCCGATACGCGCGCCGCGCAGGACAATTCCGCACAGCAAAAAGGCGGCCGCGTGAGCGACCGCCTTTGTTGTCATTCCCGGGCGCGCGAACTTACACCTTGTCGAACAGGGACTCGACGTATTCCCAGTTCACGAGGTTCTCGACGAACGCCTTGAGATAGTCGGGGCGGCGGTTGCGATAGTCGATGTAGTAGGAGTGCTCCCAGACGTCGCAGCCGAGGATCGGGGTGGCGCCGTGCACCAGCGGATTCTCGCCGTTCGGGGTCTTGGAGATCTCGAGCTTGCCGTTCTTGACCTGGAGCCAGCACCAGCCGGAGCCGAACTGGCCGACGCCCGCCGCCTGGAAGTCGGTCTTGAACTTCTCGAAGCCGCCGAGGTCTTCGTTGATCTTCTTCTCGAGCTTGCCCGGCAGCTTGGTGCCGCCGCCATTGGGCTTCATCCAGCTCCAGAAGTGGATGTGGTTGTAGTGCTGGCCCGCATTGTTGAACACCGCGGGGTTCTTGCCGAACGAGCCCTGGACGATCTCCTCCAGGGATTTGCCTTCCCATTCGGTGCCCTTGAGCGCGTTGTTGCCGTTGGTGACGTAGGCCTGATGATGCTTGTCGTGGTGGAATTCCAGCGTCTCCTTCGACATGAACTGGCCGAGGGCGTCATAGGCGTAAGGGAGTGGGGGCAGCGTGAATGTCATGGGTTCTTGTCCGCAACTGGTGGGGAACGTTCTAACGGTCACCCCTTATAGAAGGTTCCTGCGCCGTTAAATACCGCCAATTTGCGAAAAGGCGCGACCGCGGTCGCATGGCCTGATTGCGTCCGGCCCGCGGATAGAATTAAATCCGCAAATTATTGTTGCGAATGAAATGTTTAACTTGAGGGTGGTCGAAATGTCCAAATTCAAGTCCGCCTGCATTTTCAGCACGCTCGCCGCCACCTTCTTGCTGATGCCTCCGGAAAGCGATGCCGCCGGCGTCACCGCGCGCGCCAAATTCTCGTTCGACGCGCTAGCCGATTGCGAGCAACCTTCCGTGAAGGATTTTCCCGTTCATGCCGAGGGCACCGGCATGCTGTCGACAGACCGCACCGCCAGGCTCGACATGCAGTCCAATATCGAGGGCCATACGGAATATACGGCGAAGCTCGGCGCCAAGCCGACGGAAGCGATAGGCGGCTCCGCGTCGCTGCGCGTGGCGGGCAAGCACACGTTGAAAGCCGTGCGCGAATATCCGAACAATTACATCATCGTCTACATGACGGTGATTGGGAATGCATGCTCGCTACGAATCGAGAACCGGCTAAAGCCGGGCAAACGACAATACGCCTTCGAGGGCAAGACAGGCACCGCGCTGTGCTCGAAACCGCGGATCGTGCGCAGCGAGTGCACGCCGTACTGAGAGCTTCTACTCGCAGAAGGAGTTGCCGCCATAGACGAAGCAATGGCGGCCGCCTCCTCCGGTGGCACGCCGCGGGGCTGATGTTGCCTTGCGTTCGGGCCGCTTCTCGCAGGTGTTTTTGGCGCCGAGCACGTAGCCGTCATCGCAGACGATCTTGACGCAAGCCTCGCCGCTCGCACGGAAGCCGCGGTCGCATTCGAGCGGGCAGACGCGCCCGGCCTTGGCGCGGACACTGTCCAGCGCATCAAGGCTTGCAAGCTTGACGTCGAATTTGGTGCCGGCATTGTCGTTGAATGCCGCGAGCGCCCGCCTTGCCGATGCATCCCATTCGCTGCCGACGTCGCCCGCCTTGCAGCCAACCCGCTTCAGCTCAGCCTGGAGCAGTCGCGGAAGATCCGGCCATGGCGATGGCTCCGGCTTGACCTCGGCTGGCGCGCGCGAGGCGACGGCCACTTCGACAGGCTTGTCAACAGGCTTGGCTGGCTCCACTGCCGGCGGCGCCGGTTTCGCCACGACGTCCGGCGGCGGAGCCTGTGGCCTGCCCTGCTCCAGCTTGTTGCGCTGGGACCTGGCGAGATCGGCATAGAAGCCGCTCGGATGCGCGGCAATGAAGGACTCCCACGCTTCCCGCGTGCCGACGCGTTCGGCAAGCTCGTAGTCGGCACGGATATCGGAGTTGGCCGCCGGGGGCGACGCCGCTACCGGCACCAGCACGACGTCGTTACCGCCGAGCGAACCATAGACAAACGGCTCCTGCTTGTTACTGGTCGCATTCATCACGTCGTCACGAACCAGCCTGAAAGCCTTGCCAAGCTCAAGGCCCGGCGTTCCCAGATATTTCAGCAGCGAGGTGGTGAAGGGGCTGTTTTTCGTGTCACCGTCCTGGGCGGTCGATCCGCCCTTTGCCGCGAAGGCGATAAGGGTGTTCGGCCGCGACGGTTCGACGCCCGCAAGGCCCCGGCCCAGCGAGCGCGAGGCCACCGTTCGCTTCATGCTCTTGACGAAGGGATTGTCCCGGCAGGCATCGAGGATGACGAGACGCAACTGTTTGGCGGGCTCGATGGCCTGCAGGATCCGATCGAGCGCGATCGCCTCGTCATAGGCGTCGGTGTCGCGCTCCAGCACGGCATCCACCGGAATGAGATAGTTGGTCCCGTCGACCTCCATGCCATGGCCGGCATAATAGATCACGGCGATGTCGGCATCGCGCGTCTTCTCGGTGAAGTCGCGCAGCGCACGCCGCATATCCGTGTTCTTCAGATCGCGGCGACTTTCGACGACGTCGAAAGCGGCCTTCCTGAACAAATTTGCGATGGCGTCGGCGTCATTGGCCGGATTGGCAAGCGCCACCACAGTCTGGTAGTTGGAGTTGCCGACCACGAAAGCCACACGCTTGTCGGCCATCGCCGGGCCACTGGCGCAGCCAACCAGCAAGACCGTCAGCAAAGGGGCGACCAGCCGGCGCATCGAAACTCCAGCGTTCCAACGGGGCGAGCATATCATTCACCTCTATCCCGGCAACCGAGCGCCGTCTGTGATAGAAATCACCGATCTCCTACCGCCCTGCAACAAATCCGCGACCACCATGAGCATCGAAATCGACATTTTGAACGGCGACGCCTCATGGAAGATCGCTGAACCGCTGCATCAGGCGGTCTGGGGCCCGCAACAGGTCGCGGACAAGCCCTGGGCCCACGTCAAATGGGCCAATGCCGATTTACGGGTATTGATCGAGACTCCCGAAGACGGCCTCGTCTGCCACGTCGGCATCTATTTCCGCACCGTCACCTGGAATGGGCAGAAGGTGCATATCGGCGGCATCGGCGGCGTCTGCACGCGCGAGGATCGCCGCGGCCGCGGCTATGCGACCATGGCGATCGACGCGGCGGTGCATACCATGCGCGCCAATGAGGCGGTTCGTTTTGCACTCCTGTTCTGCGAGCCGCACAATTTCGCGTTCTACCAGGCCCGCAGCTGGCTGCCCTTCAAGGGCGAGGTCTATTGCGAGCAGCCTGGGGCGCGAATCCGCTTCGACGCCATGGCGCCCTATGTCTTCAACATCGTCCGCGCGCCGACGCTCGGCACCATCGACCTGTGCGGCCTGCCCTGGTGACAGGTTGGAGCGCGGGAATTTGACTCCATCAGGCGTTGCACGATCCAAATTTGCTGCTATGGAGACGCCTCCATTCCGAGGTCCTCCCATGTCCCGCAGATTTGCCGTTCTCACCGTCCTTCTGGCTGCCTTGTCTGGCGCGACGGCCGCCCAGGCGCAGAGCGCCGAGGCGAGCGGGACCTGGCTGACCCAGGCAGGCGATGCCCGCGTGAAAATCAGCAAATGCGGCGGCGGCATCTGCGGCGTGATCGTCTGGCTGAAGGAGCCGTACGATACCGCCACCGGCAAACCCGCGACCGACAGCAAGAATCCCAATCCCGCTCTCGCCAAGCGGCCGATGATCGGACTGCCGCTGTTCTCCGGCATGCAGCCCGCGGGACCAAACAAATGGTCGGGCCATATCTACAATGCCGATGACGGCAGCACCTATGCGAGCAGCATCGCGGTGACGGGCGCTGACACATTGCGTGTGGAAGGCTGCGTCGGCGCGCTCTGCGGCGGCGAGACCTGGACGCGCGCGGGCCGCTAAGGCGCCGTAGCGACCATCGCCTTCAGCGCCGTTGCCGCCGAGGCGTAGCCGCCGCGGGCGCCGTCGATGAAGTGCACGTGGTCGCTGCGCAGCGCCGAGGGCGTGAAGCAAGTCATCATCGCGGCATCCTGTTGGTAGAGGCCATAGCGCACAATGCCGTCGCGCGCCGCGGTGGCGAGACGATCGCTCAGGGCGCGCTCGAGCTCGACCGTGCAGTCGAGGATCATGCGCAGGCCGTCGTCATATTTGCGGAAGTCGGAATTCTCGACCACCTGGCGCTTGTAGACTTTCGGCAGGAAGCCGCCGGCCTTGATGTCGAAGCGCATCAGGAGATAGGCGAAAAACGTAAAGGCAAGCAGGCCGGCGCGGCGCTTGAGCAGCGAGCCTCCGCGCATCGCCCGTGCCTCGTAGTCGAGCCCCTGCGGCGGCCATTTCAGCGGCGGGCCCTGCGGCGGCACGGGACGGCCGGCCTCCGGGCTGCGCTCGACGAGATGGATGATGTCCTCGATCACCTTGCGGAAGGCGAGCGGATCGGCGCCAGCAGCCGGCATCACCAGCACCGAGAGGATCAAACCGCGCGAGGCCGGGATCACCTCGAAGCGGCAGGACAGGCCGGAGAGATCGGGCTGCGTGCCCGCGGGCGCCTCGGTCACCGCGAACTCGCCGCGCTTCATCGCCGCGTCGGCGAAGGCCAGTCCCCCGCCGGAGAACATCGCATAGGACAGATTGGCGGACGGGCCGAAGCGCGCGACGCGCACGTCGAGGCCTCTGGCGCGGATGGCGCTGACGGGCACCAGCGCGACGCGCATCTTCAGATCGAGATCTTCCCGCACCCAGGTCGCGGTCGCGGCCAGGGCTTCGCGCGCCAGTTCGAGATCATCAGGCGCAACGGCAAAACTCGCGCCGTCGCCGCCGAACACGAAGGGAAATTCGCGTCCCTCCAGCGCATTCGTCACCGCCGCGATCACCGCGGCCCCGGCCATGTTGACCGCCTTGTAGCGCTGCGCTGCAATCGCCTTGGTGGAATCGACGATGTCGGCGACGCCAATGCTCCAGTCCTCCGGCAGCGGCAAATACAGCGCCGGGTCCATCAGGCTGGTGAAGCCGCGGAAGACCGGGATGCTGCCGTAAAATGATTCGCCTGGGGTCATCGCGCGATGCCGGATGGTTGGGACGCGTCCGAACGAGATACGGGGCAGGATCGATCGGGGTTCTCGATCTTTGGCCGAAATGACGCCGGACGACAAGGTCGCGCCGCGCCGCAATTCCGCCCGTCGTCATTGATCGGCATCAAACTGCCGGCCGGGCATCACGCCTAGTGTTGAATCAACTAAGGGTCACACGGGGCGATCGGGGTGTCTGACTTCGGCGAAAAGGATTCCACTGCTCCGTTGCCCCCGCGCAGGGGAGGCCAGATCGTCAGCGCGGTCAGGATGCCGGAGCGACTGACCGCGGCCGTGGACGTCTGGGCCAGGGCCCATTATCAGTCGCGCTCGGACGCGATCTGCAAGCTGGTCGAGCTGGGCCTCAAGATTGCGCCCGCGGCACCGGCATCGCCGGGCGCGGTCACGTCAGACCCGACCAAGATCGAGGAAGTCGCGGTGCACGAGATCGAGGCTCTGCTCGATCCCGCATTGCCCGCGGACGAGCGAGAGCGCCGCATTCGTCGCCTGACCGAGGGACCTCCGGAATTCACGCACGAGCGGATTGACCTGCCAAAACATCAGCCGTGAGCGTTGGCGGCGTTAATGCAGCTTCTCGTCCTGGCGCTTGCGCACGCTTGGCGACGGCGCGCCATGACAGCCGACCAGCCGCACGAATTGCTGCGGATACATTTCATGGCCGTGGCTGCCGGAGTTTTGATGCGACATTGGCGGGCAGCGGACATTGTCCAGTTTTGCGGACGATGGCTCCGGTGAGGCCTGACCCTTAGTCGCAACGTTGATGTTTGGCGTTGCCATATTTTGAGAAGCCATGGACTGCTCCTTGTCGTTTAGGGCAGCTCGATTGACGTAACTCTGACATCTTACGACCAAATCCGGCTTGATGTCATTGCGCCGGGTCAACAGAATTTTGACGGGGGAGTTCCGCTTCTAGGCCGTGTTCCCGGCGTCGATCGTGAACACTGTGCCGGTCACGTTGCGGCCGCCCTCGCCGAGCAGATATTCAACCATGCGCGCGACGTCGTCGGTCTCCGGCAGGCGGCGCAGCGCGCTGCGTCCGGCGATGCGCTTGCGGCCGTCGTCGGAGAGATTGTGCGTCAGCTCGGTGTCGATGAAGCCGGGCGCGATCGCATTCACGGTGATGCCGAGCTTGCCGACCTCGCGCGCGAGCGAGCGGGTGAAGCCGGTCGCGGCCGCCTTGGTCGCGCCGTAGACCGAGAGGCCGTTATAGCCCGTGGTCGCGATGATCGAGGAGATGTTGATGATGCGGCCGGCGCCGTCGGCCATCATCTGGCGCGCGACATACTTGGTGAGGATGATCGGCGACAGCACGTTGAGCTGCACCAGCGACTCGATCTCGGAATTGTGCATGGTCGCGAGCAGGCCCTCGGTGCCGAGGCCGGCATTGTTGACGAGGCCGTAGGTCGGACCAAACTCATCGCGCACGAGTTTTGCGAAAGCCGGGATCGCGTCGACCACCGCCAGATCGCAGGAGCGGAAATGCAGGCGTCCATCGGACTCGGCGATCGCGGCCTTCAGTTCGTCGCTCTCGCGCCGCGCCGCCGCAATCACGTTGTAGCCAGCGCCAGCCAGACGCTTGCCAATCGCAAGACCAATACCGCGGCTGCCGCCGGTGACGAGAACATTATGCATCGGTGCGCGCCAGTTTGCCGGCCGGGGTGACGTCGAGTGCCTCGACGAAGCGGATCACCGCGGGCACCTTGTGCGCGGCGAGCTGTGCCCTGCACTGATCCAGGATCTGGTCGCGGATTTCCTTCGCGCGCGCCTGATCGGTGCCCTCAGCGAGGATCACGTCGGCGACGACGATGCCGCCGGTGATCGGGCTGCGCCGCGACTTCGCCCGTGACATCCGCACGTCAGGGTGACGGTTGATGGCCGCCTCGATTTCCTCAGGATGAACCTTGAGCCCGCCGATATTGATGATGCCACCGCGGCGGCCGACGAAGTAGTAGCGATCACCGCGCAATTCGACGATGTCGCCGCTGTCGACGAAACCGTCGCCATCGGTGAGCGCGGCGGCGCTGCGGCCGATATAGGCATGCGCGGTGCGCGTTGAACGGATACGTAGCGAGCCGTCGACGACCTTCATCTCGACGCCGTTGCGGTTGCCGAGATAGCTGGCGGGAAAACCCTCGAGCCCGTCATTGACCGCAAAGCCGACGCCGGCCTCGGTCGAGGCATAGGCGTGCCCGACGGAGGAATTGGGGAAGGCGGCCTTGAGGCCGTCAAGCACCGCCTGGTCGGCGATCTCACCGGAGAGCCGAACGTAACCCGGCGCGAATTGCGCGGCCGAACCGCTCATCAGGAGCTTGCGCCAGTGCGAGGGCGTGCCGGAAATATGGGAGACACCGCGCGCATTCAGCCGCGCGACGTGATCGGCGAGCGCTTCGTGCGGATCAGACAGCACCATGGAGCCGCCGGAGAGGATGGCGCGGAGGAATATCTGCAGGCCGCCATAGCGGCGGATGTCGTAGAACGTGGCCCAGACCGGCGCGAGTCCCTTCGCAGGACCTTCGGCGACGATGGCACCGGTGAGCGCTTCCAGCGTGTGCCCGACGATTTTCGGCACGCCCGATGTGCCCGAGGTCAGCATCAGCCATTCGGTGGCACGCTCAGTCCTGGCGGGCGCAGTGTCTTGAAGCGGCAATCGTGCGGTGACGACCAGCGACACGGAGGTCTCAGTCCAGCGATCGGGTTCGTCAGTGACGACAGCATCGATTCCGGCATCCGCGATCAGCGCATCCAGATGCGCCGGGTTGAGATCGGGCGGGCAGAGCAGCATGCGACGGGCGATGCCGTCGAGCTCGATCATGGCAAGGCCGGAGCGGAGCTGGTCCGACAGTTTCAAGAGGACGGCGCGGCCAGACAGCTCAGGCAGGCGGCCACCGAGGACCGTCTGCGACAGGATGTCGGTCAGCGACACGACATCGTGCGCATCCGAAAGCGTACGGCCTTTCAGCTCCGCGCCGAGATGATCGCGGAGCGCAAAGATCTCACGCGGGGACATTTTCGTAGGCCCGCACGAAATCGCCCACGGTGGCGGGGAACGCTGCGTCCTCGGAAATGGTGAAGGGGTCGACGCCGGTCTCGTCCTCGAGACGGGCGACCAGGATGGCGAATGCGAGCGAGTCGAAGCCCGTTTCATGCAGGGACAGATCGTCCGAGAGCGCGGGAAGCGCGACGTGCTGCTCCTTGGCGATCTGCTGGATTGCTTCGATGACCTTGGACCTTACCGACATGACTGGCTCGCCTCTTCCTTAGTTAATCGATCGTATCTCTTGCGGCGGCTCTTGATGACCGCCTCCCATGGCCATGTGTTTACCCGACAGAAGTAAATGGGCTCTTGGACAATTCAGATAAAATTGGACCTATCTGCCGATTTTGGTTCCGCTACAGCCGGATCGTGCCATCCACGATCCGCGCAAGGACCACGGAATCAAGCGCGATATAGGCACCGGATATCGGATCGAGCATGAAGACCGGATCAGCGAACGCATTGGGGTCAAACCCCTCGCGCGCGAGCTCGCCCTTCTTTTGCTTGAACGTCTCGGTCGCATCGAGCTCGCGCGAGATGCGGACGAACACGGGGCGGGCATAGGCCGGCAAGCGCTGCGCGAGGTGCGGCGGCAATGCCTCGATATCGAAACCCTCGTTCACGACGATCGCACTCATGCCGGCACGGCCATCGGCTCCGGGAACGCTGACGCCGTAGGTAGTGGCATCGACGACGCCGGTGAAATCGCGCACGGCATCGTTGACCTCCGAAGTCGCGACGTTTTCGCCCTTCCAGCGGAAGGTATCGCCGATGCGATCGACGAAGTGGAAAAAGCCCTTGTCGTCGAGCCGCATCAGGTCGCCGGTACGGAACCAGGCATCGCCCTTGGCGAAGACGTCGCGCAGGATCTTCTTCTCGGTCTCGCCGGCATCTGTATAGCCCTCGAAGCGGCCACCGCCTTCATCCGCCTTGCCGATGCGGCCGATCGCTTCGCCCGCCTCACCGCGAGCGCATGCGATGCAAAAGCCCTCGTCATTGCGCAGCGGCGCACCGCTATCGGGATCGAGCTTGACGAGATTTGCCGGGAAACGATGCGCCAGCAGCGGCGGGATACGGCCGATTGCGCCGGGCTGACCCTCGACGTTGAACAGCGAGAAATTGCCTTCAGTCGCGGCATAGAATTCGAGAATGCGAGGAATGGCGAAGCGGCCCTGGAAATCTTCCCAGATATCGCCGCGCAACCCGTTGCCGCAGACGAGCCGCAGCCGATGACGGTTTTCGTATTCCGACGGCGGCGCCTTGAGCAGATAGCGACAGAGCTCGCCGATATACTGGAACAGCGTGCAATCGTGCCGCACGATATCGGACCAGAAGCTCGAGGCCGAAAATTTCTCGGCAATCACCACCGAGCCGCCGGCAGCAAGCATGCTGCAGGGCGCAACGATGCCGCCGACCGAGTGAAACAACGGCAGGCAATCATACAGCCGGTCCTGCGGCGTCGCGCCGGTAAGACCGGCAAACCAGAAGCCCCAATTGAGGATGCGGCGATGGCTGATGCTGGCAGCCTTCGGTAATCCCGTCGTGCCTGACGTGTAGATCAGCAGCGCGCGGTCATCGATGGTGACGTCGCCGCGCTCCTCAGGCGAGAGCGGACCATCGTCCAGCGCGGCAAGCGCAACATCGATCGCGTGCTCGCTGCGCGCATCGCCATGGGTCCAGATCTTGGCGTCAGTCTTCAGATGCTGACTTGCACTTTCCAACGTCTCCGCGAGCTCATGCGCGACGACGATGTACGAGGGCTTGGCCACATCGATGCAATGCGCGAGCGATTGGCCGACCAGCTTGGTGTTGAGGAGTGCGACCACGCCGCCGACACGGCTGATGCCGAGCCAGGCCGCGACATAGTCGATGCCGTTCGGCATGATCAGGCCGACGGTGTCGCCTTTGGCCACGCCAACCGAGCGCGCCCAGCGCGCATAGCGATTGATGCGCTTCGACAGAGCATCATAATCCAGTGTTGCGTCGTCCGTAACCAGCGCGACGCGGTCGGGCTGGCGCCGTGCCCAATCATCGATAACGTCGGCGAACAAGCGTCCCGGCAAGGTCTCGATCCGCGCGGTCAGCTCGATCGCCTTCAGCCAGATCTTCGAAGCCGACGGCGCGCGCGCCGCCTTCGCTTGCTCGATGACGCCGGTGGTCATGTCGTTCATTCTTTCGGGCGGTATCTGCTTGTTGCCGGCAGATTAGCCCGCGCGCCCTGCCCAGGTGTTAAGAGACAAGGTAAAACTCGGTTAGCTCTCGATTAACTGCGATCATCCTTTACCAAACCGGCGGGATCGGCGTGCGGCCTGCCGCGATTCTTGCGATAGCAACTCCAGTCATTCGGGCGCGCTAAGCGCGCGCCACTTCGCCCCGCGCGAGAGAACTGGAGGCCACGATGATCACCAGGCGACATGTCCTTCAGACCGCGACTTGTGCCGCGGCTGCGCTCACGGCGCCACTTGCCTTTGCCCTCGGCAATCCGTCCTATCCTTCGCGCAGCGTGAAATGGGTGGTGCCTTATGCACCCGGAGGCGCCACCGACGTGCTGTCGCGGCTGATCTGCCAGCGCCTCTCCGACCGGCTTGGCCAGACCTTCATCGTCGAGAACAAGCCCGGCGCCGGCAGCAATATCGGCACCCAGGCGGTGATCAATTCGGCACCGGACGGCTACACGCTGCTACTCACCTCGACTGCAAATGCGATCAACGCCTCATTCGATCCGGCGCTGCCGTATGACTTTGCCAAAGGCATCGCACCGGTCGCCGGCGTCGCGCGAATTCCGCTGGTGCTGGTCGTCAACAACGATCTTCCGGTCAGCAACGTCGCCGACTTCATCGCCTACGCCAAGGCCAATCCCGGCAAGATGTCGATCGCCTCCTCCGGCATCGGCACCTCGCTGCATCTCTCCGGCGAGCTGTTCAAATCGATGGCCGGCGTGCAGTTCACGCACGTGCCCTATCGCGGCTCCGCGCCGGGGCTGACCGACGTGATGAGCGGCCAGATTCAGGGCATGTTCGACAACGTCACCTCGTCCTTCGAGCTGGTGCGCGCCGGCAAGCTGCGTGCGCTCGGCGTCACCACGCGCGAGCGCTCGGACATCCTGCCCGACGTGCCGCCGATCGCGGATTCGCTGCCTGGCTACGAGACATCGTCCTTCTACGGCGTCGGCGCGCCCTACGACACGCCGCGCGAGATCGTCGACCTGCTCAACCGTGAGATCGATGCGGCGCTCTCCGACGCCGGGATCAAGGCGCGCATTGCCGAACTCGGCGCGATCCCGCTGCACGGCAATGCCGGCGAGTTCGGCGGCATGCTCACCGCCGAGACCGAGCGGTGGCGCAAGGTGGTATCACTGTCGGGGATCAAGAAGGAATAGCTTGCCCCCGCGGGCGCAAGCCACGCTCGTGCGCGGCCCGTCAGTGCACCTTCTTGTAGCGCCTGCGCGGTGTGTGCTCGTCGAACGCGTAGTATGGATTGACGTCGCAGCTGGCCGCGAGGCCCGATGCCGTCGCTCGGCACTGCTCCAGCGACGTGAACGAGCAATCGAAATAGCCGCCGCCGCCACCACCACCCAAGCCACCGCCGCCACCCGAGTATTTGTGCATGCACACCGGGTAGCGCGGATCATAGGTCTGGGCGCTGGCATCTGCCACGACGAACAGCGTGGCAATGGCGGTGAGGATCAGGAGAGGCAGGCGCATGGACATTTCCTCGAATTCGCGGCGTCGGCGGATATGACGCCGACGCCTCCTATGACACAACACCACACCGGAAGCGACTGTTCCTGGGGACAATGACGGCAAGGTGAGCGCGCCGCACGCGCTACCCGCCCAGCCCCTGCAACACCAGCCGGTTCAACCGCGCCGCAAACGCCGCCGGATCCTCCGGCAGTTCGCCATCCAGGATCTGCGCCTGTTCGAGCAGGAGCAGGCTGAGATCGTCGACCGTCTTGGAGCCGGCCTGGGATCTGGAGATCGCCGTGACCATCGGGTGGCGCAGATTGATCTCCAGGATCGGCTTGGTGCGCATGCCGCGGTTCTGCTGCGCCAGGATGCGCTCGAGCTCGCGGCTCGGGCCCTGGCTGTCGGCGACCAGGCAGGAAGCGGAGCTGGTCAGGCGGGTCGAGGCCTTGACGTCGCTGACGCGCTCGCCGAGCGCCGCCTTGATCACGGCGATGGTGGCGGCCTCGTCTGCCGCGGGCTCGTCTTTCTTCGCCTCGTCCTTGTCGTCGACGCGCGGGATCAAGTCGAGATTGAGGTCGCCCTGGCTCAGGGATTTCAGCGGCTTGCCCTCGAACTCCGTCGGCATCGAGGTCCAGAAGGCGTCGACCGGGTCGGACAGCAGCAGCACCTCGATGCCGCGCGCGGCCGCGGCCTCGAGCCGCGGACTGGATTTCAGCCGCTCGATGCTCTCGCCGACCAGATAATAGATCTCGGTCTGGTTCGGCTTGAAATCGGCGATGACGTCCTTGAGCGCGCGCTTCTCACCTGATGTGGTGGTGAAGCGCGACAGAGCCAGCAGCTTCTCGCGACGCTCGAAGTCCTCGTAGATGCCCTCTTTCAGCACGGCACCGAAGGCGTCCCAGATTTTTGCGAAATTCTCGACGTCCTTCTCGGCGAGGCTTTCGAGCTCGTTGACGACCCGGGTCGCCACCGCTTTCCGGATCTGGGCCAGTTGCGGGTTGTTCTGGAGCATCTCGCGCGAGATGTTGAGCGGGAGATCCTCGCTGTCGACGACACCGCGGATGAAGCGCAGATAGCCCGGCAAGAGGTCGGCATCATCGGTGATGAAGACGCGGCGGACGTACAACTTGACGCGGCCCTTGCGGTTCGGCTCGAACAGGTCGAACGGCTTCGTCGACGGCGCGAACAGCAACACGGCGTAGGAGTAGCGCCCCTCGGCGCGATAATGCAGCGTCATCGCGGGGTCGTCGAAGGCGGATGCGATCTGCTGATAGGCCTTCTTGTAGTCTTCAGTCGAAAGCTCGGATTTCGAGCGCTGCCACAGCGCGCTCGCCGAATTGATCTGGCGCGCCTCGCCTTCTTCCGGCACCAGCTCGATGGGAAACAGGATGTTGTCGGAATAGGCGTGGACGATGCGCTCGATCTCGTAGGTTTCGAGATATTTCTTGGCGTCGTCCTTCAGGTGCAGGACGATCTCGGTGCCGCGCTGAACGCGCGCCGCCTCGTCGTCACTGGCACGCGCGATCTCGAAGCCGGAGCCGCCCGACGACGTCCAGGTCCAGACGTCGCTCTCGCCGGCACGGCGGCTGATGACGACGATCTTGTCGGCGACCATGAAGGCGGAATAGAAGCCAACGCCGAACTGGCCGATCAGGCCGAGGCCGTCCTTGGCCTCCTTCAGCTTCGAGACGAAGGCCTTGGTGCCGGAGCGGGCAATGGTGCCGAGATGGTCGATCAGCTCCTGCCGCTCCATGCCGATGCCATTGTCGGCGATCGTGAGCGTCCCAGTGGCCTTGCTCGGGATGATCCGGATCTTGAGCGCATCGCCCTCGCCCAGCAGGGCGGGATTGGCGATCGCCTCATAGCGCAGCTTGTCGCAGGCATCCGAGGCGTTGGAGACGAGCTCGCGCAGGAAAATGTCGGTCTCCGAATAGACGGAATGCACCATCAGGTGCAGCAGCTCGGAAACCTCGGCCTGGAAGGGCTGCGTATGCGTGGCGGTGTCTGACGTCGTCATGCGTTTACCCGGTCAATCGGAAATGGAGAAAGCCGGGATATAGCGCGACGGGAAAAGGGATCAAGTGCACATGCAAAATGGCCCTCCCGCCGGGAAGGCCTTTCTCCAACACAGCCGACATCGAGGCAGCCGATGCGGATCAGGTCACGCAGCGACCGGGCTGCAGCAGCTTTGCGACCTCGGTCAGGGAGCTGACCATGGGCTCGCAGGCGATGGTCGGCTTGCGACCCTGCTTCAGCAGCGTGGAGGCCGGCTTGGCATTGCCAGTCTCGATGGAAGCGGGGACGCGGAGCAGCACCGACGTACCGGGCAGGTCGTTCAGTCGCATCGAGACGGTTCGGGTGGGAACCGCTGCCGGCTTCATCTCGGCGAGCCGGTCGGACTTGACCGACCGATTGACGTTTTGACTTGCGAGGTTGCGGCCTGAGGTCTGGGCCGGCTGATCAGCGACCGCGTCCCACCGGTCGGCCAGATCATGGCCGGCGGCCAACTGCACGGCGCCGACCTGGACGACGCCCAACGTCGCGGCGAGTGCGACGGCACCAAAGAATACCTTTTGAATCTGTGGCATGGCTGTCGATCCCTCGCCCCATGGCGATCGCGGGAACAACGCGAAGGGAGGACCGGAGTTTCCGGAACGTTAAGATCACTTAACCGTGTGCTAAATTCACGCCAGGCCGCACAAAGACGCCGCACAAAAAATTTTGCAGGTCCCTGGAACGACTCTCGCGCCCGGGAGTCGTCTCCACAGCCGGCTATTCCCCCCTGCCCCATAAGCCGGCGACGTAGGGCGCGACTGTGGTGATGCCAGTCGCGCCTTACTTTTGTCTGGGGCTCACTTTGCTTGCTTACTTGGCCTTCCCAGCGAGCCAGTCCCGTCCCTCGCCATAGAGCTTCTCGACCTCGGGGCCGATCAGGCCTGGCATGTCCCGCTTGACCTTGTAGCCGATCAGCTCCTGCATGTAGGCGAGGTGGCGGTAACCCTCGGGCAGCGCGGCCAGCGCCGTCTGGTCGAGGCGAAGATTTGCTGCGGGGTCGACCGGGTCGATCCGGTCCTTCTCGTAGATCGGCTGGCGGCGGACGATGCCCCATTGGCTCTTCCGCTTCTCCAGGAAATCGTAGAAGCGCCCGGTGCAGACGACGTCGCAGAGCACGTCGTGCACCAGAGCCCGTTGCGAAATCGTCATCTTGGTCTGGGCGATGGCCCGCTCACCCTGGAGATCAATGCTGGTGCCGCCGAGGAAATGCAGGATGCGCACGCCCCTGGCAAAGCCCTCCTGGCTGACGCGCATGAACTCCCGCGCCGGCCCCTGAAACCAGGTCGCGGACATCCAGCCCTCTTCATGCCAGACGGTGGCAAACCGCTCCCAATCGCCGGCATCGCGCCACACCGCCCAATTCTCGACGAGGTCGCGGATGGCGAGGCGGTCGAGCAGTTGCTGGTCCATGGGCACGTCCCTCCCGGCGGCTTGAGGCTGCGATGAATGTCATCGGCCTAACGTATCAACGGGGCAATGAGATTGGCGTCAAGCGCTCGCTGCTTCGGGGCCGTTCGAATTGCCCACAGCGGAGCAAGCGCGATACGAGCAACGAACCTTGCAATCAACCGGACCGCGATTAGTATCCGCACCGATGCAGATGAAATTCCCCTTGCTGGCCGTGCTTCTCGGATTGCTCGCGACTTTCCCCGCATATGCGCAGACGGATACGCAGAGCGAAAGTGCCCAGGCCTGGAAGGCGAAGCTGTCCGCACACATCGCAAAGAGCAGGCTATTTCCAGCCGGGGCACTGGGGCAAACCGGTGAGGCCAGGGTAGGCTTCGTCATCGACCGGTCCGGCAATTTGGTCTCGCGGGCACTGGTTGGGAGCACCGGCTCGCGACTGCTCGACGATGCTGCGCTGGAGATCGTCGCCCGCGCCCAACCGTTTCCGCAGCCGCCTTCGGAGCTGAAGGGAGAGACTTTTTATTTCATAGTGCCGATTGTATTCAACGGCCGTCAATTCCAGGTCTCGACCAACGGGCTGGTGCTGAGCACGCCGGCTTCCGGCTTCGCAGAGTCCGAGGCTATGGCCGCTTGGCGCAAGGCGGTCACCGAGCACGTCTGGCGCAACAGGGCGTTTCCTCCGCAGGCGATCGGCCGCAGAGGTGATGCCGGCGTCACATTCGTGGTCGATCGTTCAGGCAAACTCATCTCAAGCGCTTTGGTGGAAAGCACGGGCTTCGCGCCGCTGGATACCGAGACGCTCGCCATGGTCGAGCGATCCGTGCCATTCCCGAAACCGCCCGCCGATGCGAAGGACGACCTGCAGAGAGTGACCGTCCTCATAGCTTTCGACGGGACGCAGCCGAACCTGGCGCCGTCGCCGGAGCAGGAAAAAACGCTCCAATCCTGGATCAAGGATCAGGCCAAGCTGAATGCGAAATCGCCTGGGCCGAGCGACGTCAAGCTTAATTCCATGCTTCGCAGCATCTGCCGCGGCTGCTGAGGTGGGTGTCGGCAGAAAAAAACGGCGCGCCCTGCGACGCGCCGTCTCCTTATCCGACGAAAGCTTCCTTAAGCCGCCGGCGCCTTGGGCGTGCGATTGCGCGAGTTGCGCTGGAAGAACAGCGCCTGGCTCGCCACCGCCGACACCATGGCGGGCTGGAACGGTTTTGAGATCAGGAAGGCCGGCTCCGGACGCTCGCCGGTGAGGAAGCGCTCCGGATAGGCGGTGATGAACACCACCGGCACCTCGAAGGTGCGTAGCAGTTCGTTGACGGCATCGAGACCTGACGAACCGTCAGCCAACTGGATGTCGGCGAGGATCAGGCCCGGCCGCTTGTTCTTCGCCAGCGCCACCGCATCCGCGTGGGTGCGCGCGACGCCGACGACGTTGTGGCCGAGATTCTTCACCAGGCTCTCGAGGTCCATGGCAATGAAGGTCTCGTCCTCGATGATCAGGACGTCGGTGGCGATCTCCGCCGCCATCTCGCGGCCGGCGGCGTCGGCCAGCCGGCGCGTCTCGGCGACATCGGTGCCGAGCACATAGGCGACTTCCTCTTCCGAAAATCCCTCGAGCGAGAGCAGCAGGAAGGCCTGTCGCGGCAGTGGCGTGATGTTCGACAGCCGCCGCTCCGGCGGCATCGGGAGCGTCGTCACCTCGGAATCGTCATTGACGGAGACCGAATTCCAGATCTGCGTGAACAGCCGGAACAGCCCAGCCCGCGGCCCGTGGGACTCGTCGAGCACGCTGGGATCCCCCAGCATGGCCTCCAACATGGCTGCGACATAGGCGTCGCCGGAGGCCTGGCTGCCCGTCAGGGCGCGGGCATACCGGCGCAACAACGGCAAGTGTTCAGCAACGAGCTGTGAACGGGACATCCCCACTCCATTCATCATCGGGCCAACCTTGAAGAACCAGGCAATACGAGGGGTGGCCCAGGTTCCCCTGCTGGGGCTGATTACGCCTCAGGATAAGAAAAGTTCCCGTGACTAGGGAACTTTTTGTCGAACCTGGAATTGTGCTTATCCAGGGAACGGCTCCCGGTTGAGAAAACTTCTCGATTATACAGTTACTTAACTCGGGGAAACGTGGAACAGGTCATGAAAGATCTCAAGTCTCAAGCCAGCAAAAGCACGACCCCCGGCAAGGGAGGCCTAACTCCGGAGATCCAATCCCGGATCGGGCATCAGCTGCGCGCGATGTATGACGACGTCGTGCGGCAGGGGGTTCCGGACCGGTTCGCGGAGCTCATCAAGAAACTTGATGCGCCGGGAGGTGAATCCCGGAACGAGAATGGGGCTGGGGGCTCCAACGACAACAATGGGAGGGACTAATGCCTCTCACGAACTCCCTGCGGGACGACATCCTGGCCGCGGTGCCGAGCCTTCGCGCGTTCGCGATCTCGCTCAGCGGCAATGCGGACCGCGCCGACGATTTGGTGCAAGAGACGTTGTTGCGCGCACTCGCCAACATCGACTCATTTCAGCCCGGCTCCAACCTGCCGGCGTGGCTGTTCACGATCCTGCGCAATTTGTTCCGCTCCGACTATCGCAAACGGCGGCGCGAGGTCGAGGATGCCGAGGGCAATTATGCGAAGACGCTGAAGACGCAGCCCTCGCAGAACGCGCATCTCGAGTTCGAGGAGTTTCGCACCGCGCTCGACAAGCTTCCGCAGGACCAGCGCGAAGCCCTGATCCTGGTCGGCGCCTCCGGCTTCTCCTATGAGGATGCGGCCTCGATCTGCGGCTGCGCGGTCGGCACCATCAAGAGCCGCGTCAACCGCGCGCGCTCGAAGCTCGCCGCGCTGCTCTATGTCGACGGCGCCGAGGATTTCGGGCCGGACGAGACCGTGCGCGCCGTGATCGGCGGCAGCGGCGGATAGCGCGTCAATCGATTGAAGGCAAAGCTGCGAAGGCGGCCGTTCGCGCGGCCGTCTTTGCGAGCGTGTGATCACTTGTCGATGAATGTCACGGTGTCAGCGACTGATGCGCGCGAAGTGCGGTAGCTGTTGACCTTGTGCGAATCGTCCGCATGCCCGAACGAGATGCCGCAGACGACACGGCGGTCATCGGCCAGGTTGAAGTGGCGGCGGATCAGGCCGGAATGGCGCGCAAGTGCTGCCTGCGGAATCGTGCCGAGCCCGAGTGCCTGGGCCGCGAGCATGAAATTGCTGACATAGGCCCCGCAATCGATCGCGCCGTAGATGCCGAGCGGCTCGTTGGTGTGGATGATGGCGACGTGCGGCGCGCCAAAGAAATTGTAGTTCTCCAGCGCCTGCTTTGCGTAAGCCATCTTGTCGCCGCGGGCGATGCCGAGCGTGTTGTAGAGCTGGAAGCCGCTCTCCCGGCGGCGATCGAGATAGACGCCGACATATTCGCGCGGCGGCTTGAAATCATAGTCATCGCCGAGACCGCCTGAGGCCTCCTTGTAGATCAGCTGCCGAAAGCGTTCCTTGGCCTCGCCGCTGGCGATGACGACCTGCCAGGGCTGGCTATTGCACCAGGACGCGGTGCGTTGCGCGGTGGTGAGCACATGCTCGATGGTGGCGCGATCGACCTCCTTGGGCAGGAAGGCGCGCACGGAATAGCGCTCGTTGAGGAGCTCTTCGAGCACGCCGATGCGGTCTTCATTGGAGTGGCGGGAGTTTGATGCTTTGGCGTCCATCACTTGTCTCGCTTTCATGCCCCGGACGCAGCGCAGCGCTTTTTCAGCGGTGCGCTGCAGAGCCGGGGCCCATTGTAACCCCTGGGTCCCGGCTCTGCGGCGCGTTGCGCCGCGTCCGGGACACGAGAGAGATTACCTGCCCTTGGTCGGGATCTTGTTAAACGGCACGTCCTTGTCGACACGGATGTCGCCCGGCAATCCCAGCACGCGCTCGGCGATGATGTTGCGCAGGATCTCGTCGGTGCCGCCGGCGATGCGCATGCCGGGAGAGGACAACAGCATCTGCTGGAACTGGCCCTGGACGATTTCCTCTGCATCCCCGGTGAGCACGCCGGCAGCTCCCTGAAGATCCATCGCGTAAGCCGCAATGTCCTGCAGCATCGTGCCCGACACCAGCTTGCCAATTGAGTTTTCAGGACCGGGCCGCTCGCCCTTCGACAATGCCGAGATCGCCCGGTAGCTGGTGTATTTGAGCCCGCTGGATTTGACAGCCCAAGTGGCAAGTTTCGAACGCACGGCGGGATCATCGATCGCGAGCCCGTCCTCCAGCATGAGGTTCGAGCAGAATTCGAACAACTCCGGCACGCCGGTCGCGAGCCGCGCGCCGATCGACATGCGCTCGTTCATCAGCGTGGTCAGTGAAACGTTCCAACCATCACCGACCGCGCCGAGCCGCTGGCTGTCGGGAATCACGACGTCAGTGAAATAGACCTCGTTGAACTCCTGCATGCCGTTGGCCTGCCTGATCGGTCGCACTTCGACGCCTTTGCTCTTCATGTCCAGGAAGAACATGGTGAGCCCCTTGTGCTTGGGCACGTTCGGATCGGTGCGGGTGATCAGGAGGCCGTAGTCGGAATAATGCGCACCGGAGGTCCAGATCTTCTGGCCATTGATGATCCAGTTGTCGCCCTGTTTTTCCGCGCGGGTGCGTAGTCCGGCGACGTCGGAGCCGCCGGCGGGCTCGGAGAACAACTGGCACCAGATCTCTTCACCGGAGGCGAGCTTCGGCAAATAGCGGCGTTTAAGTTCCTCACTGCCCCAGGCCATCACGGTCGGACCGCACATGCCCTCACCGATCTGGAACGGCTGCGTCAGCTTGCCGTAGACACCTTCTTCCTGCTGCCAGATCACCTTCTCGATCGGCGTGGCGCCGCGGCCGCCATACTCCTTCGGCCAGTGCAGGCAGGCCCAGCCGCCCTCGGCCTTCTTCTTCTGCCAGGCTTTTCCGACCTCGACCATGTCGTGCTTGGCAAGCCGGATTCGGCCGAGCGAGGATTTTGACAACTCCTCCTCGAACTCCTTCGGCGCGTTGGCGGCGACCCATTTGCGCGCGGTCTCGCGGAATGCGGCTTCCTGCGGGGTGTCGTCGAAATTCATGGCGAACCTCTACCCTCTTCCCTTGGTCGGGATCTTGTTGAACGGCACGTCCTTGTCGACCCTGATGTCGCCGGGCAGGCCCAGCACCCGCTCGGCGATGATGTTGCGCATGATCTCGTCGGTGCCGCCTTCGACACGCGTGCCGGGCGCACGCAACAGCATGGCCTGGAAGCGGCCGGCCAGCTCGGCATCCTCGCCGCTGACCACGCCGCTCGCCCCCTGCAAATCCAGCGCGTAGGTCGCGACGTCCTGGATCATCGAACCCGCGACCAGCTTGCCGATGGAATTCTCCGGTCCTGGCCGCTCGCCCCTCGACAGCGCGGAGATCGCGCGCATGCTGGTGTATTTCAGCCCGCTTGCCTTCACCGCCCAGTTCGCCAGCTTCGAGCGCACCGCGCGATCCTCGATCGCGGGACCGTCGTCGAGCATCAGGCTGGAGCAATATTCGAACAGCTCCGGAAAACCGGTCGAGACCGCGGCGCCGATCGCGCTGCGCTCGTTCATCAGCGTGGTCAGCGAGACGTTCCAGCCGTCACCGACCTCACCGAGGCGCTGATGGTCGGGGATGCGGACATTGGTGAAATAGACCTCGTTGAAATCGGAGGCACCGCTCGCCTGCTTGATCGGCCGTACCTCGACACCCGGGCTCTTCATGTCCAGGAAGAACATGGTGAGCCCCTTGTGCTTGGGCACGGTTGGATCGGTGCGCGTGAGCAGGATGCCGTAATCGGAATAATGCGCCCCCGAGGTCCAGATCTTCTGGCCGTTGATGACCCAGTCGTCGCCGTCCTTTTCCGCGCGGGTGCGGAGCCCTGCGACGTCCGAACCACCGGCGGGTTCAGAGAACAGCTGGCACCAGATCTTTTCGCCTGATGCGAGCGGCGGCAGATAGGTGCGCTTATGCTCCTCGCGCGCGAACGCCATCATGGTTGGCCCGCACATGCCGTGGCCGATGATGAACATGCGGGAGAGCTGGCCGAACGGCCCCTCTTCCTGCTGCCAGATCACGCGCTCGATCGGCGAGGAGCCGCGGCCGCCATATTCCTTCGGCCAATGCAGGCAGGCCCAGCCGGCGTCGGCCTTCTTCTTCTGCCAGGCTTTTGCGACCTCGAGAATGTTGGCGTCCTTGAGCACGGTGCGGCCGAGCGAGGATTTGCGCAGCTCGTCCTCATACTGCTTGGGCGCATTGGCGCCGATCCAGGCGCGGGCCAGGCTGCGGAATTCGGCTTCCTGCGGGGTGTCGTCGAAGTTCATGGTCTCATCTCTCGGTTTCGTTCCCCGGACGCTGCGCAGCACGAAGTGGTGCGCTGCAGATCCGGGGTCCATTGCGGCCCCTGGGTCCCGGCTCTGCGAAGCGGCATTGCATGCCGCATCGCGTCCGGGACACCAACGGCATTACGCCGCGTTCTTCTTGCGCATGCGATCGATCAGCTGGTCTTCCCAGTAGGACAGGCTGCCGAGGCCAAGCGCCATCGCGTTGGCGCGGCGGTAGTACATGTGGCAGTCGAACTCCCAGGTGAAGCCCATGCCGCCATGAACCTGGATGTTGTTCTTGGCGCAGTGCTGAAACGCCTGCGTCGCGCTGATGCGCGCGGCGGCAGCGGCCTCGGGCAACTCGGCCGCGTTGGTCGAGAGCGCCCAGGCGCCATAATAGCTGTTGGAGCGCGCCAGCGTCGCCGAGACATACATGTCGGCGAGCATGTGCTTGACCGCCTGGAAAGAACCGATCTGGCGGCCGAACGCAATGCGGTCGAGCGCGTAGTCGCGGCCCATCTCCAGCGCACGGTCGGAGCCGCCGACCTGCTCGAAGGCGCAGAGCACCGCAGCGCGGTCGAGCACCTGGGTCAAAATGCTCCAGCCCTCGCCGGGCGCGCCGAGCGGCTCGGCCTTGCAATCCCTAAAAATGATCTCGGCCTGCCCGCGGGTCGGATCGAGATTGGTCAGGCTCTTCACCTCGGCACCGCCGGCCCTGAGGTCGACCAGGAACAGCGAGATATCGGCGTCGCGCCCGCTCGATCCCGTGCGCGCGGCGACCACCGCAAAGTCGGAGATCGCGCCATCGGCCACCGGCTTTTTGACGCCGTTGAGCACGCCATTCGTAGCCATCAGCTTGACGTTCTTCGGCGCCGGATTGCCCTTACCCTCGAACAGCGCCAGCGTGCCGATCGCCTCACCCGAGGCAATTGCCGGCAACCACTTCTTCTTTTGCGCGTCGCTGCCGGCGATCAGCAGCGCTTCCGCCGCAAGATAAACCGTCGAGGAGAAGGGCACCGGCGCATTGGCACGGCCCATCTCTTCCGCAATCACGCAGAGCTCGAGATGACCGGCACCGGCGCCGCCGAATTCCTCGGGGATTGCGACACCGAGGAAGCCCATCTCGGCGAGGCCCTTCCAGAGCTCCTTGTCGTAAGGAGCCTTGCCGTCGAGCACGACGCGCACCGCCTTGGGCGAGCACTTCTCGGCGAGGAATTTTCGCGCCTGGTCCCGGAGCTGCTTCTGGTCGTCGGAGAAATCGAAATTCATGGCGCGTACCCGTGTTGATGAGGTCGATTACTTGAGAAGGATGATGTCTTGATCCGGCTTGTCGGCATAAAGCCGTTCGACCAGTATGGCGCGGCGCTCGAGGCCGGCGCGCTGGTTGATGTAGCCTTTGTCAGTGAGCTCATTGCCGTCGATCGAAGGAGGTTCGGCCATCAGCATTGCGCGGGCAATAACGCGGCTGCTGGCACCCTCGCACTCCTTGTTGTGCGCCTGCAGCCCGCGCCTGAAGCAGGCGATCACCTCGGGATGCTTCACCGCCTCCTCGAAACTGAGGTCGGGATTGCCGACCAGTTGGCGGCAGGCGTGGAGGTTCGGCCAGGCGAGCAGACCGATGAAGGCGCGATCCTGCCCCGCGACCAGCGCGTCATGCACGACCGGCGTCGCAGCCGCGATCGCATCGGTGCGGAGCGAACCGACATGCACGAAGGTGCCGGTCGTCAGCTTGAAGTCCTCGACGACGCGACCAGCGAAGATGATACCCTTCACCGGATCGGCATCGTCAACGAAGATGCCGGCGTCGCCGATGCAGTAAAAACCTTCCTCGTCGAACATCTTCCTGGTGAGTTCAGGCTGGCCGAAATAGCCGGGCGTGACGTTGACGCCACGCAGGCGTAGCTCGTATTTCGCGCCGCACGGCACCATCTTCAATTCGACGCCGGGGAACGGCAGGCCGATCAGGCCGACGCGTTCGGTGTCCCAATAGGTGCCGGTGGACGTCGGCGCGGTCTCGGTCGAGCCCCAGCCGGTGTAGAACACGATCCGCTCGCCGGTGGTTTTCACAGCGAGAGTCTGCATGCGATCATAGAGATCGTCCGGCAGCCGCGCACCGCCATAGGCCATGATCGAGAGGTTCTTGAAGAAGGACCGGCAGAGCGCGTCGTCCTTCTCCATCGCCGCCGCAAGCGCGGCGTAACCGGCCGGCACGTTGGCGTAATAGGTCGGCGAGATCTCGCGCAGGTTCTTGATGGTTTCCTCGAGCTGGCCCGGCATCGGCCGACCGTCGTCGATATAGAGCGTGCCGCCGTCGACCAGCACGGGGTGGAACGCGGCATTGCCGCCCATGGTGTGGTTCCAGGGCATCCAGTCGAGCACCACCGGCAACGGGCCGCCGGGCGTGCGCGGCCGCACCTGCATCATCATCGCCGCATTGGCGCACATCATGCGTTGCGTATTGATGACGGCCTTGGGCATGCCGGTTGAACCCGACGTGAACAGCAGCTTGCCGACGGTGTCGGGCGTGATCTCAGCGATCGAAGCATCGACATCCTTGGTCATCGGCGTCGCCGCGAGCTCGGCAAAGCTGACGCTCTTGATGCCCTCGCAGGGCGGCACGACGTGAACGACGGTGACGCCGTCGAGATCGAGCGCTTTCAGCGCCTTCTCGAAGGCCGGGCCGTCCTGCACCATCACCACGGCCGGCTTGATCAGGTCGAACAGGTACTTCAGTTTGACGTGATCGTGGCTCATCAGCGAGTAGGCCGGCGACACCGGCGCCGCAGGGACACGCGCCTGCATCGCGGCCTGCGTCATCAGCGCGTGCTCGATCGAATTGCCGGACAGGATCGCGACCGGGCGTCCATCGAGCCTAAGGTTGAGCAGCGCTTGAGTGAGCGCATCCACGGTGCGCTTGGCCTCGCCATATGACACCTTTCGCCATTCGCGGTTGAGACCACCACGCTGCGCCAGCCAGATGCGTTCCGGTGCTTCCTTCGCCCATTTCGCGAGCGAGGCCGGAAGATGGGTCTCGTAAGCCTGCAGCGGAATGCGCGACTTCAGCAACACGGTGCCGTCGCTACGCCGCTCGACATCGATGTCGCGCGCCAGCCACTCGACCTTGCGAAAGGCGGGCTTTGCCAGCACCGCCGCCGCGCTTCCACTCATTTTGCGTCTCCCGGAATTATCGTCCTTTGCGGATCTTCGTTGTTCAGCGCTTGATATAGACAGGCTTTCGCTTCTCAAGGAAGGCCCTGATGCCTTCCGAAAATTCCTCGGAGCGGCTGCACAGGACCTGGTTGCGGTCCTCCATCGCGATGACAGCTTCCAGAGATCCCGCATCGACGCTCATGTTGAGACATTCCTTTGAGAGACGCAGTCCCACTGGCGAGGCCATCATCATCGCGTCGACATAAGGCTCGGCCGCGGCATCGAGCTTGTCTTCGTCGACGACCTCGGAGACCAGCCCGACCGCGAGCGCGCGCTCGGCGCCGATGAAACGCCCGGTAAGGATGAGTTCAGAGGCAACTGAGACGCCGACGAGCCGCGGCAGAAAGTAGCTGGTGCCGATGTCGCAGCCGCCAAGGCCAAGCTTGATAAAGGCGCAGTTCATCCGCGCCGATCTGGTCGCGATGCGAATGTCGGAAGCGAGCGCCAGCGCAAAGCCACCGCCGGCCGCCGCGCCCTGCACCAGCGACAGGATCGGCTGCGGACAGCGCCGCATCAACATCACGATGTCGGCGATGCGACGTTGCGAGTCCAAGGACTCGGTGACGCCGGGCGGTTCCTGCTGGCCGGCACGGCGCGCCATCGCGGCCTTGAGGTCGAGGCCGGCACAAAAGTTTTTGCCGGCGCCCCGGAGCACGACCACGCGCGTATCGCGGTTGCGCTGGAGCCCCTGGAAATAAATGGTGAGCGCATCGATCAGCGCGGGATCGAGCGCATTGAGGCTGTCAGGACGATTGAGCGTCACCCGGTCGACGCCGTCGTCATGCTCGATCAGCAGCGGTTGGGACATAAGGCCTCGCACATCGTCGTGAGCCGGACTGCCACCCTCCCCTGGAGGGGGAGGGTCGATCGCGCGCAGCGCGAGCGGGGTGGGGTGACGGTCTCTCCCCAACGAACACTGCCCGAGTGGAGGGATCACCCCACCCCGGCGCTTCGCGCCGACCCTCCCCCTCCAGGGGAGGGTAAGAAGGGCATCGCTTACCGCGGAGCCATACGGATTGCGCCGTCGAGGCGGATGGTCTCGCCGTTGAGCATGGCGTTCTCGACGATGTGGACGGCGAGCGCGCCGTATTCCTTGGCATCGCCGAGGCGCGAGGGATGCGGAACCTGGGCGCCGAGGCTCTTGCGGGCTTCCTCGTTGAGACCCATCAGCAGCGGCGTGAAGAACAGGCCGGGTGCGATGGTGTTGACGCGAATCTTCTGGCTGGCGAGGTCACGCGCGGCCGGCAGCGTCAGGCCGACGACGCCACCCTTCGACGCCGAGTAAGCGATCTGGCCGATCTGGCCTTCGTATGCGGCAACCGAGGCCGTGTTGATGATGACCCCGCGCTCTTCACCGATCGGCTCAATCGTGACGAGGCGCTCGGCGAACAGACGCAGGCAGTTGAAGGTGCCGATCAGGTTGACGTTGATGATGCGGGCAAACTTTTCGAGCGGATAAACGCCGTCGCGGCCAACGATGCGCTGCGAGCCGCCGATGCCGGCGCAGTTCATCAGCACGCGGGCCACGCCGTGCGCGGCTTCAGCCTTCGCGATCGCGGCCTTGATCTGCTCCTCGCTGGTGACGTCGGCATGGAGTGCGACGCCCTTCACTTCGGCCGCGACTTTCTCGGCATTGGCTTTGTTCTGGTCGATGACGCCGATCTTGGCGCCCTTGGCGGCCATGGCGCGAGCGGTCGCTTCGCCGAGACCCGAGCCACCACCCGTGATGAGAACGGCTACGTCTTTCAATTCCATGACAGGCTACCTTTCCTTGGACGTTTCTTCTCTAGACTTGAGAGTGATGGCCGGATTATCCGGCCGCGACTGCTTCCTCGGCTTGCGTGAGGATGCCGCCGCAAATCAGCGTTTCCATATGTTTGATGTATTGCCGGCAGACGTCGTCGGTGACCGGGCCGACGCCGGTCGCGCGAGACATCGCGTGCCGGCCGAAGAACAGGTGATCGCAGGCGCCGATCAGGCTGGTGTAGAACAACACCGGATCGGTTGGGCGGAATTCGCCACGGCTGACGCCTTCTGCAAGGAGCCGGCGATGAAAGTCGAGTAGCGGCGCGACAAAGAATTTCGAGACTTCGTCGGCGGAGCCGGCAGCGCTCTCGTGCAGGAGATAGTGGATCAGCCGGTTCATGTAGGGGAACCGGTGATAGGCGCGGATGATGCCGGCGATATGCAGCTTCAGCTTCGCGGTCGAGGTGATCTGCTGCGCCAAAAGATATTCGAGATTGGACATTTCGGTCGCGGCATCGCGCGCGAGCAGCGCCAGCAGCAGGCCGTCCTTGTTGCCGAAGTGATATTTGACCAGCGCGGCATTCGCGCCGGACTTCTGCGCGATGTCGGAGAGCGAGATCTCGATCGAGGAGCGTTCGATCATCAGCTCGCTGGCGGCCACGAGCAATTTCTCTGCCGTGGAATTCTTTCCGCTGGGGAGCCTGTTCGGTACGCTGGTATTCACGGAGATCCCTTGCTCTCGCCGCTTGAGGCGGGCCGCAGATAAGCCCAAGCAGCGCCTCCCCACAAGAGTTAATTGATCGATTGACTAAACGATAGCGCGCCCCTTAAAACCCCGACAACCCAATTCAGAACAATCATGGGAGAGACCGAAATGGCCGAGGCTTACATCGTCGCCGCTGCGCGTACCGCGGGCGGGCGCAAGGGGGGCCGCCTCGCCGGCTGGCATCCGGCCGATCTCGCCGCCAAGGTGCTGGACGAATTGGTCGATCGCACCAAGGTCGATCCCGCTCTGGTCGAGGACGTGATCATGGGCTGCGTGATGCAGGTCGGCGAACAGTCCAACAACGTCGCGCGCAACGCGATCATGGCCTCGAAGCTGCCGGAGAGCGTGCCGGGCACCTCGATCGACCGTCAGTGCGGATCCTCGCAGCAGGCGCTGCACTTCGCCGCGCAAGCCGTGATGTCCGGCACCATGGACGTGGTGATCGCGGCAGGGGTGGAATCGATGACGCGCGTGCCGATGGGCCTGTCGTCCCAGCTTCCGGCCAAGAACGGCTTTGGCAACTACAAGAGCCCGGGCATCGAGGCGAGATATCCGAACATCGTGTTCAGCCAGTTCACCGGCGCCGAGATGATGGCCGAGAAGTACGGCCTGTCGAAGGATGATCTCGACGAGTACTCCTACAACAGCCACCAGCGCGCGATCGCGGCGACGCAAGCCGGTCACTTCAAGAAGGAAATCGTGCCGCTCGAGATCGTCAGAGCCGACGGCAGCAGGGACACCCACCACATCGACGAAGGCATCCGCTTCGACGCTACGCTCGAAGGCATCAAGGGCGTCAAGCTGATCGCCGAGAACGGCAAGCTGACTGCGGCCAGCGCCAGCCAGATCTGCGACGGCGCCTCCGGCGTGATGGTCGTCAACGAGCGCGGCCTCAAGCAGCTCGGCGTGAAGCCGCTTGCGCGCGTCCACCACATGACCATGACCGGCGGTGATCCCGTCATCATGCTGGACGCGCCGCTGCACGCCACCAAGAAGGCGCTGGAAAAGGCCGGCATGAAGATCGGCGACATCGACCTGTTCGAGGTCAACGAAGCCTTTGCCTCGGTTCCAACAGGCTGGCTCAAGACCACCGGCGCCGATCCTGATCGCCTCAACGTCAATGGCGGTGCGATCGCGCTCGGCCATCCGCTCGGCGGCTCCGGCACCAAGCTGATGACGACGCTGGTTCACGCCCTGCACCAGCGCGGCAAGCGCTATGGTCTCCAGACCATGTGCGAAGGCGGCGGCATGGCCAACGTCACGATCGTGGAGCGGCTGTAACGAGAAGAAGCGAATAGCGAGTTGCGAATGGTGAGTGGGGTGGCCCTATTCGCCACTCGCTACTCGCCATTCGCACATTCGAGGAACCGCCATGACCCACCCGTCCGTCTACGCCAGAACCACGCCTGACAAGATCGCCTACCAGATGGCAGGGACTGGCAAGGCAATCACCTATCGCGAGCTCGACGAGCTCTCGAACCAGGGCGCACACCTGTTCCGTTCGCTCGGCCTGAAGGCCGGCGACCACATCGTGCTACTGATGGAAAATCGGCTCGCGTTCATGGAGATCTGCTGGGCGGCACAACGCAGCGGGCTCTACTACACCGCGATCAGCCGCTATTTGAAGCAGGACGAGATCGACTACATCATCGGCGATTGCGGCGCCAAGGTCGTGATCACCACGCCGAAATGCGTCGACCAGATCAAGGACCTGGTCAAGGGTGCGCCGGGCGAGCCGATCTTCTACATGGTCGACGAGCCCCTGCCCGGCTTCCGCTCCTACGACAAGGAAGTGGCCGCGCAGCCCAAAACGCCGATTGCGGACGAAGTCGCCGGCTACGACATGCTGTATTCGTCGGGGACCACCGGTCGACCGAAGGGAATCAAGAAGGCGTTCGAAGGCAACAAGATCGACGTGCCCAACGCGTTCCTGCGCGTGCTCTGTGCCGACATGTGCGGCATGAATGCCGAGAGCACATATCTGTCGCCAGCGCCGCTCTATCATGCGGCTCCGCTGCGCTTCAACATGATGGCTGTCGTGCTCGGTGGCACCTCGATCATCATGGAGCATTTTGACGCCGAGGAATTTCTGAGGCTCGTCGAGAAATACAAGGTCACGCAGTCCCAGCTCGTGCCGACCATGTTCGTGCGCATGCTGAAGCTGCCCGGCGAGATCCGCGCGAAATACGACGTCTCGACGCTGAAGGGCGCGATCCACGCCGCCGCGCCCTGCCCGGTCGACGTCAAGGCGAAGATGATCGAATGGTGGGGGCCGATCCTGATCGAGTATTACGCGGGCTCGGAAGGCAACGGCGTCACCGTCTGCAACTCGCAACAATGGCTGGAGCATCGCGGCAGCGTCGGCCGCGCCGTGGTCGGCAAGATCAAGATCCTAGACGAGAACGACGAGGAGCGGCCTGTCGGCGAAATCGGCACCGTCTATTTCGCCGATGCGCCCGCTTTCACCTATCACAACGACCCTGAAAAGACGAAGAAGGCCTACAATGCCAAGGGCTGGTCGACGCTCGGCGACGTCGGCTATCTCGACAAGGACGGCTTCCTGTTCTCACCGATCGCAAGTCCTACATGATCATCTCCGGCGGGGTGAACATCTATCCGCAGGAGACCGAGGACGTCCTCATCACCCACCCCGACATCGCCGACGTCGCGGTGTTCGGCGTGCCGAACGAGGAGATGGGCGAAGAGGTGAAGGCGGTGGTGCAGCCGCACGACATGAATCGCGCCGGCAAGGCGCTGGAAGCAGACCTGATCGCCTACTGCAAGACGCGCCTGTCGGCGATCAAATGCCCGCGCTCGATCGATTTCGAAGCCGAGCTACCGCGCACGCCGACGGGGAAGCTGGTGAAGCGGCATCTGCGCGATCGGTATTGGCCGAAGACGGCGGCGAAGATTTAACGCTCAATCAAACAAGCTCGGCGTGTGGTTCACCAGCGCACCCTCGATCTCGAGCATCTTCAGCTTCGTCACCACACCGCCGTTGGCCGAGAAGCCGCCGGGCTTGTTCCCGGCCGCAAGCACGCGATGGCAGGGCACGACGATCGGGCAAGGATTGTGTCCGAGCGCCTGGCCGACGTCGCGCGAGAGCTGGACGCCGCCGAGGCGCTTGGCGATGTCGCCATAGGTGATGGTCTTGCCGGGCGGTATCGCGCGCGTGATTTCATAGACGCCGCGGTTGAAGTCGGGCACGCCGTCGAGATCGAGCTCGATATCGGTGAGGTCATCGGGCTCGCCCGCAAGCAATTTTGTCATGCGGTCGATCGCCTGCTGCACCTCGGCCGTCGGTTCGGCTTCGGTAGCGTCGGTGTGGCGCTGGCTGATGCGGGTGCGGATCTTCTGCTCACCGCCCATCGGGAGCTGCGTGCCGTTGATGCCGCGCGGGCCCCAGGCGATGGCGCAGAGGCCGATCCTGGTGTCGAACAGGGCAAAATGCTGGTCGGTCATGACTGGGTTCCTGGACTGGCGTCTTCGCATGCCCCCATTGTGATCTCGGTGCAAATCTAGGCTTGGAAATAGTTGCGATCCACCCGGTTTCCGGGAATCTTGCACAGGAGTTCCGCTTTACCTTTCCGCGAGCCAATACTTCCGAGAACCAAATGCAAAGCCTCGACGTCCTTGGATACGACATGCCCTATCTCGACGTGGGCGAGGATCGAGACCGACCGCCGCTGGTCTGCGTGCACGGCTCGCTCTCCGACTTCCGCGTCTGGGGCTGCGTGCTCGGCCCACTGACGCAACGGCACCGGATGATCGTCCCGAGCCTCCGGCACTTCTTCCCTGCACAATGGGACGGCGTCGGCGACACCTATTCGATCGCCCAGCATGTCAGCGACGTCATCGCCTTCATCGAGAAGCTCGACCTCGGCCCGGTCGATCTGATGGGCCATTCCCGCGGCGGGCACATCTGTTTTCGCGTGGCGCAGCAACGGCCCGATCTGCTGCGGCGGCTGGTGCTCGCCGAACCCGGCGGCGAGCTCGATGCCAGCCTCGATCCTGACTATGCCGGCGGCCCCTCGCCGCTGCTGGCGCGCTTCACGGCGTCGGCCGAGAAGATCGCGGCGGGCGATGTCGATGGCGGGCTTGCCGTCTTCGTCGACACGCTGGAAGGGCCTGGCACCTGGCCGCGGCTGCCGGCGATGGTGAAGCAGAATCTGCGCGACAACGCCACCACGCTGATCGGGCAGGTCCGCGACAACCGTCCGCCGTTCTCGAAGGCGGATGCGGAAGCGATTCTGATGCCGACGCTGTTCATCCTGGGCGCACGGACCAAGGGCCTGCTGCCGAAGGTGCTGCATGCGCTGGCCGCGCACGTGCCCTATTCCAAGACGGCGATCATCCCGAACGCGACGCATCCGATGTTCGAGCAGGCGCCGCAGAAATATTCCGAAGTGGTCCTGGATTTTCTGGCGAGCTGATCATGCAGAGCTTTCGCGTCAACGGTTACGACATGGCCTATCTCGAAGTAGGCCAAGGCCACCCGCTGGTCTGCGTGCACGGCACGCTCGGCGACTTCCGCACCTGGTATTCGGTGCTTGGCCCGCTGTCGAAGAACCATCGCGTCATCGCGGTCAGCCTGCGGCATTTCTTTCCCGAGCATTGGGATGCCGTCGGAGACGATTACAAGATGGCGCAGCACGTTGCTGATACGATCGCCTTCATCGAGCAGGTCACGCCCGGGCCGGTCGACCTAATGGGCCACTCGCGCGGCGGGCACATCGCGTTTCGCGTGGCACAGGCGCGGCCTGATCTCCTGCGAAAACTGGTGCTGGCCGAGCCCGGCGGCGATCTCGACGCCAGCCTGCCGCTGCCGGAGGGAACGCCGGCGCATCCGCCGCTCGCCGCGAAGACGATTCGCTCGGTCGAGATGATCCGCGCCGGCGACATCGAGGGCGCGCTGCAGAATTTCTACGAAGGCATCGAGGGCGACGGCACGTGGCGGCGCTTGCCGGCGGCGGCCAAGCAGCAGCTGCGCGACAACACGCTCACCTTCCTCGGCCAGATCAACGAGCAGCGCAGGCCCTATACGGTTGCGGATGCGCAGGCGATCAAGACGCCGACGCTGCTGATCGGCGGCGGCGCCACCACCGGCAGCCTGTCGGTGCTATGGCGGGTGCTGGCAGGGCACATCGCGGGCAGCAAGACGGCGGTGATCCCCAATGCCGGACACTGGATGTTCGAGCAGGCGCCCGAGGTGTTCGGCGAGGCGGTGGATCGGTTTTTAGCGGAGTAACGGCCAGTGTCCGCCTCAGACCTGCGAAAACAACCCCATGCACAGTAGACGGCCTCAATAAAATCAAAGGCTTATCGGAGCAGCGCCGTCGGCATTGACGGTCTTCCCTTACCGCCCTATTTTCGAATACGGAATTCGGTATTCCCTTTTTGGAGCTGCCGGCGTGATCCCTCTCGACCCGCTCCCGAACCTCATCGACCAGGTCTATGCACGGATCCTGGAGGCGATCTCCGATCGCACGCTGCAGCCCGGCCAGCGCATCCGGCAAAACGAGCTCGCCGACAAGCTCGGCGTGTCGCGCCAGCCGGTCTCGCATGCGCTGCATCTGCTGCACCGTCAGGGTCTCGTCGCCGAAAGCGGCAAGCGCGGCTTTGAAGTCACTCAGCTCGATCCCGCGCGGATCCGCCAACTCTACGAGGTGCGCGGTGCCATCGATGCGCTCGCGGCGCGGCTTGCGGCTCAGCGTGCTGCAACCGACGCAGCCGGACGCGCGCGGCTGCAGGCGGCGCTCGCCGCCGGACGCCGCATCGATCGCAAGACTGTTCTCGCCGAGCTGATCGCGCTCGACGTCGAATTTCATCGCGCGATCTATCAACTCGCCGGCAATCCCGTGATCGAGGAGACGATCACGCCGCAATGGCCGCATATGCGCCGCTCGATGGCGACGGTGCTGTCGGAGCTCGACTATCGCGGCAGCGCCTGGGCCGAGCATGCCGATATCGCCAGGCACATTCTCGCAGGCGATGCTGACGCGGCCGAGCGCGCCGCGCTGGCGCATGCGCAGACGGCGGGACGGATGACTGAGGAGAGATTGAGGGCTGCGGACGAGGTGGCGGCGTAGCTCGCCGTCATTCCGGGGCGGTCCGTAGGACCGAGCCCGGAATCCATTAGGCCGCAGAGACTGACGACAAATGGATTCCGGGTTCGCGCTTCGCGCGCCCCGGAATGACGAAAAAACAAAACCAAGGAGGACGACCCATGAAACTGTCCGAGGCGCAATTGGAGTTCTTCCACCGCGAGGGCTGGCTGTTTTTGCCTGAATTGTTTGCCCAAGAGGAGGTCGATCTGCTCGCGCGCGAGGCGGTCGGCATTTACGACACCAACCGGCCCGAGGTCTGGCGCGAGAAGAGCGGCGCGCCACGCACGGCCTTTGCTGCGCATCTCTACAACGAAGCGTTCGGCATTCTGGGCGCGCATCCGCGCATGATCGATCCGGTCGAACAGGTTTTCGGCGAGCCGGTCTACATGCACCAGTTCAAGATCAACGCGAAATCGGCCTTCACCGGCGATGTCTGGCAGTGGCACCAGGATTACGGCACCTGGAAGCGCGACGACGGCATGCCGGAGCCGCGCGCGATGAACATCGCGATCTTCCTCGACGAGGTGATGCCGATCAACGGGCCCTTGATGCTGGTGCCGCGCAGTCAGAACGCCGGCGATCTGCAGGCTTCCCACGACCTCTCGACGACCTCGTACCCGCTTTGGACGCTGGACGAGGACACCGTGACGCGTCTCGTCAAGCAGGGCGGCATCGTCGCGCCAACCGGCAAGCCCGGCGGCATGCTGATGTTCCACGGCAATCTCGTGCATGGCTCAAGCGGCAACATCACGCCCTATCCGCGCAAGATCGTGTACCTGACGTTGAACGCGGTCTCGAACTACATCCGCACGCCGACGCGCCCCGAGTACATCGCGCACCGCGATTTTGCGCCGATCAAGACGGTGGATGACGATGCGTTGCTGCGGCTGACGCGGGCGCCTCGGCAGGCGGCGGAGTAGATTGGCCTCGTGCCCCGGACGCAGCGCAGCACGTCAGTGATGCGCTGCTGAGCCGGGGCCCAGGCGACACTGAATTCCCTCACACTGGGTCCCGGCTCTGCGGTGCAGCGTTACACGCTGCACCTTGTCCGGGACACGGTAGTTGCTCAGGACACATCCCCATGAACCTCTTCCGTCTCCTCCAGGCCCGCGCCTCCGCCGGCAAGCCTGTCCGTGTCGCGCTTGTTGGCGCCGGTAAATTCGGCTCGATGTTTTTGGCGCAGGTGCCGCACACGCCGGGGCTCGAGGTGCCCATCATCGTCGACATCGATCGCGACCGCGCGCGCGAGGCTTGCCGCACCGTCGGCTGGAGCGCCGAGCGGATCGCTGCCACCATCTTCACCGATGACGGCGCGCGCGCCATCGCGGGTGGGGCGATGGATGTGGTGGTGGAGGCGACCGGCAATCCGGCCGTCGGCATAAAGCATGCGCGCGCCGCGATCGCGGCGGGCAAGCATGTCGTGATGGTCAATGTCGAGGCCGACGTGCTGGCGGGCCCGCTGCTCGCCGAGGAGGCGCGGAAAGCCGGCGTGGTCTATTCGCTCGCCTATGGCGACCAGCCGGCGCTGACGGCGGAGATGGTCGACTGGGCCCGCGCCACAGGTTTTCGCGTCGTCGCCGCCGGTAAAGGGACAAAATATCTGCCCGCTTATCACGACGTGACGCCTGATGGCGTCTGGCAGCATTATGGCCTCACCGCCGGCGAGGCGCAGTCGGCGGGCATGAATCCGCAGATGTTCAACTCCTTCCTCGACGGCACCAAATCGGCGATCGAGATGGCGGCGATCGCCAATGCCAGCGGTCTCGATGTCCCGGCCGATGGTCTCGCCTTCCCGCCCTGCGGCGTCGACGATCTGCCGCACATCATGCGGCCACGATCGCGCGGCGGCGTGCTGGAACGGTCGGGCGTGGTCGAAGTCGTCTCCTCGCTGGAGCGCGACGGCCGCCCGGTATTTCGCGATCTGCGCTGGGGCGTCTATGTCGTGCTGGAGGCGCCGAACGATTACGCCGCCGATTGCTTCAAGCAATACGGCCTGAAGACGGACGCGAGCGGGCGCTTCGCCGCGATGTACAAGCCCTATCATCTGATCGGGCTCGAGCTGAACATTTCGGTCCTGTCGGCGGCATTGCGGGGCGAGCCGACCGGCCAGCCTTTCGGCTTCCGCGGCGATGTCGCCTCCGTCGCCAAGCGAAACCTTCGCGCCGGCGAGATCCTGGACGGCGAAGGCGGCTACACCGTGTGGGGCAAGCTCGTGCCTGCGGCCGCGAGCCTGAAGACAGGTGCCCTGCCGATCGGCCTCGCCCACCGCCTCAAGCTGAAGCACGACATCCCCCATGGCGAGATCGTGCGCTGGAGCGATGTCGCGTTCGACGCGAATAACGAGACGATCAAGACGCGGAAGGCGATGGAGGCGGCGTTCGCGAAGTAGCGATCACCGAGCGTTACGCGATGCGAGCATCGTTGCCGCGTGCGCCCGCGCCTGGTCGTAGCCACGATAGTTGGGGCGCAGGGCGATCGCCTGGTCAAAAGCGGCGACCGCCTCTCGCAAGAGCGATGCACCGGCTTCGTCGGGAATCGTCTCGGCGCGCAGCATCAGACAGGTCGCGAGATTGGCGGCTGCGTCCGCGCTGCGCGGCGTAATCTGCCGCGCGATGCGGAGCAGCCGCTCGGCGCTCGCAAAATCTTTCGCTTCGAGATGCGCCAAGCCGGCATTTACGAACAGCGTGCCGCCATAAAGCGCGCACCCTATGCACCAGTGCGCACCAGCCTGCAGGTCCGCTTGATGGGGAAAGGTGAGGAGGGCCTTATTGTATAATTCAAGCGCTTGCGCCAGCTCGACTGGATCAGCGACTTTCGAACGATAGTCGGCGAGCAAATTGTCCGCCACTGCGCCTAGATGACAAGCCTGCTGCATCGACTCAATCGCCGCCGGATCGTTCTGCAGCGCTGCGGCCCCGGCAACGAGCGGTGTCGCGAAGCTACTGCCGAGCACGCCCTCAGGCTGCATCAGCGTATAGTCGACCACTGCGGCCGATTGACCGTAGCCGCTTGGCTCGGTTGCCCAAGCGCTTTCGCCGCGCTCGGGATCGGCAATTCGCCGTTCAAGCTGAAAGCCGATCGCGTAAACGGCCTGTGACATGGCCGGGCAGAACAGGCTGCCGGCGTCATTGCCGACCGCAGCGAATACCGCGCGATCGCCCAGCGCTGTGATCGCCTCGCACAGGCAGCCCGAAGGTATAGGACATTGCCGCGGCCGGGCCGCCACCGCCAGCAGCGACGGGTCGAGCATGTTCAGTTCGACGTTGGCAAGGGATACCGGCACGCCGAGACTCATGCACAAAACCGTCGCTTCGGAAGCCGCGACCTTGCGCAACGCAGCCCCGATCGCGTGACGATCGGGTCCATCGGCGCTGCCGATCGCGTAAAGGTCGAGTGCCGCTTCGGGCGCCACAGTACGCACGAGCAACGCGACTGCAGTGCCGTGCGATAGGTCGGCGCCGAGGCGGTTGGGCAGGCACACCGCCGCGTCGCGCACGAGGATTGGCGCTGAAAGATCGAATGCCGAATCGAGAATCGCGATGCGCCGCCCGAAGCCACGCTGTCCGCGCCGATGCGCCTCTGCGACCGCGTCCCAGAAAGGACCCAGGCGGGGAAAGGCCCAGCTCCCGCTCGCGGGATCGTAACCGGCGATCAGCGCTTCCGCTGCCGCACCGGAATATTGGAGCGCTGCCTCAGAGTTCCTCGTCATAGGGCGAGACTTCCTCAAATGGCGCCATGTCCATGCCGGTACCCGGCGTGGCTTCGAGCGGCACGATCTTGCCATCCTGAAACCAACCGTTGCGCGCCCTGTAGAGCAGCAAGCCATAGGGATAAAAGGCCTGGCCCTGCGGATCACCTACCGAGGTCGTGTAGGAAGCTGCCGTGGTCGCACCGAACGAAACCGAGGCGTCTGCAATATCGAGCGCTTGCAGCGCAAGCGCCTTGCCGGTGAGGTCTACGTTGGTATCGCCTGTCTCCGACAGCACCAGCGCGATCGCTTTCGCCAGCTTGACCTCGGACACCAGTACGGTGTCCATGCCAAAGCCCTCGCTGCTCCAGGGGAGCGCATGCAACACCTCGAGCAGGTTGCTAATGTAGCGGCGGCGTTGATTGGGAATGTGCAGCACCATGCCGCCGCCGCGCTCGATTCTGAGCTCTGCGCCGACCTGCGCGTTGGGATCGATGGTAGCTTTGGCGCCTAGCCGGAGCGACATGGTGACGCCGATCGAGAACTTGCTCTTTGTGGAGACCGGGATCTCCTCGTCGACTATGTTGGCCTCGACTGCCGTAAAGTCGGAGAAGCTGCCCTGACGTGTGAAGATGCCGTCGTGCATCACGCCGATATCGCCCGGCACTCTACTCTCGCCAGGAAGCCAGACGGGGTGGCACAGCATCTGTTCGCGGAACTGTTTGGAGAAGAATTTCGGCAACGACATCGATCGTCCTCCTTCTCTCACTGTGCGACGCGATCATTGCGCCCGGCAGCAAAGCCGCGCGCGAAAAAAGCGGCACACGCTCAACTAGCGTCTCGCTGATATTCGCCCTTTGATCGAGATCAATGTGTTGGCAGAATTTGGCTGGCTTCGGCTGAGCGCGATTGTCCGCTACGGGTTCCAAGAGCCGAACTGAAGATTGGCCACACCCAGGTTCGGTCTACGCCCGCGAGCAGACAGCCGTTCGACGCGATCCGAGCGCGCGCCTCGTCCTTCGCGACGACCGCGGAGCCTGTCATCGGGCCGCGCTTTGCGCGGACCCGGTGGCGGTCTCCTCAGCGACTGTGTTCTTTGTCAAGCGGGTTGCCATGGTTTTTGGTCCCTGAGCATGGCGTTGAGGATGGTGAGAAGCTTGCGAGCAACGGCGATGAGGGCGACCATTTTCGGCTTACCGGCGCTCACCAGGCGGCGATAGAAGACCTTGAGCTGCGGATGACAGCGGATGGCGGAAAGGGCGGCCATGTAGAGTCCCGCACGCAGGGAGGATCGGCCGCCGCCGATCTTGCTCCTGCCCTTCCATCGGCCGGACTGGCGGATGAACGGGGCAAGCCCAGCCAGGCTTGCGATCTGGCGCCGATTGAGTGCCCCAAGCTCGGGCACTTCGGCAATGAAGAGGCGTGCAAGCGTATTGCTGACGCCCGGAAAGCTGATCAGCAACTCCTCTTTATCTCGCCAGACCGGCGAACCGCGCACCAGCGTGTCGATGTCGTTGTCGATATCGGGCAGCTCCTTCTCAAGCTGTTTGATGTGACGAGCCACGCCTTTGCGAATGCGAACACTCTCGACCCGTTGCTCGCGCTGGCGTTCGGCGACGATCATCTCAATGATCTGCCGGCGTCGAGCCACCAGCTCGGCCAGCAGCCGCGCCTGCTGATTCGGCACSGGGCGCAGGGCGGGCTTCACCGCCTCAACAAACCGTGCGATCACCGCCGCATCGATCGGATCCGATTTGGCGCGCTGACCGATGGCCTGCGCGAAATGCCGGACCTGGGCTGGATTGATTACCACCAGCGGCAGCTGGGCGCCGGCCAGCGCCGCGGCGACGATGGTCTCGAAGCCTCCCGTTGCTTCCACCGCAACCAGCGTCGGCGAGCACGCCTGAAGCCGCCTAACAAGGTCTTCCAAGCCTTTGCCGTCGCGCGCGACGGCAAAGGCTTCTCCGCTCGGACGAACATGCACGTCCAGCCGGTCCTTCGACACATCAATGCCAACATAGATCGCGTCCATCTGCACCCCTCCTTGCGCAACCGGGCTCGCCAGGCGGCCCTCGCGACTGTTCGGGTTCAATGGAACAACGGACGGGGCGCCGCGCTGAGGCGCGGGCTTCAAAGCCCTAGGATGAAGCGGTCTCCCGTCCGTCACCATATCGGCCAATCTAGCCGATCCAGCGTGTCGTGACTTACAAGGATGAGGCTGAGCAGCATCGGTGCTCGTCGAAGCCAGGGCCGCACACTCTGTCCTCATCCTGAGGGCCCGCCAACGGCGGGCGTCTCGAAGGATGGCCGCAGGGGACTGGCTGCCATATTTGCGGGCGATCTTCTTTAGCGCGCCAACAATGCCGCCGCGTGGTCCATCGGTCCGGCACCCGGGACAGATTGATTTGAACGCTCAAAGACGAACCGAGACGTCACGGGCACCTCCGCCTGGGGTCCGCCGTCTTGAGCGATCAGGATCAATCCAGCACCGCCATTGGCGACACTCAGAATCATCGGTTCGCCGCCCCATGTCTTGATCGGCTCCATGCCGATCGCGAGAAATTCGCCCATGGGCTGGTCGACATATTGGATGCGCAGCTGCGGAGCGATCTCGGGCCTTGCGAGTGCGATGCCAATTTGTCGCGCGCGGGCGTAGAGATTGGCCAGTGTCACGGTATCGGTTGTAAATCCCAGTTGCAGCGGCGTCACCAGAACCAGCTCCGCCTGCTCCCTGTGGGAAGCAAGGGTGAACGTCGGTCGCGCAAGGATTTCGCCGGCTTGGCCGCCAACACTGCAACCCAGATCATCCAGGTGATTGCGCAGCTCGAGCGAACTGGCGAAAGTGCCGATCGCAATCGCCTTCCAGGTCTCGACATCGCGCTCGGACTTGATCGCCTGCCGGGGCGCGACCATGTGCTGGCTGGAGGTGAGCTTGTTCGCCAGGACATCGTGGGCCGAGCATCGAGCCAGAGCCGCAGAACCCGGGAATCCAATGACTGCGAGAGCACATGCCAGCACAATGAGGTGGCAGATACGGCGCGCTGCGTTGGGACAATTGATTGCGCGGCGTCGCGCATCTGGTGCGAAAAGAGACATGTTTGAAATCGATGGCTGTTAAGGCACCGCAAAAAAGACTCCTCCGAATCGATGAGACGAACGGAGGGATACATGTGCAAAAAACATTGCCCGGCCGACGTCTGGAATATGTCGGGAGGCGGGGCCGAATGGAGAACTTAAACGGGTGTAGAGTTTTTCAAAAAGTTCCGATGGATTGAAATATATCCGAGGACGCACATGGTTGGTTGGAAAACTTTGCGCGCATTCAAATGCAGCTTACCGCCGCCTTGTCGCATCTGACGCGCGGCGTAAGATCGGGTCGCACAAATCATGGGTCGGATTGCGCCATGTGGACACGGAGAGACGCGATCATCGGCATCATTTCGGCAGCCGCCACCGTCTGGACGCACGCCCGAGCAGGAGCACAAATGCCATCATCTGCCAGCGCATTGGCTCCGACCGGCAAACTGCGCGCCGCCGTGATCGCTTCCAACCCTGTTTTGGTCACGCGACAACCTGACGGCACACTGGGCGGCGTTTCGGTTGCAATGGTCCAAGCGCTTGCTGCGCAACTTGCCGTTCCGATAGAGCTCCGGCCTTACGACAACCCTGCACAATACAATGAGAGCCTTGCGACCGACGACTGGGACATCGGGCTTGCGGCGCGGGACCCATCTCGTGCCGAGTACCTGACTTTCAGCAAAACGTTCATGGAGGTCGACAACGGCTATGTTGCGCGCGCAGGGGCGGCCCCGACGAGCGCCGGCGATGTCGATCGTGCGGGTGTGAAAATCGCTGTGGCAAAGGGCAGCGCACCTCACAATGTCTTGCAGCGTCTGATCAAGAATGCCGAGATCGTGCCGGTGCCAGGTGGCTTCGAAGCAGCACGCGACGCGCTGGCGACGGGAAAGGCCGACGTCTACGGCGAAAACCTGCACCTTGCCCATCGCATCGCCGATGCCCTGCCCGGCGCACGCGTTCTGCCGGGGCAATTCAATGTCGTGCAAATGGCGATTGGGGTTCGCAAGAGAGCCGCTGACGCCCTTCCGATGATCGACGCATTCGTCAGCAAAGCGCGGACTGACGGGACCGTCCAGAAAGCCATCAACGAAGCCGGGTTGCGCGGCGTTCGGGTCCCGCAACCTGCGTAATCAAACCGCGATGAGCGGCGGATCAAGTCCGCTATCCCGACATAGCGCTCCGAGCTAGAGCGTGATGAGATCAGGTCTCATGTGCCGCGAAGGGAGGTTCGCTCCCTCCCCCGCTCTTGTCTCGCCGAACAGCACGAAAAACGGGACCGTGCCTGCGAAGGCCAGAGGCAAATCGGAAACGGTCAGCTTGAGCGCGCTGTGATGGAATTTGACTGACGATATGCCGGCGATGGCGACTGCGAACAAACCGGAAAGCAGGATCGCTCGCTCGGCATCGCCGAGAAACACCAGAAGCAGATCGGCATTGAAGAGAAGAGCTGCAACTGCAAATGGCAGATGTTCCTCACTCCGTTCCGTCAATGCAACGGCGGTAATAGCCGCGACAAGAATCAATATTGAAATCATGCGACCAGAATGCCCCGAGCGTTGAAATTTTTCAATTTGGGGCGGGCCGCCTTGCGCATGGCGGGGCCGTCGATGGCGGCCATTGGTTTCTGCAACGCAACAAGCGGGGTGTCTTCTTTGTCGAGACAGCCTCTCCCCGGCCCCTACCCCGCTTATGGTGCTGCGAGCGGGAGGAGATAGCGCACCTTCCTCCGGATGCCATCTGCGCTTCCGCGACACTGCGGCATAGGCGCCGGGAAGCGGCATCAGGCTTGATTCCCGCGAGGCGGCCGGTCATCCTCGCCTGCGGAACCGCAACGATCGGAATTCCAGCAACAAGGCCCCCTAAGGGACCATTCGGAAACGCCAACAAGTCTCGAACAACAAAGTCGATCTCGACGGCGACAAACGACAGCAAGGTCGTTCCCTGGTCGAAGCATCGACATCACGGAGGGTACGCATGAAACGTCGTGAATTTCTGAAGGTGACGGGTGTCAGCCTGGCTGCAAGCACTGCGGTCGCGGCACCCGCGATCGCACAATCCTCCCCCGAGGTCAGGTGGCGCTACGCCACGAGCTGGCCGAAGGCGCTCGATACGCTCTACGGTGGCTGCGAATATTTCTGCAAGAAAGTCGCCGACATCACCGACAACAAATTCCAGATTCAGCCGTTTGCGGCCGGAGAGATCGTTCCGGGCCTTCAGGTTCTCGATGCCGTCTCCAACGGCACCGTCGAGATCGGGAACACCGCGCTTTATTATTATTGGGGCAAGAACCCGGCCTTCACGTTCGCAACCGCGCTTCCTTTTGGACTGAACACGCGCCAGCAGATTTCATGGCTGCTGTGGGGTGGCGGGCAGGATCTCGTCAACGACCTGTTGAAGGAGCACAACGTCTACGGCATCCCGACCGGCTCGACCGGCGCGCAGATGGGCGGCTGGTTCAGGAAGGAAATCAAGAGCGTCGACGATCTCAAGGGCCTGAAGATGCGCATCGGCGGTTTTGCCGGCACCATCCTCGCCAAGCTCGGCTGCGTGCCGCAACAGCTCGCCGGCGGCGACATCTATCCGGCGCTGGAGAAGGGCACGATCGACGCGGCCGAGTGGGTCGGTCCGTATGACGACGAGAAGCTCGGCTTCGCCAAGGTCGCGAAGTACTATTACTATCCCGGCTGGTGGGAGGGCACGAGCCAGGGCCACAACATCATCAACATCGAGAAGTGGAATGCGCTGCCGAAGAATTATCAGGCGGCGGTCGACTCGGCCTCGCGCGACACCTTCACCTGGATCACCGGCAAATACGACGCGGTGAACGCGCCGGCGCTGAAACGACTGATCGTCAACGGCGCGATCCTCAAGGGCTTTCCGCAAGAAGTGCTGGAGGCCTGCTACGCCACCGCCAACGAGATCTACGCAGACTTGTCCAAGACCAATCCGCATTTCGGCAAGATGCATGCGAGCATGATGGCCTATCGGAACGATTCGCTGCCCTGGACGCAGGTCGCCGAGCTGAGCTTCGACAGCTTCATGGCGCGGATGCGGACCAAGACATGAGGCCCTGATTGGCGAGGAAGGGCGGAAACGACGAAAGCCCCGGAGAGGTCTCCGGGGCTTTTTGGCTTGAAACGGCTTGCGCAGCTCTCGCTTTGCGAGAGGTGTCATCGCCCGCGAAGGCGGGCGATCCAGTATTCCAGAGGCCTGTTAGAGACCTCGCTCTCACCGCATCCGCCGCGGCGTACTGGATGCCCCGGTCAAGCCGGGGCATGACAGCTGTGGTTGCGGCGCGCACTGTAGGCGCCGCTAGCGTCCTCAATTCTGATCGTCGCCCAACGCTGCGACGAGCTTGTCGTAGTATTTGCCGACGAGATCGATGTTGGCCTTGTTCTCGATCGCGGGCGCCGGGTTCTTCAGCGCCTCGTTGAGCTCGTCGAGCGCTTCCTTCTTGTCCTTGGCCGGCATCTTCTTGTCGGCCTCGACCTGCGCAATCTGCGATTTGAGCACGGCATCATTGCCGACATATTTCTTGGTCGCGGGATCGAAGCCGCCGAGCACCAGGCTGATGTTGTCGACGACGTTGTTGTAATCGTCATAGCTGGCGAAGCCGTGCTTCTTGGCGACGCCGTCGAGCTGGGCGATCACCTTCGCGTCCGGCGCGGTGTTTTCCGGCAGCTTTTCGGTGATGGCGTCCATGTCCTTCTGTGCGGCGAGCACACCGTCGAGCTGCTTGTCGGTCAGCGCGGCCT